>Ga0247823_10000305_pt1 | contig 42445 bp, 39 predicted proteins | sample 13C_PalmiticAcid_2_FD_192426 | JGI IMG/M metagenome (GOLD analysis project Ga0247823, IMG submission 192426) | Soil microbial communities from agricultural site in Penn Yan, New York, United States - 13C_PalmiticAcid_Day30 | ecosystem: Environmental > Terrestrial > Soil > Agricultural land... | reverse complement strand
GTAGCTGAACATCGCCCCCTGGAAGTCTTGGTTACCTCTCATCGTCATCGTCTGGGTCGTTCGCGGATGGCTTCAGATCGTAGCGGCCGACACGGGCGGCGACGGCGGATTTTTCAACGGCCTGCTAAGTTCGCGCCCCTACCATATTTAGCGCGTAGCACTGATCAAACATGCGGTCACTGGGTCATACGTCAGTTCAGTTATTGATCCATCCCGGATGTGCTGGACGGCTTCGTCAATTACATGAAGTGGTACAAGAAACCACTCCCTGGGCTTGACCGGGTTTCCAAAGCGGTCCTCTACCGTCACTTCCAGCTGGGCAGCGCCGAACAGACGGTGGAAAATGTTCTCGAGACTTTTCCGGTTTATGTTGTGTAGTTTGTAAGTGGCAACCACCTCCACTTCGGCCAAAAGATACGTGGCGTCTCTGGCTGCGGCGGCGATACGACTTTCCACCTTTCCGCCGGTCACGCCAATCTTGTGAATCAATTCGCGGTGCTCAGTGACGAAAGGGTGGGTGGATAGGCTGCGCAGCACATAGATTGTCCCGGACTCGATGTCATCGGCGTCCGGTGCGTCACCAAACAATGGGCCCATCTCCGAATTGGTCAGGCGCCGGCCTGTCTCATCCTTGTAGAGAGCTCGCTGCAGCGAGCGCAGCAGCAAATCGCTTTCGGTGCCATTGCTGTAGATGACACGCAATCGGGCATTCGTCTCCTTGTTCGGCGTACGGTACTGCTCGCCCATTTCGGCAACATAGGCCAACTGTCCACCAAGAACAAAGAAGTCACCAACCGCGATGCTGGCATCTCGTCCGAACCGCAAGGTTGTTCGACCACCGGACTTCAGTTCTCTCTCCACCAGCTCAAAGAGCGGCCGAAACTGGTCGAAATCTTGGCAAGGAGTGCGGTCTGCAATTTCCTCTGCGGCACGAATTTGAGCAACAGAGCGCACATGGCGCAGCACCGTTATGTCGTCCTCGCCGGCAGGCTCTCCCCCGATACCCAAGTCGGCCAGCAAGGCGTCTTCGTCAAGGGTGTCTGTATTGGACGATGTCTCTACGATGGGGCCGGCCAGCAGCCCAGGTCCATCCAGCCCTCCCAGCAGAACTTTCGCTTCTGGCAACTTGCGCAATTGATCCAGGCGGACAGCGTATAGTCGCTCGAAGATGTCACGGCCTTCGCCATGTTGCGGCGCCCTGCCATGGGCCTGATGAAAACGCAGAATGTCTTCAAAGCCGGCAACGATGCGCTCTTCGCGGGGGGTACGGCTGGAGACCTTGAGCGGGGCGACCTCGATGCCCAGATCAGCCAGCAGCTCGTCTTCGTCGATGTCAGCCATTGCTTGCCTCACTCGGTTTTGCCGCCAGCTCCTGGGCCTTGTACCGCGCAAAAGCGGCAACACCTTCAGCCATGCGCTTCTCCCACGCATCGGAGGAATTGATGTCGGGCAGGCGACCGCGCTCCTTCTTGAAGGCTCGCGCACGGTTGGCAAGGTCAACTGCGTCTTCGCGTGAAATGCTTACCTTCTTGGCCGCAATGGTGGCTTGTACTTGGCGCAGAGACTTCTCATCCATTGCTTTCGCCAGCACGGCATAGGCAGCGTCAAAAGGGTTGATTCTGTCAATCAGGTCAATATCAAGGTCGCGCACGTTGACGAATTTGCGCACACCGTCCAACAGTGCCGTACTGCCATTTCCCGTGCCGCTGCCATCCGCGTCAGCTTGAGCCAATACCAGTTTGGCCTGCTGAGTGACGTTCATCACCGCAATGGCATGCTGGCGAATGGCCTCTTGGTCCGTGTCGCTCAACTCCGGGTACCGCTCGCGCACGATCTTGCCCATGCGCAACTGTGTCAACTCTTCGGGCAAGGTGTTTTCTTTGTCGAACAGTCCTCGCTCCAAGACCGTTTTGTCCTGCAGAAAACTGGTCACAACCTCGTTTAGGTCTTCCTTGCAGATCCGAGTGGCTTCAGGAGTTTGCGGCTTCGCAAGCCCTCCGATTTCTAAGTGAATCTGCCCGGTTTCCTTGTTGACCCCGATGTTGGGTCCATCCTCTTTGTAGCCTTCCTCACCATAGTCGAAGCCGACCTGCGGGCCAGCGTTCTTGGGAGTGAACTCGTAACGCGGCGCCAGCACCTGCTCCATCAGCAAGCTGGCGGAGATGGCCTTGAGCATATCGTTCACAGCCTCGGCCACCAAGGATTGATCTGCCGCAGGCTCCGCGATCAGATTGGTGAAGCGCGCCCGCTCCTTGCCCTTGGCGTCTCGAGTGGCGCGGCCGATAATCTGCACGATCTCGGTGAGGCTGCTGCGATAACCAATCGTCAAGGCGTGTTCGCACCAGATCCAGTCGAAGCCTTCCTTGGCCATGCCCAGCGCAATGATCACGTCCACGTGGTCGCGGTTGTCCTTTTGTGCTGGGTCCTTCAGGGCACTAAGAACTCGCGAGCGTTTGGCTTGGTCGCTATCATCCACCAGATCAGCGACCTTCAGCATGCGACCCTGCTGGGTTTGTACAAGATGGAAGCCCGTGGCTGGGTCCACACCCTTCCAGTCGCCCAGGCCGTGCATGATCTCATCCACCTCGCGCTGTTTGTCTTTGAGGCTTTCACGGGCGTTGACGTTGGGTATGTGGACGATGGTTTTTAACGCCGGATCAAGTACCTTACCGATGGCTTCGACATAACTACGGGTGTAGAAGAAGTACCCGATTTCCAACGACTTGAGCCACTGGTAGCCGTTGAGCTGCTCGTAGTAGGTGTAGGTGATCGTCTCGAAACGGGCCTCATCCGTTGGGCCCAGCACCGCCTCGCTGTCGCCTCGGAAGTACGAACCCGTCATGGCCACCAGATGCACTTTGTCGCGAGCTATAAAGGCACCCAATTGGCTACCCAGTTTGTTGTCCGGGTTGCTGGAGACGTGGTGAAACTCGTCGATAGCGATCAGCCGGTTGTCGAACGCTTGAATGCCGAGCTCTTCCACCGCGAAGCGGAACGTCGCGTGGGTGCAGACCAGCACTTTGTCGCCGCTGGCCAGGAACTGACGCACCGCGTCCACTTTCGATTGGGCCACGCGAACTTCGTCTACGCCGGGCGCGTTGCACAGATTCCACTGCGGGGCCACCTGCCAATCCCAGTAGAAGCCGAACTGGCTCAGAGGCTCGTCGGCAAAGCTGCCACCGATGGAACGTTCCGGCACCACCACTATGGCCTGTTGCAGTCCCTGGTTTCTCAGCTTGTCCAGCGCGATGAACATCAGCGCACGGGACTTGCCAGACGCCGGCGGTGACTTGATCAGCAGGTACTGCTCACCCCGCTTGGCGTAGGCACGCTCCTGCATGGCGCGCATGCCCAGTGCGTTGGCCTTGCTGGATGCGCCAGTGCGCGCCGTGGCAATGGAGACCGACGGGACGGTGTAGGCGTTGGTCGGATTCTTGGCGTGGTCGCTCATGATGCTTTCTTCCTCCCTTTGGCCACTTTCGCAGCGGGCTTGGTCTTATCGGTAGTCGTCATCTTTGTGTACAGCTCAAAAAGCTTCTCCAGCCGCTCGGTGTCGTTTCTGAATCGGCGGCCGATGTAAATGCGCTCCAGCACCTCGTCATTGCGCTCGTGAGCGTGACGAAGGTTTTCCGGCATGGTTTCCGGGTCGTATAGGTCGGCGATGGTCGCGGGGAAATGAGCTTCTCGGGCCAACAGGATGTCCTCAGCGCAACGAGCCAAGTCGGCCTTATTCTGTTCAGTCAGCAATGGAACGGGGAAGGTGTTCCAGCCCAGGGTGTTGGAGTACCGGTAACGAGTCTCTAGCTTGCCACAGACGGTGGCGATCCACACCAAATGTACGCGCGAGGCAATCAACGCCAAATTCCATAGCGGTGCGTCGTAGAGGGCAAAGGCGAGGTTGCTGACAACAGAATGGTTGTCGATCAGTCCTACTGGAAGATAATCGCGGCTTTCCGATGACACACCGGGAAGTACGAGCGTGTGCTTTTCGCCGTGATACATCTCGCGGAATTGGTGCGCCCGCGATGCCATCTCTCTGGTTCCTGCGTCTTTGCTTTTAAGCCGCATTTCTCGCACACCATCAATGCGCGCTCGAATGGAAGCTATCGCCGATGCTTGCGGCAGTCTTTCATCGGAAATCCAAAGACATTTTCGAACAACTCCGCGAATGTACTCAGCAGAACCGTAGATGCGCCGAAGAAAGGTTTCATCGTCCTTCTTGCTCAAGCCAAGCGATGCCGCCTCGTCCGCCGAAAGCAGAAGATTCCCACCATCAACGGGCATATTGCCGAACGACATATCGGGCAAACCGAAAGCGCTCTCGCGCTGTCCTTCGACCAGCCAGTTCTCGCCAACGGTCAAATACGGCGTGATGGTTGTCGCCTCACGAGCAGTGGTTTCACCGTCGCGATTCAAGTCGAAAAGCTGACGCTTCTTTTTGGCGTCCGTGGAAAGACCGACGATGACAACCGTCACGCCAGCATTGTGCGCGGCAAGGTTCGTCCATTTAAAGCTGGTCTGAGCGAAGCGGATAAGGGAGCCACGCTTGAAGATTTCCGGCCACAGAATTGGAACGATGCGACCTTGGCAGATTGAGTTGGTGCTAACGAAGGCTGAATCAGTCGGGGTAGCTTGTGCGTAAGCCGCGGCTTTCATGAACCAGCCGCCAACATAGTCAATTTGCTTGGACGAAATACCACAAGGATCAAACACAGAAGCCAAATCTGCTTTTTGCTCCTTAGTCTGCGTCTGGCTACCTTTGTACGGTGGGTTGCCACAGATGTAGGTCTCACCGCCTTCATTCTCGAAGCTGATTTCCGCCTGCTCCAGTGGTGTCCCAAACAAGTCGTCGGCAATCACCTTGACGCCAGTCCCCGTCGGCGGGCAAATGCTCAGCCAATCCAGCAGCAAAGCATTGCCGCAGACAATCCAGTTCTGCGCATCCAGCGGCAGAAACTCCGCCAGCGCATCCTTTTGCCCTCGGTACATCACGTCGCACTGGAACTCGGCAATGATGAGTGCCAGACGGGCGATCTCCGCCGGGAAGTCACGCAGCTCGATGCCCCGGAAGTTGGTTAGCGGAATCTCGCTGCCAAGATGCAGTTCGCCCCTGCGACGATTGATCTCGGCTTCGAGTTCGCGCATCTGCTTGTAGGCGATGACCAGAAAGTTGCCCGAACCACATGCCGGGTCGAACACGCGAATGCGCGCCATGCGCTTGCGCAGATTCAGCAGCTTGCGCTCGTTGTCACCGGCCTCGGCCAAAGCCGCTCGCAGGTCGTCCAGAAACAGCGGGTTCAACACCTTCAGGATGTTAGGCACGCTGGTGTAGTGCATGCCCAGTGCTCCGCGCTCTTCGTCATCGGCCACGGCCTGGATCATGCTGCCGAAGATGTCCGGATTGATCTCGCGCCACTTCAGGCGGCCTGCGTGCAGCAAATAGGTACGGGCCATGCGCGTGAAGCGCGGCACATCGGTGCTGCCCGAGAAGAGACCGCCGTTGACATAGGGAAACCCGTTGGCCCAATTTGGCAGGCGCGGCTGCGCGGTGGTGCGGCTGACCACCTTGATGTTCATGGCGCGAAAGATTTCGGACAGCACTTCGTGGGTGTTGCTGCCATCCCGCTCGCTCATCTGGTCCACCGTCTGGGTGAACAGCCCTTCGCCGTTAAAGATGTCGGTGTCTTCCGCAAAGAAGCAGAACACCAAGCGAGCCATGAAGTGGTTCATATCGCTGCGGCGCTCGTCCCTGGCCCAGTCTGGGTTTTCTCGCAACAGTTCGACGTACAGCTTGTTCAGGCGCCCGGTGGCGCGCACATCGATGGGGTTGTCCTTGATCTCCTTGATGGTGGAGATGCCGGCCAAGGGAAGCAGGAAGCCGAAGTGATTGGGAAAGTCCGGGTAGTCGCAGACTATGGTTTCGCCGCTGACCAGTTCTTCGGCCTCCAGTGTCTGCCCATCCGTGGCCAAGATGAACTTGGCCTTGGCCTTGGTCGTGGCTGGGCTGGCACGCAACGCCTTTAGCATGTCGTTCACGGCGCCTGCTTCGCTGACGCCGATATGAATGTTGTTGCGCAAGAGCACACCCCCCGCAATATCCGAGGTGTTGTTGTTGCCGGTGCGCAAGCGCTTAAGCGTCGTTTCTTTGTTGCCAAATGCCGCTAAAAAGCTAAACGGAAACTCCGTCGCATGAAAGGGCTGGTCGGCCAAGTCGGAAATCGCTGCTTCAATCTCTACGGCGTTCATGTCAGTTCATTTTTCATGTTCGGCTCATAGTAACAAGCCGCACAAAGGGACTCGCGTTCCGAGTGGAGCGGATCGAGTCCTTCTTCCATTCAACGGGTTACTTCAAGGCGTATTTGCGATCAACGACATGAGATGCGACTCAATGCGGTTAATGAACACCTTCAGTTGGTCAAGGCTTCGCGACTTGTAGCCCTCGTGAGTGCCACTTGGGCTATGACCCATGTACTGAGCCGCCGCACCCGTGGGAACACCTGACTCTTCAGCGAGCAAAGCGAACGAGCGTCGCAGACCATGAATAGATATGTGCCCCAAACCCGCACGCTGCAGCACCTGTGCCATGCTTGATCTCGGGTCCTTTACGTAGCCATCCTTACCGGACCCAGAAAACACGTATTGAGAGTCCCTCGGCAACTGCTCGATGAGCCTGCACAACTCATCTCCAAGGGGGACAACCCTCGTGCCGAATACCTTGTCGGTGAAGGTAGCCTGCTTCCAGCGCAGGTCCACATCCCTCCATTTCAAAGACGCCATTGCCTCTCGCCGCAATCCCGTCATGAGCAGCGCTCGGAGGTAGGTGCTCACTTGAATATTGGGCAACTGCACCACCTGGCTCCACCAGTCAGCAATCTGCGACGGTTCGATTGAGTCGGTTCGACGCGTCAACGCGGGGAGCTCACCCAACAAGGCTGATGACTTCGCCGCGTCCTGGGCGCGGCGCGCGATGACGCGGTACTCTGGCTGCGCCATGCACCAGCGCAAGAATCCCCGGAACATCATCAAGGCGCGCGCAGCTTGTGCTCGCCCTCGTTGCTCTTCCAACTTGTACCAAGCAAGCAGCCGGTCCTCATCCAAGCCGCCAAGAGGCAGCGCAAGCAGCGGGAAAATTGGTCCGGGCCTGGTCAACCCCGCCCCCCTCTTCTTCGGCTCGCCGCCAGGTGCTGACATCAACTTCAGGTCATTGAGGTAACGGGATCGAAATCTTTCTTTGCCCTTTGGCCGCCCTTTTTCAAGGTATGTAGGCCAGATCTCCCCAGTCGTTATGGACTCAGCTTCCTTGCGTTCCTCATCAGCCCGCAACGCAGCACGCTTGACTCGTTTCACTTCGACGGGGTTCTGTCCTTCGTCCAACTGCCGTTGAAGCTCCCTCGCCTTCATGCGCGCATCTGGAATGGACCATGCATCTGCATCACCAATGGTGATGCGTACAGTGCGTCCTTGATGCTGACGCTGGAAGACGTAGGCTAAGCGGCCTCTTGGCGTCGCTCGGACACCAAGCCCCTGTACCTCGGAGTCCCAGTAAAAGGCCTGCTGACGATCAGGAGGGCACTTGAACGCAGAAACGCGTGGCTTGGTAAAGTTCTCTTTGGACAAGTGACTGCAGTGATGCGGGTAAAGGTTGCCTCTTACACCCATCGGCGATGTAACGGCCGATGTAAGAGATTTCTTGATATCCTAACCCATTTCGATCAACAGCTGGTTGCTCCAAGCACCTCCAAGAAATAGATAACATGTTGATTTATATGGATTTTATCAACACCAATCAACACATGCGAATAAACACTCCGTCTCATTCGTAATGAGAAGGTCGGGTGTTCGATTCATCTCTCCGGCACCAACAAACGCAAAAAGCCCGCCATGACCTTCATGGCGGGCTTTTTCTTTGGGCGGCACCGGGCCGCCGACGCCCTCACTCGGCCTTGAGGCCGGAGCTCTGCACCACGCGGGCCATCAACTCGCGGTCGGCCAGGAAGAGCTTGTTGAACTCGGTCTGGGGCATGGCATGGGTCTGCACGCCCTGGGTGGCCAGGCGCTGTTTGACGACCTCCTGGGCCAGCACCTTGGTCACCGCCGCGTTGATCTGCTCGACCGTGGCTTTGGGCGTGTTCGCCGGCGCCAGCAGGCCGAACCAGGACTCGAAGACGTAGGACGGCAGACCGGCCTCGGCCACGGTGGGCACATTGGGCAAGAGCGCCGAGCGCTTGGACGAGGTGACCCCGATGATGCGAAGCCCGGCGTTCTGCACATAGGGGCCGATGCCGGCGTTGGGCACGATCAGGGCCTGCACCCGGCCGGTGCTCACCTCGTTGGCGGCTTCCTGGGTGGACTTGAAGGGCACGTGCACGAGGTCGGCGTCCGCCACGTTGAGCAGGTAGGCCATCGCGAGGTGGGTGGAGCTGCCGATGCCGGCCGAGGCGTAGTTGAACTCGCCCGGCTTGGACTTGGCCAGCGCGATGAACTCCTTGAGATTCTTCGCCGGCAGCGCGGCGCTGATCATGAGCACGTAGCTCTGCGTGCCGATGTTGGCGACGGGCACGAAATCTTTCACCGGCTCGTAGGTCGGCTTGGCCGCCAGCTGCGCCGTGACGAAATGGCTGGACGCGGCCATGAGCAGGGTTCGCCCGTCGGGCTCTGCCCGGGCGACCGCCGTGGTGCCGATGGCACCGCCCGCGCCGCCCCGGCTGTCGACGATGACGGTGCGCTGAAGCTCGGTGCCCAGCTCGGTGTAGAAGGTGCGCGCCAGCGCTTCGCGCGCGCCGCCCGCGGCAAAGGGCACGATGATGCGCGTGACGTGGGTCTGCGCCGATGCCACGCCGGACGCCACGCTGGCCAGGGCGACCAGGGCGAGGGCCATGAGGGTTCTTTTGTTCATGCTGTTGTCTCCGTGAGATCGGGCTGGAATGCCGCTTCCAGTGCCCGGGTGGTGTCGTCAAAGAGCTCGTCGACCGACAGCGGCCGGGCGAGCAGGTGCTGTTGCTGCGCGTACTGGAGCAACAGGGCGAGGGAGGCCCGGTTCGCCGCCAGCCCGAACGGCGTGAGATCGAAGCCGCCGACGCGCGGCTCGGCGGCGATGCGCTTGCCTTCGCAGAGCAGGCGCCAGACCTCGCGCACGATGTCGGGGCGCTCGCGCGCCAGGTCGGCATCGAGCGCGACCATGTGGTTGATGGACACCGCGCCATGGCGCAGCGACCACTCATTCGCGGCCTGCCGGGGATGGGCAATCACGGGCTGCAGGCGCGGGTCGTCCGGCAGGCCGGTGCCGATGATGGCGGCGTCCAGCTCGCCGTCGTACAGGCGATCGAGCAGCGGCTTGTCGCCCTGCGCGCGCTCCATGCCGGGCGGGTCGGCGAAGCCGTTCAGGTGCGCGTTCTCGAAGGTCACCCAGCGCACGGCCTCCAGGTCCACGCCATGATCGTTCTGCAGAATGCCCCGGACCCAGGTCACGGTGGTCTGGCCGACGGAGCGGATGCCCACGCGCTTGCCGGCCAGTGTGTCGGGCGTCAGCGGCGCGCTGCGCTCGGCGTTGTAGACCAGGCACTGGTGCTGGTGGCGGCCGGCCCCGATGACGGCCGGCACGAGCACCAGCGGCCGGCCCGCGGCGCGCGCCTGGAAGAAGGTGGTCAGCGCGATTTCGGCCACCGCGAACTCGCGGGTGTTGACCACGCGCGGAAACACGCGGTTGGAAACCTTGGCATCGCAGATGTCGAGCTCGAACAGCGGGGACCGGACGGTCCCTTCACGCACGGCGCGGGTGCCGGGGTAGTTGCCGAGCAGGGTCGGCAGGCGAAGTGTCATGGTGGTGCCCCCCAGCCTCAGGCGGTGGCGGCCGCGGCGCGCGCGAGCTCGGGGTACAGGCGCCGCGCGGTGCCGCCCAGAATGGCCGCCTGCTCGGCGGCCGGGAGCCCGGCCAGCGCCTGGCGCGCGCCGTTCAGCAACGCCGGCAAGGAGCCGTCGGAGGCGGGGAAGTTGGAGCCCCAGGCGATCCGGTCGGCGCCGAACACGTCCACCGCGCGGCGGATGAAGGCCTGCGGGGTGGACGCGCCGGCGGCGGATTCGCGCACGTTGTGCGTCGTGTACTTGAGGAACAGGTTGGGAAAACGCGCCAGCGCGAACAGGGCCTGGGCCTTGGCATAGGGCGCGCCGTCGTCCAGTTCGGGGCGCGCGAAATGGTCGAGCACCACGCGGGCCTGCGGAAACCGCTCCAGCAACGCCACCAGTTGGGGCAGCCCATGGGCGCGCAGTTGCACGGCCACCGGCAGGCCGCGCGACACCGCGTATTCCCACGCGGGGAAGGCCCGCGGGTCGTCCAGCCGCGCGCCGTCGTGGCTCGTGGTGTGGCCGGCGATGAAGACGCGCAAGCCGTCGAGGCCGGCGTCCACCCAGCGCGCGATGGCCTGCGGTGCGTCGGGGGCCAGCATGTCCACCGAGAACACGCCGGAGAACCGGTCGGGATGCGCGGCCACCGCCTCGGCCACGTAGCGGTTGTCGTGGCCGTAGCAGGTCGAGGCCTGCACCAGCACGGCCTGCGCGATGCCGGCTTCGTCCATCGCGCGCAGCAGCTGTGTGTAGGTGACGGGGCGCTCGCGCGACCAGCCGGATTGTTCGCCCGTGAGCGGCGAGAGGGGATGGCGATCGGGCTCGTCGCTGATCACGTGGGGATGGATGTCGATGATGTCCGGTTTCATGGCTGGCACTTCCTTGTCTCGATGGGTGCAGCCATCATGCGACGGCATCCATAAGCACACAAGACAGAAATATCGGCTTTGTCATCAGCAGATACTTATGGCAAAGTCGAGCGACCATGACCGAGATCGACCGCTTCTTCCGCGCGCAGTTGAAGCCGCGCCACCTGCAACTGCTGGTCGCGCTGGACGAGCTGCGCAACCTCGGCAAAGTGGCGCTGAGCCTGCATGTGTCGCAGCCTGCGGTGTCGCTGGCACTCGGCGAACTCGAGCGCGGTCTGGGCGTGCGCCTGTTCGAGCGCACGGCCCGGGGTGTCCACCCGACGATCTATGGCGAATGCATGATCCGCCAGGCGCGCAGCATGCTCAGCGGCCTGGCGCAGACGCGCGATGAACTGCGGGCGCTGATGTCCGGCGCGTCCGGTCGCTGCAGCGTGGGTGCGCTGCCGGCCATGACACCCGCGCTGGTGCCCAAAGCACTGGCCCTGCTCAAGCAGCAGTCGCCTACCACGACGGTGGCCCTGCACGAGGGGCCGATGGACGTGCTCCTGCCCGCGCTGCGGCGCGGCGGGCTCGACTTCATCGTCGGCCGCCTGCGCAGCGAGGCGCTGGTCGACGACGGGCTCGCAGAGAAGGCCCTGTTCGACGGCTCCAGCGCCCTGGTGGTGCGCGCGGGCCATCCGCTGGCGAGCCGGCGGCGCGTCGATTGGCCCACGCTGGCGGACTTTGCCTGGATCCTGCCCCCGGTGGGCTCCCTGCCCCGCGAGCCGCTGGAGATCGCCTTTCACGAACATGGCGTGGGCCTGCCCAGCAACACGGTGGAAACGCTGTCCACCCACGTGATCCTGGCCTACCTGCAATCGACCGATGCCATCGGCGTGCTCTCGCGCATCGCCGCCCAGCACTACGTCGGGCTCGGGCTGCTGGCCGTGTTGCCGCTCGAACTGCCCCCCCTGTTGCGCCCCATCGGACTCACCTGGCGGCGCGGTGCGGCGCTCTCGCCTGCGGCACAACAGTTCATGCGCGCGATCGAGGCGTCCAGCGAGCGGCTCGCGCAGCCCCGGGCGCGGCGCGCGCGGGGCCGATCAGGCGACTGAGGGCCGACCGCCGGGCCTCATTCCACCCGGATGTTGTTGGCCTTGGCGATCTTTCCCCACTTGTCGTATTCGGCACGCGAGACCTTGGCGAAGGCCTCCACGGACGTGCCCATGGCGACCAGACCCAGGCCTTCGAGCTTCTTCTGCACGTCGGGTGTGTGCAGGATCTTCACCAGCTCGGTGTTGAAGCGCTCGACGATGTCCTTGGGCGTGCCCGCAGGCACGTAGAAGCCCTGCCAGCCGTCGCCGTCGTAGCCGGGCAGGACCTCGCTCACGGCCGGCACATCGGGCAGGGCCGGGCTGCGCCTGGGGCTGGTGACGGCCAGCGCGCGCACCTTGCCCGAGCGCACCAGCGGCACGGCGGTGGTGGCCGGCTCGAAGGCCAGCGGCACCTGGCCCGCCATCACGTCCGGCAAGGGGCTGCCCTTGTAGGGGATGTGGACCATGCTCACCTGCGCCATGTTGTTCATCATCTCCATCACCACGTGCGGGCCGGAGCCCACGCCGAGCGAGCCGTACTCCACGCCACCGGGCTTCGCCCTGGCCTGGGCCAGCAGGTCCTGCAAGGTCTTGAAGGGCTGGTTGGGGCCGGTGATGAGCACATAGGGCACCAGCGCCACCTGGGTCACAGGGGCGAAGTCGCGGAAGGTGTCGTAGGGCAGCTTGGCGTAGACGTTGGGGTTGATGCCCATGATGGAGTTGACCGTCATGAACAGGGTGTAGCCGTCGGCCGGGCTCTTGGAGGCCACGTCGGCCCCGATGATGCCGGCCGCGCCGGCCCGGTTGTCGATGACGACGGGTTGGCCCAGCGCGCGGGACAGCGGCTCGCTCAGGATGCGGGCGACGACGTCGGGCGAGACACCGGCGGCGAAAGGCACGACCACACGGATCGGTTTGTCGGGCCACTTGCCTTGGGCGCGCAGCCGTGGGGCGACACCGATCAGGGCAGCGGCGCCCAGGCCGGAAAGGATGTGGCGGCGGTTCGGGCCTGCGTGGGGTTGGGGGGTCATGGAAGTCTCCTCGTTCGGGGGCATGGGGCGGCCAGGCTCAGGCGAGCCAGGACCGCAGATGGGGAAGCAAGGCATCGATCTGCTGCACATGGGGATAGTGGCCCCCGGCAGACAACACGACGCGGTGGGCTTGGGGATAGCGCTGGCGGACCCGCTCGCGCACGGCGGGGGTGATGATGGCGTCGTCCTCGCAGTCGCACAGCACGGTCTTCGCGGGCGTCGGCGGTGCGGGCAGGGGCGTGGACAGCGCCACCTTCAGCAGCCGCTGGCGAAAGTCTTCCGCCGGCAGGCCGTGCTGCAGCATGTGCAATTGCAACTGGCGCAACTCGCTGTCGGGGCGGGCCAGGGTGCCGTCGCGCCAGCGCGCCACCACGTCGTCGCCGCTGGCGGCCGTCAGCCAGTCGGGCGCGAACAGCGGCGAAGCGGCCACGTCGGCGCCATCGACGAAGGTGTTGCCCAGCCACAGCGCGCGCAGCGCGGCGGGGTGGCGCTGCGCGAAGGCCTGCGCCCACCACGCGCCATACGACGAGCCCCACACCGCCACCGGCCCGAGCCCCAGGTGCTCGATGAGCGCCATCAGGCCGTCGGCGAGCGCGTCGGGCTCCAGGCCGCTGGGGTAGTGCACCGTGAGCACCCGCGCCTCGGCGCCCAGGGCGTGTGCGATGCGCCAGGCCACGTCGCCGTTGCCCAGGGCCCCGGGCAACAGCACCAGGGGTGGCGCGTCGCGCAGGTTGTCGCGAAAGCCCCAGCGGTGCCCTTGCGGGTCGGTGAAGGCGTTCAGGGGCCAGGCCTGGGTGAACGCCTTCAGGCCGGCCGGTGCGGCGACATCCAGGCTCACGCGTACAGCCCCGCTTCACGCAGAGTGGACTTCGCCTTCTCGGTGAAGTCCGCCTCGGGCGCGTCGCCGCTGACGACGACCAGCAGGAAATGCGACTGGTCCGGCTCGTGGTGGGTGATGTTCTCGAAGCGGCGGTTGACGCCCGGCGGGAAGGACACCACGTCCCAGGGGCCGACGTCGAAGTATTCATCCCGGCCATCGAGCTCCCAGGAACAGCGCCAGGTGCCGGTCAGCGGCATGAAGGTCTCGTTGGTGTCGTGGTTGTGCATCATCGGGCCGTGGCCGGGCCGGGCTTCGCAGAAACCCAGGTTGAAGCCTTCGCTGATGGGAATGGCCGCGTTGGCCGCCGCCTCGGCCCCCAGCGGCGAGACCACCTCCTGGCCGCCTTTGCCCTTGGGCGGCTGGAAGCCGACGGCGTTGTACAGCTTGCGGATGGCGCTGGGGTATTGGCTGTCGGGCAGGCCGCCGTCGAAACCTTTCAAGTCCTTGAAATAGGCCACGCGTTTGCGCATCTCTTCGCGGGTCACTCGGATCTGGGGAAGTGCCATGGAATCTCTCTCTCGGGTGGGGTGGGACAACGCGGCGAAGTATGGAAGCGGGACCTCGCATGCTGCAATCGCGCAAGCCGATGGCCCCGATCGGCCGATCCGATGAAGGCCATGGGTTTTCCCTAGGCCGCTGCCGCCACCCGGCGCGGGGAATCAGGCACCATCCGATGCCATGAAGTTGCCGACCCTGGATCTCCACCTGCTGCTCGCCTTCGACGCCTTGTTGCGCGAACGGCATGTCACCCGCGCCGCCGAACGGCTGGAGGTGGGGCAGTCGTCCATGAGCGCGTCGCTGGCCAAACTGCGCGAGCTGTTCCAGGACGAGTTGCTGATGCGCGCGGGCACCGGCCTGGTGCCCACCGAACGCGCCATGGCCCTGCTGCCCCGGGTGCAGGAAGCGCTGGCGGCGATGGAGCGCGTGCTGGAGCCGGCGACGCCCTTCGACCCCGCCACGGCGCAGCACACTTTCCGCATGATCGTCATCGACTACATCGACCTGCTGGTGATGCCTTCGGTGATGCGCCGGCTGCGCGAAGAAGCGCCGGGTGTGAAGATCCATGTGCTGCAGACCAACCCCAAACACTTCGGCGAAATGATGGCTTCGGGCGAGCTGGACCTGGCCATCACCTACTTCCCCGACGCGCCCGACTACCTCAAGGGTCGCAACCTGTTCGCCGACCGCTTCGTCACCATCTGCGCGCGCGACCACCCGGCCATCACCGCGTCGCTGGACGTGGCGGCCTTCTGCGCCCTGCCCCATGTGACCATCGAGCCCGACCTGGCCCAGATCTACAACGTGCAGATCGACGCCGCGCTGCGGCCCCACGGCGTGAGCCGCAACGTGCACATGATCAAACCCAGCTTCCTGGCCCTGCCGTTCGTGCTGGAGACCTCGGACATGGTGGCCTGCGTGCCGGTGCGGCTGGCGCGCCGCATGACGCAGATGGCCCGCATCGACATGTTCGACATTCCGCTGGAGCTGCCGCTGTTCGACGTGCGCATGCTGTGGCACCCACGCACGCAGCACGCCCCGGCCAACGAGTGGCTGCGCCGTGTGGTGGTGGAGTGCGCGCAGGCGGTGGGTCGGTGAGCGCGGGCGCGCTCAGCTGAACCGGGCCGGCGAAAACGGCCGCACGTCCACGCGCGGCGTCGCGCCCGTCATCATCGCCGCCAGCAGCTCGCCGGTCACCGGGCCCAGGGTGAAGCCCTGGTGCCCGTGCCCGAAGGCGCACCACAGGCCAGGCACCCCAGGCACGGCGCCGAACACGGGCTTCATGTCGGGCATGCAGGGGCGCGTGCCCATCCAGGGCTCGAGCTCCACGCGTTCGCCGAGCGGGAAGCTCTGGCGCGCGATCTTTTCGGCCGCGTCGATCTGACCGGTGGTGCGCGGTGCGTCGACGCTGGCCAGCTCGGCGCCGGTGGTGAGCCGCAGGCCGTCCTTCATGGGCGCCACCACGTAGCCGTATTCCGCATCGATGACGGTGCTGTTCAGGGTCTTGCCGGGCAGACGGGCGTAGTGCAGGTGGTAACCCCGCTTGGGGATCATGGGTGCCGAGTAGCCCAGGCGGGAGGTGAGCTGCAGGGTCCACGGGCCCAGGGCCACGACCACCTGTTTCGCCGTCAGCGTGCGCCCGTCGGCGGTGTCCACCTGCCAGCCCGCCGCGCCATGGCGGCGCAGCGTCATGGCGTCGCCCAAATGCAGCGCGCCGCCGCGCTGTTCGAACAGGCGCGCATAGGCTTGCACCAGATCGCCCGGGCTGCGGATCGCCACCGGGTCGGTCCAGCGCACGGCGCCAGCGAAGTCGCCCACCAGCGCGGGCTCTTCGCGCGCCACGTCCGCGCCGCTGAGCTTGAGGTGGTGCACGCCGTCCTGCGCGCGCTCGTCCGCCACCTGGAAGAAATCGTGCAGCTCGCGCTCGCTGCGGTAGAGCATGAGGTAGCCCTGGCCCGCCACCAGATCGTCGGCACCCGCGTCGCGCATCAGCTGCGCGTGCGTCTCCAGCGAGAGCGCGATCAGGGTCTCGTATTCGCGGGCGATCTGCCGGTACGGGTCGGGCGCGGAGTTCCGGTAGTAGGCCCAGAGCGGGCCGAGCATGCGCAGGGCATCGCCGGCCTGGTAGCGCACGTCGACGCGCCGGTTGGTGGCGCCCGACAACAGGAAGCCGAGGTCTCGCGGCAAGGCATAAGGCGCAATGGCCTCGCGCTGGATGATGCCGGCGTTGCCGTAGGAGGTTTCGAGCCCGGGGGCGCGCCGGTCGAGCAAGGCGACGGACTGGCCGCGGGCCTGCAGGTGCAGCGCGCAACCCACGCCCACCATGCCCGCGCCGAGAACGATGATGTCGTGTGTCATGGTTCGGAAGATTCTAGTTGCTACCATTTTCATGGCAGGGTGATGACAGACCCAGAGCAGCTCGGGGCCTTGTGTTGTATCTCGGGGCAAACCCTGTTGCGGGCGTTCGATGTCACAGAGTTTTCGTGGCGCTTCGATGAAATACGAAGGACTTCCTGCAATGGTGCGGGAAGCAAGGGACCTTCACGGGTCCTGTGCAATTTCATCGGAGCAACCACATGAAGAAGAGCCTCGTCGCTCTGGCCGTCCTGGCCACCACGGGCGCCGCCATGGCGCAGTCCAACGTCACCCTGTATGGCCGCATCGACTCCTCGATCGGTTCCAACAAGGTCAACGGCGTGAGCAGCACGCAGATGTTCAGCGGCAACCTGTCCTCCACCCGCTGGGGCCTGCGCGGCAGCGAAGACCTGGGCGGTGGCCTCAAGGCGATCTTCGGTCTGGAGCAAGGTTTCGACAGCAGCGCCGGCACGCAAGCCGCTGGCAGCGCGTTCGATCGCCAGTCCATCGTCGGCCTGAGCGGCGGCTTCGGTACGGTCAAGCTCGGCCGTCACGACACCTCGTTCGACGACATCCGCGACCTGAGCGTCAGCAGCAACCTCTGGGATTCGGAATTCACCCCGACCAAGATCGCCTACACCGCCGGTGTGGCCGACTACTCGAGCCGCGGCAGCAACCAGATCCGTTACGAATCGCCCTCCTTCGGCGGCTTCAGCTTCGGCGCCAGCCACGCGCTCGACGAAGACGCAACCGTGAAGGCCGACACCACCGCGTTCAACCTGCGCTACCGCGCCGGCAACCTGGACGTGGGTGTGGGCTACCAGGACCAGAAGGCCAACAACCGCGAGTACACCACCGTCGCCGGTGCGTACAACTTCGGCGTGGCCCGCCTGTCGGCCGGCTACAACCGCGCCGAGATCAAGAACGGCAACAAGGCCAACGGCTACACCGTCGGCGTGAACGTGCCCGTGGGCAACCTGGACTTCTCGCTGGGCTACGCCTACAGCAAGGCCGAAAGCATCGCTGGCGCCACCACCGCCAAGGGCTCCGCCCTGTCGGCCGGCGTGACCTACGCCTTCTCCAAGCGCACCCGCGTGTACGGTGCCTACCTCGACGGCGACGTCGAGAACGGCGCTGGCGTGACCACGACCGACCGTCGCATGTACTCGGTCGGCGTTCGCCACGACTTCTGAGCCAGGCTCCGGCGATCGTCCTGACACACGATCGCCGTCATCCCGCGTTCGTTACTTCCTGCTCTCCAAGAGTTTGATGCCCTCCACCCGCTTGCGGGTGGAGGGCTTTTTGCCGTGGGGCACGGCGCGTCAGGCGGCGATGCCCGGGTTGCCGTCCATGCCGACGATGCGCGGGGTGTTGATCTTCACGCCCTTGATGACCTTCTTGTCGCGCAGGTAGCCCGAGACCACATCCCAGATCGGCTCGCCCTTGGCGCCTTCCTGCACCGAAGCCCAGCCCGCGACCTTGTAGGTCTTGCTGGCCTCGATCGGCTTGCCCTTGAGCGTCATGTTGTTGATGCGCTGGCCCATCGCCGCCTTGGGCGAGACGGTGTACTGCATGCCGCCCACGCGCACCATGTCGCCGCCCTGCTGGTAGTAGGGATCGGGGTTGAAGATGTTGTCGGCCACGTCTTCGAGGATGGTCTTGATCTGCTCGCCGGTGAACTCGTTGAGCGTGGTGGCCGGGTAGGTCATGGCCATCTGGTCCATCATGCGCTCGTAGGTGATGGTGTCGCCCGGCAGCAGCGAGGTGCCCCAGCGAACGCCGGGCGAGAAGGCCATGTCGGCGCCCTTGTTCTGCATCAGCGCGTCGCAGATCACCTGGTCCCACGATCCGTTGAAGTTGCCGCGGCGGTACAGCAGCTCTTCGGTGACGGCGAGCTTCTCGTCGAGCTTGTCCTTGAAGGGCGCGCGCACCTTGTCGATGTAGGCCTGCATCTCGGCGTCGGCCGGCAGCAGGTTGGAGAACACGGGCATCAGCTTGTAGCGGAAGTCCTGCACCTTGCCGCCGCGCACGTCGAAGTCGAGCACGCCGACGAACTTGCTGTTGGAGCCGGCGTTGGTCACCAGCGTCTGGCCGCCACCGTTCTTCACGATGGTGGGCGCGGGCATGCCGTCGTGCGTGTGGCCGCCGAGGATGGCGTCGATGCCGCGCACGCGCGAGGCCATCTTGATGTCCACGTCCATGCCGTTGTGCGAGAGCACCACGACGACCTGCGCGCCTTTGCCGCGCGCCTCGTCCACCATCTTCTGCATGTGCTCGTCCTGGATGCCGAAGGTCCAGTCGGGCACCATGTAGCGCGGGTTGGCGATGGGGGTGTAGGGGAAGGCCTGGCCGATCACCGCGACCTGCACGCCGTTCATCTCGCGCAGCGCATAGGGCTTGAACACCAGGTCTTCGAAGTCGGTGGTCTTGACGTTCTGCGCGAGGAATTCCATGTTCCCCTTGAAGTCCTTCTCCACGATCTCCTGCACGCGCTTGGCACCGAAGGTGAATTCCCAGTGCGGCGTCATCATGTTCACGCCCAGCAGCTTGCAGGCGTCGACCATGTCCTGGCCGTTGGTCCACAGCGAGGTGGCCGAGCCCTGCCAGGTGTCGCCGCCGTCGAGCAGCAGCGCGTGCGGGCGGCTGGCGCGCAGTTGCTTGATCAGCGTGGCCATGTGCGCGAAGCCGCCGACCTTGCCGTAGGTCTTCGCGGCCTGGCTGAAGTTGAGGTACGAGAAGGCGTGTGCGTTCGCGGTGCCGGGCTTGATATTGAAGTGCTTGAGCAGCTTCTCGCCCACGATGTGCGGTGCGCGGCCCACGGCCTCGGCCACGCCGAGGTTGACGTTGGGCTCGCGGAAGTAGATCGGCTGCAGCTGGGCGTGGCAGTCGGTGAAGTGCAGGAAGCTCACGTTGCCGAAGGTCGGCACCTCGTAGAGCTTTTCACCCGCGCCGGGCGCGGCGGCCAGCACATCGCGGTGGTTCAGGGCCATGCCCGTGGCGCTGGCCACGGCGAGCACCTGCATGAATTCACGGCGACTGAAACTCATCTCTGTCCTTGATTAATAACTGATGACTGATATTTGAGCGAAATTTTTTTGAAGGGCCCCGGCTGCGCAGTGCAGCCGGGGCCCGTTCGCTCACTTGTTGACGGGCGAGGCCGGGTCCAGCAGCAGGGCCATCACGTCCTTGAGCTGCTTCTCGTCGAGGATGGCCATGTGGCCCACGCGCGGCATCTGCGAGCAGGCGTTGTAGGCGCGCGAGTTCCAGAGCTTGCCCCAGGTGTACTCCACGATGGCCTTGCCGCCGGCGCTGTTCGGGTCGGTGACGCCGCGCAGCTTGCCGTAGTTGTACAGGCTCGGGCCCAGGGTGCCGAAGGAAATCTCTTCCTTACTGATCTGGTGGCAGTTGTAGCAGTTGCCGCCGTTGGCGTCGCCGGCCTTGTCGGTCCAGGTCAGGCCGCGGCCGCTCTGGGCGATCTTCTCGCCCTCTTTCCAGTCGCCGAGGAACTTGCCGTCGCTGGGCCACTTCACGGTCTTCATGTTGGCCGCTTCGATGGCCTTGGCGACGGTCGGGTCGATGGTCTTGCCGGCCACGTCGGCGGCCGCGCACTCGCGGTTGGCGTCGTCCTGCACCAGGCGGTCGACCTTGGCGATGCCACGGTCCTGGAAGGAGTTCTTGATGATGTCGGCGGTGGCCTTGTCGTACTCGGCGGCCGAGGGCGACACGGTGCACGCGGAGAGCGCGAGGGCCGCCACGGGCAGCAGGGCAAATGCGAGTTTCTTGTTCATGTTCGGTGTCTCCGGTTCAGCGCTTGATGGCGGGCACGATGGACTCGGCGGTCTTGGCGTTCACGCCCATGTAGACACCGAGTGCAATGGTCGCGTCGCTGCCGAACTTGGGCTCGGGGAAGCGCTGCTGGCGGAAACAGTCGTTCAGGCGCAGTTGCATGCCCCACATCTGCGAGTTGGACACGCGGTAGGCCGGCCAGGCGGCGAAGCCGATGCCGTCGCCCGGGTTCTTGGTGAGGTTGGGCAGGTCCTGCAGGCGGATGCGCTTGTCGCTCTCGCCGTGGCAGGAGGCGCACGAGAAGTCGTGCGTGCCGCCGCGCGTGAAGAACATGCGCTTGCCGGCCTCGTACATCAGCTTTTCCTGCGCGTGCGATTGCGGCAGGTTGAAGCGCATGCCCTTGGAAGCGGTCGCCACGTAGGTGGCCAGCGCGGTCACGTTGGCCATCTCGCCACGGCCGAACGGCGTCTTGGCGATCTCGGCGCCGTTGAAGCCCTGCAGGGTTTCCATGCAGGTGATCAGGCGGGTCTCCAGGTCCTGCACGCGGCCGGTGTCCTTGAAGAAGCGCGGCATCTCGACGAAGGCGCCCTTGATGACGCCCGGGCCCTTGCCCAGGTCGCACTGTTCCAGCGATGCGTTTTTCGGACCCCGTTTCTGTTTCCAGAGTTCTTCACCCTTCATCTCGAACAGTTCGGCAGGGTTGCCGTCCTGCAGCATCTCCCGGTACTTCGCGATGCCCTCGGCGGTCGCGTCCTGGGCGTGCGCGGCGCCAGCGGCCATCAGGCCACCGAGCACCAGCGCGGCGGAAGCAAGCTGGAATTTCATGGGGAGTCTCCTCGTTGTTATAAAAAAAAGCGGTGGGGCGACAGTTCCAGAGTCACCGCGGAACCGGCTTCGCCGGGCCGCTGGTGACACCCCTGGAGGGGGTCGCGCGAAGCGCGGCAGGGGGGTGATTCGATCAGGCGATCGTCGCTTCGTCGGTCCGCGTGTCGCCCTTGGTGTCGACCCACTTCACCGTGACCTTGTCGCCCTTGGCGGCGCCCTTGAACTTGAACGACAGGAACGGGTTCTGCGCCACCGAGCCGGTGAACAGCGAGCTCAGCACGACCTTGCCGTTGTGCGTGGCTTCCACTTCCTTGATGAAGTGGGCGGGGATGAGGGCGCCGGCCGCGTCGCGGCGCGTGCCCGGCTCCATGACGTGGGACATGAGGATGCGAACGGTGGTTTCGTCACCGGCGAGAGCGGCGCGGATGCGCATCGGATCGGCCATGATGGACTCCTGGGTATCTGTGAAAGGTTGGCTTGAAAGGACGTCGGGTTCGGGGGGCGATCAGCCGCCGCAACCGCCCAGCGTGACCTTGGTTTCCTTGGTGGCCGAGTAGAGCTTGCCGTCGGCCTTGACCACGGCGATCACGTTGCTGCTCTGGCCCATCTTCAGGCGGGTCTGCACGTCGGCGGCGGTGCCGGCCGGGATGATGAAACCGGCCGACAGCGGCATCGGGTTCTTCTCGACGATCAGGTAGATCTCGGTGGTGTTGGGCAGCTTGCTGGTGGCGCCCACGGGCACCACGGCGCCGTTCTCGGCGATGTCCGGTGCGACCACGCTGACCTGGTCGCTGTTGGCGGGCGTGCCACCCACGGCCTTGAGCGCCTCGGCCAAGGTCTTCACCTCGAAGCCGGCACGGTCCACGGCGGCCTGGGCCTGGCTCTGGGTGATGAGGCCCAGCGACACGAGCGTGGCGAAGGCCCCGGTGGTCTTGAGGGCGACTCGGCGTGAGTTGTTCATGGGGAACTCCTGGTGAAAATGGGGAGAAAAATGGGTCGAAGTTTACTTGTCGGGGGCGCCGGCGAGGATCCAGCCGGCCAGCAGCTTGAGCTCATCGTCCTTCAGGCTCGGCTGCGGGGGCATGGGCACCGGGCCGTAGGTCCCCGAACCACCGGACTTGATGCGCGCCGCCACGGCGTCCAGCGCATTCGCCTGTCCCTTGTGCTTGGCGGCCACGTCCTTGAAGGCGGGGCCCACCAGCTTCTTGTCCACCGCGTGGCAAGCCATGCAGGCGCTCTTGGTCGCCAGCGCCTTGGCGGCAGCGGCGTCCTGGGCGTGGGCACCCGCGCTCCACAGCGCGCCGGATGCTGCCAGGCACAGCAGGATCGATTTCATGGACATAGCGTAAGGTCTCCTTGTCGTGGGGGGAATGGGGTTTACGAGTAAATGCAAATATTTAGAAGCATACCTTTCGTCGCCGAAAGGCCGCTTCGCTGACGGCCAATGGCCCTCACTTGGCGCCGTTGACGATCCATTGCGCGATCGAGCGGGCGTCGGCTTCGCTCAGCTGCGGCTGCGGGGGCATGGGCACGGCGCCGTACACGCCCGAGCTGCCGCCCTGGATCTTGCCCATCAGGTAGGCCTCCAGATCGGCCTTGCCCTTGTGCTTGGCCAGGATCTCGGTGAAACCCGGGCCCACGATCTTGTTCGTCATGCCGTGGCAGGCGGTGCAGCTGTTGGCGCCGAGCAGGGCCTTGGGGTCCTTCACCGCCGGCGCGGCCGCGACCACCACGGCGGCGGGTACGGGTCCGCTGCCCACCGGGCCCTTGGGCGGCGGCTTGGTGGTGTCGGCGCCGCGCACCGGGCCGATCACGCGGTTCTGCTCCTGGATGTTGCCGTGCGCATCGCGCGCGAAGTCGGGCAGCGAGGAGCGGATGGTCGACTCCACCGGGCAGTCCTTCATGCAGGCCACGTTCTTCACATCGCCCTTGCCTTCGAGCTTCCAAAGCGGCTCGTGGAACACCATGCCGTTGCGGTTGGGCATGCGCTTCTGCACCTCGGCGATGTTCTGGTCGCTCAGCGTGAACTCGGCCGGCACCACCTCGGCCAGGCTCAGCAGGTAGGCCGTGACGGCGTAGACCTCGTCGGTCTTGAGCGTCTTGGGCGCGTTCCAGGGCATGGCGCGGTTGATGTAATCCCACAGCGTGGAGAGCGTGGCCACCTTCATCATGGTGGTCTTCTGCGGGAAGATGCTGCCGGGCTCCAGGTTCTTCACCCGGCCGCGCTCGATGTCGGCCTTGGTGGTGCCGCCCACAATGGGGGTGAACACCTCGTTCGATTCGCCGAAGCTGCCGTGGCACGACGCGCACTGCGCCTCCCACACCTGCTCGCCCAGCGCGACGCTGCCCGCACCCTTGGGCAGGCCCTTGAAGTCGGGGCGCACGTCGATGTCCCAGGCCTTCACTTCGGCCTTGGTCGCATCCCGACCCAGGTCGTGCCAGGGCTTCGCCTGAGCCCACACGGTGCCGGAGCAAGCGATGACGAGCGAAGCGAGGAAAGCACCAGAAATACCGCGGAACCGGCTTTGCCGGGCCGCAGGTGTTGCCCCCTTGAGGGGGTCGCGCGAAGCGCGGCGGGGGGTAGTCATATCAATACACCTGCACGTTGGAGACTTCGCCGTTCTCGGCGACCCGCCATGACTGGATGGCGTTCTGGTGGTAGATCGAGCGCGTGCCGCGCACGGCGCGCAGCTGGTTGATCTTGGGCTGCACGTAGCCTGTGCTGTCGATCGCGCGGCTCTGCAGCACGGCGGGCTTGCCGTCCCAGACCCAGTCGATGTTGAAGCGCGTGAGCGCCTTGGGCAGCAGCGGGCCTTCCAGCCGCGCGGTGCGCCAGTTGCGCCCGCCGTCGGTGCTCACGTCCACGCGCTTGATGGCACCCCGGCCCGACCAGGCCAGGCCGGTCACGTTGTAGTAGCCCTTGTCGAGCAGCGTCTGGCTGCCCGAGGGCGTGGTGATCACGCTCTTGCACTCCTGGATGCCGGTGTACTGGCGGTGCGTGCCGTCGGGCATGTGGTCGATGTAGTGCACGGCCTCGTCCTTGGTGGCCCACTTCTGGTCCCCCACTTCCAGACGGCGCAGGTACTTCACCCAGCTCACACCCTGGATGCCCGGCACCACCAGCCGCAGCGGGTAGCCGTTCTCGGGGCGCAGCATCTCGCCGTTCATGGCCCAGGCCACGAGGCAGTCGTCCATCGCGCGGTCGATGTCGATGGTGCGCGTCATCGACGAGCCGTCGGCGCCTTCGGCCAGCACGTACTTGCCATTCTTCTTGTCGTAGCCGCACATCTCCAGCAGCGTGGAGAGCAGCACGCCGGTGAACTCGGAGCAGCTCACCATGCCGTGCGTGTACTGCACCGAGGGCAGCGCCACGTTCCCCCACTCCGGCGCGGAGTTGGCGCCGCACTCGATGAAGTGGATGCGCGAGACGCTGGGCAGGCGCATCAGGTCGTCCATGGTGAAGACGCGCTCGCGCTTGACGAGGCCGTTGACCATCAGGCGGTGCTGCGAGGGGTCGATGTCCCACCAGCCCTGGTGGTGGCGCTCGAAGTGCAGGCCGCTGGGCGTGATGATGCCGAACAGGCCCTGCAGCGGCGTGAAGCTCACCGAGGCTTGCGGCACGCGCGTGAGCCCGGGGCTCTGGCGGCGCTGCAGGTTGGCTTCCCACTTGCTGGGCAGGCCATAGCCCAGCGTGGCCACGGACTGGCCCAGGCCGGTGCTGTGCGCGGGCAGCTTGAGGATGGCGTCCTCGCCCTCGGCCGCCAGCGCGCGCGTGGCGGCGGTGGCGCTGGTCACGGCGCCCGCACCCATGGCGAGGGCCTTGCCCATGAAACTGCGGCGGGCCTTGCGCGCCTGCTCCAGCTTCTCGGTGCTCAGGTGGTTTTCCGGGGCGGGCAGAACGCGCCCGATGACGTCACTCAGGTCTTTGGACACGGTGGGATTTCCTTGTGGGGTGGGCGATGGCCTGTCGCCTTGGGATGAAGAACTATATGAGTGATTGCTGATATTCGGATTAGTGTAAACCCGTACGCGACACAGCAAGAACCGATGGTGGGCGCCCGCTTTCCTATAGAGGCCTTCGCAGTCGCTTCCTAGAATGAATTTCGATGGTTTTACCGTCGAAATCACATCATTAAGGAGCTGGAGACATGAAATACCGCGCACGCGCGCTGCTGGTCCTGCTGGGTTGTGCAGGCCTCTGGTCAGGCGCCCAGGCCAACGATCCCACCTACCCCGCCGGCCCGGTCCGGCTGATCGTCGGCTTCGCGCCCGGCGGCGGGGTGGACCTGCTGGCCCGGGGGGTGGCCAAGAAACTGCAGGAGCAGTTCGGCCAGCCGGTGGTCGTCGAGAACCGCCCCGGTGCCGGCAGCACCATCGCCGCCGCCGCCGTGGCGCGCGCCAAGCCGGACGGGCAGACGCTGCTGTTCAACAGCATCGCCCAGTCGATCAACCAGGGCCTGTACCCCAGCCTGCCGTTCGACACCGTGAAGGACTTCATCGCGGTCAGCCCGGTCGCCACGGCGCCCAACGCCATTTCCGCCCACCCCTCGGCGCCGTTCAAGACGCTGGCCGAGATGGTGGACTACGCGAAGAAGCACCCCGGCCAGGTGAGCTACGGCGCCGTGGGCGGCTCCACCACCATGTACCTGGGCATGGCCATGCTGGAGTCGCAGGCCGGCGTCAAGATGAACTACGTGCCCTACAACGGCACCGTGCCCTCCGTCATGGCGGCGATCACGGGCGAGGTGCAGGTGGTCTCCAGCGGCTACGGCAACCAGGAAGCCTTCGTGCGCGACGGCAAGCTGCGCCTGCTGGCCATGACCACCGCGCAACCCACCAACCTCGCCCCTGGCGTGCCCACCGTGGCCGCAGCGGCCAGCCTGCCCGGCTTCGAGATCGTCAACTGGATGGGCGTCTTCGCGCCCGCCGCCACCCCGGCTCCCATCGTCGAGAAACTCAACGGCGCCATCCGCAAGCTGCTGGCCGACCCGGAGATGCTGCAGATCATGAACGTGCAGAAGGTCGAGCCCTACCACCTGAGTTCGGCCGAGTTCCAGAAGGTGCTGCAGAACGACGTCGAGCGCTTCACGAAGATCGTGCGCGAAACCAAGGCCACCCCGCAATGAGCCGGACCTACCGCGTGGGCATGGTCGTGCCCTCGCTCAACACCATCGGCGAAGACGACCTGCGCCTGTTCTGCCCGCCCGAGGTGCGCTTCCACGTGCACCGCATCCGCCTGCGCCACGAGCCCGGTCGGGTGACGCGCGACAACCTGGCGCGCGCGCACCAGGAGGCCGTCGGGTCATCGGCCTTTCTCAAGGACTTGGGCCCGGACGCGATCGTCTTCAACTGCACCGGCGCCAGCGTGGCCTGCGGCCCGACCGGCGACGCGGCCCTGGCCGAGCGCATGAGCCACGAACTCGCCCTGCCCTGCACCAACACCATGGTCGCGATCAAGCGCGCGCTCGCGGCCGTGGGCGCGAAGCGCCTGCTGCACGTGTGCCCGTTCGCCGACGAGTTCTCAGGCGAGGAGCGCGAGGCGCTGGAGGCCTCGGGCTTCGAGGTCGTGAAATCGGTGGGCCTGAACTTCACCGACGCGCGCGAGGCCGCGCGCATGGACCCGCAGCGCATCGTGGACATCGCCACCGGGCATGCGCAGGCGCTGGACATCGACGGCGTGCTGCTCTCGTGCGCCAACGTGCGCGCCTTCGAGGCGGTGGCAGCGCTGGAACGCACCCTCGGCCTGCCGGTGATCACCAGCAACCAGGCGGTGCTGTGGGACCTGCTGCGGCTGGTCGGCTGGCGCGGTGACGTGCCGGGCGGCGGCCGACTCTTCCAGGCATGAAAAAGGCCCCTCTCGAGGGGCCTTTTTCATGGGGTCGAGCGGAACTCAGCTGCCGCGCCGTTCGCGCCAGGCCGAGACGGCGTAGCGCCCGCCGCCCACCACCAGCAACAGCAGGAAGCCGCCGGTGATGGCCACGTTCTTCTTGATCTGGATGATGTGCAGGCGCCGCGCCGCGTCCTCGAACTCCCAGTAGCGGTGGCCGATGAAGATCGTGACCATCAGGAACGCGATCATCAGGATCGCGGTCTCGCGCAGGCGGTAGCCCACCACCAGCGCGATGCCGCCCACCAGTTCCACCAGCACGGCCAGGCCCGCCACGGGCACGCCCAGCGCCGCAGGCAGCTGGAAGTTCTTGAAGGTGGCGGCGAACTTGGGCAGGTCGGTGGCGTGGTTGAGCGCGCTCTCGATGAAGATGTAGGCGAGCGCGAGGCGCGCCACGAGAAGAATCACGTCGCGCCAGGTCTCGACCTGCTGGTCGAGCCAGGTGGCGGGCGTGGGCGCGGCGGTGCGCGAAAAGCTCTGTGCGTCGGTCGGTGCGAGGGCCATCTTGTCTCCTTGTAGGGGTTGTCGTGCCGTGATCGGCCGGACGATTCTGTGGCCCCCTGCCCGCGCGGGCCCATTCAAAATGGGCGGCGCGCCATCGCTTTTTGCTGCACCCCGGCCTGGCGGCTCAGCCGCGCGAATCGAGCCGCTGCCGGCGCGCGAGCTGCGGGAAGAAGCGGCGCCAGAGCAAAGCCAGCAGGCAGGTCGCCGAGCCGCCCAGCACCACTGCGGCCACCGGCCCCACCAGCGTGGCCGCCGCGCCCGACTGGAACTCGCCGAGCTGGTTGCTCGCACCGATGAACACCGAGTTGACCGCGCTCACGCGCCCGCGCATCTCGTCGGGCGTCTCCAGCTGCACCAGGGTCTGGCGGATCACCACGCTGACCATGTCGGCCGCGCCGTTGACCATGAGCGCCAGCATGGAAATCCAGAACACCTTGGACAGCCCGAAAGCGATGGTGGCCAGGCCGAACACCGCCACCGAGACCAGCAGCTTGAAGCCCACGCGCGTGGACGGCGGGTTGCGCATCAGGTAGAGCGACATCGCCAGCGCGCCCACCGCCGGGGCGGCGCGCAGCCAGCCCAGCATGCCGGGCCCGCCCTCCAGGATCTCACGCGCGTAGATCGGCAGCAGGGCGATGGCGCCGCCGAACAGCACGGCGAACAGATCGAGCAGGATCGCGCCCAGGATGATGGGCCGCTGCGCGATGAAGCGCACGCCGGCGAACAGGTCGTCGACCGAGGCGCCGCGCGAGACGGCCTTGCGCGGCACCATGCGCAGGCGCGCCACCAGCAGCATGGCCAGCACGCACAGCACGGTGGAGGTGGCGTAGACCACCTCGATGCCCAGCACCATCAGCATGCCGCCGATGGCCGGCCCGACGATCACGCTGGCCTGCGAGCCGGTGGACGAGGCCGCCATGGCGCGGCTGAGCAGGCGCGGCGGCACGGTGGTCGGCGTGGTGGCCTGCAGCGCCGGCATCTGGAACGCCCGCGCCGCGCCCAGCGCGAGCGAGGCCAGCAGCAGGTGCTCGCGCCCCAGGCCGCCGAGCCAGGAACCCAGCGAGAGGCCGGCGGCCATCAGGGCCTGCAGCAGCAGGCACAGCGCCATGATGCGCGAGCGGCTCCAGCGGTCCGCCGCGAGACCCGCCGGCAAGGTGAGCAGCAGCACCGGCAGGAACTGGTACAGGCCCACGAGCGCCAGCGACCAGGGGTCGCGGGTCATGTCGTACATCTGCCAGCCGATGGCCACCAGCAGCATCTGGATGCCGATGGTCCAGGCCACGCGCGCGCACAGCAGCAGGCGAAAGGGAACGATGCGCAGCAGGGCTGCCACGTCGGACGGCTCGGGCGGCGCCGAGGGAAGGGCTGAGGTCATGGGGGCGGAAAAGGCGCGGGCGGCTCAGGGCCGGCCGGCAATGGCGTCGGCGTTGCGCCTGAGGCTCTTGAGAAAGGCGTCCTGCACTTCGGTGGGTTTCCAGTCGTGGTGGCGCGTGATGCCCACCGTCGGCTCGCTCCAGGGTACCACCACCGGCAGCGGCGCGAGCAGGCCGAAGCGGCGCTCGCTGAGGGCCTCGGTCCAGCTCAGCACGGTGAGCATGTCGGTGTCGGACAGCGTGATGCGGATGGTGGAGAGGGAATAGGTCTCGATGCTCGCCGGCGGCGGCGCGCCTTCGGAAAAGATGTGCTCGTGCGCCTGCCGGCGCGGCGAGCCCTTGGGCGGCAGGATCCAGGGGTAGGCGGCCAGCTCGGCCACGCTCACCGCGCTGCGGCTGCTCAGCGGGTGGTTGCGCCGGCCCACCACGCAGTAGCTCTCGCGGTAGAGCGGCTCCTCCACCAGGCCCAGGGCCTCGCGCGGCTGCTTGAGCAGGCCGATGATGAAGTCGATCTCCTCGCGCAGCAGCTTGTTGAGCAGGGCCTCGTAGGTGCCGCTGATCACCACCACGCGCGTGTCGGGGAACTGCGCCGTGAGCTCGCGGATGGCGTTGACGATCAGGATGGTCGGGTCCAGCAGCAGCACGCCCACGGTCACGCAGCGCTCGCGCGGCACCTCGTAGGCACCCACCGCATCCATCAGCGCGGCGATCTGCCCCGAGACCAGCTTGAGCCGGCCGGCCAGTTCCTCGCCCACCTCGGTGGTGGTGATGCCCGAGGCGGTGTGGCGGTACAGGTCCACCCCCACGTTCTGCTCCAGCGTGCGCGCAGCGCGCTGGAGGGACGCCTCGGTGATGCCCAGCAGGTGGGCCGCGGCGCGAAAGGACTTGCACTCGGCGATCGCGATCAGGCAGCGCATCTGCGTGCGCGTGATGCGGGTGGCCAGCGTCAGCGGCGAGATGCCGCGCTCGTTGGCCGCCGCGGGCATGGCCTCGGCCGCCGCGTCGAGGATCTTGCGCGCGCGCACCAGCACGGCCAGCCCCACGGGGGTGAGGTAGATGCCGGTGCGCGAGCGCTCGAACAGGCTGGCCCCGAGCAGTGCCTCGAAGGCGGCGATGCAGGAGGTGGTGGCCGGCTGCGAGCGCAGCAGCTCCTGCGAGGCGCGGGTCACGCTCTCCAGCCGGGCCACGGTCTCGAAGACCCGCAGGTGCCAGATGCTGGGCAACTCCTTGCCGACCGTTCGAGGGGCTTGCTGTTCCATGTCAGGTGCGCCGTGGCGCGGGTGATCACTCGCCTGCGACGGGGTTGCGCAGGACGCCGATGCGATCGATCGCCACTTCGCAGACGTCACCGACCTTCATCCACACCGGCGGTTTTCGGGAGAACCCCACCCCGCTCGGCGTGCCGGTGGCGAGGATATCACCGGGGCGCAGCGGCGCGATCGAGGACACGTACTCGATGAAGCGCGGGATCTTGTGCACCATCAGGCCGGCCGGATCGTCCTGCAGCACCGCGCCGTTGAGCGTGGTGCGGATGTTCAGCGCGTCCACGTCCGGGATCTCGTCGCGGGTGACCATCCAGGGCCCGATGGCGCCGCTGCGCCAGAAGTTCTTGCCGGGCGTGATCTGCTTGGTGTGGAACTGCCAGTCGCGCACGCTGCCGTCGTTGAGGATGGTGTAACCGGCCACGTGCTCGAACGCGTCTTCCGGCCGGATGCGGTGCCCGCCCTTGCCGATCACCACCGCGAGTTCGCCTTCGTAGTCGAACTGTTCGCTCACGCCCGGGTGCCGCAGCGGCTGGCCGTGGCCGGTGAAGGTGTCGATGGTGCGCGTGAACACCGCCGGGTACTTCGGCAGCTCCTGCACGCGCCCGGCGCTCTGCACCTCGGCGTGGTGGTCCACGTAGTTGAGCGCCAGGCACCAGATGTGCAGCGGGTCGGTGACCGGTGGCAGCATCGTCAGGCCCTGCAGGGGCAGGTCGGGCGCGGCGGGCAGGCCGGCCAGGGCCGAGGCGGGCAGGCCCGCTTCGATGAACGCCTTGAGCGTGGGGAAGGTCGGGCCCAGGCGCCGGCCGAGGTCGATCACGCCCTCCTCGCCCACCACCTGGCCCCATGAGGCCTGACCGTCTCTCAGAAAACTGGCGAATTTCATGTGCGGTTTCCTTTCAGACCAGGCCGGCGTAGGAGCCACCGTCGAGTTGCAGGTTCTGGCCCGAGATGAAACCCGACTGCGCGCTGCACAGGAAGGCGCAGGCGTCACCGAATTCGCGCGGGTCGCCCAGGCGCTTGGCCGCGATGGTGGCGGCGATGCGGGCGCGCGCCTCGTCCACCGTGATGCCGTCCTTCTTCACCATGCGCTCGGCCATGTAGCGCTGGCGGTCGGTGTCGAAGCGCTCGGGCAGCATGTTGTTGATGGTCACGTTGTCGACCACCGAATCCTTCTGCACCGATTTGCTCAGCGCGGTGAGCGCGGCGCGCACGGCGGCCGACAGGCCCATGGTGGCGCTGGGCGACTTCACCATGGCCGAGGTGATGTTGACGATGCGGCCGAACCGGCGCGCGCGCATGCCCGGCACATAGGCCTTGATGAGGAAGATCGGGGCGAGCATGTTGCCTTCCACTGCCGCCAGCCAGTCTTCGCGGCTCCAGTCGGCGATCTTGCCGGGCTCGGGGCCGGCGTTGTTGTTCACGAGGATGTCCGGCTCGGGGCAGGCGCTCACGATGGCGGCGCGACCGGCCTCGGTGTTGAGGTCGGCCTCGATGACGGTGGGCCGGTGGCCGGTCTCGGCCTCGATCTGCGCGGCTGCCGCGTCGAGCGCGGCGCGGGTGCGCCCGTTGATGTAGACCGTGCAGCCTTCGCGCGCGAGGGCCGTGGCGCAGGCCAGGCCCAGGCCACGCGAGGAGGCGCAGACGAGCGCCGTCCGGCCTTTGATACCGAGATCCATGAAGACTCCTTGGAGGAAAAGAAAGAATTACGCGGTCAGCGCATCGAGGATGGGCCGCAGGCGCGGGTAGACCTTGAGCGCGTTGTTCTGGAAGACCGCCTGCTTGTGTTCGGCGCAAAGGCCGCAGCGGTCCACATAGCGTTTGGTGTCGTCGAAGTGGTGACCGGTGCGCGGGTCGGCGCCCTTGACGGCGCCGATCATTTCGGAACCGAAGAGGATGTTCCGGTGCGGCACCACGCTGGTGAGCAGGTCCACGCCGGGCTGGTGGTAGACGCAGGTGTCGAAGTAGACGTGGTCGAGCAGCCCCTCTTCCAGCTCGACCCGGTTCATCTCCAGCGAGAAGCCCCGGTAGCGGCCCCAGTGGTAGGGCACGGCGCCGCCGCCGTGCGGGATGACGAAGCGCAGCGTGGGGAAATCCTTGAACAGCTGCGGGTTCACGATGAACTGCATGAACACCGTGGTGTCGCCGTTGAGGTAGTGCGCGCCGGTGTGGTGCACACCCGGGTTGCAGGAGCCGCTCACGTGGATCATGGCCGGCACGTCCAACTCCACCATCTTCTCGTACAGCGGGTAGTAGTGGCGGTCGGTCATGGGCGGGGACTGCCAGTAGCCGCCGGACACATCGGGGTTGAGGTTGCAGCCCACGAAGCCCAGCTCGGTCACGCAGCGTTCCAGCTCGGTCACGCAGGCGCTCACGTCGGCCCCGGGCGATTGCGGCAGCTGGCACACGCCCGCGAAGTTGCGCGGGTAGAGCTGCGTCACCCGGTGGATCAGGTCGTTGGCGACCCGGGACCACTCGATGCTGTGCGCCAGCGTGCCGAGGTGGTGGCCCATCTGGCCGGCGATGGGCGAGAGCAGGGTCAGGTCCAGGCCGCGCTCGCGCTGCATCTGGAGCTGCTTGCCTTCGAGGGCTTCGCGCAGTTCGTCGTCGCTGATCGGCAAGGGCTCGCCCAGCGGGGCCGGGCCATCGAGCTGGCGCTGGCGCCAGGCCTGCAGCGCCTTGGGCGCGGTGGTGAAGTGTCCGTGGCAGTCGATGATCATGTCGAAAGAGGAAAGTGGTTCAGTCGATGCCGCGCACGACGGGCGTGGCCTGTTTGACGAAGCGCTCGGGCGGCTTCTCGCCGCTGTCGTGCGCCATGCCTTCGCCGATGCGGATGCGGTTGAAGTGGCTGTGCGCGTTCATCCGCTCGCTGGAGTTCCAGAGCTCGTGCATCTGGCCGAACGGGCTCATCCAGTAGTCGAAGATCTGGCTGCCCAGCGCATGCCGGCCCACGCCGCGCACGTGGTCGTGCCCCTGGTGAGCCAGGTGGTCGCCGCCGAAGAAGATGTCGTCGACGCCCTCCACGTCGTAGGACACGTGATGCAGACCGGGCGCCGGGCCCTTGAGCAGGAAGATGACGTGGTGGTCCACCAGCTCCTCGCCCCGGTTCACGCGCAGGAACTGGCCCAGCAGGTTGTCCGGCGTTTCCACGTACAGCTCGTCGGTGGGCAGCAGGCCCAGCGTGTGGCGGTACCAGTCGATGGTGGCGGCGAGGTTGGGCGTCTTGTAGGCGGTGTGCGAGATGCGGTTCACGCGCGCCGGGCCGCCGGAACGGCTCTCGCCGTCGGGGGCGCGCACCTTGGACCGCGCGGGCAGCGCCTCGACCGGCGCGCGGCCGGCCACGATTTCCAGCGTCAGGCCGTTCGGGTCCTGGAGCCGCACGCGCTGGCCGCCGCCCGGGGCGTCGAGCGGCTCGATGGCGCTGGCACCCGGCAGTTGCGCAAAGGCCGCGAGGCTGGCCGCGTCGGCCACCTCGTAGGCCAGGGCCACCAGGCCGGGCTCACCGAGTTCGGTGACGTGCAGAAAAGGCGATGGGCCCACGCCGCGCATGTACAGGCGCTTCTCGTCGCGCTGCACGCGCAGCATGCCGAAGTCCTTCAGGAAGGCCTCCATGCGGTCCAGGTCCGGCGCACTCAGCCGGACGTACGCCATGCCGGTGATGGCAGTGAGCATGTTCTGTCTCCTCGAATCGTCGTGATGCCCTCGCGGGCGGGTTGTCGGTTCAGCTCAGCGCTTTCGCCACACTGCCATAGAGTTCCTCGACCGCGAAGCGGCGACCGATCAGGCCCTGATCGTGCGCGTACCGGATCGCCATTTCCAGGGCCTGGCGCGTGCGCTCGAAGCCGGTGGGCTGCAGGTCCACGGCGCCTTCGGCCGGCAGGTCGCCGCTCACGCGGCGTGCCTCCAGCAGCAGACGCTCCACCTCCCGCACGATATCCGGGCGCTGCTCGGCGATCTCGCGGCGGATCACCACCATGTGGTTGATCGGGATCGCGCCGGTGCGGCGGTTCCAGTCGCGCGCGGCCTCGGCCGGGTTCGGGATCAGGGTGCGCACGCGCGGATCGCCCGAGAGCGCGCCGCCGGAAATGATGGCATCCACCTCGCCGGCGATCAGCAATTCCTCCAGGCCGAGGCTGGCGTTCAGGCGCGTCACCCAGGGCGGGTCGCGCGCCTCTTCCACGTGCGCCTCTTCCTGGCTCAGCCACTGCACGGCGCGCAGGTCCACGCCGTACTCGTCGCTCAGGATGCCGCGCACCCAGGTCGGCGTGGTCTGCGGGTAGGAGCGCATCGCGACCTTGCGGCCGGCGAGGTCCCTGGCGGTGAAACTGGCGTCGTCGCGGCACAGCAGGCTCTTGTGGTGGAAGTTGCCGTTCATCACGAAGGGCAGCAGCACGAAAGGCTTGCCGTGGTCGAAGGCCTGAAGGAAGGTGATGATGGCCAGCTCGGCCAGGTCGAATTCCTGTTTTCGCACCACACGCTTGAAGGCCTTCTGCGCGGTCTCGACGTCCGCGAAATCGAGCGTGAGCAGCGGCGAGCGAAGTTCGCCGCCCTTGAGGGGCGTGGTCTTTTTGTAGGTGCCCATCATGGTGGACAGGCGCAGCGGTTCGGTCATGCAGTCACTCCCAGGTGGCGGTGCGGCCCGCGCCCACGCGCGGGTCGATGAAGACGGAGGCAATGTGGGGGCGGCTCGGCACCAGCCCCTGCTGGTGCACGTAGCGCACCAGGGCCTCGAACGAGGCGGCGTTCTCCGCCAGCCCATAAGGCAGCGGGTCGCCTCCGATGGTTTTTTCCAGCGCGAGGTAGCGCCGGTCTTCGGCATCCAGGTCGGTGCCGGCGTGCAGCCGCGCCAGGTAGTGCGCCTTGGCCTGCTCGAAGGCGGTGTACAGCCGGGCCGGCAGGCCGGGGTCGGCGGCGATCACGTCGTTGCGAAGCACGATCACGCCGTGCAGCGGGTAGACGCCGGTGCGGCGGTACCAGTCGGCGCCGCGTGCCTGCGCGTCGGGCACCAGGTCCACCAGGTCCAGCCCCGCGTCGTTGCCCGCGCCGGCCAGGCCGGCGAAGGCCACCTGCAGCTCGCCAGTGGCCAGCAGCTGCGAAAGCTTGCGCCCGGACGCCAGGCGCGAGGCGTTGGCCGGCAGCGGAAACTGCGGCAGGTTTTCCTCTTCCTCGGTGAGCCAGGACACCTTGCTCAGATCGACGCCATCGTCGTCGGCGAACAGACCGCGCGTCCACACGGCGGCGGTCACCGCGTAGTTGCGCACGCCGATGGTCTGGCCTTCGAGGTCGCGCGGCCCGGTGATGGTCGAGCTGCGCAAGCGCTGCACGCCTTCGTGGCGGAAGCGCCGCGTCATGGGCAGGGCCAGCGCGGTGAGCGGCGCGCCGGCCGACAGCGCCATGAGGTAGGCGGTGGGCGCCATCTCGCACACGGCGTAGGGTTGCGTGCGCGCCATGTCGCGGTAGGCGTCGGGCATGCGCTTGACGTCGGTGAACGCGAGTTCCGCGCCATCGACGCGCACCGCGCCGCTGCGCAGCGCGCTCACCTGGCCGTGCGGGCCGAGGACGGTGTCGAGAACGGTGGTGGTCATGGTCATCCGCCCCTCAGCCACGGCCGGCCAGTTTCAGGCCGGTGTTCAGCGCGGTGAAGTCGCGCTTGGGAAAGGTCATGAGGAAGCGGTAGCCCTGCCGGATCACCTCGGCCACATTGCCCTCGTTCACATGCGGGTGCCCCACGGGGATGTTGTGCGCCTTGCCGACTTCGAGCACGTGGGCCATCAGGCGCAGCAGCTCGGGGTTCTCGTAGTCGCGCGGGCAACCCAGTTCCTGCGTGAGGTCGCCCTCGCCGATCAGCAGCACGCCGATGCCGGGCACACGTTTGACGATCTCCTCGATGTTCTCGATGGCTTTGGTGTCCTCGATCATCAGGATGCTGAGCACCTCGCCCTGCGGCGCGAGCGGCCACACGTCGGCCTTTTTGTAATAGTCCTGCTGGCCCAGGCCCCAGTAGCGGGCAGCGGGCATGGGCGCGTCACCGCGCAGGCCGGCCGGTTCGTACAGCGGCGCCGAAGGCAGGCGCGGGTAGCGGCAGGCAGCCACCGCGTTGTAGGCCTCTTCGGGCGTGCTGATGCGCGGCCACACGATGCCGTAGGCGCCGAGGTCCAGCGCCTGCTTGGCGAACCACTGGTTCATCTCGCTGCCGCTGGGCGGGATGCGCACGATGGGGGTCATCTGGCAGGCGATGGACTTGGCCTGCGCGATGCGCTGGCGCAGCAGCAGGAACTGCATCGCCTCGCGCAGGGCGCGGATGTCCCAGGGCGTGTGCTCCATCTCGAACACCACGCCGTCGTTGCTCGACTGCGCGAAGGTGACGGCGGATTCGACCTCCGCCGGGATGAAGGTGGTGAAGGCGATGCCGCTGCCGCTTTCGAGCGCGCGGATCACGCCATTGAGTCTCTCGGTCATTCAGGTGCTTTCAGGCTGTCGGAAGTGGGTCAGAGGATGGCGGCGCAGAAGGCGTCGCCCGCGTTGGCCGGGAGCTGCTTCTCGGTCCAGCTCTGGCAGGCGTCGGTGGTGGAGAAGACCTGCCCGCCGCGCGTGACGGTGACGGCGCCGCGCGGGTCGCTCACGTGCAGGTTGAAGCCCATGATGGTGCTGCGCGCCTGCACGGGGGCATCGGCGCGCTGCCAGGTCTCGCCCAGGTCGGTGCTGCGGTAGAAGGCCCCCGCCTCGCTGCGCGAGGAGATGCTGAAGCAGGCGTACATCGTGCGCGGGTCGTCGCAGGCGATGCGCGCGTCGCGCGTGTAGCTGAAAGGCGCGTACTTGCGCACGTCGAGCTCGCGGAAGGTCTGGCCGAGGTCCTGCGTCTCGAAGATGCCCAGGCGGCAGATGTAGAACAGCGAATCGGGCCGGGCCGGGCTGCTGCACACCGAATGGGCGTCGAACATGCCCTCGGTGTCGTCGTCCGTCACCTCGCGGCTCTTGAGATGGGGCAGCTCGGCCAGCGCCTCCAGGCCGTGGGTGGACGCGCTCCAGTGCTCGCCCCCGTCGGTGCTGACCAGCAGGCCGTTGATCTCGATCGAGCCGAACATGATCTGCGGGTTGGTGGCGTGAAAGCCGATGCGCATCAGGCGCGAGGCACCGAAGCCGATCTTGAAGCGCTCGGGCAGTTGCGCTTCGCACTGGCGCCAAGTGTCGCCACCGTCGTCGCTGCGGTACACCCCCACGGGCGCGGTGCCGGCGAACAGGGTGTCGGGTTGCTGGGGGTGGACGACCACGGTCCAGAACTGCACGGCCTGATCGGTCACGTCGAGCCGGTGCCAGCTCGCGCCGCCGTCGGTGCTGCGGTAGACGCCCTTGCGGGTCGCCGCGAACACGAGGTTCGCGCGGCTCGGGTGCGGGGTGATGGCCTGCACGGCGGCATCGGCGGGGATGCCGTGGGCCAGCGCCCACTCGCCGCCGGGGCGCATCTGGTACATCGAGCCGATGGACTCGGGCCGGGTCACGGCGGTGCCCACCAGGATGAGGTTCTGCATGCTTGTCTCCAGGGTAATTTCAGACGGTGCGAGGCAGTCTAGGTGGGGTCGGCTACGCGTTGTCATCGGAAATCGGCCCCTGCCATAGATTCCTGCTGAGCCTGGTTTTTTCCGAGGAAAACAGCCCGCGCGACCGCGCTTCAGAGACCCAGGCGCTCCAGCCGCGCCGCGTCGTAGCGCGTGCCGGCCACGGCCTCTGGCGGCACGAGGCTCGAGAGCTGCTCGAGCTCCTCCGCGCTCAAGGCGATGGCGGCCGCGGCGATGTTGTCTTCGAGGTAGCGCAGGCGCCGCGTGCCGGGGATCGGCACGATGTCCTCGCCCTGCCCCAGCACCCAGGCCAGCGCGAGCTGGGCGGCGGTGACGCTCTTGTCGCGCGCCATCGCCTCCACCCGCTGCACCAGGCGCAGGTTGGCGTCGAAGTTGTCGCCCGCCATGCGCGGCTGTTTCGCCCGCGTGTCGCCGGCCTGGAAGTCGGAGGCCTGGGTGTACGCCCCGGTGAGGAAGCCCCGGCCCAGCGGGCTGTAGGCCACGAAGCCGATGCCCAGTTCGCGCACGGTGTCCAGGATCTCGCCCTGCACGTCGCGGCTCCAGAGCGAGAACTCGGTCTGCAGCGCGGTGATGGGGTGCACCGCGTGCGCGCGCCGCACCGTGCCAGGCCCGGCCTCCGACAGGCCGAGCCAGCGCACCTTGCCGGCGCGCACCAGGTCGGCCATGGCGCCGACCGTGTCCTCGATCGGCACCGACGGGTCCACCCGGTGCTGGTAGTACAGGTCGATGTGCTCCACGCCCAGGCGCCGCAGGCTTTGCTCGCACGCGGCGCGCACGTAAGCCGGGTGGCCACTGACGCCGAGCATGCTGCCGTCCAGGCCGCGCTGGTTGCCGAACTTGGTGGCGATGACCACTTGCTCGCGCAGGCCGCGCAGGGCCGTGCCCAGCAGGCATTCGTTGGCGCCCACGCCGTACATGTCGGCGGTGTCGAAGAAGTGGATGCCGCGCTCGACGGCCTGTCGGATCAGCCGTTCGCTGGCGGCGTTGTCCGACGGTCCGTAGAACTCGGACATGCCCATACAGCCCAGGCCGATGGCGGACACGGTGGGGCCCACGCGCCCCAGGGTTCGTGTGTTCATGCGAGCTGACCCGGCGGCGCGCTCAGGTCTCGGCGGTGAAGTTCAGTTCCTTCACGGCCACCGCCCACTTGGCCTGCTCGGCCAGCATGCGGGCCTTGAGCTCTTCGGGCGGGCACCACTGCACGTCGGCGTTGCTCTCGAACTGCGCGATCACGGCCTTGTCGCTGAGCGCGGCCTTCAAGGTGGCGCTGAGTTTCTGCACCACGGGCGCGGGCGTGCCGGCGGGCAGGAAGGTGCCGATCCACACGCGCATGGCGTACTCGCCCAGGCCCTGTTCGCGGAAGGTGGGCACCTGCGGCACGAAGCGGCTGCGCGCGTCGCCGGTGACAGCGAGGATGCGGCACTTGCCGGCCTTGGCGAATTCGAGCACGTCCACCAGCGGCACCACGACGGCGGAGATGCGCCCGCCCATCATGTCGGTGACGGCGGGCGACGGGCCCCGGTAGGCCACGTGCTGCGAGTCCACGCCAGCGCTGCGCGCGGTCATGCTGCCCAGGAAGTGCGGCATGGAGCCCGAGGCGGGCGAGCCGAAGTTGGATTGATCCGGGTTGGCCTTGCACCAGGCGTAGTACGCCTTCAGGTTCGTCACCTCCGCCGGCACCATGGGGCCGACGGCGAGCGCCAGGTCGAAGGTGACGAGGGTGGAGACGGGGATCAGGTCCGTCTGAGGGTTGTAGGGCAGTTTCTTGTAGGTCACGGGGTAGACCGTGACCGGCGACGAGGCGGCCACCAGCACGGTGCGGCCGTCGGCGGGCGAGGACTTGGCCGCCGCCACGGCGAGGATGCCGCTGGCGCCGGTCTTGTTCTCGACCAGGGTGTTGACGGCGTAGCCCTTCTTGAGCACCTCGGCCACCTGGCGGGCGATCTGGTCCACCAGCGAGCCGGCGGGCACGCCGAGCAGCACCTTGACCATGTCCAGCTGTTCCTGCGCCTGAGCGAGTCCGGGCAGCCAAGCGCTGCCGGCGGCCGAGGCGCCCATGAGCGCGGTGAATTGCCGGCGGTTGAGCCGGGGGTTGGTGTCTTGCATGCTTGTCTCCAGTGTTGTATTGAATCAGGCCTTGGGCGGTGCGGTGTCCCAGTCGAGCAGGCGGCAGAGGTTGAGCCCCATCACCTGCCGCAGCGCGTCGCCCGAGAGCCAGGGCAGTTCCTCGACGAAATGCGACACGCATTGCCGGTAGGGGTGGTGCAGGCGCGAGAGGTCGCTGCCCCACATCACCCGCTCCGCACCGAAGGCATCGAACACCCGGCGCAGCGGCTCGCTCAGCGAGCGGAAGGGGTACGGGTCGAGCGCGTAGTCCCCCACGCCCACGGCCTTGACGTGCACGTTGGGGTGCTTCGCCATGGCCAGCAACTGCGGCAGGTGGTTGAAGGCCATCGGCCCGGTGGCCGCGCGCGGCACCCCGAGGTGGTCCACGATGATGCGCAGCGCCGGGTGGCGCGCGGCGATCTGGTCCACCAGGTCCAGGTGGCCCGGTGCGAGGAAAGCGACCACGAGGCCGGCCTCTTCGGCGATCGGCCAGACGGCATCGAGGCGCCCCTCGTGCACCGGCACCAGGCGCTCCGGGGTGTTGAAAAGGAAGCGCATGCCGACCATGCCGGGCTCCCGGGTCCAGCCGCGCACCCGCCCGGGCAGGTCGGGCAGGTGCGGGTCGAGCAGGCCCATCACCGCGAAGCGCTGGGGGTCGCTGCGCGCCAGCGCGAGCGAATAACCGTTGCCCGAGGTGTCCCACAGCGGGGGCACGAGCACCACACGGTCCACCCCCGCGTGCGCCATCTCGGCGCTCAGCACCTCCCCGGTGATGGGTGTGCGGCGGTGGTGGCCGGTGGACTCGCCTTGCGACCAGGCGTGAACTTGAGCATCTGCAATCAGCATCGGGCGTCCTGTCTGTCCTGCTCGATCAGAAGTTGTGCTGCAGGCCGATCTGGAGCTGCGACGGATCGACGCGGTTGGCGCCGGCGCCAGCGCTGCCCGCGAAGTCCTTCGCATAGTCGAGGTACAGCCGGGTGCGCTTGGACAGGTCGTAGACCGTGCCGATGTTGAGCATCTTCGCGTCGGCGCCGTTGACGATGCCGTACGAGCCGGTGCCGTTGGTGCGGTGGGTACCGACCTTCAGGAAGGGCTCGAAGGCGCCCATGCGGTAGGCCGAGGTGAGCGCCCAAGAGCTGGCGCTGGTCCAGCGCGCCGCCGGCCCGCTGGCGCTTTCCTTCTGCACGATCGCGCCCATGCGCAGGTCGCCGAACTTGTAGGTGCCGCCCAGCATCACGACCCGGCCCTTGGCGTTCCACAGCGGATCGGCCTCCACGCTCTCGAACGAGGCGGCCAGGTACAGCGGGCCCGACGCGTAGGTCAGCGACGCGCCGAGGTGGTTGCCGTTGCCGTTGACGGGGTTGGAGCCCGCTTCGCCCAAGGCGTACATCACCGTGCCCTGGAAGCCGGCCACGCGCTTGGACTCGTACACCACCGAGTTGTTGATGCGCGCGGAGTCGGCCGAGCCGGCCACGCCGGTGCCGCCCGAGTACACCGAGACGCCGGCGTTGCCGTTGCCGCCACGGCCCGCGTTCGGCACGATCCAGCGGCCGGCCTGGTTGGTGCCGTTGTAGAAGATGCCGCTGGCGTTGAAGCCGCTGCCGCACCAGTGCAGGTCGATCGCGCAGACCACGGTGCCCGATGGCGCGTTCTGCCGGCCAAAGCGCAGCGCGCCCCAGTTCTCGCCGCTCAGCCCCACCCAGGACGCGCGGCTGAACATGCCCAGCGGATCGCTCACCCCGTTGTCGAGGTTCACCCGCATCTCCAGAAAGAACTGCGCCTTGAGGCCGCTGCCCAGGTCTTCGGTGCCGGTGAAGCGCAGCCGCGAGGTCTGGAAGCCGCCGCCGCTCATGCGCGTGCTGGACGCCCGGTCGAACGTCTCCACGCGCTGCAGGCCGGCATCGAGCACGCCCGAGATGTTGAGGCTGGATTGCGCCATGGCGAAAGGAGCCGATGCGGCCAGTGCGATCGTGCCGGCCAGTCTTGTTGTGTGCTTCACGCTGAATGTCTCCTCGTTTGTTCGTGATTGGGGCTGCGCAGATCCGCGACCCCGCGTTGGTTGGCGAGGTGGATTCTTCTTGGCATGGCCTTCGCGCGCCAATCCAAAAGCCGCCCGGGGTCATCGCTTTTGGCTGTACCGACCCTCGCCCGCGCGCCCCGGCCGGCCTAGGGTTTTCACGCTGAAGTGGCCCCGGACGCGCTGCTAGGATGAACCATTTACATATTCGCAATGGCTGATAGATAGGCGCAGAAGGGGCCGTCTGCTACAGTTTTGGATGCATTTACATTTCAACACCCCACTGGAGACCACGATGGTGAAAACAATGAAATGGCTGGCCGCGGGCGTGCTCTGCGCCGCCGCCATGGGCGCGCAAGCCCAGGTCAATCAGATCAAGGTGTGGGCAGCGGCCTGTGCCAACTGCCACGGCACCGATGGCCGCGCGCAACCCGGCGCCATCTCGCTGGCCGGCCAGGGCAAGGACGACCTGCTGCAGAAACTGCTGGACTTCAAGGCCGGCAAGCGGCCCGCGACCATCATGCACCAGCTCGCCAAGGGCTACACCGATGAACAGCTGGCC
>Ga0247823_10000304_pt1 | contig 42460 bp, 31 predicted proteins | sample 13C_PalmiticAcid_2_FD_192426 | JGI IMG/M metagenome (GOLD analysis project Ga0247823, IMG submission 192426) | Soil microbial communities from agricultural site in Penn Yan, New York, United States - 13C_PalmiticAcid_Day30 | ecosystem: Environmental > Terrestrial > Soil > Agricultural land... | reverse complement strand
AGGCGTCGCCCAGCTCGCGGTTCATCGGGTGGTCGTCGACCAGCAGCACCCGGGCGGCGGCGCGCTCTGGGCCCGTCGCCTCGACGGGGGCGGGGGCGGCCGCCGGCTCGGCCTCCAGGGCGATGTGGAACATCGCGCCCAGGCCCAGGGCGCTCTCGACCCAGATGGTCCCGCCCATCTGGCCGACCAGCGCCTTGCTGATCGCCAGACCCAGGCCCGTGCCGCCATAGGCGCGGCTGATCGAGCTGTCGGCCTGGCTGAACCGTTGAAAGAGTCGCGCCTGCACCTCGGGCGCGATGCCGATGCCGGTGTCGGCCACGCAGAAGCGCAGCAGGCCGGGATCGGGGCCGACCGACAGGCGCGCGGTGACGCCGCCGGCCGTCGTGAACTTCACGGCGTTGTTGAGCAGGTTCAGCAGCACCTGGCGCAGGCGCGTCTCGTCCAGGGAAAACAGCGCCTCGGGGTCCTGGTCGCCGCGCCCCTCGACCTCGACGGTCACGGTCAGGCCCTTGGCCTGCGCCTCGGGGGCGATGATGGCGGCGGCGTCGCGCAGCAGGGCGGCGGGAGAGGACGGGGTCAGGACAAGCTCCAGGCGGCCGGCCTCGACCTTGGCGAAGTCGAGCAGGTCGCTGACGATCTCGGCCAGCGAGCGGCCGGCGCGGCCCACCAGATCGAGGCGGCGGCGGTTTTCGGGGGAAAGCTCGGCGTCCTCGGCCACCAGGGCGGCGAAGCCGAGGATGCTGTTGAGCGGGGTGCGGATCTCGTGGCTGATCGTCGCCAGGAAGTCGGACTTGGCGGCGTTGGCGGCCTGGGCCCGGCCTTGCGCGGCGCGGGCGGCCGCCTGGCGGCGCACCAGGAGGGCCGACAGCCGCGCCTGGCGGCTCAGCGCCAGGGCCGCGGCCATGCTCACCGCATAGAGCACGATGTGGAACAGCAGCAGGTGGCGCATCGGCTCGGCGGCGGCCTTGGGGTCCAGGCCCACGATCGACAGCACGGCGGGAATGGCGAAGGCCAGGGCCGCCATCACCGACAGCGCAGCCGCCCGCGGGCCGCCGCGGAACGCCGCCAGCAGCACCGGCGCGAACACCAGCACCCGCATCTGCGGCGGGCCGGTGAACACGGTCCACGACACCGCGGCGATCACCACCAGGCCGGCGGCCGGCTCCAGCCAGCCGCGCACCGGGAAGGCCTCGGCGTGGCGGCGGTCCAGCAGGATCAGGATGGTCGGCAGGGCGATGGCCACGCCCAGCACGTTGCTGGTGGTCCAGCCGCTCCAGCCGGTCCAGAAGTCGCCGCCCTCGGCCAGCGAGGCCACGCCGTTGACGGCGATCGAGGTCGCCGCCGTGAACACCGCCGACACCGCCGTCAGCACCAGCAGGCCGCGCATGTTGCGCACCTTGCCGGGCAGCCGCAGCAGGCGCAGGGCGAAGGCCGTGGAGGCGATCTGCACGCCGTCGAGGATGGTCACGGCCAGGGCGAAGGCGCTGCTGTTGCTGGTGGCCAGGCTCAGCAGCAGGTGCAGTACGCTGGTCACCGCCAGCAGCATCGCGCCGCGCTGGCGGTCAAGGGTCATCAGGCCGGCGATGATGACGGCGTTGGCCGTCCAGATGGTGGCGATTTCCTGCGCCGCCCCGGTCAGGAACAGGCTGTAGGCCATCGACGCCACATAGGCGACCGTCAGCCCCGCCGGCCGCCGCCAGCGACGCCACAGCGCCGCGCGATCGCTCGCGATGTCGGAACCGCCGAGACCCAAGTCCACAAACCCCCAGGCTCCCGACCCAAGGCGGCCGGCAGCTGTCGGGTTCCACCATGACCACGAAACGTCGGTTTTTGGTTAAGTGGGCTGTCGGGCGTCGGGGGTGTCTTCTGGTCGAGAAGTGTTAAGTCGTCGCGCCCTAGGTGTGGGGCGCGGGCGTCGGCGGGCGTCGCCCGGCCACGAGAGCGCCGCAGATTGACAAGTCAGCCATCCTCGCTCCTGAAGAAGCTCGCGCCGTATCTCGGCGGGGCGACCGTTTTCACCCTGTTCATGTGGCTGGCGATCCCTGAGCCGTTCGGAAGCCTGGGCGGCAACCTCTTCGCGGGCTGCCTGGAGGCCTGGTTCCTCACCTTCGTGATCGACCGGGTGCTGGCGACGGTCGAGGAAGAGCGCCTGCTACCCGCGCGCAAGGCCATGCTGAGGGAAGCGGACTGGATCCGCCTGGACGTGGCGACGTTTCTCAACGACGTCATCGAGACCTATGTGCGGGAAGATGAGCTTCCCATCGTCGCGCGCGTCCTGGAGGGCGCGTCGGTGGGCGAGTTGGGCGTGGTTTGCTCCCGCTTCAGGATGGCGGACGAGAAGCGGGCCGGAGAGGGACGCCCCGGTGGCGCGAGCCTGCCCTGGCGTGACGTGGTCGACCGAAATCTGCGCCCGACCTCGGTGAAACTCGGCCGCTTCATCGATCGGTATTCCGCCCTCGCCCCGCCCGAGCTGGTCGAGGCCGCGCAGGAACTGGAGAACTCGATCCTCTTCAGCGATTTCTTCGACGGGCAGGCCAATCCCTATGGCTGGACCCATCAGGGCTGGGCGCATGTCCTCGCCGTTTCCTCGGCGTTCGGAGGGGCCATCCGCCAGGTCGCCGACGAGATCGGCGGCAAGATCGAGGTTTACGAGGTTCCCTCCGAGAGTCTTTTGACGCCCGGCCTGATCGCCATGAAGCGCGAACTCGAGGCCAGGCGCAGGGCGACCGGTTCCGGCGGCGATCGGCGCGAAGGCGCGGTTACGGCTTCGCCCGCCCCTTGAGCCCCGCCGCCTGCCATGCTCTCTTCCGGCTAATTGTCTGACAAATAGCCTTGGGGTGGAGCATGGCGGGGAACGGCGTGAGCAGCGGGATGAGCACCCGCCGGGGCTTCCTGCTCGCCTCCACCGCTCTGGCCTTCGCCGGCGGGGCCGCCGCCGCCGCGCCCATCGTCGTGGATCCCGCCCGCGTCATCGCCCGGCCGGTGGCCGCGCGCCACGTGGCGCTAACGCCGTCGATCTTCAGCCGGGCGCAGGAGGCCAACCGCGCCTATCTCGTCTCGCTGTCGCCCGACCGGCTGCTGCACAACTTCCACAAGGGCGCGGGCCTGCCGGTCAAGGCGCCGGTCTATGGCGGCTGGGAGGCCCAGAGCATCGCCGGCCACACCCTGGGCCACTGGCTGACGGCGTGCTCGCTGCAGGTGGCCCACACGGGCGATCCGGAGCTGCGCGCGCGCCTGGCCTATGCGGTGGGCGAGCTGGCCCGCGTGCAGGCGGCCCACGGCGACGGCTATGTCGGCGGGACCACCCGCTGGGGCCAGGACGATCCGGCCGGCGGCAAGCAGGTGTTCGAGGAACTGCGCCGGGGCGACATCCGGTCCTCGCGTTTCAGCCTCAACGACGGCTGGGTGCCGGTCTACACCTGGCACAAGGTGCATGCCGGCCTGCTGGACGCCCACGACCTGGCGGCGACGCCGGGCGCGCTGGACGTCGCCGTCGGCCTGGCCGGCTATTTCGCCGGGGTGATCGACGGCCTCTCCGACGAGCAGGTGCAGAAGATCCTGGCTGCCGAGCATGGCGGGATCAACGAGGCCTACGCCCAGACCTACGCCCTGACCGGCGACGCGCGCTGGCTGAAGGTCGCCCGCCGCCTGCGCCACAACGCCGTGCTCGATCCGATCGCGAGCGAGCGCGACGAGCTGGCCGGCCTGCACGCCAACACCCAGATCCCCAAGGTCATCGGCCTGGCGCGGCTGCATGAGGTCGCCGGCGACGATCCCGGCGAGGCGGTCGCCGCGCGGTTCTTCCACCAGGCCGTGACCCGCGACCACAGCTACGTCATCGGCGGCAATTCCGACCGCGAGCACTTCGGCAGGCCGCGCCAGATCGCCCGCCACATGGCCGAGACCACCTGCGAGGCCTGCAACAGCTACAACATGCTGAAGCTGACCCGCCACCTGTGGAGCTGGAAGCCCGACGGCGCCTTGTTCGACTATTACGAGCGCGCCCAGCTGAACCACATCATGGCCCACCAGCGGCCCAGCGACGGCCGCTTCGTCTATTTCATGCCGATGGCCGCGGGCGGAAGGCGCAGCTACTCCACCTACGAGGACAGCTTCTGGTGCTGCGTCGGTTCGGGCATGGAGAGCCACGCCAAGCACGCCGACAGCATCTGGTGGAAGGGCGGCGACGGCGCGCTTTATCTCAACCTGTTCATCCCCTCGAAGCTCGACCTGCCGGACGGCGACTTCGCCGTCGACCTGGCCACCACCTATCCTGATCACGGCGATGTCGAGCTGACCGTCACGCGGGCGCCCAAGGGCGAGCGTGAGATCGCCCTGCGCCTGCCGGCCTGGTGCGCCGCACCGGTGCTCAAGCTCAATGGCCAGGCAACGGCCATCAAGACCCGGGGCGACGGCTATGCGCGGCTGTCGCGGCGCTGGAAGGCCGGCGACCGCATTCGGCTGTGGCTGCCGATGACCGTGCGGGCCGAGCCGACGCCCGACGATCCCAACCTGGCGGCCTTCGTCTCCGGGCCGCTGGTGCTGGCCGCCGACATGGGGCCGGCCGAGCGGCCGTTCGACCAGCCCGTGCCGGCCCTGCTGGGCGAGGGCGATCCGGCGGCGGCGCTGCGCCGGGCCGGCGTTCATCCGCATGTCTTCGAGGCCCCGACGGCCCAGGGCGGACGGGTCAGGCTTTCGCCGTTCTACAACGCCTACGACCGGCGCACGGCCGTCTACCTGCCGGCCTTCACCAAGGCCCGCTGGGCGGCGGAGGGGCAGGCCTTCCTGGCGGCCGAGCGGGCGCGGATCGACACCGTCGCCCGCACCGTCGACACCGTCTATCTGGGCGAGCAGCAGCCCGAGGTCGACCACAGGGTCGCGGCCGGAAGCGGCGAGATCATCCAGCTGAACGGCCGCAGCGGCCGCAAGCTGAACCCCGGCGGCGGCTGGCTGGAGGCCACCCTGGCCCGCCGCGCCGGCCCGCTGACCCTGCAACTGGTCTACTGGGGCGCCGACGCCGGACAATCGGCCAGGGTGCTGGCCGACGGCGCCGAGATCGGAACCTTCGCCACCCCGGCCGGCAAGCGCGACGGCTTCTTCGCCGTCGACCTGCCCCTGCCGGCGGGCGCGACGCCGGCCCGCTTGCGCATCGAGGCGGGCGACAAGCCGGTGGTGATCTACGAGTTGCGGGTAATGGATGGGCGGGGCGCGAGCGCGGCCTGATCGGCGCGCCCTTCGGTTGCAAAGCCCGGCCGACCCGCATAGCAAGGTTTGGCCGTCGTCGCGCGATGTCCGTTCCCGGGGAGTCTCGCGTCGCCGACGCCGGCGACCAGGCAGGGGAAGGGGCGCGGGTGATGACCAACATCGTTCTGTTGACGACGGCCTGGGGGCGCAAGCACGGCGGCGTCAACGCCTTCAACGAGGACCTCTGCGTCGCCCTGGCCGCGCGCCTGGGCCGCGGCGGAAACGTCTACTGCGCGGTGGTCGGGCCCACGGGACAGGAGATCGCCGACGCCGCCAGCCGCGGGGTCACGCTGATCCCGATCAGCAAGAGCAAGGCGGGCGAGTTCGACGAGACCTGGGCGCACTACGTCCTCAGCTGGATGAAGGCGGAACGTCCGGGCCAGGAGATCGACTGGTGGGTCGGCCACGACGTGGTCTCGGGCGAGGCCGCCCTGTACGGCGCTGGCGTCCAGGGGCGCGCCGCCCTGATCCACCACATGAACTACCACGCCTACCAGGTCTTCAAGACCGACGACGCCAACGCGGCCATAGCCAAGTACGATCGGCAGAAGGCCCTGTTCGGCAAGAACGCGGATGCCCTGTTCGCGGTCGGCCCGCGGCTGTGGGAGAGCTGCCGCGAGCTTTCCGGCCGGGACGTGGTTCAGCTGATCCCCGGTTTTCCCGAAGGCCTGCCGTCGGAACGGTCGTCGGACAGCCTGCTGAAGGCGATCACCTTCGGTCGCCTCGATCCCTCCAGTGATCGGATCAAGCAGGGGCGGTTGGCCGCGGCCGCCTTCGGCGAGGCGGTCAGGCGGGTGCGGCTCGGCGGGCGCGAGGACGCCAAGAAGGCGGTCCTGTACGCCGTGGGCGCCGCGACGCCGGGGCTCCCCAAGGCCGAGGACCCCGCGGAGATCGCCGAGGAGGCGGCGAACGAGCGCCTGGCCGTCTACACCCTCAGCTACGAGGAGGACGCCGACAAGCTGTTCAGGCGCCTGTCGGAATGCAACCTGGCCATGATGCTGTCGCTGCACGAAGGCTTCGGCCTGGTGGGGTGGGAGGCGATCGCCGCCGAGGCGCCGCTGATCCTCAGCCGCGAAAGCGGCCTCTACGACCTGATCCAGAGCGTCGGGCCGGCCAAGGGCTGCGTCCATGACGTCCTGATCCGCGGCGACAACGGCGCGACCGCCTACCGGTCGGACGACGTCGACGCCGTCGCCTCGGCCGTCGTCAAGGTCTGGAGCAACCTGCGCGCGGCCAAGGACCATGCGCGAGACCTCAAGCGGATCCTGATCGAGAAGTTCGGCTGCCGTTGGGAGGACACAGCCACGACCTTCCTGGCGGGACTGGGCGTCGACGTCCCGCCGCCCGGCGGTGGCGAGGGGGAAACCCAGGGCGGCATTCCGCGGCGGGTCTTCACGCGCAACGAACCGATCAACAGCGTGCCCCGCTGCGCCGAACTGACCGTCGACACGACCCAGGGCAGCAGCGCCGAGGCGTTCGACCTGGTGCCCGAGCTGCGCTTTGGCCGGTGGGGCTTCGACGTCGACGACCTGCGCGTCACCTACGGCCTGCGCGAAGCCAGCCTGACGCTCTCGCTGGCGGGCTGCGCCATCGCCGGCGCGCGCCTCGGCGACAGCGCGGCCAGTTCGTCCTCCGTCGCGGCCACCGGCGACAATCGCTGGATCATCATGGGCCCGACCGAGAACGACATCCTGCTGCGCAAGGCCCTGGGCAACGAGGCGTTGTGCGCGATCCGCTGCGACGGCGAGGTCGCCCATGTCGAGCTGAACCTGACCTGCGCCAAGGCCGACGTCGTCTATACCTTCGAGGCGGCGAAGGCCGAGGCCCTGTCGGTGACCAGCGAGCGGATCCTGGGAATCTTCCTCGACAAGTGCCTTGGCCGGGCGAACCACGCCACCGGCGACGTCAGCCTCAGCCGGGTGGTCCTGGCGATCGGAGCGGCGCAATGATCCTGACCGACGAACAGAAGGGCGTCGTGCGGGCGCTGCGGGAGGCTTCGGCTTCGGCTTCGGACTTCGCGACCCTCGTGGCGCTGGCCGGCCTCGACCCCAGCCGCGACTTCCGCCACGCCAACCTGCGGGGCGTGGATTTCGGCGCCGCCGACCTGGCCGGCTTCGACTTCACCGGCGCCGACCTGACGGGCGCCGACATGAGCCGGGCCCGCACGGCGGGGGCGGTGTTCGGCGATGCGGGCGTTGGTGGCGTCGACGAGGAGGGCGCGCCCCTGATCACGCTGCGGCCGTATCAGCGGCGGGCGGTGGAGGCCATCGTCTCCCATCTCCGGGCTGGTCATCCGCGGGCGATCGCGACCATGGCGCTGGGGACAGGTAAATCGACCGTATTGGCGGGGGCCATCGAACGACTCTCCAAGGAGAGCGATTTTGAAGCCGTTCTGGTCGTGGTGCGTAGCTTGGCAATAGTCGAACATTTGGTCGCGATGTTCCGGCGACCATCTCCCGGAGAGGTTGGGGCTCTCAGTGGGGTTGATGTAATGTTTTGCGAGCCTAATCAGCTATCCGCATTGGCTGATGGGGATGTCAGGTCTTTTTCTCATGTATTCTATCTAGACCTTGGGCTTTCACTCGGATATTCGTCAAAAAGATCAATTATTAATGGCGCAAAAAAGATATTTATCTACAGTGAGTGTATGTTTAAATATGGAGATGAAGGTGCTCCTGGGTTGATGTTGCCTAGGGATGTGGTTTTCAAATATTCTGTTGGCGGCGGAATTTCTGACGGATACTTATTGCCAATTTCGAGAATAAATGTTCCATCCCTAAGGGGGAGAATTCTATCTCACGGTGATTACTCATTTTATATAAATGATTTTATGGACAGAATGCTGGATGATTCTGAGGAATTCGCAACTTCTATTATTGTGTGTGACAATTATTCAGAATATGACCTAATAGATAGGTATAATAGAATTGCAAGAAATAGAATCTTGGATTCTGGGCAAGAAACTAAAGCATTTCACCATGATGAGCGTTGGTCTCGTCAGCGAAATTACAGATTTCCAGTGTTTGTGTACCCCTTCGATAAGCTGTCGGAGCGTGACTTGGTCGGCGTGTCGAACGTTGCGGTGCTTTCATACACAGCTCCTGCCTGTGTGCTTCAAGATTGGAGCGTTCCGATCGATCCAGCTTATCCTCACCGTAAGGTCAAATTTTTGGACTATACCGGAGCGGCGACGCGTTCTTGACGTCGAGGGGGCGCTGTCCGACTGAACCCTATCCCCCACACCCCGGATCCGGCCGTTCCCGCCCGTCCGGGCAGGCGTAGAAGCCTTCGTCCTGGCCGGGCAGGGTGATCCCCTCGTCGGCCAGGTCGAGGAACCAGCGGCCGTCGCGGAACGGGGCGATGCCGGTGGCGACCAGCTCCTTCGTCAGGGCCGGTTCGAGGAACGGGAAGGCGGCCCGCATGCGCGGATCGCTGGTCCAGGCCGGGGCGTCCACCAGGCGGTAGGCGAAGTTCAGGGTCTTGCCGTCCTCGCCGACCAGCCAGGCGCGGGTGATCTTCCGCCGCGCGTAGCAGAGCTCGATGCTGGACGGCAGCGCGGGGTTGGGCGTGCGTACGCGGAACCAGTGGGCGGCCTTGCGGGCCGGCGCCAGCCGCACCTCGCCGGCCGGGGCGCCGGCGACCTCTTCCAGCAGGCCGGCCTCGACCAGGGCGCGGACGGTGTCGAGCCTGGCCGTGCGGTCGCTGATCTCGATCGGCGAGACGCCGGTCAGCACCGCGGCGCACTGGCCCAGCGGCAGCCCCTGGGCCCGGGCGTCGAAGAAGGTCTGGATCTCGGCCACGGCCTGGCCGCTGTCGATCGAGCGGCGGGCCTGCTCCTCGGGGCTGGGCGCGCAGGCCGCCAGCAGCAGCGCCAGCAGCAGGGCCCGCGCCACGCCGCGTCCGGGTTCTCTCCTGGCTTTCATCCACGCCTCGCGCACCTTCGGTCCGGCGGAAACGGTCGAGCACGGGCGAGGTTGCCGGCGGCTCAGCCGGCGAAGGTCTCCAGCGTCGCGGCCAGGCTGGCCAGGTTGGCGCTGTTGGCGGCCATGGCCTCGGCGATGTCGGGACGCTCGGGGATCACCGCCACCACCCCGCCGCCGGCGGCGCGCAGGGTGAAGCCGTCGCGCTGGAGCTTCAGCAGGTGGCGGCGGGTGGTCTCGATCGGCAGGCCCATCGAGCGGGCGATCGCCGTCAGCCGCACGGGGCGCTCTCCGGAGGCGTCCTGCGGCGCGTGGGCCGACAGTCGCAGCGCGGTCAGGAACACCAGGCCGCGCATGATGTCGCCGTCGAACACCGAAGACAGCAGCCCCGCGCTGCGCAGCACGTAGTCGGCGCCGACGTCGAGGTGATGGCGGGCGAGCGTCGATCGGTCGTCATTGGGCATGGGGCTCCTCCTGCGGGCGAGGTCCCATGCCGCGCGGCCGGCGGCCTTGATCCGGATCAAGGCGCGACCGGCGATCTTCGGGCAGGAGCGGCGCCCAGTTCCAGGAGTCCTCCGCGATGTCGCCCGCCGGCCCCTCCGATCCTCAAGGTCCCGCGGGACCCGACGTGCCGGCCTTCACCGGCGAGGACATCGTGCGCCTGTTCGCCGCCACCTACCTGCCGCTGTGCCGCTCGCTCGAGGCGGCCGGCGCCCTCGACCCCGCCGCCCTGGCCCGCGACATCCGCGCCCGCCTCGACCCCGAGCCCGGCGAGCCCTGGGAGATCCTGGCCGCCGCCCTGTGCAAGGTGCTGGGCGAGGCGAGGCGGGAGTAGGGGGCTCATGCTCGGTGCGCGATCCTCGTCCTTCGACAAGCTCAGGATCAGGATCATTCAAAGGCCGGCGGTAGAAAACCTCATCCTGGGCCTGTCGAAGGACGAGGTTTCGTCTCGAACCTCGGATGCCGATACGCCTTGGAAGGCTAGTCCTCGATCGCCTCGATGCCCTGGCGCTTCAGCGCCTCCAGGTGCTCGCGCATGGCCGCCAGCTGCTCGGGCGGATGGCCGGTCCAGCCCTCGACCTCGCCGACGATCCGTAGCGGGGCGCGGGTGCGGTACGACCGGGTCGGATTGCCCGGGAACCTCTTGTCGGTGACGTTGGGATCGTCCTCGAACGGGCCGGTCGGCTCGACGATGTAGATCCGCTCGCGCCCCTCGCCCTGCGCCAGCTCCGCGCCCCAGGTCGCGGCGTCGAGGGTGGCGGTGAAATAGACGAAGGCGGCGGCCTTGCGCGATCCGTAGTTCGAGACCCGGCCGGCCTCGATCAGTTCGCCGATCGCCAGGTCCGCCTTGGTGCCGTGATAGTAGGGGGTGGTCATGGTCGCCTCCGCTCGAGAAGACCCCGCAGACTGCGCATATTTCGCTGCCCGCCAATGCTTGAACGCGCGTTTTTCGGGCCTGGATCTCTATCAGCCGCCCCGCCAGCGCAGGGCCTCGGCCAGTTTCGAGAAGGCCGGCGAGGCGTGCCGGCGGCTCGGATAATAGAGGTGGTAGCCGGAGAACGGCTCGCACCAGTCCTCCAGCACCCGCACCAGCTCGCCGCTCGCCAGGTGGGGCGCGGCGACGTCCTGCGGCATGTAGGCCAGGCCCAGACCCTGCAACGCGCCGTCCAGCCGCTGGCGGATGGTGTTGACCACCAGCTGGCCGTCGACCCTCACCTTGACCTCGCGGCCGTCCTTCTCGAACTCCCAGGCAAACAGGCCGCCATAGGTGGGCAGGCGCATGTTGATGCAGTTGTGCTCGGTCAGGTCCTGCGGCGTCAGCGGCCTTGGGCGGGCGGCGAAATAGGCCGGCGAGCCGACCACGGCCATGCGCAGGTCGGGGCCGATGCGCAGGGCGATCATGTCCTTGGCCACCTGCTCGCCCAGCCGCACCCCGGCGTCGAAGCCCTCGGCGACGATGTCCACCAGGCCGTAGTCGACGGTGATCTCGACCCGGATGTCGGGATAGTCGGGCAGCAGGCGTGAGAGGCCCGGTTGCAGGGCCGACTGGGCGGCGTGCTCGCCGGCGGTGATGCGGATCGTGCCCGCCGGCCGCTCGCGCAGGTCGCTGAGCGCGGCCAGCGCCTGTTCGATCTCCTCCAGCCGCGGCGCCAGGGTCGCCAGCAGGCGCTCGCCGGCCTCGGTGGGGGCCACGCTGCGGGTGGTGCGGGCCAGGAGGCGCAGGCCCAGCCGCGCTTCCAGGCCCTTGATGGTCTGGCTCAGCGCCGAGGCCGAGACGCCCAGCTTGGCCCCGGCGCGGGTGAAGCTGCGCTCCTTGGCGACCAGGGCGAAGGCGGCGAGGTCATCGAGACGCTGGGTCATTTGTAAGTCTGACTAAAAACAACATCGCGATTATTGCGCCTAATGATGTGAATCGGCCAGGCCTATCTTGCTTGGCGGGCGAAGGCGTCGGGGGCTCCGCGTTCGCCGCAGCCAGGAGCCCGCCGATGATCCGCATTTCGTCCGACCTCCAGGAGCGCGGCGCATGACCGCCGTCTCGCGCCGCGCGGCGATCGGCGCGCCCGCCGCATTGATGCTTTCGGCCGGCGCCTGCGGGGCCCAGCCGATCCGGCCGGCCGGCGGGACCCGCGCCCTGGTCGCCTATTTCAGCCGCTCGGGAAACACCCGGGTGATCGCCGGCCAGCTGCACCGCGAGTTGCCCGCCGAGCTCTTCGAGATCCGGCCCGCCCGGCCCTATCCCGAGGACTACGAGCAGACGGTCGCCCAGGCCAGCCGCGAGCGCGAGGCCGGCTTCCGGCCCGACCTTTCGGCCCGGGTTCAGAACCTGTCGGCCTACGACGTCGTGTGGCTGGGCTTTCCGATCTGGGGCCAGAGCGTCCCGCCGCCAGTCCGCGCCTTCCTGGCGACCCACGACCTGGCCGGCAAGACCGTCCGGCCCTTCGTCACCCACGGCGGCTACGGCCTGGGCGACAGCCTTTCGGTGCTGCGCGCCGATGCGCCCCGGGCCCGCTTCGAGGCGGCCGTCTCGATGGAGGCCGACCAGGAGCGCCGCACCATGAACCAGGTCCGTGAGTGGCTGGCCAAGGCCCGGCCCCGCGCGGCCAATCCTTGAGGAGATCCAAGATGCAGAAGCGCAAACTCGGCCAGGGCCTGGAGGTCTCGGCCCTCGGCTATGGCTGCATGGGGCTGAGCGCGGGCTACGGCCCGGCTGCGCCGCGCGACGAGGCGGTGGCGGTGATCCGCGCCGCCTTCGACGCCGGCGTCACCCTGTTCGACACCGCCGAGGTCTATGGACCGTTCGCCAACGAGGCCCTGCTGGGCGTCGCCGTCGCGCCCTTCCGCCACGAGGTGGTGATCGCCACCAAGTTCGGCTTCGACGTCGACATGGAGACCGGCGTGCGCAGCGGCGGGCTCAACAGCCGTCCCGACCACATCAAGGCGGTGGTCGAGGCCCAGCTCAAGCGCCTGCGCACCGACCGCATCGACCTGCTCTACCAGCACCGCGTCGATCCCGGCGTGCCGATGGAGGACGTCGCCGGCGCGGTGAAGGACCTGATCGCGGAAGGCAAGGTCGCCCATTTCGGCCTGTCCGAGCCCAGCCTGGAGTCGCTGAAGCGGGCCCACGCGGTGCAGCCGGTCACCGCGCTTCAGAACGAGTATTCGCTGTGGACCCGCGACGTGGAGGACAACGGCATCCTGGCCGCGTGCGAGGCGCTGGGCGTCGGCTTCGTGCCGTTCAGCCCCCTGGGCGCCGGCTTCCTGACCGGCAAGATCGATGTGACGACCCCGCTGGCGGAGGGCGATTTCCGCTCGATCTCGCCGCGCTTCACCCAAGAGGCCCGCGCCGCCAACATGGCGCTGGTCGACCTCCTGAAGGCCATCGCCGCCGAGAAGGGCGCGACCCCGGCCCAGATCGCCCTGGCCTGGCTGCTGGCCCAGAAGCCGTGGATCGTGCCGATCCCGGGCACCACCAAGCTCCCCCGCCTGGCCGAGAACCTGGGCGCGGCTGACGTGGAACTGAGCGGCGCGGATCTCACCCGCATCGCCGCGGCCGCCGCCCGGATCACCATCCACGGCGCGCGCCTGCCCGAGGATGTCCTCTCCAAGACCAATCGCTGAGCGGAGCAAGCACATGAGCGAGCACCAAACGCGCGGCGGCGTTGACCGTCGCGGCCTGCTGGCCCTGGGCCTGGCCGCGCCAGCGGCCCTGGCGGCGGCTGGACCCCCCGTCCAGGCCGCCCAGCCCGCCCCGGGCCTCGATCGCCGCCGGCTGGGCAAGCTGGAGGTCTCGGGCCTGGGCCTGGGCGTCCAGAACATGAGCCGCACCTACCAGACCACCATCCCCTACCGGCCCGAGATGATCGACATCATCCGCAAGGCCCGCGACCAGGGCGTCACCTTCTTCGACGCCGCCGAGGCCTATGGCCCGCATGAGGTCGAGCGCATCCTGGGCGAGGGCGTGGCCCCGTTCCGCGACGAGGTGGTGATCGCCAGCAAGTTCGGCTGGAACATCGACCTGGAGACCGGCGTCCGCGGCCCCGGCCTCAACAGCCGGCCCGAGCATATCAAGCTGGCGGTCGAGGGCATGCTGAAGCGGCTGCGCACCGACCGCATCGACCTGCTCTACCAGCACCGCGTCGACCCGGCCGTGCCGATCGAGGACGTGGCCGGCGCGGTCAAGGACCTGATGGCGCAGGGCAAGGTGCTGCACTGGGGCCTGTGCGAGATGGGGCCACAGACCCTGCGCCGGGCCCATGCCGAACTGCCGCTGGCCGCCGTCCAGAACGAGTATTCGATGCTGTGGCGGGGACCCGAGGCCTGGGTGCTGAAGGCCTGCGAAGAGCTGGGGATCGGCCTGGTGTGCTGGAGCCCGCTGGGCGTCGGTTTCCTGAACGGCGCGATCGACGCGCGCACCCGCTACGCCGACGGCGACATCCGCAAGCTGGAAGGCCGGTTCGCGCCCGAGAACCTGCCGGCCAACCTGGCGCTGGTCGCGCTGGTCCAGGACTGGGCCCAGCGCAAGGGCTGCGCGCCCGGCCAGGTCGCCCTGGCCTGGCTGCGGGCCCAGCGGCCGTGGGTCGTGCCGATCCCCGGAACCACCCAGATGGCGCACATGCTGCAGAATGTTGGCGCGGCCGGGGTGGCGTTCACCCCCGCCGAACTTAGCGAACTGAACGCCGCCGTGGCCGCCATCGAGGTCCAGGGCCTGCGCCTGCCCCCGGCCGTGCTGGCCTATTCCGAGGTGGAGGCCCCGCCGAAGGGGTGAAGGTCGGGGGCTCCCTCTCCCATAGGGAGAGGGTTTCTCGCGCCTACCCCAATCCCCCCGCGATCACCCGCAGCGCCGGCTCGCGCCTGGGCCCCGAGGGCTGGGGTCCGCGTTCCGGCCTTGGCCGGCGCAGCACGATCTGCAACGCCTCGACCATGGCCGCGCTGGCGGTGGCCTCGCCCGGCGCCACGTACAGCGACATGGCGTCGGCCAGGGCCGCGCGGTCGAGCACGCCGGCGGTCTCCAGCCGCTCGCACAGCGGCAGGTAGGTGGCCGCGAACAGCTTGATCAGGTCGGTGGGTGTGAACTCGGCCACCGGCGTCGCGGGCGCCACCTCAGGCCGCCCGCCGGCCGGACCTAGCGGTGGGGCCGCCGTCCTCGCGCGTGCGGAACAGGCCGATGCGGTCGGCCAGTTCGGCGGCTTCCGACTTCAGGGCGTGGGCGGCCGCCGTGGTCTCCTCGACCATGGCTGCGTTCTGCTGCACCACCCGGTCCATCGCGCCCATGGTGGTGTTGACCTCGCCCAGGTTCGAGGCCTGGTCGGCGGCCGAGCGGGCGATGGCGTCGATCTGGGTGTCGATCTCGGCCACGCGGGCGACGATGCGCTGCAAGGCCTCCCGGGTCTTGCCCACGCGCTCCACCCCGGCGGCCACCTGGTCGCCCGAGACGGCCACCAGGGCCTTGATCTCGCGGGCGGCGTCGGCGCTGCGCTGGGCCAGGGCCCGCACTTCCTGCGCCACCACCGCGAAGCCCTTGCCGGCGTCGCCGGCCCGGGCGGCTTCTACGCCGGCGTTGAGCGCCAGGAGGTTGGTCTGGAAGGCGATCTCGTCGATCACGCCGATGATCTGGCCGATCTGGCCCGACGAGGTCTCGATCAGGGTCATGGCCTCGACCGCCTCGGTGACCACGGGGTCGGAGCGCTGCGCCTCCTCGCGGGCGCGGGCGGCCGCGGCGTTGGCCTTGCGGGCGTTGTCGGCCGTCTCGTTGACGGTGGCGGTGATCTGGCCCAGCGCCGTCGAGGTCTCAACCAGGCTGGCGGCCTGGTCCTCGGTGCGGTTGGCCAGCTCGTCGGAGGCGCGGCTCATCTCGGCCACGCCCGCGCTCATGCTGGCGGCGTTGCCGCTGATCTCGCCCAGGGCCGCGCGCAGCTTGGCCACGGCGTCGTTGAAGTCCTGGCGCAGCGGCTCGTACTGGGCGGCGAAGCGGGTCTCCAGGCGCGAGGTCAGGTCGCCGCCGGCCAGCTGGCGCAGGGCGTGGGCCAGGTGCTCGACCACTTCCGTCTGCTCGGCCTCCATGGCCGCCTTCAGGCGGGCGCGCTCGGCGTTGGCGCGGTCGGCGGCGGCGCGCTCGGCCAGGGCCGCGGCGTTGGCCTCGTCGGCGGCGCGGGCGGCGCGCTCGGAGGCCTGGGTGCGGGCGCTGACCGTGACGAACAGGCGCGAGACCCCGGCCGTCAGCCAGACCAGCGACCAGGCGGTGGTCACGGTCATGGCGGCGCGCAAGGCCAGCGCCAGCAGGCTCTCGTCGGCGGCCAGCCGGTGGGGGAGGAGGCCGGCGGCCGCCAGGTCGACGCCGATGACGGCGGCCGCCCCGGCCGCCACCACCCGCCAGTCGCCATAGGCCACCAGCAGGGCCAGCGCCGCCAGGAAGGCCATGCGGGCCTCGTCCTGCAGGCCATGGCCCCGGAAGGCCAGCACGAACAGCGCCACCTGGCCCACCAGGGCCAGGGCCGTGCACAGCTGCTGGGCCAGGCGGTCGCGCCACAGGCCGTAGGCGACCAGCACCAGCGCCGCCAGGACCGCCGAGCCCGCCGCCGGAACCAGCAGCGGCGCGCCGGCCAGCAGGCAGGCGATCGGAACCACCACGGCGCTGGCCGCCACGCAGCCGATCACCAGTTGGCCGCCGACCCGACGCTGGGCCTCAATACTGTCGAACTGGATCAAACGCACGCCCGCCTCCGGTATTTCGCGGCGAGGATGCTGGATGAGCGTTAATCGGTTGTGACAAAACTGTCGAAACAACGCCGGCAGTTACTACGTACCAATACGTATCGCGTGCGCAAATATTCTCAAAATGAGATAGCGACGACATGCCGGACCGGTTTTCCGGTCGTGTGCGCCTGTCCGGAGAACGTCCGGCGGCGGACCACGTCAACCGGGAGTGGCCCCGGGGCGCGGGCCTGTGTAAGCCTTGGCCATGGCTTCGAAGGTGCGAGACATTCTGCGGCGGCCCCGGGGCCTGATCGGTCGCTCCATCCTGGTGGTGGCGGCGATCGTGTTCGTTCAGCTGGCGGCCAGCGTCGCCTTCTACCAGGCGATCGACCGCCAGACCCTGCGCGAGGACCACGCCCGCCGCATCGCCGAACTGCTGGTGGTGGGCGACCGCGTCAGCCGCCTGGCCCAGGCCGACCTCGACCAGGTGATGACCTCCCGCTATCTCGAGGCCGAGGTCGTCTCCGCCCCGCCGCAGGCGCCGTCCCAGGCCCGCGCCCAGACCGGCGAGGCCGACGCCATCGTCCGCTACGTGCGCCTTTGGGAGCCGGCCCTGGCCAAGCGACCCTTGCGCCTGTGGTCCGAAGACCAGTCGGACGGCGGCCGCGACCTCGTCGGCGCCATGGGGCTTTCCGACGGCCGCTGGCTGTCGTTCCGCTCGCGCCATTTCCCGCGCCCCTGGCCGATCGCCCTGCGTGCGGTGGCCACGACCCTGGCCTTCTCCCTGGCCTGCGTGGCCTTGGGCGCCTACGCCCTGCGCCAGCTGGGCGAGCCGCTGCGGCGCCTCGCCGAGGCGGCCGGCCGGGTCGGCGAGGGCCCGCCCCAGCCGGTCGTCGTCGAGGGGCCGACGGACCTGGCCGAACTCGGCCGCGCCTTCAACGACATGCAGCAGCGCATCACCGGCCTGATCGAGGACCAGGCCCGGGCGATGGAGGCGCTCAGCCACGACCTGCGCACGCCGCTCGCCCGCCTGAAGCTGGCGTCGGACTATGTCGAGCCCGAGGATATCCGCGCCATGGTCGGCGGCAATGTCGACGAACTGGAGGAGATGCTGCGCTCGCTGTCGGCCTGGCTGCGCGCCCAGCACGCCGCCAGCACCGCCGAGAGCGTCGACCTTCCGGCCCTGGTGCGCGCGGTGATCGCCCGCTGGCCCAAGCTGGCCCGCTACGAGGGCCCCAGGACCCTGACCGTCAGCACCCACCGCGACCCGCTGGAACAGGCCCTGATCCGCCTCGTCGACAACGCCGTGCGCTTCGGCGGCAAGGCCAAGGTGCGCCTCGTCGTCGACGATCCCGAGGGAGGCGAGGGCGGCCCCCGCATCGAGGTGCTCGACCAGGGCCCCGGCCTCACCGACGAGGTGCTGGCCCGCATCTACGAGCCCTTCTTCCGCGGCGACGCCGCCCGCGCCCGCGACACCGGCGGCTTTGGCCTCGGCATCCCCACCGCCGACCGCCTCCTCAAGCGCTTCGGCGGCCGCCTCCAGATCGCCAACCGCGACGGCGGCGGGGTGACGGCCAGCGTCTGGCCGCCCGCGGGCGAGGGGTAGGGGAGGGCGCTGCGCAGAAGGCGGTCGGACTTCTCGGCGTGGAAGGTGTCTTCCGGCCGCGACGGCTATGACCTGAGCGCCTGCCGAATGGATGGCTGCACGCGTTCCATGACTGATATGCTCCAGGTTCCGGGTGCTTTCGACGCCCGGGAAAATCTCGGAGGGCGCCGCCTTGCAAGAGCCTGCCTTCAGGTCGTTCCTGTCCGGACGATTGAGCGCCGGATCGGTCGACAGCTATGTCGCCTACTGCGGTCGCGTCCGGCGGGATCTGGGTGTCGATCTCGACGCGGACGATCTCTCCGAGCCGGCGCTGTCGAACCTGTCGCTGCGGCTGGCGCAGTCGGGCGCGCCGCCCGCTACGGTTCGCAACTGCCTTTCGGCCCTGCGCTCGTACGCCGAGTTTCGTCGTCGGGCGGCGGCTCCCGGCGCCGAGCCGCCATCGGCCCCTGCTGGACGAGCGATGCGCATCACGGCCGAACAGCGCGCGGCCTGGAAGGCGAATACGGCGGCGGGGCCCTTCAACCTCTGGCTCGACGGGCAGGTGCGCGACGTGCGCGGGGCGTTCGACCTTGGGCGGCTGTATGACCTGGCGGAGCGGTACGGGCTCCACAAGCGCGACGAGTACGCCCGGCTGAACCCAGGCCAGCAGCGCATGAACCTGGGCAACCTGCTGCGACGGGTCGTGCCCGCTTCGGTGTACGAGGCGGCCGCCGACCCGGTTCCCGAGGTCGAGATCGTCCCGGAGCCGCCAGCCGCGCCGATGGCCGCGCCCGGTCCGCTCGGGGCCGCCAGCGTGAACGAGCTCCTGGCGCTCTACGGCCAGATCATGGACGAACTGCGCGAGCGCGGGGTCGTGCGCACCGGCAACTCCCCCGTCGGCGATTACGGGGAGCTGCTGTTCGCGCGCGCCTTCGGCTGGACGCTAGAAGGTAATTCCTCGGCGGGGCACGACGCGGTCGACGCCGATGGCCTCCGCTATCAGATCAAGGCGCGACGGCTGCAGACCGCGAAGGGGTCGCGGCAACTGAGCGCCATCCGCCGGCTGGAGGAGCGGACCTTCGACCATGTCGCCGCAGTCCTGCTCGACGGAAACTTCAAGGTGCTGCGCGCCATCATCATTCCTTACGCGGTGGTCCGGAGCGGGGCTCGCCGGCGGGAGCACACCAACAGCTGGCTGTTCATGCTCGAGGACCGGGTATGGAAGATCCCGGGCGTGCGCGACGTCACGGCGGAACTGGCGGTGGCGCAGGCGGCGATCTGACCGCCGCGCCCCTTGCCCCCTAAGCGCTCCACCCGCCGTCGATCGTCAGGGCCGCGCCCGTCACGTAGCCCGCGTCCGGTCCGGCCAGCCACGCCACCAGGCCCGCGACCTCGCTCGCCTCGCCGATGCGGCCCAGCGGTAGGCGGGGGGTGATGTAGTCCATCAGATCGGCGGTCATGTCTGTGGCGATGGGGCCGGGCTGGACGGTGTTGACGGTGATCTTGCGGGGCGCGAAGTCGAGGGCCGCCCCGCGCGCCAGCTGGGCGACGGCCGCCTTGGTCATGGCGTAGACGCTGGAGCCGGGCGTGCCGATCCGCTCGGCGGTGTTGCTGCCGATCACGACGACGCGGCCGCCGTCCGCCAGGTGCGGGGCGGCGTAGTGGATGGCCGCGAACACGCCGCGCACATTGACCGCCAGCATGTGGTCGAAGTCGGCCAGGGCGAACTGGTCGATGGTCCCGGCCTTCAGCACCCCGGCGTTGACCACCAGCACGCCCAGTTTGCCAAAGCGCGTCACGGCGGCCTCGATGGCGGCGCGCACGGCTCCTGCGTCGGCGCTGTCGGCCTGGAGCGCCAGGGCGGTTCCGCCGGTCGCCTCGATCTCGGCGGCCAGGGCGGCGGCGGGGCCGGGCGAGGCGGCGTAGGTGAAGGCTGTGGGGCGGCCCTCGGCGGCCAGGCGGCGCACGATCGCCGCGCCCATGCCGCGCGAGCCGCCCAGCACCAGGGCCGGGGCGTCGGGGGTGAAGCTGGTGTTCGTCATCTGGGAAACCTCGTTATGGACTGATTGGTCCATAACCTGCGCATTCCGGATCGATCGGTCAAGAATAATTCTGGACTGATCGATCAAGATCGCTAGGATGCGATCATGGCCAGACCTTCGGAATTCGATCGCGACGAGGCGATCGCCAGCGCGATCAGGGTGTTCGCCCGCCACGGCTACGAGGCCGCCTCGACCAGCGACCTGATCGAGGGCATGGGCATCGGCCGCCAGAGCCTGTACGGCGCGTTCGGCGACAAGCGCCGGCTGTTCCTGGAGGCCCTGCGCCGCTACGCCGACGGCTCGCTGGCCCAGATGGCCGAGGCGCTGGAGCGCGACGCGGCGCCGGCTGAAGCCATCGAGGCGGCGCTGCTGGTCGGCCTGGGCTCGGCCGACGACCTGGAGACGGGCTGCCTGGGCGTCGGCTCGATCGTCGAGTTCAGCCGGGGCGATCCCGAGGTCAACGCCGTCAACGACGCCGCCGCCGCCCTGGTCGTCGCCGCCTTCGCCGCGCGGGTGCGGGACGGGATCGCGGCGGGCGCCTTCGATCAGGACCTCGATCCCGACGCCGCCGGCCGCATGCTGCTGACCCTGCGCTCGGGCCTCAAGGTCGCCGCCCGCGGCGGGGCGGGGCAGGACGAACTGCGGCAGGCCGCGCGGCTGGCGCTGCGGGGCTTGAGGTAGGGAGCGGGCCCTAGACCGACGCGGCGTCGAGGGCTTCGCGCAGGGCGGGCTGGCGCGAGCGGCTGACGGGCAGGGGCGCGCCTTCGCTCAGGTGCAGCCGCCAGCGGTCGCCGTCGCGCTCGAGCCGCTGGGCCAGGGCGAGGTTGGCGATCACCGACCGATGGACGCGCAGGAAGCTTTCCGGAAGCTGGGTCGACAGGCCCTCGAGCCGGGCGGCGTGCAGCAGGCTGCGCCCGCCGACAAGCCGCAGCTCGACATAGTCGTCGGCCCCGACCACGGCCAGGATCTCGGCGGTCGGCACCAGTTCGACGCCCCTGGCCGACGCCACCGTCAGTCGGTCCGGGCGGCCGGCGGCGCGGGTCAGGGCGGCTTCCCGGCCCCGGTCGTCGCGACCCAGCCGCACCACCTCGACCACCAGCAGCGGCAGCAGCAGGCCCGCGGCGAGCAGGAAGTAGGAGAAGTCGGCCAGCCATTCGGGGAACCCCAGGGCCAGGATGAGGAACAGCGCCAGGTAGGCCAGGGCGGGGCGCGCGCCCGGCGTCCTTGCGCGCACGCCCGTGGCGACCGGCGCCGCCGCCAGCGCCACGCCGAGGACCAGCGCCCAGACCGTCTTGCTGTCGAAGCCAGGCAGCAGGGCGGTGACCCCGACGACGACCAGCGCCAGGCCGATCATCGGCCAGCGGCCCCTGGGCAGGAACCGGCTGGCCGCATAGGCCACCAGCAGGACCGCGAAGGCCGCCGCCAGCAGCCAGATGGCGCTCATCCGCCAGGCATGCAGCGGATAGGGATAGTTCAGCAGCGCCCGCAGGCTCTCGACCACGGCCTGCAGCGCCGCGATCGTGGCCATCGCCGCCAGGATCAGGCTGGAGCCGGTGCGGCGCATGGCGTGGATCACGCCGAAGCCGAAGGCCGCCGCCAGCAGCGCGCCCGTCGCCGCGAAGGTCACCGCCAGGAAGACGGCGCGATCGGGATAGGGATAGGGCCAGACGCCCAGCGCGCTGATCGGGCCGGCGAAACGCAGGCCGCCGTGGAACGACGACAGGCGCAGCACCAGGCTGTTCTCGCCGGGCCGCCAAAGGGTCTCGCGGATCGGCAGGATCGCCTGGTAGCGGCCGGGGATCTCGGTCCGCGCCGTCGGGCCCGGCTTGCCGTTGGCGCCCAGCGGTCGGCCGTTGAGCCAGGCCTCGGATGCGGCGACGCCCGCCACGTAGAGGGCGCGGGGGCGAGCGTCCGTGGGCGCCGCGATTGTCGACCGGATCCACAGCTCGCGGCCTTGCGGATCGACGACGCCCGAGATCGGCCGGCAGTCGCTCAGCACCGGTCCGTCCGGCCCGGCCACGCCATGGCAGGCTTGCCAGGCGGGCGCCTGGGGCTGGGCCCGGACCAGGGACGGCAGGCCCGCGACGAGCAGGGTGAGAAACAGGATTCGCCACATGGCCCCACCGTATGGCGCCGTTCGCCGAGTTGCGCCGCCATTCGCCGATGCAACGACGCCGTTGGCCGAAGTCGTGTGGCGGCGGCGTCGCGGACGGCTCAGCTGGCGGCATGACCCAGGCATCGCTTCATCGCCGCGCCATCCTCGCCGGGGCCGCCCTGACCCTTCCCGCCCTGGCCCTTCCCGTCTCGGCCCTCGCCCAGAACGCAGCGCCGCACGCCGCGCCGCACGCCGCGCCTCCGGCCGACCTGCCCAAGGCCGGTCCTTTCCGCTTCAAGGGCTGGCGCGGCCAGGAGGTCGACGCCGAGCGCGGGGTCTTCGAGGTTCCCGAGGACCGCCGCGATCCCGGTTCGCGACGGATCAAGCTGAGCTATGTCCGCTTTCCCTCGACGGCGGCCAGGCCCGGCCCGCCGATCGTCTACCTGGCCGGAGGGCCGGGCGGCTCTGGCGTGGGCGCGGCGGCCGGCCCGCGCTTCCCGATTTTCATGGCGCTGCGCGAGGTCGCCGACGTCATCGCCTTCGACCAGCGCGGCACGGGCGCGTTCGGCGCCATCCCGCCCGGCCCCGCTCCGACGGCGCCGCTGCCGACCTTCACCCACGACGGACTGACGCGCTATTTCCGCGACGACCTGCAGCGGGCCTGGGTGGGCTGGACCCGGGCGGGCGTGGCCATGCGCGGCTACAACACCGAGCAGAGCGCCGACGATCTTGACGACCTGCGCCGTCACCTGGGCGCGGAGAAGATCGACCTGTGGGGCATCAGCTACGGCAGCCACCTGGCGCTGTCGGTGCTCAAGCGTCATGGCGACAGGGTGGGGCGCGTTGCCCTGGCCAGCCTGGAGGGCCAGGACCAGACGGTGAAGCGCCCGGCCCGGATCGACGCCTATCTGGCCCGGGTGGACGCGCTCCTGGACGCCGACCCCGTCGTGCGCGCGGCGATCCCCGATTTTCCAGCGCTGATGCGGCGGGTGCACGCGCGCCTGGAGGCCGCGCCGGTGAGCCTGACCGCCAGGCTGGACGGCGCGCCGGTCGAGCTGCGGCTGGGCGGCTTCGCCATCCAGCTGATGGCCGGCGGGCTGATCGCCAATCCGCGCACCCTGGTCATGCTGCCGGCGCTGTACCTGGCGCTCGACGCGGGAAAGACCGACGTGCTGGCGCCGTTCCTCGACGAGTTCGTGGGCCTGCTCGGCGTTGGCGGCATGTCATCGGCCATGGACCTGGCCTCGGGGATCTCGCCGGGCAAGCTGGCCGTGGTGCGGCGCGAGGCGCGGCAGGCCGTGCTGGGCGACGCGCTGAACTTTCCCATGCCGCACGTGCTGGGCGCGATCCCGGGCGTCGACCTGGGCGATGGCTTCCGCGAGCCGATCCGCATCGACCATCCGGCCCTGCTGCTGGCGGGGACGCTGGACGGCCGCACGCCCCTGGAGGAGCAGGAAGAGGTGGCGGCCCAGTTTCGGCGCAAGGCCCGGGTGATCGTCGAGAACGCCGGCCACAACGTCTTCGAGGCGCACCCCGACGTGCAGGCCCTGCTGGTGCGGTTCTTCGGCGGCGAGGTGATGTCCGACGTCCGCCTGAGCCTGCCGCCGCCGAAGTTCCAGCTGGGCTGACGATTTGTCTCTTTTGTCTGACAAATGGGCGCCCCATGCTACACAGGCCTCGCCCGATCCAACGGGCGAGCGTTCTGGGAGGCGTGCATGCGGAAGATCCTGGCGGCCGGCGCGGCCATGTCGGTCATGGTGCTGGCGGGGGCGGTCAGCGCCCAGCCCAAGGTCGATCCGGTGCAGGTGGATCCTTCCCGCCCCGACTGGGAAAACCCCGCCGTCAACGCCCGCGGCAAGCTGCCGGCCGTCGCCACCCACTTCCCGTTCGAGAGCCGCGCGCTGGCCCTGGCCGGCGACATGGCGAGGTCGGCCCGCTATCTGACCCTCGACGGCCAGTGGGCCTTCCACTTCTCGCCGTCGTCGGACGACGTTCCGGTCGGCTTCGAAAAGTCGGACTACGACGCCTCGTCCTGGAAGGACATCAAGGTGCCGGCCATGTGGCAGGCGGAGGGCTATGACCAGGCCCGCTACAACAACATCACCTATCCGTTCCCGGCCAACCGGCCGCTGATCCCGCACGCGACCAACCCGGTCGGCTCCTACCGCCGCACCTTCGAGGTTCCGGCCGGCTGGAGCGGCCAGGACGTGATCCTGCACGTCGGCGCGGCCGGGGCGGCCTACCGGGTGTGGGTCAACGGGCAGGAGGTCGGCTACTACGAGGACTCCAAGCTGCCGGCCGAGTTCGACGTCACCAAGCACGTCAGGCCGGGCCAGAACCTGATCGCCATCCAGGTGCACCGCTGGGCCGATGGCTCCTACCTGGAGGACCAGGACTTCTGGCGGGTCTCGGGCATCGAGCGCTCGGTGTACCTCAAGGCCATTCCGCAGGCCCGCGCCAGCGATCTCTTCGTCAAGGCCGGGCTCGACAAGGCCTATCGCGACGGGACCCTGTCGACCGAGCTGTCGCTGACCGCCCGCAAGGCCCCGCTGACCGCGCGGATGACCCTGCTGGACGGCGACAGGGAGGTGCTGAAGACCGAGGCCAAGGTCGCCCCCGGCGCCGCGCGCGTGGTTTCGCTGACCGCCGCCGTCCCGGGCGTCAAGCCATGGACCGCCGAGACCCCCAACCTCTACACCCTGCTGGTCGAGCTGGTGGACGCCAAGGGCGAGGTGGTCCAGGCCACGCCCCAGCGCATCGGTTTCCGCACCGTCGAGATCAAGGACGGCCGGGTGATGGTCAACGGCCGTCCCATCGTCATCCGCGGCGTCAATCGCCACGAGCATGACCCGGAGACCTTCCACGTCATCTCCGAGGAGAGCATGCGCCGCGACATCGAGCTGATGAAGCGGGCCAACATCAACGCCGTGCGCACCTCGCACTACCCCAACGACGAGCGCTTCTACGCCCTGGCCGACGAGTACGGCCTCTATGTGATGGACGAGGCCAATATCGAGAGCCACGCCTACATGGACTACGGCAACAAGGTCCCGGCGCTGCGCGAGCAGATGCAGCTGGGCTTCGACCCGGCCTGGGAGGCGGCCCACCGCGACCGGGTGCTGAACATGGTCGAGCGCGACAAGAACCACCCGTCGGTGATCTTCTGGTCGCTGGGCAACGAGGCCGGCATCGGCCCCAATTTCGAGAAGGCCGCCGCGGCCGCCCGCAAGCGCGATCCCTCGCGCCTGATCTCCTATCTCGGCTGGGGCACGCTGGACTGGGAGCACCAGCCCAACGCCTATGTCGACATCTACGCCCCGATGTACGACGACATCGAGAAGATGGTCGACTGGGCCAAGGACCCCACCCGCACCCAGCCGATGATCCAGTGCGAATACGCCCACATGCAGGGCAATGGCGGCGGCAACTTCAAGGACTACTGGGACACCATCTACGCCTACGACAAGCTGCAAGGCGGCTTCATCTGGGACTGGGTCGACCAGTCGATGTACCGCTACGCCAAGGACGGCCGCCGCTACTGGGGCGACGGCGGCGAGTACGGCAAGAACCCGGGCGGCGACATCGAGTTCGGCGACGGCATGATCCAGCCCGACCGCACGCCCAATCCGCACTTCTACGAGGTGCGCAAGGTGCTCTCGCCGATCCAGTTCGGCGCCTTCGACCCGGCGACGGGCAAGGTGACGGTCACCAACCGCCACGACTTCCGCGATCTCTCCGGCTTCGACTTCGAGTGGGTGCTGGAGGGCGACGGCGTCGAGATCGCCTCGGGCGCCCTGCCGCCCCTGGCGACCAGGGCCCGGGGCGTCGAGACCGTGGCCCTGCCGCTGCCGGCGATCGCGACCAGGCCCGGCGTCGAGTATTTCGTCACCGTGCGCGCCCGGGCCAAGGCCGGCGCCGTGCCGCTGACGCCGGCCGGCTACGTGGTCGGCTGGGAGCAGTTTTCGGTTTCCGCCACGCCCAAGGCCGCCGTGAGCCGTCCCGGCCCGGTGACCCTGGCCGACGGCAAGGACGCTGTGGTGCTCGAGGCCGCCGGCGCGAAGCTGACGATCGACCGGGCCACGGGCCTCGTGTCGTCCTACGCCAAGGACGGGACGGTGCTGGCCAAGGGCGGATCGCCCAACTTCTTCCGGGCCGAGACCGACAACGACACCCTCAACGGCACGGTCGCCCAGCAAAAGCCCTGGCGGGTGATGACCGACGCGCGCCAGCTGCGCGGCCTTGCCGCCCGCAAGGTCGACGGCGGCACGGCCCAGGTGGTGGTGGAATACGCCCTCGGCGCGGGGGCGGCGAGCTTCATCACCACCTACGCCATGGCCGGCGACGGCTCGGTGGCGGTCAGCGGCGAACTCGTTCCGCTCAAGGACGATCTGCCGCCGCCGGTGCGGGTGGGCCTGTGGTTCACCCTGCCGGCCCAGCCCAAGACCGTCGAGTGGCTGGGCCGCGGCCCGCACGAAACCTACGTCGACCGCTTCACCTCGGCTCCGATCGGCCTGTGGCGCGGGGCGCTGGCCGACCAGAACCACGACTACATGCGGCCCCAGGACACCGGCAACAAGCTGGACGTTCGCTGGATGGAGCTGGGTTCGGGCGGGGCGGGGCTTCGCGTCGAGGCCGACAAGCCGCTGATGATGCAGGCCCTGGCCTTCCCCTACACCGACCTCTACCGCCGTCCGGCCGGAACCTGGAAGTCGTCCGACATCGTCGCCCACGGCGAGGGAACCCTGATCGTCGACGCCGCCCAGTGGGGCGTAGGCGGCGACACCACCTGGAACCACGTCGGCCAGCCGCACGGCAAGTATCGCACGAAGCTGGAGCCGACCCGGGTCAGCTTCCGCCTGTCGCCCTTCACGGGCGAGGGGACCACGCCGGACAAGGCGCGTCCCGCAAGGGCGACGGAGGTGGAGTAACCTGAAAATCCCTCTCTCTTCGAGAGAGGGAGGGGCCCGCCGCGAAGCGGCGGGAGGGTGAGAGGTTTCACCCTGTCGGGCCTGGGTGCGGGCAGGGGGCTTTGCGGTTGACGTCGTAACCCCTCACCCTCCCAGGCTTCGCCTGGGCCCCTCCCTCTCCCTCTGGGAGAGGGTTCAAAGGGGGGGCTACCCCCGATACACCATCGCCACGTCGCAGCGCTGGTAGGCCGCGCCGTACCTGGCCATGATCGCCTCGTCGTGGACGAAGCCCAGCTTCTCGTAGAGGTGCACGGCGGCCGCCGACTTCCTGTTGCTGAGCAGGTAGAGGGGCGCGGCGCCCATGGCCTTGGCGCGGGCGATGGTCGCGGCCAGCAGCTGCTCGCCGATCTTGGCCCCGCGCGACGATTTCAGCACGCCCATCTTGGTCAGCTCGATCGCGCCGCCGCCCGACGGCTTCAGCGCGCAGGTCCCGACCGGGCCGACGCCCTCGACCAGCGCGAACAGGATGGCGCCGCCGTGGTCGAGGATCGCCTGCCGCGGATGGTCCAGCACCTTCAGGTCGACGGGTTCGACCTCGTACATGTCCTCCAGCCACTCCATGTTGATGCTCTTGAAGGCCGGGGCCAGCTCGTCGCTGAACTGCGCCACGCTCACGCCGGCCTCGATGTGACGGCCGGCGCGGACGTCCAGCGGCTCTTCGGCGAGCAGGGCCTCCAGCCTCGTCAGCTGGTCGAGGAACGACGGATCCAGCTGCGCCAGCACTTCCTCGACGGCGGCCTCGGCCCGGTTCCAGACCAGCATCTTGGCGCGGTCCAGGGCCTGGCGGCCGGCGGGGGTCAGGCGGATGGTCTTGTGGCGCTGGTCGCGGTGCTCGCGGTTGGTCTCCACGAGGCCGAGCTCGGTGAGGCGGGCCACGGCGCGCGTGACGGTGGGCTGGGCCACCTGCATGGCCTCGGTCAAGGCGCCGATCGTCTGCGGGCCGTCGCGGTCCAGCGTGCCCAGCACCGGCATGTGGCTGGGCTGCAGCGGCAGGTCGGCCTTTTCCACCAGCCGGGTCACCTGCGACTGCATCCGTTCGGCCAGGCGCTTGAGGCGGCTGCCCAGGAACAGGGCGGCGCGGTCGGAGACGATGTCGGTCATGGCGTCAGTCCATATGCATAGCGTGCTATATGTCTTGCTATGTGGTTTTTTGGGCCTTGGCAAGTACGGCAGCAAGACGCCCCTCCCGCCGATCTCCCCCGCGAAGGCGGGGATCCAAGCCGAGGTGGGGGAGGCCTGCGGCCGCGCCCATTTCTGTGAGTCGGCTTGGGCCCCCGCCTTCTCGTGGGAGGTCGGATGTAGGTAGACCAGTTTCAAAATTGGTATAGCAAAAAGCGAGAACCAATTTTTCCGATCCGCCCTAAATTTTGCTAGGACAAATGGTCTGCATCGATGTATGCCGTCTGGGCGTCAGTCGGAGCAGCGGCCAGAGAGCCGCGAGGGAGTGAAGCGTGGGAAACATTCGGCGACAGGTTGGGCGTCTGGCCCTGGTGCTGCTGGTCTCGGCGGCGCTGCCGGCCGGGGCCGCCTTCGCGCAGGCCGGACCCACTCAGGTCCAGGTCCAGCCCGGCCTCGCGCCCGTGCTGGTCGGCGGGGCGGATCTGGCCGCCATGCGCACCGAAGGCGCGCGCTATCCGATGTTCGCCGCCGAGCTGAAGCGGGTGCGCAAGGAGGTCGACGCGGCCATGAAGGCGGGCGTCGACGTGCCGGTCCCGAAGGATCCCGGCGGCGGCCGCACCCACGAGCAGCACAAGCGCAACTACATGGCCATCTACGGCGCGGGCATGCTGTACCGCGCCACGGGCGACAAGGCCTATGCCGACTACGCCCGGCGGATGCTGCTGGAATACGCCAGGCTCTATCCGACGCTCGGCCTGCACCCGGCCGCCAAGAACAATTCGGCCGGCAAGCTGTTCTGGCAGAGCCTGAACGACGCGGTCTGGGTGGTCTATTCGATCCAGGGCTATGACGCGATCCGCGACACCCTGAGCGAGGCCGACCGCAAGACCATCGACGACGGCGTCTTCCGGCCGATGGCCAAGTTCATCGCCGACGACCAGCCGCAGGTCTTCGACATCATCCACAACCACGCCACCTGGGCCTGCGCCGCCGTCGGCATGACCGGCTACGTGCTGCGCGATCCGGTGATGGTGGAAAAGGCCCTGAAGGGCACGGACCGCTCGGGCAAGGTCGGCTTCCTCAAGCAGATCGACCAGCTGTTCTCGCCCGACGGCTACTATGCCGAGGGGCCCTACTACCAGCGCTACGCCCTGCAGCCGTTCGTCGTCTTCGCCCACGCGATCGAGGAGAACGAGCCGGGCCGCAAGATCTTCCAGTACCGCGACGGCGTGCTGACCAAGGCGGTCAAGGCGGCCGTGCAGCTGACCTATGACGGCTACTTCTTCCCGTTCAACGACGCCCTGCTGGAAAAGAGCCTCAAGACCGACGAGCTCTACCAGTCGATCGCCATCGCCTATAGGGCCACCAAGGATCCGGCGCTGCTGTCGATCGCCCGCTGGCAGGACCGCACCACGCTTACGCCCGACGGCCTGGCCGTGGCGCGCGACCTGGCGGCCGGCAAGGAAAAGCCCTTCCCCTACGCCTCGATGCTGTTCCGCGACGGACCCGACGGCGACCAGGGCGCCATCGCCGTGATGCGCGCCGGTCCCGGCGACGACGACGAGGTGGTGGCGGTCAAGAACACCGCCCAGGGCATGGGCCACGGCCACTACGACAAGCTGAACTGGATCCTCTACGACGCCGGCCGGCCGATCGTCACCGACTACGGCGCGGCCCGCTTCCTCAACATCGAGGCCAAGGACGGCGGCCGCTACCTCAAGGAAAACGAGACCTGGGCCAAGCAGACCGTGGCCCACAACACCCTGGTGGTGAACGAGACCAGCCAGTTCGACGGCAAGGTCAAGGTGGCCAACACCATGGCGCCGAAGCAGATCTTCTTCTCGGCCGAGGGCGGCGCCAAGATCAGCACCGCCGAAATGGCGGGAGCTTGGCCAGGCGTCACCTTCCGCCGCTCGATCGTCCAGATCGACGCCGGCAAGGGCCCGCCGCTGGTGCTCGACCTGCTGAGGGTCAAGGGCGACAAGCCGGCCCAGTACGACCTGCCGCTGCACTTCTCCGGCCACATCATCGACGCCGGCTTCCCGCTGCAGCAGAACCTCGCCGCCCGGCCGGTGCTGGGCAAGGACGACGGCTACCAGCACCTGTGGGTCGACGCGACCGGAACGCCGGACGCCGCCAACGCCCGCCTGACCTGGATCAATGGCGAGCGGTTCTACACCTGGCGCATGCTGCCGCCGGCCGGAACCCAGGTGATCATCGCCGAGAGCGGGGCCAACGACCCGAAGTTCAACCTGCGCCGTGAGCCGGCCCTGATCCAGCGGGTCAAGAGCGACGGCAACACCACCTTCGTCGGCGTGCTCGAGCCGCACGGCGCCTACGACCCCTCGGCCGAGACCACCGAGGGCAGCACCAGCCGCATCCAGGCCCTGCGCCACACCCGCACCGCCGACGCCGACGTCGTCACCATCGTGCTGGCCGGCGGCCGCTCGATCGTGCTGGCCATCGCCGACAGCGCCGAGCCGGGCCTGGCACACAAGGCCAATGTCGACGGCGCGCCCTTCAGCTGGAAGGGGCACTTCGCCCGCTTCGACGGCCAGGACATCGGCCAATGAAGGGCGGCTTGCGCTGGCTGATCGTCAGCCTGGTGGGTCTGGCGACGGTCATCAACTACATCGACCGCAACGCTCTCGCCGTCATGTGGCCGGCGGTGTCGAAGGACATCGGCGCCGACAAGGCCGACTACGCCCTGCTGGTGACCATCTTCATGGTCGCCTACGCCTGCGGCCAGTCGCTGTTTGGCAAGGTGTTCGACGTCATCGGCACGCGGATGGGCTTCGCCGTGTCGATCCTGGTGTGGTCGGTGTCGATCGCTGCCCACAGCGTCGTGCGGTCGCTGGGCCTGCTGGCCCTGCTGCGCGTGACGCTGGGGATCAGCGAGGCGGGCAACTGGCCCGGCGCGGTCAAGGCCAACGCCCTGTGGTTTCCACCCCGCGAGCGGGCCCTGGCGCAGGGCATCTTCAACTCCGGCGCGGCCATCGGGGCCATCGTCTCGGCGCCCCTGGTGGCCCTGCTGTTCGAGCTGGTCGGCTGGCGGGCGACCTTCCTGGTGGTGGGCGTGCTGGGCTTCCTGTGGCTGCTGCCCTGGCTGTTCGTCTACCGCGCCGACCCCGGCGCCCACCCGTGGCTCAGCGAGGCCGAGCGCGCCCACATCGCCGATCGCGGCGAGGCCGGTTCCAAGGCCGGCTGGTCGCCGAACCTCTCGCAACTGCTGAAGCAGAGGCAGAGCTGGGCGATCATCGTCTCGCGCTTCTTCCTCGACCCGGTCTGGTGGCTGTTCGTCTCGTGGCTGCCGATCTACCTGTCGGAGACCTTCGGCTTCGACGTGCGCCAGATCGGCCTGTTCGCCTGGGTTCCGTTCGTCGGCGCCATGCTGGGCAGCCTGGGCGGCGGCTGGCTTTCGGGGGCGCTGATCCGGCGCGGCTGGAAGACCCTGTCGGCCCGCCGCTTCGCCGTCACCCTGGGCGGGGCGATCATGCTGCCGGCCCTGCTGCTGACGGCCAAGGCCGCCACGCCGCTGGCCGCCGTGCTGCTGATCGCCGTGATCCTGTTCGGCTTCCAGGTGGCCATCAACAACATCCAGACCCTGCCCAGCGACTACTATGGCGGCGGCGCCGTCGGCACGATCGCGGGCGTCGGCGGCACGGCGGCCGTGGCCGGAACCCTGGTCACCACCTGGCTGGTGCCGGCCATGACCCAGCACGGCTACGCCCCGATCTTCGTCCTGGCGGCGGTCATCGTGCCGCTGGGCGTCATCTCTCTCTGGCTGCTGGGCGGGCGCGCATCGCCCGTGCCGGCGCCCTCATCAGACAGTCAGTAAAAAGGGGACCCGCATGAGGTTCAACGGCAAGGTCGCGCTGGTCACCGGCGGCGGCCGCGACATCGGCCGCGAGGTTTCGCTGCGCCTGGCGGCCGAGGGCGCCACGGTCGTCGTCAACTATCGCGGCGACGAGGCCTCGGCGCAGGAGACCGCCGCGCGGATCGAGGCGGCCGGCGGCAAGGCGGTGCTGCACCGCGCCGACGTCACCGATGCGGGCGAGGTCGCCGGCCTGGTGGCCGCCGCCTCGGCGATCACCGGCAGGATCGACATTCTCGTCAACCTCGCCGGCGGCATGGTGGCCCGCAAGACCCTGGCCGACATGGACGAGGCCTTCTTCGACCAGGTCATGATGCTGAACCTGAAGTCGGCCTTCCTGGTCACCAAGGCGGCCCTGCCGCACATCCCCGACGGCGCGGCCATCGTCAACATCGCCTCGCAGGCCGGCCGCGACGGCGGCGGTCCGGGCGCCAGCGTCTACGCCGCCTCCAAGGGCGCGCTGATGACCCTGACCCGCGGCTGGGCCAAGGAGCTGGGCCCGCGCGGCATTCGCGTCAACGCCCTGTGCCCGGGCCTGATCGGCACCAGCTTCCACGACATCTTCTCCAAGCCGGAAGGCCGCGCGGCCACGGCCGGAAACACCCCGCTGCGCCGCGAGGGCGCGCCGGAGGAGGTGGCCGCCGCTGTCGCCTTCCTGGCCTCGGACGACGCCTCGTTCCTGGCTGGCGTGAACCTCGACATCAACGGCGGGCTGGCCTTCTCGTAGGGCTGAACTCACCCGCGCGCGCGAGCCGCTTTTCCACCGATCGTCCCCGCGAAGGCGGGGATCCAAGCCGAGGCTGCGGGTGATCCACGACCGAGCCACCTCCCGGAAGTCAGCTTGGGTCCCCGCCTTCGCGGGGAAGATCGGATTGGGGGCGGCCGGCTCGTTCGGGAAACGAGATCTGGGAGGATCCGATGAACAACAAGACGACCGCGGTGCTCGCGACCCTGGCCCTGCTGGCCGCCGCGCCGGCCGCCCTGGCCCAGCCGCCCGGACCGGTGAAGGAACGCGAGCCGCGCACCGACGCCCCGCCGATCAAGCCCTACAAGGTGATCCTGGTCGGCGACTCCACCACGGCCGTCGGCAGCGGCTGGGGCTCGGCCTTCTGCGACTATCACGTCAAGTCGTCGGTGGCCTGCCTGAACCTCGGCCGGGGCGGGCGCTCGACCCGCAGCTACCGCGCCGAGGGTTCGTGGGACATCGCGCTCGGCGAGGCCAAGGCCCCCGGCTACGCGGCGACCTACGTGCTGATCCAGTTCGCCCACAACGACCAGTCTTCCAAGGGCGAGCGCTGGACCGACCTCGCCACCGAGTTCCCGGCCAACCTCAAGCGCTTCGTCGAGGACGTGCGGGCGGCCGGCGCCCAGCCGGTGCTGCTGACCCCGCTGACCCGCCGCGAGTTCGCCAAGGGCCAACTGAAGAACACCCTCGACGTCTGGTCCGACGAGGTGCGCAAGGTGGCGACGCAGACGCAGACGCCGCTGGTGGACCTCAACAAGTCCAGCGCCCGCATCGTCCAGAAGCTCGGCCCCGTCGACTCCATGAAGCTGGCCCAGGCCGAGCCGATCGAGAGCGAGGTCGAGGCCGCCAGGGCCGGCACGACCCTGCCGCCCCGCGCCGCCGAAGAGGCCCGCCAGCCCGACGTTCCCACCACCGAGACCGGCCCGCGCGGCCAGCAGGTGCGCAAGTTCGACTACACCCACGTCGGCGACACCGGCGCGCGGGTGTTCTCCAAGCTGGTCGCCGACGACCTGGCCGCGGCGGTTCCGGGGCTGCGCAGCCAGCTGGTGCCGTAGGTCCACGATCTCTGCCTTCCCGTCCTCTCCCCCTCCCGTCATTCCCGCCACAAGGGCGGGAATGACGGGAATTTTTTGAGGGATGACGAGTGTCGGGATCTCCCTTCTTCCCCACGCCCAAAGGGGGAAGCGCGCGGAGGCGGCCGCACGTCACGGCCCTGGCCGTGGCCGCCTCTGCGCAACCGGTCTAAATTGGTCTATTAACTGGTCCGGCAATTCCGCAAGATAATTGGCCTGAAAATTCTCACAATTGGTCTAAGAATCCGCCTTGACGCGCGGCCGGCCAGGTCCCAGGGTCCCGGCATAAGAAAAGAACCAGGGGGAGGGAGCCGTTATGCGCCCGATGAACACCATTCGCGTCCGGTTGCGGACGATCCTGAGCTGCGGCGCGGCCGCCTCGATCGTCGCCATGGCCGCCGCCGCTTCGGCCCAGGAGGCTGCTCAAGCCCCGGCCGACCAGCCGATCACCGACAACGCGGTCGACGAGGTGGTGGTCAGCGCCATCCGCCAGACCATGCAGAACTCGATCGCCGTCAAGCGCGACACCACGGCCATCGTCGACGCCCTCTCGGCCAACGAGATCGGCGACCTGCCGGGCCAGTCGATCGGCGAAGCGATCATGACCATCACCGGCGCTACCGCCGACCGCGGCAACTATGGCCCGACGGAAGTGTCGCTGCGGGGCCTGGGCTCGTTCCTGTCGGCCACCACCTTCAACGGCCGCGAGGCCTCGAACGGCAGCGGCGACCGCGCCGTCAACTTCGGCCAGTTCCCGTCCGAGCTGTTCAACGGCATCAAGATCTACAAGTCCCAGCAGGCCGACCTGATCGAGGGCGGCGTCGCCGGCACCATCGAGATGGAGACCAAGAAGCCGCTCGACTACGGCAAGCGGCTGGCCCAGGTGGAGTTGAAGGGCAACTACAATCCCTACCAGAAGCGGATCACCGGCTCTGATCCCTGGGGCTGGCGCGGCACGGCCAGCTATGTCGACCAGTACGAGCTGGGCAAGCTGGGCGAGGTTGGGGTGTCGCTGGGCGTCCAGCGCAACCAGGTCGACGACCCGGCCGAAAGCTACGTCGCTTCCAACACCTGGCTGGCCTGCAACGCCAATATCAACGCCACCGGCAACTGCACCGAGGTGACCCGCGCCCAGGCCGCGGCCGGCACGCCGTTCTACCTGGCGCCCAACTCGATCACCTTCCGCCAGCTGACCGCCAAGGAAAAGCGCGACGCGATCTTCGGCGCCCTCCAGTGGCAGCCGAACGACCGCTGGGACGTCAATCTCGACGTCGAATACTCCAAGCGGAACTACGAGGAAGACCGCCACGACCTGGGCTTCGCCGAGACCCGCTACGCCCTGCGCAATGTGCAGTACGACGACCAGCACCGGCTGCTCTACGCAACGGGGAACAGCACCCTGCAGTCGGTCTCGACCCTGTTCCAGCGGCAGGAGGAATACATCGGCGGCGGCGGCGACTTCGAGTTCCGGGCCACCGATCGCCTGACCCTGAACGCAGACATCTCCTACAGCCAGACGACGCGCACCGACCTGACGCGCTCGACCCGTCTGCGCACCGACCCGCTGGACATCTACGGGAACCGCACGGCGATCAACAACCAGCGCATCCCGTTCACCTATGACGCCCGGAGCGGCTTCGCGCCGATCCTCACCGTCGACAGCCGCTTCAACCTGAACGACTGGTCGCTCTACAGCGACGACGCCCGCCTGACCCGCGAGGAGGAGCAGAAGAAGGACCGCATCTTCGCGACCCGCTTCGACGCCCATTACGATCTGGACGGCTTCATCAGCCGGATCGACGCCGGCGCCCGCTATTCGCGCCGCCGCTACACCACCTATGACGACCTGGTGACCATCGACCAGGCCAGCCTGGCGGTCGACCGGGCCGTCAACCTGGCCTGCCGCACCAACTTCCCGCAGTCGGACTATCTGGGCGACGCGCCCACCCACTCTGTGCGCAGCTGGGCGACCTTCGACACCCTCTGCCAGTTCCGCAACTATCTGGGCGCCGAGGATCCGGGCGGCAGCGGCGACACCCGCTCGGTGGCCAATGCCGACGTCGCCGAGACCGTCTGGTCGGGCTACGTCATGGCCTCCTACAAGGGCGAGGCGGCCGGCATGCCGGTGCGCGGCAACTTCGGCTTCCGCGTCGTCGACACCAGCGTCGTCTCCAAGGGCCTGCGGGCCGAGCTGGACGTGGTCAACAACAGCGACGGCTCGATCCGTCTGGTCGAAACCGGCGCCTTCGACGAGACCCGGATCAAGGCCTCGAGCTTCCGCGTTCTGCCCAGCGTCAACGCCAATTTCGACCTGACGCCCAAGACGGTGGGCCGCATCGCCCTCTATCGCGCCATGTCGCGCCCGGCCCCCAGCAGCCTGGCGGCGGGCCGCACCATCACCCTGCAGGACGGGACCGACTTCACCTCGATCCAGGACGCCATCGGCGAGATCGTCGCCAGCGGCAGCCCGCGCCTGAAGCCGATCATGTCGTGGAACGCCGACGTGGCGCTGGAATACTACGCCAACCGCGACACCATCCTGGCCACCACCCTCTACTACAAGCAGTTCACCGGCGGCTTCATCCCGGTGACCATCGACGAGGACTTCGTCATCGACGGCCAGACCGTCAGCGTCCCGGTCACCCAGACCCAGAACAGCGACGACAAGAGCCACGTCTACGGCGCGGAGTTCACGCTCTCCAACAAGTTCAGCTGGCTGCCCAAGCCGCTGGACGGGTTCGGCGGCAAGCTGAGCTACAACTACGCCGTCACCAACTTCAAGAACCACGACATCCGGCTGGGCGACGTCATCGACCCCGACACCGGGACGATCACCGACGGCATGATCCCGGCCGCGGGCCTGAACGGCTATTCCAAGCACGTGCTGTCGGCCCAGCTCTATTACGAGCACGGCCCGCTGAGCGTGCAGGGCATCTACCGCTACCGCTCGCGCTACTACCAGGACTTCGTCGGCGGCAACGCCCAGCTGCGCTACATCTCGGGCGGCGACGCCTTCGACTTCAACGTCCAGTACAAGCTGAACAAGAAGGTCGACATCCGCCTGCAGGGCCTGAACCTGTTCAACGAGGTCAAGATCGACTCGATGCCGGTGCCGGGCAGCACCCGCAACTACCAGTACTTCGGCCAGCAGTTCTTCATCTCGATCCGGGCGCGGCTGTAGTTGCAGGCTTGCCTTCATTCGTCATCCCGGCCGTAGCGAAGCGGAGGGCCAGGACCCAGGGGCCGGAGCAGTGCGGTCGCCCCTGGGTCGCCGGGTCTGCGGTCCGCTGCGCGCCCCTTCGCCCGGCAAGGCGATGGATTTAAGTGGTTGAAGAGGCTCGAAATCCGGGTGTCTGGAGTTGCGGGCGTGGACGCCGCCCCGGCGCCTACCAGTTTGCTATTCCAATTCCAGTCCGGTTCGGGCAAGGCTTGGGGTGCAACACCACCATAGAGGGGCGCCATGGCCGACCGCCGCCTGTTCGAGGAAATCGCCGACAAGATCGCGGACATGGTTCGCGCGGGCGAGTTTCCGCCGGGCTCGCGGCTGCCGGGCGAGCGCGAGATGTCCGAGCGGCTGGGGGTCAGCCGCGTCACCGTCCGCGAGGCCGAGATCGCCCTGCAGGCCCGGGGCACGTTGCGCATCCGCGCCGGCTCGGGCGTCTATGTCTGCGCCCCGGCCGGGGCCGACGCCGCCGGCGGCGAGGGCGCCCTGCCCACGGTCAGCGCCTTCGAACTGACCGAGGCCCGCTCGCTGTTCGAGAGCGAGGCCGCCGCCCTGGCCGCCCCGACCATCTCCGACGCCGACCTCGCCAAGCTCGACGACCTGCTGGCCCAGATGGTCGAGGCCGGCGACGACGACGCCCGCTCCACGGCCGTCGACCGCGAGTTCCACATGACCATCGCGGCCGCTTCGGGCAACCGGGTGATCATCCACACCATCAAGACCCTCTGGAAGTTCCGCATGGAGGATCCGGAGGTGCGCCGCACCCACCAGGCCATCTGCCACCACGACGGCGACGCCCGCCAGGCCGAGCACGTGGCCGTGGTCGAGGCCCTGCGCCGCCGCGACCCCAAGGCCGCCCGTCAGGCCATGCGCCTGCACTTCTCGCGCCTGCTGGAGTCGATGCTCGACGCCACCGAGCAGCAGGAGCGCCTGGAGCTGGAACGCAAGGCCGCCGAGAGCCGCCAGCGCTTCCTGATGACCGCACGGATGGGGTAGGGGGCGGGCGCCAGGTCGCGCGAGGGCGGTCTATCTGACCGAGTTCACGTAATCCTCGGTGGCCTTCGCCGTCTTCGGATCGACGGCGTAGGCGTTGCGTCGGGCCGCGCCCTCAACCACGGGATCCAGCTTGGCGTATCGTCTGTAGTTCGCGAGCATCTCCTCGCCGATTTCGTAGCATATATGAATATAGGTTCGGCCGCCCTGGGTGAATATCTTGGCGTTGGCCAGTCCTATGCCGCAGTAGTTGAGCCTGACGACCGTTTTTTTTCGGATCGCCGGAAAGCCAGGCCTCCAGTTGGGCGTAGGTCAGAAGGTAGGCGACGCCGGACGCCGACTGGTCCTGCGACGGAGCGATCAATCCCAGCAGCAGCCAGCCGCCTTCTGTTTCCGGCCTCGCATATTCGAACTGGGTCTGTCCCATTCTGGCGTTCAGCGCGGAATAGCTGGCAAATCGCGAGTAGTTTCCGCGGACGCTTTCAAAGCGCCCGGGTCGCGCAAGGGATTTTCGGACGTAGCTGCGCAGCGCGGCGTGTTTGTTGCGGCAACTCGTGACCTCGTTGGCCGACCAGCGGGCCGTGTATCGCGCGACGAGCCTTGCCGAGGCCGCCCGTTCACGGCTGGCCGTGGCCTTCCACACGGACTGGGGCGTGTATCCAACCGCGCTCTGCCTCGAAAGCCAGGTCGCCACGTCGCTTCCCCAGCCACCGCTGTCGGCGGCCTCGGCGTAGACCCCGTTGCCGGAGAACGTTCCGGCCTGGCCGACCAGTGCGCATTCCAGCTCCCGTTGGCGTCGCGCAACGCTCGTGGCCGTCTGGGCGTGGGTCTGGGCGGGGGCGTGTCCGAAGAACGTCTGCGTCGCAGCCACCTGCTCGGACATGGAGGCGACGCCCTCGGGCCTGAACTGGCGCATCGACATCAGAAGATTTACGGCGAAGCGATCGGCGAATTCTTCGGCGGGGACGCCCGGCATCGGTCCATGCTGCCGCCAGAATTCATGGCCGAGCTCGTGTCCGAGAACCAGGTTGAGCGCTTCCGACGCCGTTGTCTGGCTGAGCGGCGAGCGCATGTAGGCCTGAACGCCTCGCTGCCGATCCCGGGTGAAGGTGGAGTTCGAAGGCGTCAGCAGGTCCTGCGCCATGCTCTGGCCGTGCGGAGCAAGGCAGAGCGTGAGCAGCGCCGCCAGGCTGGCGGCGCGGCGCTTCGTCGACTTCATGCTCAGCATGGCAGGGGCACCTCCCATACTCCGCTTTCGTGCAGAGTGTATGATTTTTGAAAGAAAATCCTCGTGGAATTGACGGCTTCTATTTTGAAATCCCGGCCTCTCTGAACCAATATTCTGAATTGAGCCTTGGTCGATGAGAACTTCAGTGTTCGAGATCCCCCGGCATAGATGACCTTCGCCGTGGTTTCGGCTGAACGCCGCGTGACGATCACATAGGCCGTACGAGGCGACGCGAAGAGGTTCGAACCGTCCGGCTCCAGTTCTCGGAGGCGATTGAGGTTGGCTTCCGCGGGGCCAAGATAGCGCGCCTCCCCCGGCTCGGTCGCGAGGGCGGGCGACAGCATCAGGCACCAGATCAGGAGGGAGGCTCGGATCATGGGCGTTCGTCACCAGCTTCTGTGCTTCTCGGAAAGATAATGGAGACCGAGGCGGCGTATATCGCGAGTATGAATGAGAGTGTTACGAGGTAGAATTGAGCTACTGGATACAAATCCAGGAATGACTCCATGTTGAGAGCCGGTATTCCGTGGGATATGGATTGGGCTGTAAGTTCGAGATGGGTGGATCCCATGACGATGCTTGTCGACGAAAGGATGAATGCGATAACGATCGTCGGCCTGATCATGAATCTGGCGTCGATGACGGGCCTGGATAGGGCGCAGCCGCCGCAAATGCCGATCGTGAGTACGGCCCACTCGAAATAGTGCTGCGACAGGGCCAGGCGCATGTCGACGGCCGGCTGGATGAGTTCCTTGACGGAAGTCGCCGCGGGCGCCTCGTCGATGATCGCCGCCCCCTGCGTGAAGGGAATCTCCGTCAGCATGACGATCAGGGCCGCGCCCAGCGCCGCGACCAGGACGGCGAGGCCGAAGAGAGACCAGGACTTCAGGCGCGACGGGACCGCCGCCTGTCCTGATCGTGGTGTTTGCGGCTCGGCGCCGGTCTCGGGGCCCGAAGGGCCGCCGATCGTTCCTGGGTGACCTGAAACGCCGTTTCGGGTGTCGGCGCGCCGGCTTGATTGCGCCTTGCCGGCAGCGACGATCGCCAGCGCGGTCAGGCCGACAAGCAGCCCGAAGATTGGTTTACGCAAGGGCGTTCCCCTCGGCCCGGCTCGTCAGCTCAAATATAGTCTCCGCAAAAATGCAGTTTTTCAAGCCGGCATGATTGTGGATAACATGATCGTTTTCACGATGTTTCTCCGTCAGCCGAATATAATATTGAGGCGGCTATGCGATCAGCATGCGCCAATGCCGATACAGTCGGCCTGGCGCGCCGCGTGAGTTCAAGCCGGCCGCTCCCCGGTCGCTCAGCCGGCCATGGCCTCGCGCTTTTCCTCGAGCATCAGCCAGTCTTCCTCGGCCTGGGCGAGATCGGCGCGGGCCTTGTCGAGGGCCTTCATGATCTTGTCGAAGCCGGCCGGGTCGCGGGCGTAGAGGTTGGGGTCGTCCAGCTTCTTCTCCAGGTCGGCCAGGATCTTGGGCGAACCCGCGATCAGGGCCTCGCACTCCTCGAGGCGTCGCTGGTCCTTGTAGGACAGCTTGGTGGCCTTCTTGGGCGGGGCGGCCGCGGGCGTGACGACGGCCTTGTGCGAGCCGGTGCCGGTGGCGAAGTCGCCGGCCGCGCCGCGCGCGCCCTTGAAGAAGTTCGGGGACTGGTCGATCAGGTCGGTCCAGCCGCCGGGGGTCTCCAGCACGTCGCCATGGCCGTTCATGGCGATGGTCGAGGTGGCCAGGCGGTCGATGAAGTCGCGGTCGTGGCTGACCAGAATGAGGGTTCCCTCGAAATCAGCCAGCAGCTCTTCCAGCAGGTCCAGCGTGTCCATGTCGAGGTCGTTGGTCGGTTCGTCGAGCACCATCAGGTTCATCGGCGAGGCCAGAGCCCGGGCCAGCAGCAGGCGGTTGCGCTCGCCGCCCGACAGGCTGGTGACCGGCTGGCGCAGCTGGGCCTCGGTGAACAGGAACTCCTTGGCGTAGCCGGCCACGTGCTTGGACACGCCGCGCACCAGGATGGAGTCGCCGCCCGACGGGGTCAGGAAGTCCCAGACGGTGATCTTTTCCGACAGCGCCAGGCGGTTCTGGTCGACATAGGCGATCTCGAGATTGGTGCCCATCTGCACGGTCCCGGCGTCGGCCGCGATCTCGCCCAGCAGCATGCGCACCAGGGTGGTCTTGCCCGCGCCGTTGGGACCCACCAGCGCCACGCGGTCGCCGCGCAGGATGCGGGTCGAGAAGTTCTCGACGATGACCCGCTCGCCGAACTTCTTGGTCAGGCCCTTGGCCTCGACCACCCGCTTGCCCGACGTGCCCGAGCTTTCTACGGCCATCGACATCGAGCCGCGCTTGTCGGACTGGATGTCCTTCTTCTGGGCGCGCAGGTCCAGGAGGGCGCGGCGGCGGCCCTCGTTGCGGGCCCGGCGGCCCTGGACGCCGCGGGCCAGCCAGGCGTTCTCGACTTCCAGCTTCTTGTTGAGGCGGCGCTCTTCCTCGGCCTCGGCGGCCAGCACCTGCTCGCTCCAGGGCTCGAACTCGGCGAAGCCCTTGTCGAGGCGGCGCACCTTGCGGTGCTCCAGCCAGAAGGTGCGCTGGGTGACGCGGTTGAGGAAGGCGCGGTCGTGGCTGACGATCAGCGCCGCGCACTTGGAGTTGGCCAGTTCCTCTTCCAGCGTCTGGATGGCGAAGATGTCGAGGTGGTTGGTCGGCTCGTCCAGCAGCAGCACGTCGGGCTGCTCGGCGAAGGCCCGGGCCAGAGCGGCGCGGCGACGCTCGCCGCCCGACAGGCCTTGCGTGCTCTGGGCGAAGTCCAGGCCGAAGTCGGCCAGGGTGGCGTGGGCCTCGTAGTCCTGGGCGCCGCCGGCCGTGCAGTAGTCGAGCAGGGTCTCGCCGGTGATCTCCGGCTCCTGGCTGACGAACACCACCTTGGCGCCCGGCTGCACGGCGCGCTCGCCGCTGTCGGGCTCGGCGCCCTGGGCGGCCAGCACCTTGAGCAGGGTCGACTTGCCCGCGCCGTTGCGGCCCACGAGGCAGGCGCGCACGCGCGGCTCCAGGGCCAGGTCCACGCCGTCGAACAGCGGCTTGGCGCCGTCGGCGAGACGGACGTCCTTGAGGGCGAGAACGGGGGCGCGGGCGGGGGCGGCCATGAAGCGGTCTTTACGTCTGGTA
>Ga0247823_10000303_pt1 | contig 42725 bp, 40 predicted proteins | sample 13C_PalmiticAcid_2_FD_192426 | JGI IMG/M metagenome (GOLD analysis project Ga0247823, IMG submission 192426) | Soil microbial communities from agricultural site in Penn Yan, New York, United States - 13C_PalmiticAcid_Day30 | ecosystem: Environmental > Terrestrial > Soil > Agricultural land... | reverse complement strand
CCGTTGAACCAGGTCTGGGCGCGCACCATCAGGTCGCCGTCGAGCAGGCCACCCACGCACACCAGCACGATGGCGCTGTGCGCCGCGATGTAGCCCCACTTGTTGGCCGCGCCGGTCTTGGCGGCCACCATCCAGCCGGTGCCCTGCGGCGTCTCGCGCGACTGCAGCTTCACCTTCCAGCCCGCTCCCAGCAGGGTTTGGCCCATGCGGTGGGCCGCGGTCTCGGGCGCCTCAGCCAGTTCACCCTGCGCCTTGTGCGGAAAGGCCTTGAGGCTCTGCTCGCGCAGGTTCTCCTTGTAGGCCTTGAGGTCGACCAGGATCTTGGGCGTGTTGCGCGCGATGCACAGGCTGGTGCTGATCACCAGGAAGGTCAGGATCAGCAGGAACCACCAGGCGCTGTAGACGGTGTACAGGTTCGCCGCTGCGAACACGTCGGCCCAGAACGGCCCGAACTGGTTGACATAGTTGTTGAACGGCTCGTTCTGCTTGACCACCGTGCCGATGACCGAGGCGATGCAGATCACCGTCAGCAGCGAGATGGCGAAGCGCATCGACGACAGCAACTCGACCCATTCGCTCAGCCGCCGCGAAACGGAGCGCAATTGCAGGCCTTGGGTGGAGACGGTCATGACGGAAGCGTGGGGGGCAGAAAAAAGGCGCGTCCCGAAACGGAAAGCGCCCTGTTCAGATGGGATTCGAGACCGGCGGTTCAATTCACCAGAGGGCGGGCCGCATTGTGGGGCCAAACATCATCTGGTGCTTATATCCCGAACGGGCCGAGGGGGCGCGGCCGGGCCGCGCGACGCTCAGCGCAGGCCCGCGATGTAGTCGGACACCGCCTTGATCTCGCGGTCGGTCATCTTGGCCGCGATGCCCATCATCTGGGCGTTGTTGGCGCGCGTGCCGTCGCGGAAGTGGCGCAGTTGCGTGTCGGTGTATTCGGCGTGCTGACCCGCGATGTGCGGGAACTGCGACGGGATGCCGGCGCCGTTGGGGCTGTGGCAGCCCGCGCAAGCGGCGATGCCACGGTCGGCCAGACCGCCGCGGTAGATGCGCTCGCCCAGCTTCACCAGCTCGGCGTCGGAGGCGAAGCCCTCCTTGGCTTTCTGCGAAGCGAGCCAGTAAGCGATGTTGCGCATGTCGTCGTCGGACAGCGAAGCCGCCATGCCTTGCATGATGGCGTTCTTGCGCTTGCCGGACTTGTACTCCTGCAATTGCTTGACGAGGTATTCGGGGTGCTGCTGCGCCAGCTTGGGGTTGGCCGGCGTGGTCGAGTTGCCGTCGGCGGCGTGGCAGGCCACGCACACGGCGCCGTAGGAGGCGGCGCCCTTGGCCAGGTCGGGCTTGGCCGACTGCGCGTTCGCGCTCAGGGACAGGGCGGCGGCCGCGGCAGCGACCAGGAGGGAGGCATGCAATTTCATGTCGGGCTGTCGTTGCGGTCGACGGATACGTGGGGGCCGAATCGATGTTCGGCTGGACAAAACCGCCGGATTTTACAATGCACCCCCAACCCGGTTCCCCAATGACCCACAACCCTGCTGCAGACCCCGGCCGAGACCCGCGCCTGGCCCATGGCTGGCTGCACACCGCCCGCTTTCTCACCACCGCCCCGCAACTGGAGCACCTCCCGGCCCTGGAGGTGCCCGAGATCGCCTTTGTCGGGCGCTCGAACGCGGGCAAATCCACGGCGATCAACACGCTCACTCAGCAAAAGCGCCTGGCCTTCGCCTCCAAGACGCCCGGGCGTACACAAGCCATCAACCTGTTCTCGCTGGGCAAGCAGGGCGTCACCGACGCGGTGCTGGCCGACCTGCCGGGCTACGGCTACGCCGCCGTACCCCGCGAGGCCAAGCTGCGCTGGCAGCGCGTGATGGGCAACTACCTGCTCACGCGGCCCAATTTGACGGCCGTGGTGCTGCTGGTGGACCCGCGCCTGGGGCTGACCGAGCTCGACGAGACCCTTCTGGAAGCCATCCGCCCGCGCGTTGAGCAGGGGCTGAAGTTCCTGCTGCTGCTCACCAAGGCCGACAAGCTCACCCGCACCGAAGCCAACAAGGCGCTGGCCATCGCCAAGCTGCAGTCGGCCGGCGGCGAGGCGCGGCTGTTCTCGGCGCTGAAGAAGCAAGGGCTGGACGAGGTGGCGACGCTGCTGTGGCGCTGGTCTCACGAGCCGGCTGCCACGGCCGACGGGACCGACAACGACGAGCCGGACGAAGTGGACTGACCCGGAGACGCCGCGGAACCGGCTTTGCCGGGCCGCAGGTGTCGCCCCCTTGAGGGGGTCGCGCAAAGCGCGGCGGGGGTGGTCACATCAAATAAAAAGGCGGCGCCCCCGGCGGGCGCGTCTTGAAGCGCTTGTGCACCCAGTAGTACTGCTCGGGCATGTCGGCGATGAAAGCCTCCAGCCGGCGGTTCATCTCGGCGGTATCGGCGGTCACGTCGCCCGTGGGGTAGTCCACCCAGGGGGAGTGCACCGTGACCTCGTAGCCATCGGGCACCAGCCGCGCCGTCACCGGCACCACCTGAGCGCCGCCCAGGCGCGCCAGGCGCGGCAGCGAGGTGAGCGTGGCCGCCGGCACACCGAAGAAGGGCACGAAGACCGCGTCGCGCTCGCCATGGTCCATGTCGGGCAGCAAGTACAGCGGCAGACCCTCGCGCAGGGCGGTGGCCAGGGCGCGCAAGCCCTGGCGCTTGCCCACCACATGCGGGGTGCCGAAGCGCTGGCGGCCCTCGGCCATCCATCGGTCCACGTCGGCGTTGAGCTGCTCGGCGTACAGGCCGCAGAAACGGCGCGAGAGGTGCGCGGTCAGCGCCGTCCAGCCCGCGTCCATGCCCACGAAATGGGGCGCGAAGATCACCGTGGGCGCCTGACCTTCCAGGGCGTCCAGGTCACCGCGCAGCAGCAGGCGGCGCTTGACCACATGGCCCGGCGCCTCCCACAGCCAGCTGCGGTCCAGCCAGGCCTGGGCGAAATAGACGAAATGGCGCCGGATGGCGGCGTCGCGCTCGGCCTCGGAATGGTCGGGGAAGCAGGCCGCCCAGTTGGTGCGCGCGATGCGACGGCGGCGCGTGGCCACCGCGTGCAGCACGCTGCCCAGCGCCCAGCCCAGAGCGCGCACCCACGACAGAGGCAGGCGCGCCAGCAGGTGCATCACGCCCAGCCCCAGCCGGTTGCTCAGGCTGGCCTGCGGCACGGCGTCTGGCGCGGGGGACGGAGTGGAAGACGGCATCAGCGCGGCTGCTTGTAGCGGTCGTACGACCACAGGTACTGGGCGGGCGATTCTCGCACCAGGGATTCCATGGCCGCGTTGACCGCCTGGGCGGCCGCCAAGGGCTCGGCCGGCAACGGCACGGGCAGGGGGCGCACGTGCACCACGTAGCCCTGGCCCCAGGGCAGGCGCTCGCCCCAGCTCAGCAGCACCTGGGTGTCGGCCGAGCGCGCCAGCCGGGCCGACAGGGTCATGGTGTAGGCGTCTCGCCCGAAAAACGGCGCCCAGGCGCCCAGGCCCTTGGGCGGCACCTGGTCGGGCAGCAAGCCCACCGCCTCGCCCGACTTGAGCGCCTGCACCAGTTGGCGCACGCCCGACAGGGTGGTGGGCGCCGTGCGCAGGCCGGGCCGCTCGCGCGAATGGTCCACCAGTTCGCGCAGCCAGGGCTGGCGCGAGGGGCGGAACAGCACGGTCATGGGTCGATCGGCGCCGAAGCGGGCGGCGTAGGCCTGGGCGGTGATCTCGAAACAGCCCAGGTGCGGCGTGAGGAACAGCAGCCCGCGCCCCGCGGCCATGGCGGTCTCGATGTGCTCGGCGCCGTTCCAGCGCACCGGCACCGGCGCGCCCAGCCAGAGCCGGGGCAGTTCGGTCACGAGTTTGCCCGCCTCGGCCACCGACCGCCAGACCACGCCGGCCGGCATGCCGGCCTGGCGGGCGTTGGCCATCAGGCGACGCCGATAGCGCGGCGACAGCAGAAAGCTCAGCCAGCCGAGCAACACCCCCGCGCCGTGCAGCATGGGCAGCGGAAAACGGCTGCCAAGTGTGAAGAAAAGACGGATCAGCGTGGCCAAGGTGGGGGTGCCAGCGTGGCCGGCTGCACTAGAATCGCCGGATCGCCGAGTTGATGAACTGATTGCGGGGCGATTCACAAATACCGCTAAAGCGTTCGCCGACTTCTGACAGACCGGCAACGCCGATCCGACAAACCTCAGGAGTTTAAATGGCGAGCGATTTCCTCTTCACGTCCGAATCCGTGTCCGAAGGCCACCCCGACAAGGTGGCGGACCAGATCTCCGACGCCATCCTCGATGCGATCTTCGAACAGGACCCGCGCAGCCGCGTGGCCGCGGAGACCCTGACCAACACCGGTCTCGTGGTGCTGGCCGGCGAGATCACCACCAACGCCCACGTCGACTACATCCAGGTCGCGCGCGACACCATCAAGCGCATCGGCTACGACAACACCGACTACGGCATCGACTACAAGGGCTGCGCGGTCATGGTCTGCTACGACAAGCAGTCCAACGACATCGCCCAGGGCGTGGACCACGCCTCCGACGACCACCTGAACACCGGCGCTGGCGACCAGGGCCTGATGTTCGGCTACGCCTGCGACGAGACGCCCGAGCTGATGCCGGCGCCCATCTACTACGCGCACCGCCTCGTGGAGCGCCAGGCCCAGTTGCGCAAGGACGGCCGCCTGCCCTTCCTGCGGCCGGACGCCAAGAGCCAGGTGACCATGCGCTACGTCGATGGCAAGCCGCACAGCATCGACACCGTGGTGCTCTCCACCCAGCACTCGCCCGACCAGAGCGAGACGCCGACCAAGATGAAGGCCAGCTTCAACGAGGCCATCATCGAGGAGATCATCAAGCCGGTGTTGCCGAAAGAGTGGCTCAAGGACACCAAGTACCTGATCAACCCCACCGGCCGCTTCGTCATCGGCGGCCCGCAGGGCGATTGCGGCCTGACCGGCCGCAAGATCATCGTGGACACCTACGGCGGCGCCTGCCCGCACGGCGGTGGCGCGTTCTCGGGCAAGGACCCGTCCAAGGTGGACCGCTCCGCCGCCTACGCCGCGCGCTACGTGGCCAAGAACATCGTGGCCGCCGGCCTGGCCAAGCAATGCCAGATCCAGGTCGCTTACGCCATCGGCGTGGCGCGCCCCATGAACGTGACCGTCTACACCGAAGGCACCGGCGTCATCCCCGACGAGCAGATCGCCGCACTGGTGCAGGAGCACTTCGACCTGCGCCCGAAAGGCATCATCCAGATGCTGGACCTGCTGCGCCCCATCTACAGCAAGACCGCCGCCTACGGCCACTTCGGCCGCGAAGAGCCCGAGTTCAGCTGGGAGAAGACGGACAAGGCGCAGGCGCTGCGCGCCGCCGCCGGCCTGAAGTAAGTCGAAACACTCCATGCCCAGCCCCGCCGGCGAGAGCCCGCGGGGCTTTTTCGTGGAGAAATGCGCTGGAAACACCCCGCTATTGCTCGGCGGGCTGGCTGAATTTTTCCGTTTGGCATCCGATATCTACCGGCAAGGACCCCTTTCGCCGAGTCAACCGTACCGGAGCCTCCATGGAGATCGACCTGCCCCTTACCGGCCCCGCCTGCGACAGCGCTGCCGGCCTGTTCGACCATGCCCCCTGCGGCTTGATCGCGCTGGACGCCGAGCTGCGGTGCCTGCGCGCCAACGGCACGCTGCTGCGCTGGCTCGGCCACGCTGACACACCCGCCCAAGCCTTGGCCGACGTGTTCGAACCAGCCGACCACGGCAGCCAGCAGCAGGTGCGCCTGCACCTGGACCTGTTGCGCCAGACCGGCGAGCCTCAGACGCTCGACCTGAGCCTGCGCCGCGCCGATGGCAGTCTGTTCCGCGCGCGCCTCACCTCTTCTGCCGTGCTCGACGCCGACGGCCACTTCGTGCACAGCAGCAGCCTGGTGGTGCCCGCGCCCGAACCCGTCGCGGCGGCGGCCACCACCGCCTCCCCCACCGAAGCCCTGCTGCGCGGCGTGACCGACCGCATTCCCGCACGCCTGGCCTACTACGACAAAGACCTGGTGTGCCGCTTCGCCAACTTGGCGCACGCGGCGCGCTACGGCAAACGGCCCGAGCAGATGGTGGGCTCGCACCTGAGCGAGGTGGTGCGCCCCGACGTGCTGCCCGAGATCCTGCCGCGCGTGGCGGCCGCCCTGAGCGGCCAGCGCCAGACCTTCGAGGCCGAGCGCCTGGACGCCGCGGGCCAGCACTGCTACTTCGAGATCCACTACATCCCCGACCAGCAGGGCGAGGAGATCAAGGGCATCTTCATCGAACTGCACGACATCAGCGAGCGCCGCCGCACCGAGGAACTGGTGCTCAACGCCAACCGCGACCTGGAAGAGCGCGTGCAGGAACGCACCACCGAGCTGTACGAAAGCGAACAGCGCTACCGCTTGATGGTGGACGCGCTGCAGGACTACTGCATCTACTTCGTCGACGACGCGGGCCGCATCACCGAATGGACCGAGAGCGCGCAGCGCCTGCACGGTCACGCACGCCCACAGATCCTGGGCGAAAGCTTCGCCGTGCTGATGAGCAGCGACAACGCCGGCGAGGACGAGGTCGATCCCGCCCAGGTGCTGCGCCTGGCCAAGTCGCACGGCCAGTGGGAATCGCGCGGCTGGCGGCTGCGCGAGGACGGCTCGCGCTTCTGGGCCCACTCCGTGGTGACCGCGCTGCGCAACGAACAGGGCGAGCTGCGCGGCCTCTCGTGCATCACACGCGACATGACCGCGGCCAAGAACCTGGAGGACGTGATGAACGACCTCAATCGCGAATTGGAGAAGCGCGTGGCCGAGCGCACGCGCCAACTCGTGGCCGCAAACAAGGACCTCGACGTCTTCTCGCACATGGTCTCGCACGACCTGCGGGCACCGCTGCGCCACATCTCCAGCTTCACCGGCCTGCTCAACGAGCAGCTTGGCGAGTCCGAGGACGCCATGGTCCAGCAGTGCCTGCAGTCGATCGGCAAGTCGACCAAGCGCATGAGCCAGATGATCGAGGGCCTGCTGGAGTACGCGCGGCTGGGCCGCGTGTCGGTGGAATCGCAGCCCGTGCCGCTGAGCCCGCTGCTCCACGGCGTAATCGCTCACCTGCGCCAGGAAAACGCGCAGCGACAGATCGAATGGGTGATCGAGCCCCACCTGCCCATGGTGCGCGGCGACGCCATGCTGCTGGCCCAGGCCTGGGGCAACCTGCTCGACAACGCCGTGAAGTACACGCGCAAGCACCCCAAGGCGCGCATCGAGGTGGGCTGCAAGGTCAATCCGGTGGGCGGGCACATGTTCTACGTCAGCGACAACGGCGCGGGTTTCGACCTGGAGAAGGCGCACAACCTGTTCGTCATGTTCCAGCGCCAGCACCACTCGATGGACTTCGAAGGCAACGGCACCGGCCTGGCGATGACGCAACGCATCATCGAACGCCACGAAGGCCGCATCTGGTGCGAAACCGCGCCGGGCCGCGGTTGCACCTTCTACTTCACGCTGCCCTTCGACGGCCCGGAGCACGCGCCCGAGTTCACCGCTTCGGCCATGGCCGCGCTGGCGGCCTGAACGCGGTACAGGCTCACCGGGGTGGGCCGGGATAATCCCCGGCCATGCCCTCCCCTGCCACCCTGTTCGATCTCGGGGCGCGCACCGCCCTCGTCACCGGCGCGGCGCGCGGCCTGGGCCGGGCCATCGCCCAGGCCCTGGAGGCGCACGGCGCGCGCGTCTGGCTTGGCGGCCGCGACCCAGCCGCCCTGCACGCCGTGGCCGAGGCCATCGGCCCGAACGCCCGCCCGCTGCCTTTCGACGTGACCGACCACGCCGCCACCAGCGCCGCCATCGCCCGTGTGCTGGCCGAGGACGGCCGGCTCGACATCGTGGTCAACACCGTGGGCCAGCGCCGCCGCGAACCGCTGCAGGCCCTGCCCGCCCAGGCCCTGCGCGAGATGCTGGAATCCAACCTGGTGGCCGCCTGGCACCTCTGCCGCGAAGCCAGTGAGCCCATGCGGCGCCAGGGCCACGGCCGGCTGATCAACATCACCTCCATCGCGGGCCCGCTGGCGCGAGCGGGCGACGCCGCCTACACCACCAGCAAGGGCGGACTGGAGGCCATGACCCGCGCGCTGGCCGCCGAACTGGGGCCACACGGAATCACGGCGAACGCCATCGCGCCCGGCTACTTCGCCACCGAAACCAACGCGGCCATGGTGGACGACCCCGGCGTGGCCGACTGGCTCCAGCGGCGCACCTCCATCGGCCGCTGGGGCCGGCCCGACGAAATCGCCGCCGCCGCGGTGTTCCTGGCCTCGGACGCCGCGAGCTACGTCACCGGCCAGGTGGTGGCGGTGGACGGCGGCTATCTGGCGCATTTTTGAGGGGCGCCGGTGTGGCACCGCCTTGAAAACCCTGGGCCTTGTCTCCACCATTAGCACTCGCTGGCGCTGAGTGCTAACATCCGCGCCCGTGCCCTGGCCCCGCGCCAGGGCCCCCATTTTTCCCTAGCCCTCTTTTCCATTCAGGAGATGCAATGAAACTTCAGCCTCTCGGCGACCGCGTGATCGTCAAGCGCGTGGACAGCGAAACCAAAACCGCCTCGGGCATCGTCATCCCCGATGCCGCTGCCGAGAAACCCGACCAGGGCGAAGTCCTGGCCGTGGGCCCGGGCAAGACCAACGACAAGGGCGAAGTGAAGGCCCTGACCGTGAAGGTCGGCGACCGCGTCCTGTTCGGCAAGTACAGCGGCCAGACCGTCAAGGTCGACGGCGACGAGCTGCTCGTCATGAAGGAAGACGACCTGTTCGCGGTCGTCGTGAAGTAATCCCCTCCCCCCTGATTTGTAGAAGGAGCCAGACATGGCAGCTAAAGACGTGGTTTTCGGCGGCGAAGCGCGCGCCCGCATGGTCGAGGGTGTGAACATCCTGGCCAACGCAGTCAAAGTGACCCTGGGCCCCAAGGGCCGCAACGTGGTGCTCGAGCGTTCGTTCGGCGCCCCCACCGTCACCAAGGACGGTGTCTCGGTCGCGAAAGAGATCGAACTCAAGGACAAGCTCCAGAACATGGGCGCCCAGATGGTCAAGGAAGTCGCTTCCAAGACCAGCGACAACGCCGGTGACGGCACCACCACCGCCACCGTGCTGGCCCAGGCCATCGTGCGCGAAGGCATGAAGTACGTGGCCGCCGGCATGAACCCCATGGACCTCAAGCGCGGCATCGACCGTGCCGTCGAGGCCCTGATCGCCGAGCTCAAGAAGGCCTCCAAGGCCACCACCACGAGCAAGGAAATCGCCCAGGTCGGCTCCATCTCCGCCAACTCCGACGAGTCGATCGGCAAGATCATCGCCGACGCCATGGACAAGGTCGGCAAGGAAGGCGTGATCACCGTTGAAGACGGCAAGAGCCTGCAGAACGAACTCGACGTCGTCGAGGGCATGCAGTTCGACCGCGGCTACCTCTCGCCCTACTTCATCAACAACCCCGAGAAGCAGTCCGCCCTGCTGGACAACCCCTTCGTGCTGCTGTACGACAAGAAGGTGTCCAACATCCGTGACCTGCTGCCCACGCTGGAGCAAGTCGCCAAGGCCGGCCGCCCGCTGCTGATCATTGCCGAGGACGTCGAGGGCGAAGCCCTGGCCACCCTGGTGGTCAACACCATCCGCGGCATCCTCAAGGTCGTGGCCGTCAAGGCCCCTGGCTTCGGCGACCGCCGCAAGGCCATGCTGGAAGACATCGCCATCCTCACCGGCGGCAAGGTCATCGCTGAAGAAGTGGGCCTGACGCTCGAGAAGGTGACCCTGGCCGATCTGGGCCAGGCCAAGCGCATCGAAGTGGGCAAGGAAAACACCACCATCATCGACGGCTCCGGCGCCGCCGCCGACATCGAAGCCCGCGTGAAGCAAGTGCGCGTGCAGATCGAGGAAGCGACCAGCGACTACGACCGCGAGAAGCTGCAAGAGCGCGTGGCCAAGCTGGCCGGTGGCGTGGCCGTGATCAAGGTTGGCGCCGCCACCGAGGTCGAGATGAAAGAGAAGAAAGCCCGCGTGGAAGACGCCCTGCACGCCACGCGCGCCGCGGTGGAAGAAGGCATCGTGGCCGGTGGTGGCGTGGCCCTGCTGCGCGCCCGCCAGGCCGCTGGTGCCATCAAGGGCGACAACCCCGACCAGGACGCCGGCATCAAGCTGGTGCTGAAAGCGATCGAAGCGCCCCTGCGCGAGATCGTGGCCAACGCCGGTGGCGAACCGAGCGTGGTGGTCAACGCCATCCTGGCCGGCAAGGGCAACTACGGCTTCAACGCCGCCAACGACACCTACGGCGACATGATCGAGATGGGCATCCTGGACCCCACCAAGGTGACCCGCACCGCGCTGCAGAACGCCGCTTCGGTGTCCAGCCTGATGCTGACGACCGAAGCCATGGTCGCGGAGTCCCCGAAGGACGACGCCCCGGCCATGCCGGGTGGCGGCATGGGTGGCATGGGCGACATGGGCGGCATGGGCATGTAAGTGCTCCTTGCCAGAGGGCGCATGGCGGCGTTGCAGCCGCTTGCCGTGGCGATGCCACTGTCTGCGCGGCTGCGCCTTGCCCTGCACCCTCTGGCGGCGTCGTAGGAGCGGTTCTTCGCTCTGCGATGAAGTCAAAAGAAAAAACCCCGCGAGCGATCGCGGGGTTTTTTCTTTTCCTGCGCCGCTGCGCGACGCTCAGATCATCAGGGCTTCGAGCTTCACCGTGTCGGCCGCGAAGGCGCGGATGCCCTCGGCAAGTTTCTCAGTCGCCATGGCGTCCTCGTTGAGCGCGTAGCGGAAGGCTGCCTCGTCATACTGCACCGGAGCGATGTCGAGGCGCTTCGCCGCTTCGGCGTCGAGCGCGCGGGTCAAGGGCGCCTCGCTCGCGGCCAGCTGCGCCAGCAACTCGGGGCTGATGGTGAGCAGGTCGCAGCCGGCCAGCGCGGTGATCTGGCCCACGTTGCGAAAGCTCGCGCCCATCACCTCGGTGGCGATGCCGTGGCGCTTGTAGAACTCGAAGATGCGGCGCACCGAGCGCACACCGGGATCGTTGGCCTCCGCGTTCGCGGCCTCGTCCCACTGCGCGCCAGCCTGCTTCTTGTACCAGTCGTAGATGCGGCCCACGAAGGGAGAAATGAGGCGCACGCCGGCTTGGCCGCAGGCCACGGCCTGGGGGAAGGAGAACAGCAGCGTGAGGTTGCAGTGGACGCCCTCGCGCTCCAGTTGCTCGGCCGCGCGGATGCCCTCCCAGGTGGCCGCGATCTTGATGAGCACGCGGTCGCTGTCCACCCCCTCGGCCCGGTACAGCGCGATCAACCGGCGCGCGCGCTCCAGCGTGGCCTCGGTGTCGAAGCTCAGGCGCGCATCGACTTCGGTGGACACGCGCCCGGGAATGAGCCGCAGGATCTCGACGCCGAAGCGCACCAGCAGCCGGTTCATCAACTCCACCTTGTCGGCACTGCCGTGCCGGGCGATGGACTCGGCCAGCAGCGGCGCGTACTCGGGCTTCTGCACCGCCTTGAGGATGAGCGAGGGGTTGGTCGTGGCGTCCCGGGGAGCGTAGGCCGCCAGTTGCTTGAAGTCGCCGGTGTCGGCGACCACGGTGGTGAACTGTTTGAGGGCGTCGAGCTGGTTCATGGCCGGATTATCGCCTCCGGTGGTAATAAAATTTCAGTCCTTCGGACCACTGGGTAACACGCCATGCTCGACCGCATCAAGGCCTCGCTGCCCTCGCTCGCTCCGGCCGAACAGCGCGTGGCCAAGCTCGTGCTGCAAGACCCCCGCAGCTTCGCAGGCCTGCCGGTGAGCGAGCTCGCCGAGCGCGCGCACGTGAGCAAGCCCACCGTGGTGCGCTTCTGTCGCAGCATGGGTTACGACGGTCTGTCGGACTTCAAGCTCAAGCTGGCGGGTACGGTGAGCGAGGGCGTGCCCTTCATCCACCGCAGCGTGGACGCTGACGACAAGACCGGCGACGTGATGGTCAAGCTCATCGACAACACCGTGGCGGCCTTCCTCAAGTACCGCAATGACGCCTCGCACCACGCGATCGAGCGCGCGGTGGACGCGCTCATGGCGACGTGGAAGGGCAAGGGCCGCATCGAGTTCTACGGCGCCGGCAACTCGGGCATCGTGGCGCAGGACGCGCAGCACAAGTTCTTCCGGCTGGGCATCAACGCCGTGGCCTATAGCGACGGCCACATGCAGGTGATGGGTGCATCACTGTTGAGCCCGGGCGACTGTCTGGTGATCGTGTCGAACTCCGGCCGCACGCGCGACCTGATGGATGCGGCCGACATCGCGCGGCGCCACGGTGCGACGGTGATCACCATCACCACCAGCGGCTCGCCGCTGGCCCAGGCCGGCCACATCCACCTGGCCGCCGACCACCCCGAAGGCTACGACCGCTACAGCCCCATGACCTCGCGGCTGATGCACCTGATGGTGATCGACATCATGGCCACCTGCCTCGCGCTGCGCATCGGCGGCGCCAAGCTGCAACCGCTGCTGCGCGAGATGAAGAACAACCTGCGCAACAAGCGGTACGCCTGAACCTCAGATGCGGCCTTCCTGCACCGCGTGACACGCGATGCGGATGCCATCGATGTCCAGCAAGGCGGGGCGCTCGTTGCGGCAACGGTCGTTGGCGTGCGGGCAGCGCGGGTTGAAGGCGCAGCCACTCGGCGGGTTCAGGGGGTTGGGCACCTCGCCCTGCACCGGCGTGCGCGCCTTGCCGGTGTCGTGCATCTTCGGGATGGCGTCGAGCAGCATGCGCGTGTACGGGTGGCGCGGGCTTTCGAAGAGCGTGTGCTTGGGCGCGAGTTCCACCAGCCGGCCCAGGTACATCACCCCCACCTGGTCGCTCACGTGGCGCACCACGGCCAGGTTGTGGCTGATGAACAGGTAGGTCAGGCCGCGCTCGCGCTGCAGGTCCTTCATGATGTTGAGCACCTGCGCCTGCACCGACACGTCCAGCGCGCTGGTGGGCTCGTCGCAGACCAGGAAGTCCGGCTGCGTGGCCAGGGCGCGCGCGATGGAGATGCGCTGGCGCTGGCCACCGCTGAACTGGTGTGGATACTTCAGGCTGTCGTGCGGGCTCAGCCCCACCGAACGCAGCAACGCTTCCACGCGCTCGCGCAGTTTCAGGGGATCGGTTTCGATCCCGTGCTCGCGCAGCGGCTCGGCGATGATGTCCTCCACGCGCCAGCGCGGGTTCAGGCTGGCGTAGGGGTCCTGGAAGATCATCTGGATGCGCCGGCGCAGCACCCGCCCGGCGGGCGTCTTGAAGGCCGCGTGGGCGTCCTGGTTGTCGAAGTTGAAGCCGCCGCGCGTGGGCTCGTACAAACCCACCAGCAAACGGGCCACGGTGCTCTTGCCGCAGCCCGACTCGCCCACCAGCGCCAGCGTCTGGCCGCGCGGGATGTCGAAACTCACCCCGTCCACCGCGCGCAGCAGTTGGCGCGGCTTGCGCTCGAGCACGCGGTTGAGCCAGGGCGGCGAGACGTCGAAGGTCTTGGCCAGGTCGGTGGCGCGCACCAGGGGCGCGGCGTCCTGTTGGATCACGGCGCTCATGCAGCGGCTCCTTGCTGCAGCCAGCAGGCCGCGCGCGTGGCGCCAGCGTCCATCAACTCAGGGCGATCGACGTAACAGCGATCGAACACGCGCTCGCAGCGCGGGTTGTAAGCGCAGCCCTTGGGAATGGCATTGAGGCGCGGCATGGCGCCATCGATCTGGTGCAGGCGCTCGCGCTCTTGCGTCATGTCGGGAATGCAGGCCATCAGGCCGCGGGTGTAAGGGTGGGCCGGCTGGTTGATCACCTGGTGCACGGGGCCGATCTCGGCGATGCGCCCGGCGTACATCACGGCCACGCGGTCGCAGGTCTCGGCGATCACGCCCATGTCGTGCGTGATGAGCATGACGGCTGCGCCACGCTGTTTGCAGATGGTCTTGAGCAGCGTGATGATCTGCGCCTGGATGGAGACGTCCAGCGCGGTGGTGGGCTCGTCGGCGACGATGAGCTGCGGCTCGGCCGCCAGGGCCAGCGCGATGACGACGCGCTGGCGCATGCCGCCGCTGAACTGGTGCGGGTAGTGGTCGATGCGCTGCTCGGCCGCCGGGATGCCGGTGTCTCGCAGCAACTGGATCGCGCGTTCGCGCGCCTCGGCCGCGTTCACCGGCAGGTGGGTGGTGATGGTCTCGGTGAGCTGGCGACCCACGGAGTACAGCGGATTCAACGAGGTCAGCGGATCCTGGAAGATGGCGCCGATCTTGCGGCCACGGATGCGGCGCATCTTCTCGTGCGGCAGGTTGTCGATGCGCTGCCCTTCAAGCAGAACCTGCCCCGAGGCGATGCGCCCCGGCGGCTCCAGCAGGCCGATGATGGACGCGCCGGTGAGGGACTTGCCCGCGCCGGACTCGCCCACCACACCCAGGATCTCCCCTGGTGCGATGTCGAAGGAGATGTCGTCGAGCGCGCGCAGGGTGCCGCGGCGCGTGGGGAACTCGACGATGAGGTTCTTGACTTGCAGCAGGCTCATGGTCAGCGCAGCCTTGGGTTGAGGGCGTCGCGCAGCCAGTCGCCCAGCAGGTTCACGCTGAGCGCGATGAGGATGAGCATGAGGCCGGGAAAGATGGTGATCCACCACTCGCCGGAGAAGAGGTAGTCGTTGCCCACGCGGATGAGCGTGCCCAGCGAGGGCGAGGTGGGCGGCGCGCCCACGCCGAGGAAGGACAGCGTGGCCTCGGTGATGATGGCCGTGGCAACCTGGATGGTGGCCAGCACCAGGACCGGCCCCATGACGTTGGGCAACACGTGGCGGCTCATGATGCGCAGCGGCGCCACGCCGGTGACGCGCGCGGCCTGCACGTATTCCTTGCTGCGCTCCACCAAGGTGGAGCCGCGCACGGTGCGCGCGTACTGCACCCAGCCGGCCAGGGTGATGGAGATGATGAGCACGCCGAAGGCGAGCGTTTCGTGCGCATTGGGGAACAGCGCGCGCCCCACGCCGGCGATCAGCAGGGCGATGAGGATCGGCGGAAAGGACAGCATCACGTCGCACAGGCGCATGAGAAAGGCGTCGAGCCAGCCACCGAGGAAGCCGGCCAGCAGGCCGAAGGTGACGCCGATGACCACGGACAGCACCACCGAGGCCAGGCCCACGGCGAGCGAGATGCGCGCACCGTACATGAGCGCGGAGAGGATGTCGCGGCCCTGGTCGTCGGTACCGAGCACGAACTGGGGGTTGCCGCCTTCCTGCCACACGGGCGGCAGGCGCGCGTTCATCAGGTCGAGCGTGGCCAGATCGAAGGGGTTGTGCGGGGCGATCCAGTTGGCGAAGACCGCGCCGACGATGCAGATGAGCGCGATCACCGCCGCCACGATGGCCGTGGGCGAGGTGCGGAAGCTGTACCCGACGTCGCTGTCGAGTGCGCGGCGAATGAGGGCGATCAAGAAAAAATCCTAGCGAGTGAAGAGATGCTCAACTCCAGGGCCAGCGCGGATCCGGCTTTGCCGGTCCGCTGCTGGCGTCCCCCTGGGGGGAAGACGCCGCAGGCGGCGCAGGGGGGCACCTCTACTTCACCGACATGTAGCGGAACGGCATGAAGTTGTCCGCGAGCTGGGCCAACGTGACGTTGTTGGCCACGCCCCAGGCCAGGGCCTGCTGGTGCAGCGGCAGGTGGCCGATGTCGTCCGAATGGATCTTGAAGGCCTCGCGGATCATGGCGTCGCGCTTGGCCTTGTCGGTCTCGGACTGGATCTGCTTGGTCAGTTCATCCACCTTGGGGTTGCAGTAGGAGCCCAGGTTGAACTGGCCCGAACCCGAATCGTCCACGCAGCGCATGAGCGCGTTGAGGGCGTTGTGCGAGTCGTAGGTGCCCGGCGTCCAGCCCAGCATGTAGAAGCTGGTGTCGCGGCGCAGGATCTTCGGGAAGTAGGTGCCCTTGGTTTCGGCCTGCAGGTTGACCTTGACACCCACGCGCGCGAGGTTGGCGGCCACCGCCTGGCAGATGTTGCCGTCGTTCACGTAACGGTCGTTCGGGCAGTTCAGCGCCACCTCGAAGCCGTTCGGGTAACCGGCCTCGGCCAGCAGTTTCTTCGAGGCTTCCGCGTCGAACGGCAAGCGGGTGTTCATGCCGGCGTCGAAACCGTTGATGCCGGGGCCGACCATCAGCGCCGTGGGGGCCGCGGCGCCGCGCATCACGGTGCGCTGGATACCCTGGATGTCGATGGCCTGGTAGAAGGCCTGGCGCACGCGCTTGTCCTTGAAGGGGTTCTTGCCCTTCACGTTCGAGTACAGCAGCTCATCGCGCTTCTGGTCCATGCCCAGGAAGATGGTGCGCAGCTCCGGGCCCTGCATTACCTTGGTCTTGCCGCTGGAGTTGATGCGCGCCACGTCCTGCAGCGGCACGGGTTCGATCACGTCGACCTGGCCCGACAGCAGGGCCGCCACACGCGTGGAGTCGTTGCCGATGGGTGTGTACTCGACGTTGACGACGTTGCCTTCGATCTTGCCCCAGTAGCTGCCGTTGCGCTGGAAGGTGGTCTTCACGTTGGGCTGGCGCTCACGCAGGCGGAACGGGCCGGTGCCGTTGGCGCGGAACGAGGCCGCGTTCTCGATGCCCTTGCGGCGGTCCACCGGGCGCGTGGCCTGGTTGTCTTCGCACCACTTCTTGCTCATCACGAACAGCAGCGAGAGCACGTCGGGCAGGATGGGGAACGGTCCCTTGGTCTCGACATCGACCGTGTGCGAGTCGACCTTGCGCACGTCCTTCACGTCGTTGACGTAGCTCTTCATGTCGGAGCCTTCGCCTGCAGCGCGCGCGAACGTGAACAGCACGTCATCGGCGGTGAAGGGCGTGCCGTCGTGGAATTCCACGCCCTTGCGAAGTTCGAAGCGCCACACGGTGGGCGAGGTCTGCTTCCAGCTCGTGGCCAGACCGGGCACCAGCTTGAGGTTGCGGTCGCGCGCCACCAGGGGCTCGTAGACGTTGCCCGTCACGGTGAGCTGCAGCGACTCGTTGAGCGAATGCGGGTCCATCGACAAGGCGTCGCCCTGGTTGCCGATGCGCACGGTCTGGGCGCTGGCGGCACCGGTCGCCAAGGCGGCGGCCACGAGCAGGGCGGCCGAGGATTGCTTGAGGTTCATGCTTCGCTCCTTGCGGGGGTGGGTAAAGAAGAAGTGGCCTGGCGCGGCACCACGGGCTGGTCAGCCAGCGGCATGCCTTGCTCGATGAGACTGGCGTGCAGGGCCGCGCCCAGCGGCAGCACCTCGTCATTGAAGTCGTAGCGGCTGTTGTGCAGGAAGCAGGCGCCTTGCCCGTTGTCGGCGCCCTGGCCCAGGCGCAGGTAGGCGCCCGGCTTGACCTGCAGCATGAAGGAGAAGTCCTCCGCGCCCATGCTCGGATCCATGTTGCGGTCCACGTGCTCGTGGCCCACGAGTTTTTGCGCCACCTCCATCGCGAAACGGGCTTCGTCGCGCGTGTTGATGGTGGCGGGGTAGATGCGTTCGTAGTTCAGGTGCGCCGAGGCGCCCAGGCCCAGTGCCACGCCGGAGCAAACCTCGTGCAGGCGCTTTTCAACCATGGCCTGCACCTCGGGGTTGAAGGTGCGCACCGTGCCGATGAGCCGCGCGGTGCCGGGGATCACGCTGAAGGCGCCCGGGTCGCCGGCGTGCATGGAACACAGGCTGATGACGGCACTGTCGATCGCGCGCACGTTGCGCGAGACGATGCTCTGCACCGCCGTGATGATGTGGGCCGCCACCACCACCGGATCGACGGCCGCGTAGGGGTGGGCGCCGTGGCCGCCCTTGCCGGTGATCTCGATCGTGATGCGGTCGGCCGAAGCCATCATCGGCCCCGGGTTCACGCCCACCATGCCTGGGCGCATCTGCGGCCAGTTGTGCATCGCGAAGACCGACTGCACCGGGAAGCGCTCGAACAGCCCGTCTTCGATCATGGCCTTGGCGCCAGCGAAGCCCTCTTCACCGGGTTGGAAGATGAGCACCGCCGTGCCATCGAAGTGGCGCGTTTCCGCCAGGTAGCGCGCCGCGCCCACCAGCATGGCGGTGTGCCCGTCGTGACCGCAGCCGTGCATCATGCCGGGCTTGCCCGACTTCCAGGCGAAATCGTTCTGCTCGGTCATCGGCAGCGCATCCATGTCGGCGCGCAGGCCGATCATGCGGCCACTGCCGCTCTGGCGGCCGTGGATGACGGCCACCACCCCCGTCTTGCCGATGCCGGTGTGGATCTCGTCCACGCCGCAGACCTTGAGCGACTCCGCCACACGCTTGCTGGTGTAGATCTCTTCGAAGCCCAGTTCGGGGTGGGCGTGCAGGTCGCGCCGCAGCGCGGTGAGCTCGGGATGGAAGGCCGCGATGTGCGCGAACGCCGGGCCATGCACTTTGTAACGGGACTTGTTCATGAGGCCTCCCGCCGGGCCGCCCCAAGGGAGGCCTGCACCCCCTCGGGGGGCAGCGAATACACGAAGTGATGAACGTGGGGGTTCATGGTCAATGTCCTCCGGACTTTTCCACGCGCAGGCGCGGATCGACCGCAAAGTACAGCAGATCGACCACGAGGTTGATCACCACGAAGATCAGCGCGATCAGGCAGAGGTAAGCGGCCATCACCGGGATGTCTGCAAAGGTCACGGCCTGGATGAACAGCAGGCCCATGCCTGGCCACTGGAACACCGTCTCGGTGATGATGGCGAAGGCGATCAGGCCGCCGAGCTGCAGGCCCGTGATGGTCATCACCGGCACCAGTGTGTTCTTCAGCGCGTGGCCGAAGTGAACGGCGCGGTTGGTGAGGCCGCGCGCACGAGCGAACTTGATGTAGTCGGTGCGCAGCACCTCCAGCATCTCGGCGCGCACCAACCGCATGATGAGCGTGAGCTGGAAGATGGCCAGCGTGACCGCCGGCAGCGTGATATGGATCCAGCCCTTCGTGGTGAGCAGGCCCGTGCTCCACCAGCCCAGGTTGACCACATCGCCACGGCCGAAGCTGGGGAACCAACCCAGGTGCACCGCGAACACCAGGATCAGCAGGATGCCGATGAGGAAGGTGGGCAAGGACACGCCCAGCAGCGAGATCGTCATGAAGACCTGGCTGAGGAAGGTGCCGCGCTTGAGCGCCGCGTACACCCCCATGGGGATGCCCACCAGCAGCGCCAGCACCGCCGCCACCATCGACAGCTCCAGCGTCGCCGGGAAGCGCTCGGCGATCAGGCGCGACACCTTGGCGCCCTGGCGCAGGCTCAAGCCGAACTCGCCCTGCGCGGCGTTGACGAGGAAGTGCCAGAACTGCACGAAGAAGGGCTGGTCGAGCCCCAGGTCGGCGCGCAAGGCCCGCACCTGTTCCGGTGTCGCGTCCTGTCCCAGCAGGAACACCACCGGGTCACCGACGTACTGGAACAGCATGAATGCGATCAGCGCCACGCTGACCATGACGATCACCGCCTGCGCGAGACGTCGGAGGATGAAAGCAAACATCGATGAAAAAGCAAGAGAGGGTCGCGCCCGGACGGAGGCGACCCTCTTTGGTCAATACCCGGGTCAGTTTACCGTGATGAGCCGCCAATCGAGGCGGTTGTCGGCGCGGTGAACCACGTTGATGCTCTTCTTCATCGCCCAGGGAATGATCTGGTTGTGCAGCGGCAGATGCGACACGTCGGCGTTCGACAACTCGAGCGCCTCCGTCAGCAGCCGATTGCGGATCAGCAGGTCGGTCTCGACCTTCGCACGATCGATGATCTGGTCCATCTTGGGGTTGCTGTAGCGGCCGACGTTGTAGTTGCCGTCGCCACCCTGCCCCACGCTGCGCACCAGCGACTGCAGGCTGTACATCGCGTCGAAGGTGGGCACGCCCCAGCCCAGCATGTAGATGCTGGCCTCGTAGCGCTGGATCATCGGGAAGTAGGTGGACAGCGGCAGCGTGCGCAGCTTGGCTTTCACGCCCACACGCGCCCACATGGCCGTTACGGCTTGGCAGATCGCCTCATCGTTGATGTAGCGGTTGTTCGGGCAGGCGAAATCCACCTCGAAGCCATCCTTGTAGCCGGCGTCGGCGAGCAGCTTCTGCGAGGCGGCCACGTCGAACGGGTAACGGGTGTGCACACCCTCCGTCCAGCCGGTCACCTGCGGCGCAATGATGGCCCCCGTGGGCTGGCCCAGGCCGCGCAGCGTGACGCGCGCGATCGCATTCATGTCGATCGCCTGGTAGAGCGCCTTGCGCACGCGAACGTCTTTCAGCGGATTCTTGCCCTTGACGCTGCTGCCGACCAATTCGTCGCGGTGCTGGTCCATACCGAAGAAGATGGTGCGGTTCTCGACACCGTCCATGACCTTCAGGTTGCCGTCCTGGCGCAAGCGCGGCAAGTCCTGCGGGCTCGGGTCGAGCACGAAGTCGACCTCACCCGACAGCAGCGCCGCCATGCGCGTGGCCGTCGCCTTCACGGGGGTGTAGACGACTTCGGTGACGTTGGTCTCGGCGCTCCCCTTGCCCCACCAGTTGGTGTTGCGCGCGAGCACCATCTTCTGGTCCTGCGACCACTCCTTCAGAACAAAGGGGCCGGTGCCCATCGCGTTGCGGTGCGCGAAGTTCTCGTCCTGCGTCTTGATGTCCTTGGGGGCGGTGGAGTTGTTCTTCTCCGCCCAAGCCTTGCTCATCATGCGCAGCTCGGTGAGCTGGTTCACCAGCACCGGGTTGGGGCCCTTGGTGAAAATGTCGATGGTGTTGTTGTTGACCTTGACGATGCGGTCGATGCCCTGGATGTACGGCGTGAAATTCGAGGTGGGTGCCATCGCGCGCTGCAGCGAAAACACCGCGTCGTCTGCCGTGAAATCCGAGCCATCGTGGAACTTCACGCCGGTGCGCAGCGTCAGGCGCAGCTGCGTCGGCGACACCTGGTTCCAGCCCGTGGCCAGTAGGGGCTCGGGTTTGAAGGTGCGGCTGTTGTAGTAGACGAGCGACTCGTACACCGCGGCGTGAATGCCGTTCGCCAGCGCGTTGTTCTGGGAATGGATGTCCCAGGTCGGGATGTCACTGGCGCTCGTCCACTTGAAGGTTTTGGCCTGAAGACCACCGGTCGTGACAGCCAGGGCTGCTCCCAGCACGACCGCCTGCATGGGTACGGAGAACGATTTCATCGTTGACACCTGAATTAAATGAAGGTGCCGCGACTATGCAACAAGCGTTCCTGCACAAGCGACGGGACTTACCCGTACCAAGTATCTGATGCGCGAGTGGCGCCACAAACCATGACGCATCCATGACCTCGACACGTCGTTTCCGGACGCGGTGCCAAGCATCATTTGTCCATCATTTCAAATAATTCTTTATAGCTATATTTGAGTGGCCTATCGCTCAAAAAGATAGGTCTTTCAACTAACCTTCAAAACAGGAACGCTCATCGCTATGAAGAAACTCGTCATCGCCGCCCTCTTCTCCCTTCTCGCTGCCACAGGCTTCGCCGCTGTCGACGTCAACAAGGCCTCGGAGGCCGATCTCGACAGTGTCAGGGGCATCGGCCCCAGCACCACGAGCAAGATCCTCGAGCAGCGCAAAGCCGCACCATTCAAGAGCTGGGGCGACCTCATCGAACGCGTGCCGGGCATCGGAGACAAACGCGCCGCGAAACTGTCGCAGGAAGGCCTGACGGTCAACGGCGACGCGTTCAAGCCGACGGGCGCACCTGCAGAAACCAAGCCCAAGCAGTAAGCGCGGGCCAGCGACACACACAATGAAAAAAGCCGCCCGGCATGCCGGGCGGCTTTTTGTTTGAGCAGCGCTCGTTCTGAAGATCAGAAGTTGTGCTGGATACCCAGGCCGAAGAGCGTGCTCTTGGCTTCGTCGCCAGGGGCCAGCTCGTCTTCAAGCTTGGTGCGGTTGAACGCCGCGTACAGGAAGGTGCGCTTGGACAGGGTGTACTTGGCACCGATGCTGAAGCCGGTGGTGGTGGTCAGATCCACGCCGCCGCTTTCAACCTTGGAACGGGCCACGCCCACGCCGATGTCGAAGCCAGCGCCCACCGGAACGTCGACGCCCAGGTTCCACTCGTTGGCCTTCACGTCGGCGGCGCCGTCCGCCTGCACCTTGACCTGGTTCACGCCACCCACCAGCTTCAGCATGCCGAAGTCGTAAGAACCGTTGAGCAGGTTGTAGGTGGTCTTGCCCGTGGCACCCGCCAGGGTCAGCACGCTCGGGCTACCCAGATAGCCGGGGGCGGCACTTTCGACTTTTTCGCTCTGGTGCGCGAAGCCAGCCACGATAGGACCGTTGGCGTAGTTCAGGCTGAACGAGGTGGCGCTGCTGGTGCCCCCCGTGATCGAGCCGGCACGGTCTTCGCCCAGCGAGTAGGCGATGGCACCCGAGAAACCGCCGAAGTTGGGCGAGTTGTAGCGGATGGTGTTGTTCGGGTTGTCCTCATAGGGCACCCAGGTGGTCCACGACGCGGCGAAGTTGGCGTTAAACGTGTCGTTGGCCATGGCACGCGTGTCGTCGTACGGCGTCCAGGGCTTGCCCAACTGGATTTCACCGAAGCCACCCGACAGACCGACCCAGGACTGGCGGTTGAAGCTGAGACCACCAGCGGTGCCGTTGTCCATCGCCAGGGCGGCTTCCAGGTTGAAGTTGGCCTTCAGACCGCCACCCAGGTCTTCCGAACCTTTGAAGCCGAGACGGCTGGTGTTGAAACCGCCACTCTCCAGCACGGATTCGCTGGCCGAAGCCGACACGCCACCGACGGTGGCTTCGGCCTTGGTGCGACCGACCCAGACGTCAGCCATACCGTAGAGCGTCACACTCGATTGAGCCATCGCGGCGCCGCAGGTACCCAGCACAGCGAGAGCGATCAGACTTTTCTTCATGGGGGAGTTTCCTTTTCCTTTGGAACGGTTTGGAAGCGTTTCACACGACTGAAACTGAACTGATGGTAGCGAGCGCCAGTGCAGTTTCCGGGTTACCCCTTAGGGTTTTACACCGACGGGGGGCAATTCGTAGCAACTGCGCAACAACCTGCCACAACTCCTCCCAAGCAATCTGTGCGCCAGCCGAGGCAACGACCACCGCATGCGTCAAGACAATAAAAAAGCCACCGCCGAGGCGGTGGCTTTTGGCTTCATATGCCAGCGGGCCAGGCCCGCACGACATCAGAAGGAGTGGCGGATACCCACTTCGAAACCGCGCGAGCTGTCGCCAGCGGTGACGGGAGCACCAGCGGCACCGTTTTCGGTACTCACGCTGAAGGCCGCGCCAGTCTTGTTGGAGATGCGTGCGTAGTTGGCGTACAGAGCGGTGCGCTTGCTCAGACCGTACTCGTAACCAACAGCGAATTGGTTTGCATCGCCGGCAACGTTGTCGTAGCTCGAACGGACGTACGAAGCCTTGATCAGGCCGGGGCCCACGGGGGCGGTCAGGCCGACCAGCAGGTGCTTCACTTCGTTGTCCACGCCGCCGTTCGTCTCGAACTTGCCGATCGTGTACTGGATCATCGGCTTGATAAAGCCGAAGTCGTACGACGCGCCGAGGTTGGTGCGCTTGAACGAGTTCACGTTCGTAACAGCTGCACCTTCCGAAGCGGTGGCCAGCGCCACGCTCAGGGGCCCCGAGGCGTACACCAGGCGCAGGCCAGCGTACTCGTTGGGCGCGTTGTCGTCTTGCACTTCTTTGAACGCGTACTGGAACTGGCCCTGGAAGCCGCCCATGTTCGGCGTGAAGTAAGCGATCGTGTTGTCAGCACGCACCGTGGTGCTCGCACCGCTGCCCACCGGGGTGAACGTGTTGATGGAACTGCCCACGCCGTTCGTACCGAACGGGTCGTAGACGGTATGGTTCCAGAAGGTCGGGGTGTAGTCGCGGCCAAGACGGATCTCACCGAAACCGCCCGACAGGCTCACCGTGCTGCGGCGCTGGAAGGTCAGAGCGCCTTCAGCGGGGCCGCCAGCGGTGCCGTTGTCGGGGCCGAGGGCGCCTTCGAGCCAGAAGCTCGCGCTCATGCCGCCACCCAGATCTTCCACGCCGCGGAAACCGATACGGCTCGATGCCGTGCCGTCCTGGCCGAGCGACGACTGGCTCACGCCACCTTGCTTCACGTTGCGGACGTTGACGTCAAGGATACCGAACAGGGTCACCGACGACTGGGCCAGTGCTGCGCTGGAGGCTGCCACGGCAGCCAGAGCGATCAGGGTCTTTTTCATCGAGGAATTCTCCAAGGTTTGGGTTAAGAGGCCGGAAGTCTGTGCCCCCGAGCCGACCTCCATTGAGGAAGCTGGGGGCATTGCATCAGAAACGACTTGCAACCGCCATGTTTGTCGGCCGCAACTTGCCCCAGGGTGGTGCTGTTGTTGCAGCCTTGCCACGATTCCCAGGGGTTACCCCTAGTCCCGTGGCGTGGCACGATAGGCCGACGCTTCGATCGAGAGAACACCATGACCACATTCAGTGATGCCCTCGTGGGCGCGGCCGATTCGGCTATTCGCACCTTGTTCGCCGCGCCGCGGGCCGGCCACGCCTGCCCCACCGTGCCCGAACATCACGACGATGGTGCGCTAAGCACCGAGGAGCGGCATCTTTCTGGTGCATTGATGCGTGTGAACCACGTCGGCGAGGTGTGCGCCCAGGCCCTGTACACGGCGCAGGCGCTGGCGGCCCGTTGGCCCGGATCGCCACGCAAGACACCGAACGAGGCCCTGGCTCGCCAACTGGAAGAGGCCGGGCGGGAGGAAACCGATCATCTGGCCTGGACCAAAGCCCGCCTCGATGAACTGGGGAGCCGGCCTTCGCTGCTCAATCCCCTTTGGTACGCGGGCGCCTTCGGGCTGGGCTTGCTGGCCGGCCGCCTGGGCAAGGGCCCGAGCCTGGGCTTCGTGGTGGAAACCGAGCGGCAGGTAGAAGCCCACCTGGCCAGTCATCTGGACCGATTGCCGTCCGACGACCACGCCTCACGGGCCATCGTCGCGCAGATGAAGCTCGACGAAGCGCGTCACGCGTGTTTGGCCCAACAGGCCGGCGCAGTTGAACTGCCGGCCCCGGTCAAGGGGCTGATGCGGATGGCGGCCAAGGTCATGACGACCGTAGCCCACCGGATCTGAGAACGGCCTCAACCCTCCAGCAGATCGAAGCTGGTGGTGATGTCGGCCGTCTTGGCCAGCATGATGCTGGCCGAGCAGTACTTCTCATGGCTCATGGCGATCGCCCGCTCCACCGCGCTGGCGGGGATGCCTTTGCCCGTCACGGTGAAGTGCATGTGGATCTTGGTGAACACCTTGGGATCGACCGCAGCGCGCTCGCTCGTGAGCTTGACCGAACAGCCGCGCACGTCGTGGCGGCCACGTTTGAGGATCAGCACCACGTCATAGGCCGTGCAGCCCCCTGTGCCGGCGAGCACGGTTTCCATGGGGCGCGGCGCCAGGTTGGCACCGCCGTTCTCGGGCTTGTTCGCGTCGGGCGCGCCGTCCATGGCGAGCACATGCCCGCTGCCGGTTTCGGCGACGAACCCCATGGCCGAGCGGGTGCCGCTGGCGCCGGTCCAGGTGACGGTGCATTCCATTAAACAGTTCTCCGTGACAAAGCCCGCAATTTCTAAGGGCTTTGCTCTAAAAATGAGGGCAACGGACATCGGGTTGTTGCAACGCAGCAATCCGACGATATACTTGCGTCATTGTATTTACGGTTGTCTCCTCTACCCTCCACGGGTGGATTCAAACCCGGACCAGCTACGTTGGTCCGGGTTTTTTTTCGCCGCTGATAATGCGAAGTGATGAAAGCTGCCGCCTCTCACCTCACACCCGCCGACTACCTCAAGAAGATCCTGACAGCCCGGGTGTACGACGTGGCGGTGGAGTCGAACCTGGAGCCCGCTCGCGCCCTGTCCAAACGCGTGCACAACACGGTGCTGCTCAAGCGGGAAGACCAGCAGCCCGTGTTCAGCTTCAAGCTGCGCGGTGCTTACAACAAGATCGCGCACCTGAGCCCCGAGCAATTGGCCAAGGGCGTCATCTGCGCCTCGGCGGGCAACCACGCGCAGGGCGTGGCGCTCAGCGCGCGCAAATTGGGCATCCGCGCGGTGATCGTGATGCCGGTGACCACGCCGCAGCTGAAGATCGACGCGGTGCGGGGCTTGGGGGGCGAGGTGGTGCTGCATGGCGACAGCTACACCGACGCCTACAACCACGCGGTCGGCTTGCAGAAGAAGCAGGGGCTCACTTTTGTCCATCCCTTCGACGATCCCGACGTGATTGCGGGCCAGGGGACGATCGCGATGGAAATCCTGCGCCAGCTGCAAAGCCTGGGCTCCAACCAGCTCGACGCGGTGTTCGTCGCCATCGGCGGCGGCGGCCTGGTCAGCGGCGTGGCCAACTACATCAAGGCCGTGCGGCCCGAGATCAAGGTCATCGGCGTGCAGATGACCGACTCCGACGCCATGATGCGCTCGGTCAACGGCAAGGAGCGGGTGACGCTGCCCGACGTCGGCCTGTTCGCCGATGGCACGGCGGTCAAGCTGGTGGGCGAGGAGACCTTCCGCATCGCGCGCGAGCTGGTGGACGAATTCATCGCGGTCGACACCGACGCCGTCTGCGCCGCGATCAAGGACGTGTTCGTCGACACGCGAAGCATCGTCGAACCCTCGGGCGCGATGGCGGTGGCCGCGATCAAGCAGTACGTGGCCACGCACAAGACCAAGGGCCAGACCTACGCGGCCATCCTGTGCGGCGCGAACATGAACTTCGACCGCCTGCGCTTCGTGGCCGAGCGCGCCGAGGTGGGCGAGGAACGCGAGGCGCTGTTCGCCGTGACCATGCCCGAGGAGCGCGGCAGCTTCCGCCGCTTCTGCGAGGTCATCGGCTCGCTGCCCGGCACGGCGCGCAACGTGACCGAATTCAACTACCGCATGCACGACAGCGCCCAGGCGCACGTGTTCGTGGGCCTCACCACGGCGGGCAAGGGCGAGTCGGCCAAGATCACCCAGCAGCTCGTGCGCCACGGCTTCGAGACGCTGGACCTCACGCACGACGAACTCGCCAAGGAGCACCTGCGCCACCTGGTGGGCGGGCATTCCGTTCATGCCCAGGACGAGCGCCTGATGCGCTTCATCTTCCCCGAACGGCCGGGCGCCCTGCTCAAGTTCCTGAGCCTCATGCGCCCCAACTGGAACATCAGCCTGTTCCACTACCGCAACCAGGGCGCCGACTACGGCCGCATCCTCGTGGGCCTGCAGGTGCCGGCCAAGGACGACAAGGCCTTCGCCAAATTCCTCGACACGCTCGGCTACCCGTACGTCGAGGAAACGCAGAACCCGGCCTACCGGCTGTTCCTGCGCAGCTGAGCCCACCATGGCGCGCGATCCCGCACTCCAGCCGATCAACGCGACGCGCCCGTTCGCGCCCGTCGAGGGCCTGAAGCTGCCAGCCATCGCCAGCACGGCCGACGCCATGCTGGAGCACGCCCTGCACCGCCGCTTGCAGCCCGAGGGCCAGCCCGCCAACGCCCTGGGCCAGTTGCAGTGGCTGGCCGGGCAGCTCGCGCGCATCCAGCACAGCAGCGCCTTGCCCTTCGACCTGCTGGTGTTCGACGCGCCGCAACTGGTGGTGTTCGCTGCCGACCACGGCCTGGCCGTGGAAGGCATGAGCGACCTGCCGCAGTCCACCACCTGTGAGCTGGTCAACCAGTTGCTCAGCGGCCGGGCGCCGGTGAGCACGCTGGCGCGCCAGCATGGCTTTGACGTCACGGTGGTCGATGCGGGCGTGGCCACGCCGATCGCACCGCCAGCGCAGCGAGGTCGTCCGCAGGCCTCGCTACAGCCGCGCAAGATCGCCTACGGCACGCGCAACTGCCTGCTGGGACCGGCCATGTCGCTCACGCAGGCGGTGGCGGCACTGCACGCGGGCATGGACGTGGTGCGCCACCTGCCGGGCACGGTGCTGGCGCTGGGCGAGGTGGGCGTGGCCAATCCCGCCAGCGCCGCGCTCCTGCTGTCGCGCCTGTGCGGCGTGCCCATGGTGGACGCCCTGCCGCGCGACGACGGTCCGGGCTCGGCCTTCGACGACACCGTGCACTTCCAGCGCCTGGACAAGCTCACCGCCGCGGCCCAACGGCACGCGCAGGCGGTCTCGCCCATCCACGCGCTCGCGGCCTTCGGCGGGTTCGAGATCGCGATGATGGCCGGCGCCATGCTGCAGGCCGCCAGCGAGCGGCGCGTGGTGCTGGTTGACGGCTTCGTGGCCGGCGCCGCCGCGCTGGTGGCGCGCGGGCTGAGTCCGGCCGTGGCCGACTACCTCGTCTACGCCCAGCGCTCGCCGGCCACCGCGCACCGGCTCATGCTGATCCACCTGCAGGCCATGCCCCTGCTCGATCTGGACCTGCACATCAACCAGGGCACGGGCGCTCTGCTGGCCTGGCCGCTGCTGCTGGCCACGCAGTCGCTGCTCGAGGCCTGAGCAGCGACGCACCCGCCTAGGCGGACGCCAGCCAGCGGCGGCGCGCGGCCACGGCCCGCACGTCGCGCCAACTGCGGCACTCCCCCGCCAGCGCCGGCCAGACACGCTGCAACAACTCGCACTCGGCCAGCGTGTCGGCCGCCGCCTGGTGTCGCCGCGGGCAGACGATGCCGAAATGCGCCATCCATTCGTCCAGCGAGCGCGCCCGCACCTGGGGGTGCGTGACTGCGCACAGGTGCTCGATGTCCACCCAGGAATTGGCCAGCCGGCGCCCCAGGTGCCGGCGCACGTGCCGGCCGATCAGCGCCTCGTCGAAGGCGCTGTGAAAGGCCAGCAGCGGCGCGGCGCCGACGAAGGCCTCGAAGGCGCTCAGCGCCGCCACCGGCTCGAGCCCGTCGCGCTGGCTCTGCGCGCCGATGCCGTGCAGCAGGATGTTGTCGCGGCTGGATACCTCGTCCTGGCGCAGCACCACCTCGAAGCTGTCGCCCAGGCACACGTCCAGGCGGCGGCGCGCCCAGTCCACGCGCAGCCCCACGGCGGCGATCGCCAGCAGGTGGTCGCGCGCCACGTCCAGGCCGCTGGTCTCCACGTCCAGCACCACCCAACGCTCCTGCACTGCCATCGGCAAGCCAGACGTGCGCCCGAACCAGCCCGACCACCACGCGCTCACCGGTCGTAGTCCAGCTTGAGCCGCTGCTGCAGCGCGCGCAGCACGCGCAGCGTTTCCTTCAGGATGCGGCGGTCGATGTCGTTGAGCGTGTCCACCGCGATGCGGTTCGGGTTGTCGCCCACGGTGGTGCCATCCAGCTGCGCGTGCAGCCGCAGCAATTGCAGGTAGTCGAAACCACCGATCCATGCCTCGGCCTCGTGCGCGGGCACGCCCAGCAGCGGCCCCACCGCCTGCAGGCGCTCGCGCGTGTTGGTGACCGACACGCCGTGCGCCAGCGCGTACAGGCGGGCCACGTCCACGAAGATCGCAGTGCCCTGCAGCTTGATGTCGAGCGTGTCGTGGCCGCCTGCCGTGGTCGTGTCGATGTTGCCCAGCCAGTTCAGCGGCGCTTCGTGTTCCAGGCCATTGAGCGCGAGCTGCTTCAGAAAGCGCGGCGTGGTGCGCGCGTGCTCCATCACCTCTTCCCGCAGCGCGTGGGCCAGACCTTCGTCGCCCGCCAGCGGTCGAAAGTCGAAGAAGATGCTGGCGTTGAGCAGGTCCTTCGGCGAGCCGTGCTCTATCCAGTGGGCGAAACGCTCGCGCCACTGCGACAACGTCAGGCACAACTCGGGATTGCCGGCCATCACACCGCCCTTGCACAGGGGATAGCCGCAGTCGTCCAGCGCCTGGTTCACCTCACGCGCGAAGGCCAGGTAGCGCGACGGATCGCTGCCCTCGGGGCGAATCAGCGCGTTGTCCTGGTCGGTGGCGATGGTCTGCTCGCTGCGCCCTTCCGAGCCCAGCGCCAGCCAGCAGGCGCCGGTGAGCGAGAGACCGTGCCGCTCCGCCAACAGTTCGATCAGCCGCGTGGTGAGCGCGTCGTTGAGGTGGCTGATCAGTGCCGTGAGCTGGCGCGCCTGCACGCCCTGGCCCAGCAAAGTGCGCGCGAAGCGCCGGATGTCGTGCGCCACCACGCGCAGCGTGTCCACGCTGGTGGCATTGCGGATGCTGGAGCTCACCTGCTTCAGGCTCAGCCGCTGCAGCGCGAACAGATCGCGCTCGGACACGATGCCTACCAGGCGCCCGCCCCGCGTGACGGGCACGTGCCGAATGCCGTGCGTGGACATGGCCAGCGCCGCATCCTGCGCGGTGGCGTCGTGCGGCAGGCTGTGCACGGGTTGCACCATGACGGCCGACACGGGCGCGTCCAGCGGCACCTGCGGCAGCGCGACGCGGCCCAGCACGTCGGAGCGCGTAAGGATGCCCATGGGCGCACCCTCGCCGTCCACCACCAACATCGAACCGATGCGCCGCTCGTGCATCTGCCCGAGCACCTCGCGCAACGGCGTGTGCGGCGCGCAGCTCACCGGCGCCTTGTGGCCAACCAGCTCGGCCAACGGCGTCTCCAGCGACTGCTCGGCCAGCGCCTGCGAAGAATAGGCCACCTGCAGCGCCGCACGCGAGAGTTCCAGGAACTTCAGGATGCGCCGGTTGAGGAAATCGCCGAAGGGCGGGCTGCGCTGAGCCAGCGCGCGCATGTCCTCGGCGGCGATGACCAGCACGAAGGTGTCTTCGGTGGCGTGGTACAGCGTGGTTGGCGCGCGCTGCGCCAGCACCGCGCTGATGGGGAACAGGTCGCCCGCCTCATATTGAAAGGCACCGCCCGAGACCTCGGACAGCCCGCGCTTGCCGGTCACCGCGCCGCGGCGGATGAAGAACAGCTCGCGCACCGGGCCGTCCTCGGGGGCCACCACCGGCTCGCCGGGGGCGTAATAGGCTTGACGCGACGCCGCCACGAAGGCGCTCACGTGCGCGGGGTCCATCTCGTCGAACGGCGGGTGACGCCGCAGTTCGTCGCTCAGGTTGGCCAACAGGCTGCCCGAGGGGCGCAAAGCGTCCGGTGTCGGCGGCTCGGTCGTCGTGGCGCCGCGCTGGGCCATGGCCTCGACGCCAGCGGCCTCAGGAAGACTCGCCCGGGGGATCGGGCAGGGTCAGGTCGAAGCCCGAAGCGCCATTGCCTGACGGCGCCAGCCGCACCGAGCGGCGCTGCACCGACTCGAGCACCACGCCGCCGTCGAGCTCGGCGCCCACGCGGTAGGGTTTGGGCGGTTGGCCGTCGATGGCGATCAGGGCGGCGCCGTCGGCACCGCCGGCCGCCACCACGCCCAGCAACTGGAAGCGAGAGGCCAGCGGGGGCGGCGCGCTGGCTGGCGCGTCCACGGCGGCCACCTGCACGGCGCCCAACACCCGCGCCACCGAAGCCGCGTCGGGCGCGGGCGGCGCCACGGCGGGCGCGGCCACCGGCGTGAGCGGCGAGCGCCCCAGCGTCTGCAACACCCAGTATCCGACGCTGAGCCCGGCAGCCAGCCACAGCAGCACTGCCAGCACACCTGGGGTGCGCCTGGGCGCGCCGCCGGACGCCGCAGCGCCCTCGCCGAGGAAGACGGAGTGCCCGAAAGTGGATGGCCGACTCATGCGCGCATTATGATCGACCGACCCCCTTGCGGGGCCTTCACCACCCGGTGCCGGAGACCCGATTGACACGCTCCCTCCCCCCTCACTTCGCCCCCGCCCGGCGCGCGCTTCGCCGGGGCTTCACGCTCATCGAGCTCATGGTGGTGCTGGTCATCATCGGCGTGCTGGCCGCGCTCATCGTGCCCAATGTGCTCGACCGAACGGATGACGCCCGCGTGACCGCCGCCCGCACCGACGTGAACAACCTGATGCAGGCGCTCAAGCTGTACCGCCTGGACAACCAGCGCTACCCCACCACCGAACAGGGCCTGGGCTCGCTGGTCAACAAGCCCACCGTGGGCACCGTTCCGCCCAACTGGCGCCGCTACCTCGACAAGCTGCCCAATGACCCCTGGGGGCGGCCGTACCAGTACCTCAACCCCGGCGTGCATGGCGAGATCGACGTGCTCTCGCTGGGCGCCGATGGCCAGGCCGGCGGCGAAGGCGCCAACGCCGACGTCGGCAGCTGGCAGTGAACCGGCCGGCCCGCTGACGGCCCGCCACCATCACCATGCACCGCGGCCATCACCGGGGCTTCACCCTGCTCGAACTGATGGTGGTCGTGGCCATCATCGCCATGGCCACCGCGGCCGTCACCTTCGCGCTGCGCGACGACAGCGGCACGCGGCTCGAACGCGAGGCGCTGCGCCTGTCGGCCATGCTCGAATCGGCGCGCGCGCAATCGCTCACCAGCGGCCTGCCCGTGGTGTGGCGCGTGCGGCCCCACGGCTTCGAATTCATCGGCCTGCCGCGCGCGCGCGCCGGTGACGGGCCCACGCCGTCCGAAGGCGTGCACCAGTGGCTGAACACCGACACCGCCGCGCTGGTGCTGCAACCGCCCGGCGCCACCGCCCTGGTGCTGGGGCCTGAGCCGCTCATTCCCGCCCAGCGCATCGCCATCGGCCTGGGTGACCGCCGCCTGGTGCTGGCCACCGACGGCCTGGGTCCCTTCCGCGTGGCCACGGACACCCCATGAAACTGAAACGCACGCGCGGCTTCACCCTGATCGAGGTGCTGGTGGCCCTGGGCGTGGTGGCGCTCACGCTCACCACCGGCCTGCAGGCCAGCAGCGCGCTCACGCGCACCGCCGAGCGGCAGACCGAGCAATGGCTGGCCACCCTGTGCGCCGAAAACGCGCTCACCGCGCTGCGTCTGCAGCGCCAGTTGCCCGGCACCGGCGACACCGACGCCGTGTGCGAGCAGGCCGGCCACGCCCTGCGCGTGCGCGTGTCCGTGCTGCCCACGCCCAACCCCAACTTCCGCCGGGTCGACGCCACGGTCATTCGCGGCACCGACGCGTCCGGGACGCGGCTGTTGACCTTGTCGACGGTTCAAGGCCGCTACTGATCCATGAAGCGCACACGCGGCTTCACCCTGATCGAGTTGCTGGTGGCGCTGGCCATCCTGTCGACGATCGCGATCCTGGCCTGGCGTGCCATCGACGGCATGAGCCGCACGCAGACCATCACCCAGACGCGCGCCGACGACCTGCGGCGCCTGCAGTCGGCGCTGGGGCAATGGACGGCCGACCTCGACGCCATGATCGACACGCGCGAGATCGCGCCGATCGACTTCAACGGCCAAGTGCTGAGGCTCACGCGGCGCGACCCGATGGAGACCGGGCTGGACAGCCGCGGCATCCGCGTGGTCGCCTGGGCCATGCTGAACACATCCGAAGGCCCGCGCTGGTCGCGCTGGCAGTCCGGCCCCCTGCGCCAGCGCGACGAGCTCGCCCGCGCCTGGCAGCGCGCGGCCGACTGGGCCAGCGGGCGCATGGCCGTGGCCGGTGACAGCGGCAACGCGGGCAACGCGCTCACCGCCCCCACGGCCGACAGCGCCATCGCCCTGGTGCCGGCGCAGGGCTGGCAGCTCTATTACCACCGGGGCGAGGCCTGGACCAACCCGCAGTCCGCCGCTGACAACCAGCCCCCGGCCGGGGGGGACAGCTACGCGCCCAACCTCAACTTGCCCAATGGCGTGCGCGTTCTGCTGGAACTCCCCCCTGCCGGCGGTGCCCTGCAGGGTGTTTTGCAACGCGACTGGGTGCGCCCGACGTTGGAGGCTGCGCCGTGACCGCAAAGAAGAGCCAGCGGGGCGCTGCCTTGCTCCTGGCCATGCTCACCGTCACCCTGGTGGCCGCGCTGGCCGCCAGCGCACTGTGGCAACAGTGGCGCGCCCTGGAGATCGAACGCGCCGAGCGCCAGCGCGCCCAGGCCGCCTGGATCCTGGCCGGCGCGCTTGACTGGGCCCGCCTGATCCTCCGCGAAGACGCGCGCGGCAACCAGACCAATGGCAACCCCGACCACCTCGGCGAGCCCTGGGCGCTGCCACTGGAAGAAGCCCGGTTGTCCAGCTTCCTGGCCGCCGACCGCGACAACAACGCCGACAGCGCGCTCGAGGCCTTCCTCTCGGGCGAGATGACCGACCTGCAGTCGCGCCTGAACTTCAACAACGCGGTGCGCCAGACCACCGGGCAGGGGACGGGCCCGGGGCAAGGCCCGGGCACGCGCCAGGTCGAGATCTCCGAGCCCGACCTGAAGATCCTGCACCGCCTGTACGAGCTGCTGGGCCTGCCCATCAGCGAGCTCGACGCCGCCGTGAACGAGCTGCTGGCCAGCACCCGGCTCGCGCTCAGCGACCCCTTGCCCTCGCGCACCGCGCTGCTCCCGGCCAAGCTCTCGCAACTGGCCTGGCTGGGCCTGTCGCCCGAAAGCCTGGCGCGGCTGGAGCCGCACCTCACGGTGCTGCCGCAACGCACCACGCTCAACCTCAACACCGCCAGCGCCGAGGCCATCGCCGCGTCCTTGCCCGGCCTGGACCTGGCCCAGGCGCGCCAACTCGTCTCGGCGCGCGAGCGCAAGCCGTTTCGCGCCATCGCCGAGGCCCAGCAACTGCTGCCCGAAGGCCCCGTCACCCTGAGCGACCAGTATCACGGCGTGCGCAGCGCGTACTTCGAGGTGCGCGGCCGCCTGCGGCTGGACGACACCATCATCGAGGAGCGATCGCTGGTGGTGCGCCAGGCCCTGGACGTGCGCATCGTCTGGCGCGAACGCTTCACGCGCCGCTGAGGCGCCCCAGGCAACCGCCAGGGCGTCCCCGGGCGGCCGCTGAAGCCGCCACGCAACGCCCTAGGACGCATGGCTGAGGGTTTGCCATGCACCCTCTCTAGAATGGCCGGTCCCATCTTCTGAAATCCCGTCCGTGCTCATCGTCACGCCCATCGACCACCAGGCCACGCCTTCGGCCGCGGCCACGCTCATGCGTTGGGTGCGCAGCACCGACGGCCAGTACCCGGCCGAGGACGGCGAATCCGCCATCTCCTTGCTGCCGCGCGACGACGAGCTGGTGCTGGCGCTGCCGCCGCGCGCCCTGTCGTGGCACCGCCTGAGTCTGCCGCGCGTGAGCGGCCCCCGCCTGCGCGCGGCGCTCGACGGGATGCTGGAAGACCAGGTGCTCAGCGAGGTCGGCGCCCTGCACCACGCCCTGGAACCCGGTGGCCGGCCCGGCCAGACCGTGTGGATCGCCAGCACCGACAAGGACCGCCTGCGCGACTGGCTGCGCGCGCTCGAATCCGCGGGCCGCCCGGTCGCGCGCATCGCTCCGCTCATGTGGCCCCTGGTGCCGGCGCGCGTGCCCGGCGCCGCCGGGGCCACGCGCAGCTTCGCCATGGACTCGCCCGGCCAGTTGCACTGGGCCCACATCGATGGTGACCAGGTCTGGCTGGCCAGCGCCAGCGTGCTCGGCGTGAGCAACGTGCCCCTGCACGACGACCAACCCCTGCCGCTGGACGCCCTGCTGCCCGGCGCCAGTGGCAATGGCAACGAACTGCGCGCCACCGACGCCCTGGACGTCTGGCTGGCCGACCCGCTGGTGAGCGAACTCGCCGAGCGCGTGCTGCAGCGCCCTTTCGACCCCGTGCCGCCGGCCCAGTGGCTGCTGCGCGCGGGCCAGACCGACTGGAACCTCGCCCAGTTCGACCTCAGCCTCTCCTCGGGCGCGCGGCGCGGCCAGCGCTGGCGGCGCGCCTGGCGCCAGTTCCGCAGCGGCCCGCAATGGCGCGCCGCGCGCTGGGGCCTGGTGGCCCTGCTGGTGGCCCAGTTCATCGGCCTGAACCTGGTGGCCTGGCAGGAACGCCAGAGCCTGCAAGCCAAGCAGGACGCCGTGCGCAACACGCTCACCACCACCTTCCCGCAGATCCAGCTGGTGCTCGACGCGCCCGCGCAGATGCAACGCGAGGTGGCGCGGCTGCAGCAGGCCAGCGGCCAACTCGCCGCCGGCGACCTGGAAACCCTGCTCGCCGCAGTGGACCGGGCGTCCGGCAGCGAGCCGCTCTCCCCCACCCGCATCGGCTATGAGAACGGCGCGCTGCGCCTGTCCGGTTGGCGCGCGGGCGAGGAACAGGTACGCGCACTGCAACAGGCCTTGCAGGGCGGCGGCTGGCGCGCGCAATTCGACGGCAACGAACTGGTGCTGCAGGCACCGCAACCCTAGTCATGAACCCCCACGCTCCGCACGTTGTGTCGTCGCTGCCCTCCGAGGGGGCGCACGCCTCCCATGGGGCGGCCCGGCGGGAGCCCTGACCAATGGCCGCCGACCGCCCCCCCTCCCCTGTCCAGCGCGCCCGCGCCAGCGTCGCCGCCTGGTACGGCGCCCTGGCCGAGCGCGAACGCCGCCTGGTGCTGATCGCCGCGCTGATCCTGGGTCTGGCCCTGCTGTGGTGGGTCGCCATCGCCCCCGCCTGGCAGACGCTGCGGGGCGCCCCCGCCCGCCATACCACGCTGGACGCGCAACTGGCGCGCATGCAGCAGCTTGCGCAGACCACCGAAGGCTTGCGTGCCGGCTCCACTGGCCAGCCCCCGGGTCGCGACGAGGCCCTGCGGGCACTGGAAGCCGCCACCGGCGCATTGGGCGGCACCGGCCAGGTCGCCGTGCTGGCCGACCGGGCCACCCTCACGCTGCGCCAGACCGAGGCCGTGGCCCTGGCCGGCTGGCTGCAGCAGGTGCGTGTGAACGCGCGGCTGCTGCCGCTCGAATCGCAACTCAACCGCGACGGCCCGGGCACCACGTGGAGCGGCACGCTGGTCTTGAGCGGGCCACCGCTCGCGGGCCAATAAGCATGGCCGCCACCACCGTGCGCCGCCTGGCCTTCGTCGCCGCCGTGCTGGGCCTGCTCCTGGCACTGCTCCTGTTCGCGCCGGCCCGCTGGCTGGCCGCCGCGCTGGGCCAGGCCAGCGGCGGGCAGGTGCAACTCGTCAACGCGCGCGGCAGCGTCTGGACCGGCCAGGCCGACCTGCTGCTCACCGGCGGCGAAGGCAGCCGCACCCGCAGCGCCCTGCCCGAAGGCCTGCGCTGGCGCCTGCGCCCGGCCTGGCACGACGGCGGCCCGGCGCTGGCCCTGGCCCTGCAAGCCCCGTGCTGCACCCCGCAACCGCTCAACATGCACCTACGCCCCGGCCTGAGCGAAACCGCGCTCGACATCGCCGGCTTCGACAGCCGCTGGCCGGCCGAACTGCTCGCCGGTCTCGGCACGCCCTGGAACACCCTGCGCCTGCAAGGCACGCTCGCGCTGCGCAGTGACGGCTTCCGGGTGGCGCTGGCCAGCGGCCGCGCGCGCCTGCAGGGCGGACTGGACATCGACGCGCTCGACGTCGCTTCGCGCCTGTCCAGCATCCGCCCCCTGGGCAGCTACCGCGCCACGCTGCGCGCCGAGGCCGATGGCGACACCGCCCGCCTGGACGTGCAAACCCTCAGCGGCGCCCTGCTGCTGCAGGGCAACGGCCAATGGGTCGGCGGGCGCCTGCGCTTCGCCGGAGATGCCCAGGCCGCGCCCGGCAACGAAGAAGCGCTTGCCAACCTGCTCAACATCGTGGGCCGCCGACAAGGCGCCCGTTCGGTCATCACCATCGGGTGAGGCTTAGACGTAGGATCGCCATCATGTTTGCCCTCTCCCCCCTGGCCGGCCGCCGCAGCGCACTCGCGCTGGCCTGCGCGCTGGCTTTGAGCCTGACCGGCGCGCCCACGGCCACCGCGCAGAACCGGCCGTCCGAACCCGTCACCCTCAACTTCGTCGGCGCCGAGATCGAGGCCGTGGCCCGCACCATGGCCACCATCACCGGCCGCAGCGTCGTCGTCGATCCGCGCGTGCGCGGCACCATCAACCTCTCCACCGATCGCCCCGTGGCGCCAGCCGCCGCACTCAACCAATTCGCCGCCGCGCTGCGGCTGCAGGGCTTCGCGCTGGTCGACACGGGTGGCCTGTACAAGATCGTGCCCGAGGCCGACGCCAAGCTGCAGGGCAACGTGGTGAGCGCCGGTGCCGTGTCGGCGCTGCCGGCGTCCAACACCGTGGTCACGCAGATCTTCCGGCTCAACCACGAGAACGCGAACAACCTGGTGCCGGTGCTGCGCCCGCTCATCCCGCCCAACAACACCATCAACGTCAACCCGGGCAACAACTCGCTCGTCATCACCGACTACGCGGAGAACCTGCAGCGCATCGCCCGCATCGTCGCGGCGCTCGACATCCCCGGCGCGAGCGACATCGAGATCATTCCGCTGCAACACGCCGTGGCGGCCGATATCGTGCCGCTGATCCAGCGCCTGATCGACCCCACGGCCACGGGCGGCGCGGCCGGCGGTGCTGGCGCGGGCGACGTCTCCTTCCGCACCACCATCGTGGCCGAGCCGCGCAGCAACGCCCTGGTGCTGCGCGCGGCCAACCCGGCGCGCCTGGCCCTGGTCAAGTCGCTCGTGGTGCGCCTCGACCAGCCCTCGGCCACCGTGGCCAGCGGCAACATCCACGTCGTGTACCTGAAGAACGCCGACGCGGTGGCGCTGGCCACCACGCTGCGCGCGGCCATCGCGGCCGGCGATTCGGGCGGCGCGGGCGCACTGGGCGGCGGCGGTGGCGGCGCCACCACCAACGGTGGCGGCGCCCTCTCGCGCGCCAGCACCTCGGCCATCAACCTCGGCGGCGGCAACACGGGTGGCGGCATGGGCAGCGCCGCCAGCACCCCGGTGGCGGCCAGTGCCCAGCCCTCCACCGGCGGCATGATCCAGGCCGACCCGGCCACCAACTCGCTCATCATCACCGCGCCTGAACCGCTCTACCGCCAGTTGCGCGCCGTCATCGACCAGCTCGACTCGCGCCGCGCTCAGGTCTACGTGGAAAGCCTCATCGCCGAGGTGAACGACGACAAGGCCGCCGAGTTCGGCATCCAGTGGCAGGGCGCCTCGGGCAGCTCGGGCGACCGCGTCATCGGCCTGCTCGGCACCAACTTCGGCGAAGGCGGACGCAACATCTTCAGCCTGGCGCAGGGCGAGACGGCGCCGGCCGCCGGCCTCAACATCGGCCTCGCTCGCCGCACCAACGGCGTCTACGTGCTCGGCTTCCTCGCGCGCTTCCTGCAAGAGAACGGCGCCGGCAACATCCTGTCCACGCCCAACCTGCTCACGCTCGACAACGAAGAGGCCAAGATCGTCATCGGCCAGAACGTGCCCTTCGTGACCGGCCAGTTCACCAACACCGGCGGCGGCAACAACGGCTCGGTCAACCCCTTCCAGACCATCGAGCGCAAGGACGTCGGCATCACCTTGCGCGTGAAGCCGCAGATCAGCGAGAACGGCACCATCAAGCTGACCATCTACCAGGAGGTCAGCAGCGTGGCACCGGCCTCGGTCAACTCCAGCACCGGCCTCATCACCAACCTGCGCAGCATCGAAAGCACCGTGCTCGTGAACGACGGCGCCATCGTGGTGCTCGGCGGCCTGCTGCAGGACGAATACGCGCAGAACCAGGACAAGGTGCCCGGCCTGGGCGACGTGCCCGTGCTCGGCGGCCTGTTCCGCAGCGAAACGCGCAGCCGCCGCAAGACCAACCTGATGGTTTTCCTGCGCCCCGTGGTGCTGCGCGACGAGCGCGACACCGCCAACCTCGCGCTCGACCGCTACGAGCAGATGCGCGCCATCCAGCGCGAGTTGCAGCCCACGCCGAGCAGCGTACTCAAGATCAACGAAACCCCGGTGCTGGGCCCGCAAGCACTGCCCTACCAGCGCCAGGCACCCACGCCCACGCCGCTGGGCGCACCCGAAGGCTCGCCCAACACCTCCGCGCCCGGCGCCACCACCGCCCCGGTGCCGCTGAACCGACCGGTGCCCGCGCCCACCACCCCCGCGCCCGCGCAGTGAGGCCGCGCCCATGAAGTACCCGCTGCCCTACGCCTTCGCGCGCGAGCACCACTGGCTGCTCGAGGAAGACGCGGGCCGGCTCACCCTGGTGGGCAGCCGCACGCCCGCGCCCGACGCCCAGGCCCAGGCCAAACGCCTGTCCGCGTTGTCCGAAATTCTGCGCACCCACCCGCTGCTCGACCTGCAATGGGAAGACGGCGAGATGCTGCGCCAGCGCATCAGCTCGGCCTACTCGCAGGGTGAAGGCAGCGCCGCCGCCGTGGTGAGCGAGGTGCAGAGCGACGCCGACCTGAGCCGCATGATGCAGGAGCTGCCGGCCATCGAAGACCTGCTGGAGACGGCCGACGACGCGCCCATCATCCGCATGCTCAACGCCCTGCTCACGCAGGCCGCGCGCGACGGCGCCAGCGACATCCACATCGAGCCCTTCGAGCGCCACTCCAGCGTGCGCTTCCGCGTCGACGGCACGCTGCGCGAGGTGGTGCAACCCAACCGCGCCCTGCACGCCGCGCTGATCTCGCGCCTGAAGATCATGGCCGAGCTCGACATCTCCGAGAAACGCCTGCCGCAGGACGGCCGCATCAGCCTGCGCATCGGCACGCGCGCGGTGGACGTGCGCGTCTCCACCCTGCCCAGCGCGCACGGCGAACGCGCCGTGCTGCGCCTGCTCGACAAGAGCGAGAGCAAGCTCGACCTCGAATCCGTGGGCATGCAGGGCGACGTGCTCGCGCGCTTCCTGCGCCTGATCACGCAGCCGCACGGCATCATCCTCGTCACCGGCCCCACCGGCTCGGGCAAGACGACCACGCTCTACGCCGGGCTGCAGCGCCTGGACGCCGGACGCCAGAACATCATGACGGTCGAGGACCCGATCGAATACGAGCTGCCCGGCATCGGCCAGACGCAGGTCAACCCCAAGATCGAACTCACCTTCGCCAAGGCCTTGCGCGCCATCCTGCGGCAAGACCCCGACGTGATCATGATCGGCGAGATCCGCGACCACGAGACCGCGCAGATCGCGATCCAGGCCTCGCTCACCGGCCACCTGGTGCTGGCCACGCTGCACACCAACGACGCGCCCAGCGCCGTCACCCGCCTCACCGACATGGGCGTGGAGCCCTTCCTGCTCAGCAGCTCGCTGCTGGGCGTGCTGGCGCAGCGCCTGGTGCGCAAGCTCTGCGTGCACTGCCGCCGGCAGGACGCGCAAGGCCGCTGGCACCCGGTGGGCTGCGAGCACTGCAGCCACAGCGGTTACAAGGGCCGCACAGGCATCTACGAACTCATGGTGGCCGACGACCAGATCCGCGCCCTGGTGCACCAGCGCGCCGCCGAAAGCCGCCTCTTCGCCGCCGCCGAGAAGGCCGGCATGCACACCATGCGCGCGGATGGCCAGCGCCTGATCGAGTCCGGCGTGACCTCGGTCGAAGAAGTGATGTCGGTCACTCGCGAATGAACATGCCCCCACGCTCCACCGCTGCGCGGGTCGCTGCCCCCCGAGGGGGTTGCCTTGCCTTGGGGCGGCCCGGCGGCAAGGCGGGTTGCTGAGATGCCGGCCTACACCTTCGAAGCCGTCGACGCCAACGGCGAAACGCACAAGGGCGTGATCGACGCCGACACGGCGCGCGCCGCGCGCGGCATGCTGCGCGCGCGTTCGCTGGTGCCGCTGGCGGTGGAGCCGGCCGCGCAGTCCGCACAGGGCGGCGGCGGTGGCAAGGGCCTCAACGTCACGCTGTGGGGCGGGCGCGTGTTCAGCGCCACCGCGCTGGGCGTGTGGACGCGCCAGCTCGCCGGCCTGGTGGCCGCCGGCATGCCGCTGGAGCGCGCACTCAGCGCCCTGGCCGACGAGGCCGAGAACGACAAGCTGCGCAACCTCGTGGCCACCCTGCGCAGCGAGGTCAACGCCGGCTCGGCCTTCGCCCGCGCACTGACCCAGTTCCCGCGCGAGTTCTCGGCCAGCTACAGCGCCGTGGTGGCCGCCGGCGAACAGAGCGGCCAGCTCGGCACCGTGCTGGAGCGCCTGGCCGACGACCTGGAGGGCCGCGAAGCCCTGCGCAACAAGCTCATCGCCGCGGCCCTGTACCCGGCCATCGTCACGCTCGTGGCCATCGTCATCGTGGTGTTCCTGGTGAGCTACGTGGTGCCGCAGGTGGCGGGTGTGTTCGAGGGCAGTGAACGCGCGCTGCCCACGCTCACGGTGATCATGATGGGCATCAGCGCCTTCGTGCGCGAGTGGGGCTGGTACGTGCTGGTCGTGCTGGTGCTCGGCGTGATCGGCCTGGTATTCGCGCGCCGGCAGGAGTCGGTGCGCCTGCGCATGGATGCCGCCGTGCTGCGCCTGCCTGTGCTCGGCCGCCTGGCGCGCGGCTTCAACGCCACGCGCTTCGCCGGCACCCTGGCCATGCTCGCGGGCTCGGGCGTGCCCATCCTGCGCGCGCTGCAGACGGCCGCCGAAACCCTCAACAACCGCGCCCTGCGCGAAGACGCGCTCGACGCCCTGGTGCGCGTGCGCGAAGGCGCGCCGTTGGCCTCGGCCCTGGCGGCCAAGAAGCGCTTTCCGCCGCTGCTGAGCATGTTCGCCCGCCTGGGGGAGCAGACCGGCCAGTTGCCGCAGATGCTGCAGCGCGCGGCCGACCAGCTGGGCGCCGAGGTGCAGCGCCGCGCCATGTCCCTGGCCACGGTGCTGGAGCCCTTGCTGATCGTGGGCATGGGCCTGATCGTCATGCTCATCGTGCTGGCGGTGCTGCTGCCGATCATCCAGCTCAACCAACTCGTCACCTGAAGATGCCCGTCACCCTGGACGGCAAGCTCGTCGTTGCCATCTCCTCCCGCGCCCTGTTCGACTTCGAAGAAGAGAACCGCCTCTTCGAACTGGGCGACGACAAGGCCTACATGCGCCTGCAACTGGAGCGGCTGGACACGCCCG
>Ga0247823_10000302_pt1 | contig 42756 bp, 54 predicted proteins | sample 13C_PalmiticAcid_2_FD_192426 | JGI IMG/M metagenome (GOLD analysis project Ga0247823, IMG submission 192426) | Soil microbial communities from agricultural site in Penn Yan, New York, United States - 13C_PalmiticAcid_Day30 | ecosystem: Environmental > Terrestrial > Soil > Agricultural land... | reverse complement strand
GGCGCACTCATGAGCACCTCCCATCTGCGCACCCGTCTCGATTCTGGCAATGCTGAACGAATTGGAGGTGTCGGCGCATCCCTCCTCGTCCTCCTCGCCCCGCTGTTGACCGCGGCGGTGCTGAGGGTGTTCTGGTGAGCGGCCCTCGGTACCGTGGCGACCGTACCGACGTGTCGGTGCCTGCGCCGCGCGGTGACTTCTCCGCACTCGCGGTCCAGGAACTCAGCCTCGACGCGGTCAAGCGCCGATACGTGCAGGCCGTGTTCTTCTGGAACCGCTCGATCAGCAAGACGGCCAAGGTGCTCGGCGTCGACCGGAACACGGTCTACGCGTACCTCGGCGAGCCGGTCGACACGGGCTGTGAGCTGCGCAAGCTGGAGGCGGAACAGTGACCGAGCGAATCCGTGCGCTCCTGCAGGAGCTGAACCAGGCCCTGGACGAGCTCGAGAAGCAGCAGAGCGCTCCCGCCAAGATCAAGCCGCCGCGCAAGACGAAAGCGCGAAATGTACAACGCGCAATCGTCGAGGCGCGGAGGGCAGCAAGGAAGGCGCCATGAACGAAGTAGAAAGCGACTGGGCAACGGAGGTGCGTTGCACCGAGGCGCGTATTGCTGAGCTGGAGGCCGAGGCGAAAGCCTGGTTCAGGACTGCTGCGACACGGTCCGCAAACGATGTTCAGGCCTTCGAGCGCGACACTCTCAAGCCGTTGGCCGAAGCGCGACGAACCCTGAAGCGACTGGCGGCGAAGAAGTGACCCGCCGCCCGAACGTCGAGGAACACCCGAAAGGGTCCGGCAAGTTCCGCGTACGGACGCGCGTCGCCGGCAAGCTCGAGACCATCGTGTCCGGCGTCGCCCAGGCTCAGGCCGAGGCGGCTGCCGATGCCTTCGTGCTCTCCGCCGCGTCGGACGACATCCGCGACGGCGTGACGCTGAAGGCCTTCGGCCTGGGCTTCCTGACCCGTCGGGAGCTCTCTGGGGTGCGCGGCTACGCGACGGATAAGACGTACTGGAACAAGCACATCGCGGCAGCAGACCTCGGCGAGCTACCCGTGGCAATGCTCCGCCGGCGGGACGTCCTCGACTGGATGGACGGGCTCCGGCTCGGGTACCGGTCGAAGAAGAAGGCGCTGTCCCTGCTCCGCGTCGCTCTTCAGGAAGCCGTTGACCGGGAGCTGCTCGACGCCAACCCGGCCCGAGACGTTCGCGTGCACCGCGCCGCCGACCGCTCGGCCCTGGACGACCTCGCTGGCATCCTGTCGCCCGCCGAGCAGCAGGCGCTGCTCAAGGCCGTCCCGAACGCCTACCGCCCGCTGGTGGTGTTCGCGCTCATGACCGGGCTCCGGCGCTCCGAGGTCTGGTGGCTGAAGTGGGAGGACGTGGGCGATCATCTGATCGTGGTCCGCCGGAGCGTGAAGGGGCTGCCGCCGAAGTCAGGGCACGGCCGGACCGTTCACCTGCTCGAGCCGGCGTGGCGTGCGCTAGAGCTCGCCCCGGGCCGCCGCGAGTTCATCTGGACCGGCAACCAGGGCAGGCGCACCAAGACGCCGCGCAACTGGTCGAAGTGGGTCAAGGCCGCCGGCATCGAGCGTCGCGTCCGATGGCATGACCTGCGGCACACCTGCGCCACCGCATTGCTCGCTGGCTGGTGGGGTCGCAAGTGGAGCATCGACGAGGTCTGCCAGCACCTCGGGCACTCGTCGGTGACGGTGACGGAGCGCTACGCGCGCAAGCTGGCAGAGACCAACAAGCTCGCCGTACTCGGCACGACGTTCCCCGAAAGTTCCCCGCTCATGCTTGTAAGTGCTGGAGCCGACTCCGGGATTCGAACCCGGGACCTCCGCTTTACGAAAGCACTACCATCGGTAGCGAAGTCGCGTACTTCGCCTGACCGGCATTCCCCTCTGGGAACTTCGCACGGCGCGGCTGCCTGGGCGCTGGCCGAAGCTGCCCACCGGATGGGGGTGGTGGCATGACCAAGCGCCCCCGCACCAACGAGACGGCGCTGTCGCGCTCGATCCGGTCGGCCCTGGAGAAGCTCGGCTACTGGGTCGAACGCATCCAGTCCGGGCAGGTCAAGGTCGGCCAGAACTTCGTCCACTGCGCGAGCCCGGGGACGCCAGACCTGCTGGTCATCGCCGAGCGGCCCACCTGGCTCGAGGTCAAGACGCCGGGCGCTCGGCTCCGGCCGGCTCAGTCCGACTGGCACCGGCGCGCGGCGAACAAGGGCGTCCGGGTCGCGACGGTCCGGTCTGTGGCCGAGGCGCTGGAGGCGGTGAGGGGCAATGGCTGAATGTGAGCACAGAACCAACCGGGACACGTGCACCGCATGTATCCGGAGGTTGATACGCAGGATGGGCGCTGCCGGGCTTTGCTGCGTGCTTTGCGACAAGGTCGGCCACTCCGCGCGGTACTGCCCTCAAACCAGCGTGGGACGAGCCAGGATGCGGGCCGGCCTCATGCTCAAGGCCGCATCGAGACCGGAGGCTGCTGAATGACCCCGCACCATCCGGCCGCGGTAGCCATCGTTGCGCGCGTCGCTGCCATCTACGGCGTCTCACCTGAGCTGCTCTGGAAGGAACAGCGCCAGCCGACCCTGGCCGAGGCGCGACACGTAGCCTGGTGGAAGACTGTGGAAGACACGGGGTGGACGCCGGGAGAGGCTGCAGTCGCGATGGGGGTAGACCGTGTATCACTGCTGCACGGACTGAAGAAGATACGTGGACACCTTGAAGGTGAGACCGGGACAGGCTTCCTACGAGGCGCGAAGGAGCTGTTGCGTATACCGTGGTTAGGTAGTTGGCAAACTGTAGACGAGGCGTTGGGTAAGATGATGGCGGAACAGGGGGCTAGCGGTAGCTCTGTTCCCCTTTCCCCCACACCCCCTATCCCTTCCAGTCTCGATAAGCTTTCAGTTTCTAAAGGGATTTCTGCTTCTCTTCTTAGCTCTGGATCAAGACCTGAAAGCAAGCGCGCGCGTGGGCCGAAACCGCGTCTTCGTCAGGTGCCGGAATCATGGTCACCGAACGATGCGCATCGGGACTTGGCGCGTCAACTGGGGGTCAACTTTGACCAGCAGCTGACGCAGTTCCGCGATCACGAATTCAAGGACCCGAAGAGCAACTTCGACGCAGCGTTCAGGACGTGGCTCCGGCGGGCCAACGAGTACGGCGCGCGCAACGGTACTCCGCCAGGACTTCAACAGCATCGCCAGGTGCAGGCCGAGGAGGCTCGCCTACAGCCTATCCACGACTTCCTATGCGCCGGCGACCGGACCTGCCGAGCGCGGAAGCACGACCCAGGATGCCCTAGGGCGCCGCAGCCGGGAGCGAGGCCGTGAGCGACGACAGGTGGACCGAGGAGCAGAAGGCGGCACACGAGGCGGCCAAGCGCATCCCGATCCGCAAGGCGCCTCCTGCGGTGCCCTGCCGCCAGTACGTCGACAAGCCGACCGTTACCGCCGAGGAGATCGAACGGTTCATGAAGAAGCTGGAGAAAAAGAAGTGAAGCTGTCCTGTTGCCTTTTGGTCCGCGACGACGCGAGCACCCTTCGCGCCTGCCTCGAGAGCATCCGGCCGCACGTGGACGAGCTGTGCGTGCTCGACACGGGCAGCGTGGACGAGTCGCCGGCGATCGCGAAGGACTACGCCGACCGCTGGTCACTGTTCACCAACTGCAACGACGCGCAGGGCCGCATCGAAGATTTCGCGGTGGCTCGGAACGCAAGCTTCGAACTGGCGACGGGCGACTGGGTCTGCTGGTTCGACGCGGACGACATCGTTCAGCAAGGCGAGAACCTGCGCAAGCTCGCTGCTGCCGCGCCGGACCGTTACTGCCGCTTCGTGATGCCGTACGAGTACGCGCACGACGACAGCGGCCGGGTAACGCTGCTGCAGTACCGCGAACGGCTGATGCGCCCACCGAGCCGGTTCGAGTGGTTCAGCCCGGTCCACGAGATTTGCATGCCGACCGGCCCGGACTGCGTCGACATCAAGGACGACTCGGTGCGGGTCATTCATCGGCAGCGCGAGTCGAAGAAGCAGCGCGAGCCGAACCGGAACTTGCGCATCCTGCAAAGCTACGTGAAGCGTGTCGGCGATGCGGACCCGCGCGCCCTGTACTACTACGGGCAGGAGCTGTTCCGGGCGAAGGACCTGGGCGGAGCGGCCCGAGCGTACAAGCGCGCCATCGAGCTCGACCGATGGGACGATCAGAAGTGCCGCGCGATGCTTGACTTGGGCTTCGTCTACGCCTCGGCCGGCTTCCACGAGGACGCGAACAAGTGGTTCACGGAAGCCATGTTCGTCCGCAACTGGCCCGAGCCGATGCTGGCACTCGGTCGCAGCTACTACCAGCTAGCCCGGCCCGAGGAGTTCGCGGTGACGCGGCAGCTCGACCCGGCACAGCTCAAGAACATCCGCATAGCTACGCAGTGGCTGTTCCGCGGCATCGAGACCGAGCCGCTACGGGACGCCCTGCTCTACACCGACCCGATGGAGCGAGCTCGAGCACTGGAGCTCCTGAGCGCCTGCACTGCCATCCTGGGCGACCACGAGAAGACGCTGAAGGTCTGCCAGTGGGGCCTGGAGATTACGCCCGAGAACGCGACACTCCGGCACCACTACGAAGAGGCGAAGCGGGCGCTCAGGAAGGCTGAGGCGCACGCTGCTCTGGCTGCACTGCCGCCGCTCGGTGAACGCAAGGTCCGGATGCTGTCCGTACCGTCCGACCTCCGCGTCGAACCGCAGAAGCCCGAGCCGGGGAAGCTCGACTTGGTGTTCTACGTCGGCCATGGGGTCGAGCCGTGGACGCCTGAGACGTTCGAGAAGGGCGGCATGGGCGGCAGCGAAACGATGGCCTGGGAGCTCGCCAGGCGCCTCCGTAAGCTCGGGCACCGGGTCAGGCTGTACGGGCACTGCACCCCGGAGCAAGAGGGCCTATACGAGGGCGTAGAGTGGCTAGACGCGGCCCGGTACCGGTCGGTCCGGTGCGACGTGCTCATCACGTCCAGACGGCCCGAGGCGGTCGACGACGAAGGGCTGAAGGCGTCGGCTCGAATCTTGTGGGTCCACGACGTCCACTGCGGCGATGCGCTGACCCCGAGGCGAGCAGCCCGACTGGACCGCATCCTGTGCCTGAGCAACTGGCACAAGGGCTTCTTCGAGCAGTGCTACCCGTGGCTGCCGGCCGAGAAGGTGCACGTCACGCGGAACGGCATCGACCTCAGCCGGTTCGACGGCACCGAGGAGCGTCACCCGCACCGAGCGGTCTACTCGTCGAGCCCGGACCGGGGCCTGCTGGCGGCGCTCCTGGCCTGGCCGACTGTGCGCGCCAGGGTCCCGGATGCAGAGCTACACGTGTTCTACGGCTTCAAGAACTGGCTGACGGTGGCCGAGGCGGTGGGGGACCACGCGCAGATCCAACACGCGCGGCACATCGCCAAGCTGCTCGAAGCGACTCCCGGCGTCGTGTTCCGGGACCGCATCGGGCAGAAGGAGCTGGCTCGCGAGTTCATGCGGGCCGGTGTCCTCGCGTATCCGACCTGGTTTTCGGAGACCTCGTGCGTCACCGCCATGGAGGCACAGGCTGCTGGTTTGCACGTGGTGACGAGCGACATCGCTGCGCTGTCGGAGACGGTGCACGTCGGCGCGCTGTTGGCATGGGACAGCCAGACCAGGGAGCCGACAGCAGGGTACATGGACCGGTTCGTTGATGAGGTGGTCGAGGACATGCGAGGCAGCTTCGAGGACGACCGGGCGGAAGCGATGCTCTGCGCCCGCGAGCACTTCTCCCTCGACTCCCTCGCCTCCGACTGGTCCGAGATGCTGCTCGAACTCGAGGCCGAACGGAAGCTCGAGCCGATGCCGCGTTTCGCCGAGGTGCGGCTGTGATCAGGCTGAACATTGCGTCCGGCCCGAACGTCTTCCCCGACTGGATCAACCTGGACCGGGACGACGTGGAAGAGACGTACCTGCGCCATCTGCGCCCGCTCACTCCGGCCGATGTCGTGACGTGGCCGGAAGAGCAGCGGCGGCTCGTTGAGTACATCGCGGCCGGCCGTATCACCTTCAAGCGGAAGGACCTGCGCGAGGGGTTCGCTGAGTACGCGGACGGGTCGGTCGATGCCATCTACTGCGGTCAGATGATTGAGCATCTCAACCCGCTACACGAGGTGCCGCAGTTCTTGGCGGAGTGTTACCGGATGCTGAAGCTAAGCGCGCGAATTCGGTTCACGACGCCGGACTTGGACAAGCTCCTGGACGCATACATCGACCACGAATGGAGCCACACCTGCATGAGCGACTTCAACCACGAGCAGCCGGACTACTACGCCAAGGCCTACGCCATGCCAGAGGACCAGCTCGCGTACATCATGTTCGGTGCCGGCGGCACAGCGGAGCACTACGAAGGGCACATGCACCTCTACACGAGCCGCTCTCTCGGGCAGCGACTACAGGCCGCCGGCTTCAAGCTGCTCGGCCCGAACAAGAGCGGCCCATTCAACGACTGCATCGACAAGGGCATGTCCCACTCGTTCGCTCTGGAGGCCGTCAAATGATCCAACTCGTCGAAGGCACAATGCACCCCGCGTTTTCGCTGACCTGCCTGGAGGAGGAGCGTGACTTCAGGGAGCGGTACTGGAAGGTCCGCGAAGGAGACGTCGTGGTCGATGCGGGCGCGTCGTACGGGGCCTACACGCTCACGGCGCTGGATGCCGGCGCGTCCTTCGTCTTTGCGTTCGAACCGGAGCCGAGCATCGCGGAAGACCTGCGGCGGAACCTTGCGGCGAACGGCTGGGAGGACCGGTGTGCAGTGGTCGACTCGGCGCTGTGGGACTGCCCGGCCGTGGTCGATATGAAGGACTACGCGCCGCACTGGCCAGCCCAGACCATCACGCGCGGCTACCCTGCGGCACGGCTGGACGACATGGTCGGTACGATGTCCCGCCTCGACTGGTTCAAGCTGGACGTTGAGGGTGCCGAACTGCAAGCGCTGCGTGGCGCCGAGGACCTGCTGACCCGGCTCAAGCCGCGCGTCATCGTCGAGTCGCACACGTTCCTTGACCCGGAGCTGACCGACAAGTGCCGCGCCATTCTGGCCGGCTACGGCTACAACACGTTCGAAGTGGTGCCGCGCGACCCGTGCGAGATGCTGATTGCGAGGCCCCGATGAGAATCGCTCTCATCGCCTCGCACGCATGGCCGCTCCCCTCTCCGGCCCGGACCGGTGACAGCCAGATACTGCTCGACCTGTCCCGCTCGCTTGTGGAGATGGGGCATCAGGTCGACCTGTTTGCACCGGATGGCACCGTGGCGCCGGACGGTGTCGACCTGCGGACGATGCCGTCCACTCCGAGCCGGTTCGAAGCGACGCCGAGCGCAAAGGACGCTGAGCTTTGTGCGCTGTGGCAGATGGCGCCGTGGTTTGAAGCTGCCGACGTTATCCACGACTGCTCCGTTGAGAAGAGTTTCCACTCAGCATTCCCGCGCAGATCCCTCTGCACCATCTGGGGCGGCCCATGGCGCCACGCTCACCCGCCCCGCAACGTCGTGGCCCAGTCCCACGCTCAACGCGACCGTCTGCTCCGAGGCGCAACGGACTACGAAGGCACGGACACGCCGGAGATGGGCGGGCCGAACGGGACGCCGCTGAAGGACTGCCGGGTGGTCTGGAACGGCATCGACACGGAGGCATACGAGCCGACCGGGAAGGGCAAGCAAGACTTCTTCTTGATGCTTGGCCGCTGGCATCCGGTCCGCGGCATAGAGCAGGGCATCGAGCTGGCCAAAGCGACCGGCATCAACCTGCTCATCGCCGGCACGGACCCAGTAGAGGACCATCCGGCGCAGGCCGAGTACGCGCGCAGAATCTGCGAACTGGTCCGCGGCCACGACAACATCAGCGTTGAGTTCCTGCCGCCCGACCCGGAGCACCATCAGCGGAAGGTCGAGCTGTACAGCGACGCGAAGGCGCTCTTGTTCTTGCCGCAGTTCCAGGAGCCGTTCGGGCTGTCGCAGATTGAGGCGATGGCGTGCGGGACGGCTGTGATCGCGCCGGACATTGGTAGCTGCAAGGAGGTCCTGGGCGTGGTCGGCGTGGAGGAGGGTATCAAGACTCTGACCGAGCAAGTGGATGGTTTCCCGCTGGAGGACTTCATCGCGGTGCAGGGCAGAATCTGTCGGCAGCGCGCCTGCGAGGAGTTCGACCGGATGACCATGGCGGAGAACTACCTCGGTCTCTACTACGATGTTCTGAACGGAAAGGGCTGGGGCTGATGCGCATCTGCCTGCTTTTTGACCCCTGGATGCTGTCCTTCCGCGGCTCGCTCGACCTCGACGGCTACCGAGACGACCCGCGCGGTCTGAGCGGCAGCGAGATGGCGGCGGTGCGACTGCTGGAGGAACTGGCCGCGACGCATGAGCGTGTTGCGCTATTCACCAAGACAGAGCGCACGGAGGCGTGGTGTACCAGCGACACGACGGCTTCGTACATCGCCCCATGGGATGCTCGCCGTGGCGGCCCGCACATCGACTGCGACGAGTGGGACATCGCCATCAGCATCAACTGCCCCGACCCGCTCCGCGACGTACGGGCAAAGTTCAAGGTCTGCTACGCGCTGCTCAACGACTGGACCTTCGCAAAGGCCGGCTTCGAGCAGCACGTGGACCTGTTCGCCTCGCCCAGCGCGCCCCATCTCGAGCAGGTCATGACCAACCCGGCATGGCGCCGTGTCGAGGTGACGCCGGAGCATCCGAACGGAAAGGCGCAGTACGAGCCAGATGCGGCCAAGTGGTGCGTCGTGCCGCTGGGATGTGACCCGGAGCGGTACCAGGGCGCCGCGAAGGTACCGGGCAGGGTCGTCTACTGCTCGTCACCCGACCGCGGCCTGCACCATCTGCTGCAGGGGTGGCCCGCCATCAAACGTGCCGTTCCGCACGCTCACCTGCGCATCTTCTACCGGCTCGAGCCGTGGCTGCGCGGCTTCGACCAGACGCCGTTCTACCCTCCGATCGAACCGCTGCGAGCCAGGGCGCTCTACGTCGAGGAGGCTCTACGGCGCATGTCCGGGCCGGAGTGGAACATAACGGTCTGCGATTCGGTTTCACGTGCAACGATCGAGCGCGAGATGGCCGAGGCGGAAGTGCTGGCCTACCCCTGCGACACGACGACATGGTCCGAGGGGTTCAGCTGCACGGTGCTCGAGGCGTGCGCGGCGAGGGCGTGCCCGGTCATCACGGATTGTGATGCGCTGGGGAGCATCTACGGCGGGGCACGGTACGTCAAGCGCTCAACTGAAGACTGGCAGCGCTACTGGCGAGAGGGCGTCATCGAGTGCTTGCGATTCGAGAAGGAACGCAAGGCGGTCAACAAATGGGCCGAGGCCTTTGCAAAGGAGCACACATGGCGACACACAGCAGAACGACTCATGGAGGCCATCCGTGAAAGAATGGGCTGAAAGGTTCTGGGCAAAGGTCGACAAGCGCGGGCCCGACGAGTGCTGGCCGTGGGCAGCAGCGCTGAGCAACAGGGGATACGGTAAGTTCAGCATACCGAAGAACAGGTGGCTGCTGGCGCACCGCGTAGCGTGGCAGCTAACTCACGGGCTAATCCCGGAGGGGCAGATAGTGCGCCACAAGTGTGACAACCCTCTCTGCACCAACCCAGAGCACTTGGAGCTAGGTACGCACCAGGACAACTCTGACGACATGGCCAAGCGTCAGCGTCATGGGGCCAACGTGCGACTGAAGCCGGCAGTGGCGCGGGCAATCCGCGAGGCCGCAAAGACTGAGACAGGCCCGGCAGTGGCGCGCGCTTTCGGCGTTCACCCGGCGACCGTGTACCGGATTGCTAGTGGCAAGTACTGGAGGCATGCATGAACAACAGCAGAGAAACTCATGGCGGAGATTCAATCACGCCTGGGCCAGACGTAAGCAACGCGGCTGGCACCATCCGGAACCTGAACGTCGCGGGCAACGTCTCGTACCTCGAGTGCAAGCCCGGTTCGCGCCGGTCGTCGCACTGGCACCGCTCGGACTGGCATTACCTGTACGTCATCTACGGCTACATGAACTACTACGAGCGGCCGGTGGGCAGCGACAGCAAGCCATCGTTCCGTCGCGTTGCGGCTGGCGAGATGGTGTTCACCGGGCCGAACGTCGAGCACTGGAGCGAGTTCCCGGTGATGACGGCCATGATCAGCGTCAGCCGGCTGCACCGGACGAACGAGCAGCATGAGGCCGACTTGGTCCGGGTGGGGTGGTTCGAATGACGCCCGCTGCGGCAGCAGGATGGGCGGTAGCGTTCGTGATGACCTGCGCGTGGGCGTACGGGCTACATGCCCAGAACTACTGGAAGAAGGCGGCCGACACGTGGCGCAGTGCCGCTGTTCGCTGGGAGCGCGCCTCCAACAAATGGGAGCAGGTAGCTCGGGAGCTTGGAGGATGACCGACTTCCACATCCGCACCACATGCCGCTTGTGCCACTCGCCCGACCTCGAGCGGCTGCTGACGCTGAACGACACGCCGCTGGCGAATGAGCTGATGAAGTGGCCGGACGGTCTCGGCAATTTCCACCAAGACCGCTTCCCCCTCCATCTCGTCGGCTGCAAAGCGTGCGGCCACGTGCAGCTCCCCGTCGTGGTCGACCCGAAGCGGCTGTTCCCGCCGGACTACCCGTACCAGTCGGGGACGAGCCTAGCGTTTCACTCGCATCTCAAGGAGTTGGCATGGTCGCTGGTGGGCGAGGTTATCCCCCACTATCCGAAGAGGGGCCGCGTTCTCGACGTCGCGAGCAATGACGGGACATTCGTGTCCAAGCTCCGTGGCGCAGGGTTCAATGCGTACGGCGTCGACCCGTGCAGCCCCGAGGAGTTCGGCGTGCGGGCGTTCTTTACCGAGGAATGGGCAAGGGGCCAGGCCAGCAAGGTCGACTGCATCACCGCCCTCAACGTTTTCGCCCACGTGGACGACCTCGACGACTTCACCCGCGGCGTAAGGACACTGCTCGAGCCGTGCGGGCTGTTCGTCGTCGAAGTCGGCTACCTGCCGGACGTCATCAAGCGCGACGCCTTCGACACCATCTACCACGAGCACGTCTCGTACCATCACCTGAGCCCGCTCGTCCGGTTCTTCCGCAAGCACGGCATGACCATGGTCGACGCGCACCGCATCGACTCGCAGGGCGGCTCAGTGCGCATCTTCGTGCGGAACTGCAAGGACATGCACCGAGGCGGCGACGATGGGCACAACGAGCCGAGCGCACGAATGCAAGACCTGCTCGACGAGGAGAGCCGCGCAGAACTCTGGGAAGGCGTGAGGCTGCTCGGCAACGTGCGAGCCGGTCAGGGTGTTCGAGGCTGGCGCGACTTCCTGAAGCTACGCGGTCCGTTCGTCTGCTACGGGGCGCCTGCCAAGCTCTGCACACTCATCCACGCGACGGACCAGCCCGAGGCAATCGAGTACGTCGTGGACGACAACCCGAACAAGGTAGGCCGTTACGTGCCAGGAACGCGCATCCCCATCCTGCCCGTGTCGACGCTGTACGAGCGGAGGCCAAAGCGAGTGCTCATCACGGCGTGGAACTTCGCAGACGACATCAAGAAGCGGCACGCCGAGCTCGGCTGCGAATGGGTGGTGGGGCGATGACCAGCGTCCTCCTCACCGGCGGCGCCGGCTTCATCGGTAGCCACCTAGCCAGGTACATCCTGGAGCACACCGACTGGTCCGTCGTGGTCCTGGACCGGCTCGACCCGGCCGGAGACCAGCGCAGGCTAGCCCCACTCGTCGAGCGCTTCCCGCGTCGCATGGGCATCGTCTGGCACGACCTACGCGCTGCCATCAACCCGGACCGGCTCAGGTCGTACGGTGACTTCCGCTACGTCGCGCACCTGGCGGCCGGCTCCCACGTCGACCGCTCCGTACGAGACCCGGTCGGCTTCGTGATGGACAACGTGCTCGGGACGGCGCATCTGCTCGAGTACGTCCGGCAGCACCAGCCGCACTGCGAGAAGGCGCTCTACTTCAGCACCGACGAGGTGTTCGGGCCGGCTGCAGAGGGCGAGGTGTTCGACGAGCTGGCGCGTTTCAACCCGGAGAACCCGTACGCCGCGAGCAAGGCCGGCGGGGAAGCCCTGTGCCCTGCCTACGCAGCCCAATACGGGATGCCGCTGGTAGTCTCGCACTGCTCGAACGCATACGGCCCGATGCAGGACCGAGAGAAGTTCATCCCACTCGCCGCCGAGAAGATTCGCACCGAGCAACTGGTCCAGATACATGCTCGAGCAGGCAAGCCATCGAGCCGACTCTACATCCACGTGGACGACGTGAGCCGAGCCGTCCTGACCATCTTGACCAAGGGCGGCGTCATCCACGACCCGAACAGCGGCCGGTACAACATCGTAGCCGCCGAGGAACTCAGCAACCTGCTCGTGGCCGAGATGATTGCCGACGCCCTGGGCAAGCCGCTACGCGCCGAGCTGGTCGAGAACCCGCCGAACCGACCGAAGCCGGACATGCGCTACGCGCTCAGCGGTCAGCGGCTCGAAGCGCTCGGATGGGCCCCCGAAGTGCCGTTCGACGCTGGGCTACGCGATGCGCTCGGGCTGTACGAGATACAGCACCACCACGTCTAGGTCACTCGAAGACGCCGCGACAGCTGGCGGGCAGCGGCAGGCCCGTCACCGAGTCGAATTGCGCGCATGGCGTCGAGGCGAACTCGGACTCGCAGACGTCCGGGTTGCCCGTTACCTTGGTGATGCGGCTGCAGTCGAGCGCTTTGCCGGAAGCCTGAAACGCAGTTGGAGACGTAGGTGCTGCGGTCGGCCCTCGGCGATGTACCCTGTCTCGACCGCGCAGTTGGCGTTCGTCTGGCACACCGACTGGCCCAGTTCGGAGCATCGGGTGGACGGGTCTACCTCGTCGTCTCCGCCGCAACCTGTCAGGGCTGCGATGAGCAACCAGCGCCGCATCCCGCTCAGGTAACCACGCGCCCGACCCCATTGCAAAGATTTCAACGGGGCTGTCAATACGCAGCGCATCAAACAGGGGAGTTGACGCCTGGCCCTCTGACCGGGTATTTCATGACCCACCATGGGTAAGAAATGACCCACCCCATTCAATTCACACGCGCGCGCGCACGAGACCGGCGTTGAATGAGACCGACCGGCACATCGATCGGATACTCGACCTCATCAGCAAGGGCGAGTGGGGGCCGTCGAAGCTGCGCGAGTACTGCCGACAGCACGGCACGAACTACAACACTGCTTGCGGCTACTCGTCGCAGGCGTGGCGCATCCACAAGAAGCTCAGGGGCGACGATGGCGAGTACCGAGAGCGGCTGCTCGCTAATCTCGACTACGCAGCTCGGTGGGCGCGCGAGCTCGACGACGTCAACGCCTACATCAAGGCGCAGGACTCGCAATCGAAGCTGCTTGTCCAGCAGCCAACGCCCGACACCGAGCGTGTCGACACGAACGAACTGAGGCGGCTCATCGAGGCCGCAGAGGCGAACGAGCATGCTACCGAGCCAGCAGATCAAACAGGAGCAGGCCGAAGCGATCAAGATCGCGGAGGAGAGCGCGAAGCCAAGGGGCGCGTCGAAGGCTTCGAAAGCAGCGACGATTGAGCTACCCGACGGCCGCGCACCGGACCTGACTGGTGGTGTCGAGGTCGCACAGCTGCGGTTCCCTGCCAACGTGATGATGGCGAACAGCTCGAGCAGCCTCGGGGTGGGCGCTCACTACTCGAACAGCATGAGCATCAGCGGGCCCATTACGCGCCTCGTGATGATGCCGGGCGGCTTCGTCTACGGCGCAGTCGCAACGGGCCAGGGCGTGCGCTGGATCATCGCGTTCGCCTCGGGAATGACCGCGGAGCTCGTGCCATGACGCTCCGCGCCTACGCCGACAACGTAGTGATTCAGCTTCTGCCCCGTGAGAGCGAGACCGCATCTGGCCTGACGCTCGTGCATAGCGGCAAGAGCGGCGCGCGAGAGCACAGGAGGGCCCGTGTCCTTGCGTCTGGCCCTGGCTATCGGCGCCCCGTCAAGGGCGGCTGCGGCGAGGTGTACGGCGGCGTGCTCGTGCCGAACGAGGTCAAGCCGGGCGATATCGTCCTGGTCGATGCGCTCGCCGGGCAGAACTACGACATGGACCTGACCGTCCCGCGGCACAACAAGAGCGCGGAGTTTCAGGACCTGTTCGGCGATGCTGGCGAGTTCCGCATCGTGAGGGAGCAGGAGATTCTGGCGGTGGTCGAGCCGTGACCTGTGTGGACGTACCTCGCAGCACTATGCGTGAGCTCCGTCGCAGGGCCGGCGCGAGCGCAGCGCACAGCCACGAGGATGCCCACCCGAAGCAGCGCGCGTTCATCATGGACGAGCGGCGCCGAGTGGCGTGCCTCGGTGGTCGACGCGGCGGCAAGTCGCATGCCCTTGCTCGCCGACTGCTGCGAGCCGGACAGAAGCATCCGGGCAGCACGAGCGTCTACATCACGCTGACCCGAGGCAAGGCGCGGCAAATCCTCTGGGACGACTGCCTCGCGGAGCTCAACGGACGGCAGGGGCTCGGCCTCCGCATCGTGCACCAGGACTCGCTGCTCTACATCTACCAGCCTAACGGGTCGCGCATCTGGCTGGTCGGCGTCGACGACAAGGCGCAGGTCGAGAAGATTCGAGGCGGCAAGTACGCCGAAGTGGTCATCGACGAGGCCATGGCGATGCCGGACTACCTGCGCGAGCTCGTGCTGGACTCGACCGAGCCGGCGCTGATGGACTTGCAGGGGGCGTGTGTGCTGGCCGGTACGCCCTGTGCGCAGATGGCCGGCTACTTCTTCGAGGTCACGACCGGGGCGAATCCGCAAACCGTGCAGTGGCCGACGCACCACATGACGATGCGGGACAATCCGTATCTGGCGCACGCCGAAGAGTACCTGGCCAGCAAGCTCGCACAGGACTACGGCAACAACCCAGAGAACCCGTCGTTTCGCCGTGAGTACCTGGGCGAGTGGGTCGAGGACATCGGCGCGCTGGTCTACCCGTTCACGTGGGAGCGCAACAGCTGGACGCCGAGCGGTGAGGGCCCGTACGGACTGCCGCCGGGCGAGTACAGCTACGGCCTGGCCATCGACCTTGGCTACGGCGAGAACAGCACCGCGTTTGTGTTCGGGGCGAAGCGGAAGGACGCGGGGCAGGTCTACATCCTACGTGCCTACACAGAGTCGCGCTGGAGGCCGACGCAGATTGCAGCGCACGTCAAGAACCTGAAGGAGAAGCTCCTGGCTGTGACGGGTGGCTCGAGCCTGCGCGTCATCATCGACGAGGGCGGCCTGGGCAAGGGCTACTCGGACCAGATGAACGAGCTCGGCGTGGGCAGCGAGGCGGCCGAGAAGAGTAACAAGCGCGCGTACCAGGACTACGTGCAGGGGCTCATCGAGTCGAGCAGCGTCAAGGTGCACTTCGGCGAGTGCCGGCCGCTCATCGACGAGGCACGGAAGCTCCAGTTCGATGCCGAGACGGGCAAGGAGGACGAGCGGTACCTGAACCATGCCTGCGATGCGTTCCTGTACCTCACGCGCTCGTTCTTCCCGCTGTACCGGCCCGAGAAGATGCCGCCTGTGCCGGGCTCGGCCGAGGCGATTGCGCTCGAGATGAAGAAAGAGCGCCAGAGCAAGATTGACGAGCGCGAGAAGCGCCTGAGGAGGGACTGATGCCTCTCTTTACGTCGTGGACTGATGGGCCAAAGCCGGGACTGTACGTGTTCCACACGAACGACGGCCGGTCCTTTACGTTTACGGGCAAGGCGGCAGCGGACCTGATGGCGTCGACGCCCAAGCTCGAGGCGAACCCGTACGCGACGACCACACTGAGCGCAGATGAAGAGGCCGCCTTCCAGCAGTGGGCCAAGGCCAACAAGATCGGCGACGTCAACGACCCGCGCGCCTTCTACGATTACCGCGGCTACTGGAAAGAGAAGGCTGGCGAGCCCATCAAGTGGGGCGTCGACCACTTCCCAGACACCTACAAGCAGCCTGGCCACGAAACGTTTAGCGTCGAGTCGCAGTACGCGAATCCTACCGCTGGGTCATGGGAGGGCGAGACGTATATCCCAGCCGCTCCTGTGCCTGTGCTTGAGGCTAATCCGTACGTTCTCGTAGAGCCAGCCACGGAAAAGAAGAAGGGCGGGAAGAAATAATGGCCGCAATACTCGCCCCTGAGGCGCCCTGGTTCGAGCAGAACAACAAGGAGATGGGCGCAGCGGTCGAGCGCCTAGTGGAGGGCTACAAGAAGGAGCAGGCGGGACGGCGCGACCAGTACGTCAAGAACCTCGAGCTCTACGAGAACCGCGCGATGAAGGGCTACAGCGCGTACTCGTACAACTCGGACAGCGTGGCGGGCGCCCCGACCGAGCGAGACCGGCTCCGCTTGCTGCGCTCCGCTGTGTCCAGCGCCGTCGCGAACATCTACGCGCCGCAGAAGCCGAAGCCTCAGTTCCAGACCCTTGGGGCCACGTGGGCGACCAGGCGCAAAGCGTACCGGCTCGACCGCATCTGTGAGGGCGTGCTCAACCAGCGCCAGGGCCGCTACATCAACGTTTGGGCGCTCATGGCCGACAAGTGCGTGGAGGCACCGCTACAGGGCTGTGCGGCCATCAAGGTCATGGCCGACCGCATCGAGAAGCGCATCACGCACAAGGCCATTCCGACGCCGGACATCTTCACCGACCCGGCCGAGGGCTGCGAGCCAAAGAGCTGGTTCCAGCGCGAGCCCATCGACGAGACCACTGCGCTCAAGCAGTGGCCCAAGGCGAAGAAGGCCATCCTCAACGCGAAGCCGTACGAGTGGAACGGGGAGAAGCCGACCACACAGCGCCTACGCGCAACGAAGGTCATCGAGATCAAGTACGCCTGGCGTATGCCGTTCGGTCCGGACGAGCCGGGCGTGTGGTGCGCGGTCATCAACGGCGAGTATGTGGACGGCGGCGAATGGGCCGCACCGATGCCGCCGTTCGTGTTCGTCATCTGGGAGCCGCACCGGGACGGTCCGTGGGGCGCCGGCATCGTCGACGAGGGCGGCACGCTTGCACTCGAGGCGGGCGACCTCGACCTACGCCTCAGCTACCGCGAGCGCATCGCGTCGTTCAAGACCACATGGGTCCCTGAGGGCGCCGAGGTCAACCCGAACGACGTGGCCAGCAACGAGGCGCACAAGGTCGTCAAGTACAGTGGGCCTACCCCGCCGACCGAGTCCAACTCCGTGGCGTTCAACCCCATGGAGCTCGACTATCTCAAGGAGAAGAAGAGGGACTTCTGGGACGGCATCGGCATCAGCCAGGTCAGCGCTGCTGCGCGTCGCGAGCCTGGCATCGAGAGCGGCGTGGCTATCCGCACGCTGAACGACACGAAGGCCGGCCGACAGCTACCGAAGGGCCAGCGCTACGAGCAGGCCTACGTGGACCTCGCGCACCAGTACGTCTGGCGCTTCCGGGAGCTCGCCGAAGAGGACAAGGACTTCGCGGTCACATGGCAGGGCAAGACGATGATTCGCTCCTACAAGTGGGCGGACAACGACGTCGAGGACGATGCGTTCGACATCAACGTGGCCTCGTCCGCAGCGCTCCCGCACGACCCGGCTGGACGGCAAGAGACCATTCAGAACTGGTACGCGGCGGGGCTCATCAGCCAGGAGACCGCCAAGCAGCTGATGGGTCAGCCGGACATCGACGCTGAGCTGAACATCGAGAACGCCGAGACCGAGTACATCGACATGCTCATCGAGCGGTACTTGGACGCGGACGAAGAGACCTGGAACATGTACGACTACGAGCCGCCGATGGGCTTCATCTTCAACAAGGTGGGCGCCATGAAGCGGTTCGCCTCGGCCTGGGCACGTGCTCGCATCGATGCCGCTGCTCTGCCGCCCAAGGAGAGGCCGCCCGCCGAGTTCAGCATCGGCCTGCTCGTGCGCTACATGCACGACCTCGATGCGCTGATGACGGGCGGAGTAGCCCCAGGCGCTCCTGCTCCTGGCACTCCGGGCGCTCCCCCGCCCAGCACCGACCAACTCCCCATGCGCGCTCCTGGCGTCGGCCCTGACATGCTGCCGCCCGGTCCCGTGCCTCCCCCGGTGATGGCAGCATGAGTGACGAAGCAGCACCCGTAGCAGCCCCTACAGCGCCCGCAGCAGAGCCGGCAGCACCAGCCCAGCCCGAGCCCGCTCAAGCGCCCAAGGAGAGCTTTGCGGACGCCTTCCGGCGCCACGAGGCGAAGCTCCAGGCTGAGGGGAAGATACAGCCGGAGACGCCCGAGGCAGCGCCGGCGCCACCGGAACCAGCCGCACCGAAGCCGAACGGCAAGAAGGTGGTCAGGCCCGCCGGCGACCCCAAGCTCGAGCAGCTGAACGCCCTGGCCAAAGAGCTCGGCATGGCGGTGGAGGCCGGCAAGGTCATGCCGTCCGAACGTGCCAAGTTCCGTCAGTACCAGCGCGAGCGCGAGGGCAAGCTGGGGCAGGCCGAGCAGGAGCGCCTGTCCAAGCTCGAGGCGCGCGAGAAGGAAGCCGAGGAAACCATCAAGTGGGCCTCGTCGCTGAAGAAGACCAAGGAGAACGGCGATTACCAGGGCCTGGCCAAGGAGCTCGGCTTCGAGAACTGGGACAAGCTCCAGGAAGACGTCATCGCGCGCATCAGCGACCCGAACTACAAGCGCCTGCGAGAGCTCGAGGAGCGGGCCGCACGCGAAGAGGAAGAGAAGACGAAGGCCAAGGCCGAGCAGGAGCGTACCGCCGCACAGCAAAAGCAGGTCGAGCTACGCCAGGCCGTCTGGAAGAAGTTCGCCACGGAGATGCCGCAGAGCAAGGACCCATTGGTTTCGGCTATGGGCGACCATCCCATGTTCGTGAGCGCCGCTCTGCGCATCCAAGAGGAACAGTGGGACGGGACGGCCCTGCCCTACGAGCGCATCGCCGGCATGGCCGCTAAGGGCACACAACGGACCCTGCGCGAGGAGTGTAAGGACCTGTACGACAGGCTACACAAGGCTTTCGGCGGCCAAACCGCAGCGCCTCCACCGGTGAAGAAGCCCGTGGGCAAGAGCGCACCGGTACCTCCATCTCGCGGCGTCGAGGCAAGCGGCGCGAAGGTCATGAGCCGCGAGGAGCGCAACCTGTACGAACGGCGCCGGCTCGAGGAAGCGATCGACAAGGACCGCAAGGCCGCGCGCGAGGCATAGGCTTGACCTATGGGCCGGTCTGTGCTGTCATTGCTCAGTTCAAACGCCCGGGCGTAAACCCGTGAGAGCTGCCCGGGCAGCCAAAGCCAAACCCGAGAAACACCGCGTTGCGACGCACGTCGCGAGGGATTTCTCATGGCTGGCTCTACACTCACCACGTTCGATGCGCTCATCAAGGAGCGATACGAAGACTCCTCCATCGTCGAGGAGCTGATTTACCCCGAGAACCCGCTGCTCGGGATGCTGCGGAAGAACGGCGACACCGACATGGTCGGCGACGTCATGCCCGTACCGATCATGTACGGCAACCCGCAGGGCGTCGGCGGCAGCTTCACCGTTGCGCAGACCAACAACTCCGTCACCAAGGCCGCGAAGTTCAACATCGAGGCGGGCGACTACTTCGGCACTGTCCGCATCGGCGAGAAGGTGCTGATGGCGACGCGCACCAATCAGGGCGCGTTCCTCGAGAACAAGCGCGTCGAAATCGATGGCCTGTGGGAGACCGCGGGCGAGAACCTCAGCATCTACACCTGGGGCAACGGCGGCAACGCGCTCGGTCAGATCGCTGCGATCAGCGGCAACAACGTGACGCTCGTCGACACGGCGCAGATCGGAAACTTCGAACAGGACATGTACGTCGTGGCCTCGGCCAACGACGGCTCGGTCACGACCGACGCGCTCATCGACTCGGCCGACCAGACCATCGTAACGACGGTCAACCGCAACACCGGCACCATCGTCATCGCCGTGGCTGACCTGTCCGGTCTGGCCGCGGGCAACTACCTGTTCCGCGAGGGCGACTTCTTCGGCGACACCGGCACCGTCGTGATCAAGGGCATCCAGTCCTTCATCACTGCGACCGATGCGCCGGCGGCTCTCTGGGGCATCTCGGCGGCGACCCGTGCGACCGACCCGCAGCGCTTCGCAGGCTGCCGCGTGCCGGACGCCGAGCTCAGCGGCAAGACCTACGAGGAGCGAATCAAGACGCTCATCAGCCGCATGAAGGGTCGCTACAAGGCGAAGATGCCCACGGCGGGCTTCATGCATCCGGAGGACTTCGACGTTCTCCAGACGCTGATGGCCGCTCGTGGTCAGCGCGACCTCGGCAAGAGCGAGGCGCAGTTTGGCTATGCGAGCATCAGCGTTGCGGTGGCGGGCGGCAACCTGCCCATCTACTGCGACCGTCACTGCCCGAAGGGTCAGTTCTTCGCCTTCCGCATGGAGGACTTCTGGATCTCCTCGATGGGCGAGCTGCTCTACCCGCAGTCGGGCGACTCGCTGCAGATCCTCCGCGTCTACAACAGCACGGACTACGAGTACCGGTTGCTCTCTCACCCGTTGCTCGCCTGCCGTGCCCCCAAGAACAGCGGTCGAGTGCCGCTGACGAGCTAACGCCATGTCTGAAGACCGCGTACGAAGGGCAGTCCGAGCCAAGTTCGACCAGGCCGGCAGCTATCCGCTGCAGACCGCTGGAACGGTTGCTGTCGGCGGCTCGGCGCTGCCGGTCATCCGTGGTCAGCACGAGGTCCTGCTGGGTGGTTCGACGGGTATCGTCGCCACCCAGTTCGGCCTGCACAACCACGGCGTGACGGTCGGGCGACTCGGGACGGGCATCTACGGCATCGCCTTCCCGAACATGGCTCACGTACGGATCAACCCGTCCGTAGCCGTGCCGACCGGCTTCAAGTGCGACGTGTCGGTGGGAGGCATCACGGGACAGGGCCGCATCGTCGGGGCTACTGGCTTCGCGATGCTGCACATCTCGCAGCCCGTCGGCTCGACCGGCGTGCTGCTGCCCTGTGCGCCCGCTACCGGCACGGTCGTTACGCTCGACTTCGAGTTCTCCTCCAAGCACCAACACGACGGAAACACCCTGGTCCCGTACTGATGGACGACTACGAAGCAGAGCCTGAGGCGGAATCTCTGGCGCTCGACGAGCCGGCTACGGCCGACGAGATGGCGCCGGAGACGGACGAGTCCCCGACGGACGAGTTCGACATGGAGGCCGACGCGGCGCTCAACACGGCATTGCCGATGAGCGAGCGCCGCGTTGCGCTGAAGAACGCCATCATGGCCTGCATGGGGACCGACTACGGAGCTGAGAAGGAGAAGGGCAAAGGCGGGGACGACATGTTCTCCGCGCTGCTGGGGAAGGGGTAACCCGTGGGGGCTACCCTCTTCCTCAGCCAAGTCCTCGCCGACATCCGAGACCAGGCGGACATCAACGGGGCGACCGCGCGTCACAGCGCAACGCTTCTGGCCCGCCTCGCCAACCAGAGTCACCGGCACCTGCGCCGGCAGCTCTCGATCGATGGCGCTCAGCACTACCTGACGTCAACGAGTGGCACGCTCGGGACGGGGACGACCAGCCCCTACCCGTTCTACGTGCTCGACCTGACGCAGGTGGCGCCGAGCATCGTCCAGTGCTTCGGCGTGCACGTCACGGTACAGACCGAGGTGCTGCCACTGAGCCAAGTGCCGTTCACGTCCATCACGGACTACGGCGGCACGAGCTCGCGCGGTGTGCCGCAGGCGTGGGCAGCGCTGAACACCGCGAAGCTTGCCATCCTGCCCGCGGCTGGGACGGCCTACCCCTACGTGGTCTGGTATCTGCCGGTCGTTGCCGACCTCGTGAACGACAACGACGTCCTGGCTGTGGTCGAGGGCGGCGACGAGTTCATCGTCTGGGACTGTGTGGCGCGGCTCATCATGCGCGACCAGTACCCGCAGGCGTTCGCGATGGCCGTCCAGATGCGTGACGAGAAGTACCGCGAGGTGCTTTCGAGCGCAAAGAAGGTCACCGGGGCGGGCGGCATGTTCATCGGGCGGGACGTTCTCGCCGAACGGCTCGGAGGGCTTGGCAGCGCCCGACGCCGTGCTCTACCGCCCCCATGAGGCCGCATGAGAATCGCAATCATTGGCGGGATGCGGTGCGGCAAATCGACTTTGGCCAGCAGGCTCGTCAAAGAGTACGGCGGAGATCTGTTCTCTACTGGCAAGCGCGCACTGCTCGCCACCGACAACTTCAGAGACGCGCCCTGGGACGAGCTGCCGAGCGTCGTCATCGACAGGCTACGGCCGCTCGATAGCTGGATCCTCGAGGGCTGCCAGGCTGCGCGCGTTCTGCGTCGCTGGTACCGCGAGGCGCCCGATGAGGTGAAGCTCGACCGGGTCTACTACCTGAACCGCTCCTGGGTGCAGCGCAGGCCGGCGCAAGAGGCCGCAGCAAAGGGCCTCGCTACGGTCTGGCGCGACGTGTTCCCGGAGCTGCACCGTCGGGGCGTTCCGATTGTCTACGGCGTCGAAGAGGACCCGACGCTCCCCAGGGAGAACAACCCGCCGGGTGCAGTGGCGCATCGGAGGCGGGCGGGATGAGCAAGCTCTCTGCTATCCGCCGCGTCGACACGTCGAGCCCGCAGACGCTGGACCGCGACATCATGCGGCTGGTTCAGATCGTCGATGAAGAGATCGACAATCTGCAGCCGGGGCAGGCCGGGCCGGCTGCGTTCGACCCGTACGACTACGGCGCGGTCGGGACTGGCGTGGACGCGGCGCCGGGCATCCAGCGTGCCATCAACGCTGCTGGGGCTGTGTACGCTGCGACCGGCATCGTTCAGACGGTGCGCTTCCGCCCGGGCCGCTACGGGATGGCGCCAGGCGCTGGTGTGGCCTGGGCCATGCCGCTGCAAGGCACTACTGCCCCGGTTCGGGTCTCGGTCTACCTCGCATCGGGCGTGACGCTGGATTGCACTGACGCCACGTTCTGCCCGCTCCCCGGCACGCCATCCACCGACCACTACGCCATGTTCGGCACGGCGCTCAACATGACGGTCGGCACGGTCGAGCGGGTCGCACTGATACAGCCCACGTTCGACTTCACGCCATCAGGGTTCAGCGTGAACGTCTACGGGGTGATTGCGGTGGGCGTGGACGACCTGCTCATCGACCGCCCGGTATTCACCTCAAGCTACAGCACGCGCGGTCGTGGCCTCAAGGTGTTGAACAGCCAGAACGTGCGCATGCCGGGCATCGTCGCGAAGAACATCACACAGGTGCTGTTCGCTGGGTACGTCACCGGGCTCAAGTTCTCAGGCCATGTAGACGGCTTCGTGGAGGCTTTCGACATGGACGCCCCCTGCTACCTCGTAGACGCTGACGTAACGTGCGTGAACGGCGTGGGAGAGGCGCAGTGTCTGGACATCGCGAGCGTTCAAGACGGACACTTCAAGCTCCGCTGCCAGAGCGTCGGCAACGCAGCGATCGTCTACCAGAAGCTCGACGGGCATCCGACATTTGCAGAGTGGTGCGTCAACTTCCCGTCCGGTGTCAACGCGACTGCGCCTGTCTTCAGCAAGCGCATCTTCCTCGATGTGGTCGGTAACGACATCCATTCGGACGACCTGCGCGCGATTCAGCTGAACTTGGACCGGACGTCGAGCACGGCCTGGGACGGCATCGACGACCACATGCGTGACATCACCGTCCGGTGCCACCTGACGGATACGGATCTGTTCCTGGTCTACGAGGGCGAGAATCTGGACCTCGACATCAACATGCGCGACGTCACAACCGGGTCGGCGGCGCGCATCAACAACGCCGCGGTGATTCTTCGCTCGGCGCGACTCGGTGCGGCTCCGCTGGCAGAGAGCAAGCTCTCAGGGCGAGCACGAATCAATGTGGTGAACAGCACCCGCACGGGCGTTCGCGTGAGCTGCCCCACGGACCTTGACATCGAGTGCTCCGTGAGCGGCTACAACTCGGCCGACGATGCAGGGTCTGGCGTCGCGTCCGGCGTCTGGCTTGAGGACCTGGCCCAGAAAAACGGCACGGTCACGCTCGGCCCCATGCGCGTCAGCAACGGCGACACGACCGTCACGCCGACTGACTTGCGGCTGACCTACAACGGCTCGTCCGGGACCACGCACGTCAACGACCTAGGCGGCCATCGGCTGACCACGAGCGGCGCAACGGCGCTCAGCGTGGCGGTCGACGCTGGCAGCGTGAGCGCCGTGCATGGGGGCCTGGCCGGGCCTGACACGCTCGTTGCTTCCATCGACACGACGGCAGCGACTCCGGTCGATGTGTACCTGCGCAACTGCTCGAAGGACCGGCTACGGCTCGTCGAGGCGTACGTTACGAACGTCGCAGCGGTGCCGGCCGGCGGCGCCAACTTCACGTCGCTCAGCATGCGCCGGCTGCGCGCTGGCACCGTGAGCGGCGTCATCGGCACGGATACGAACTACGACGCCGGCGCCATCACGGCCGGCACGGCGACTCGACTCGATGTAGACGGCACCGATTCGGACGGCATCTTCGAGCCTGGCGATGTCCTGCTAATCCGCGGCACGAGGCAGGGGGCAGGGTCTGTCCTCTCGGACCTCTTCGTGAAGGCCGTATTCATGGAGTACTCCGTCTAATGGCGCACTCCGACAAGTACCAGGACGTGCTCATCAAGCCGGGGATGAACGAGAGCGTCGACCCGCGCCTAGCGCCGATGGGCACGCCGCGGAAGCTGGTGAACGTCCGTACGAGGCGGGCTGCACGGTTCGAGAAGCGGCCGGGGACGGGCAGTATCGGTGCAAGCGGACTGCCCCCGGCGGCTACCGCTCGTTGGGTAGCAGAGATTGCGTCAGAGCCGGTGGTGTGCGCCGACGACGTCGCGTTTGGCAACCTCGTTGCCCCCAACATGTACCGCAAGAACTCCGCCGGCACATGGGACCGGCTAGGCCGCCACGGGGTGAGCGTTCCGGAGCGGCGTTTCGGGGTTGCGCTGGCAGCGTCTGGGTCGTCGTCATTCGCCGCTGACGTGGGGCAGGAGCATACCTGCGCAGTCGTCGGCGGGCTGCTCTACCTCGCCTATGCAGACGTCACGGCCGGCACAACGGTCACGATCTACCAAATCGATCCCGATGGCATCGTGCTCAGGCGGACGAGCCTATCTGACGCAGCTGAGCCGCGCCTCGTCTACGCGAACAGCGTTCTATACCTCGTCACCCGCGAGCCGGGCGGCAGCGGGACGGACATCGAGGTCAGGACCATCAGCTCGAACCTGACGCTCAGCTCAGAAACAACGCTCGGCTCGACGCTGGCTTCCGCGACGAGCCGTTTCGATGCTGCGCCGGTCGAGGGCGGAACAACCTGGGTGATCGCCTATCCAGAGTCGTCCATCGTGATGCGCATTCGGCGCATGAGTGGGACCACGTCGGCGGTGGACGACGCCGTGTCGACTCCAGCCGAGGCCACGTGCATCGGCATCACCGCATTCGAGGGCGAGCGGGTATGCGTTGCCTATGTGAGCGGCGGGACGTTGAAGGCGCTTGTGGCGACCACGTCGAGCCTGAGCAACAGCGGCGCGTTCAACGTGCGTGCAGCTGCCGGCGCTGAGACCTATGCGCATCAGTGCGGAGTGGTGCGCGTGGATACAAACACGCATTTCATCATCGCTGGCGGCACCGATTCCGACACGGAGCCGCTGCTTAGCACGATCTTCACCGTAACCGCCAAGATCAGCACGTCGGCCGTCACGGTTGGGCCGATCAAACATTGGCACTACGGGACGACATCGAAACCGTGGACATACGGGGCGGCAGGGCAGCGGCGTGTGCTCGTCTGGGCGCAGAATGGGGCCGGGTACGCAGCCGGCCAGACCCAGCCTAAGAGCACTATTCTGGATGTTTCCGCGGTCTACGCATTCGCGGACGCCATCAGCTACGAGCACAGCGCTGGCTACGAGAGCGCTATCGGCCAGTCTCGCCACGTCCCCGAGGTGGCATCACTTGGGTCTGGTCGTCACGTTACGGTTATCCCATGGGACGACCCGGGGCCGCTATCCGGGATCGATGTGGTCGTTTGGTCGGATGCGTCGCCGTCTGAATCGATAGCGGCGGCTCACCGAGCGGCGCACGAGAGCGGCGGCGCCCTCTACATCTCCGGTGGTGCGCTGCAGGAGTGCGCTGAGGCCGCGGACCCGACCTACTCGGTGCAAATCCCAGAGAACGGGTTCCCGCACTACCCTGCCGTCACGCTCAACGTTGGCGTAGCCACTGGCGGCGCGCTCACGGCCGGGCAGGAGTACAACTATTGTGCGCTGTACCGCTGGCAAGATTCGGTCGGGCGCGTTCACAGGGGAGCACCTAGCGCAGTTAAGGCAGCGAGCCCGTCCCCGACTGGTATCTGGCTTACGACTCGCGTCCGCATCGCCACGCTCAGCGGTTCGGTCAAGGTCGGCGGCATGTCTGGCAACCCGGTGGCAGAGGTCTACCGTTCTTGGAACGGCGGGCCCTACTACTACGTGGGCAGCACCGGAGCGATCGACGCGGTGTCGGTCAACGATGTCTCGACGACGTACGACGACATCATTGCTGACACTACAGTCGCGTCGAACCACGTTCTTTACACGAGTCTGGACATCCTGCCGACCGAGCCTCCGAGCGGGGCACGGCTCATGTGCCAGGGCGGCCAGCGCCTCTTCACGGTCGGCTGGCGCGAGAACACGGTCCAGTTTTCGAAGCTCTACGTGGCGACTGCACCGTGGGAGTTCGTCGACGACGATACGTTCCGCATCTCTGTTCCGAGCCGCATCACGGCTCTTGGCTGGATGGATGGCGCGCTCGTCATCTTCTGCGCCTCTGCCATCTACATCGTCACCGGCGACGGGCCGAACGATCAAGGCGTCGGAGCGTTCAGCGACCCGCGGCAGCTACCCGCAGCGGTGGGCGCCGATTCGCCGCATGTTGTCGAGGTCGCAGAAGGCCTCATGTACAAGGGCGGCGGCACCATCTGGCTGCTCCCGCGTGGCTTCGGCCCGCCCCAGCCGGACGGCGACGCGATCCAGGAGACGCTTGGGCGCTTCCCGCACCTACGCGCGGCGTTCAAGGCGGCCAACGCTGACGACGACTGCACGCACTTCGTCCTGGCCAGTGCGGACCTGCCCGGGGCGTCTACCTACGTTGCCGTCCGGGACAACCGCTACGGCTCGTGGTCGCTCGACGACATAGACGGAGAGGTCGGGGCAGCGGCGGCAGTAGACGGCAAGTTCACCTGGCTCCTGCCGCAGTGGAGCGCAACTACCCACGTCCCGGCTCGCCAGTTCGGCGTGAGCCAGTACCAGGACTACAGCTCGCAGGGCGCTTCCACCTGGGTCGAGCAGCGCATCGAGTTCGGCGACTGGCGCCCGTTCGGGGTGCTCGGCCAGGGCAGGCTCGGTCGGGTGGGTGTGCTCGGCGCGTTCAACGGCGCCGCGAACGGGCCGCCACTCAACGCCGTGTTCACCATCGACGAGTCTGTCCAGGTCGTTCAGCAGATCGCAGTCAGCGGCTCTGGCAACGGCGCATTCTTCCGCGAGATTGTCCCGAAGCAGCAAGCGGGCACCGCGTTCCAACTCACCATCTACGACTCGCAGCCGAGCACGTTCGTCCCGAGTCACGTCATCAACGCCCTGGGCATCGAGGTCGACACCGAGCCTGGGCTACGCCGACCGAACGTCGGAGAGAGGGTCTAGCCATGTCGGGAGGAGGATTTAACGGTTCCAACCCGTACACTCAGCAGCAACAGCAAGCACAGGCCGCGCAGGTTTTGACGCCAGAGGAGCAGGCGGCGCGCGACGCGGCTATCGCTCAGGCGCAAACCAACGTCGCAAACTCCGGCGCGAACATGGGCTCGCTGTGGGGCAACCCAGGCGCCTACAACCGGTCCGCCGTGCGCTACGACCAGACCGCGGCGGAGCGTGTCGCGCAGCAGCAGGCGAACTACATGTACGGCGGGTACGCTGGCGGCGCTACCGATGCGGTCGCAGCGGCTCGCAACGCTGTGTCCCCGGCCGCCACGACGCTGCAGCAGATGGGCGGCGCCTACTACGGTCAGGCCGGCGTCGGTCAGGAGAACATGGGCACCGGGCTGGCCGGCCTGTACGGCACGGCCGATGCGCTGAACCAGTACGCCGCGCAGGGCCCGGGGCCGTCCCTGGCGCAGGCGCAGCTTGAAGCCAACACCGCGGCAGCGATGCGGCAGCAGCTCGCAATTGCTGGCTCCGGTCGTGGCGCAGGCGGTGGCGCTGCAGCGTACCGGAACGCCGCGGCACAGCAGGCAATGATTCAGGGCGGAGCGAACGCGCAGGCCGCGATGCTCCAGGCCCAAGAGGCGCAGAACTGGCGACAGGCTCAGCTCCAAGCAATGGGCGCCGCGGGCGGCATGTACGGCCAGGGCGCAGGCATCGGCAGCGAGTACGCGACGAACATGAGCGGGCTCGCCAGCCAAGCGACGCAGGGCAGCGGTCAGATGGCGCTCAGCGGGGAGCAGCTCGCCAACCAGGTCAACATGGCTGCGCTGCAGGGCTCACAGGCGTACGAGCAGAACCTCACCGACATCTACGGCATCGACAGGGGCGTGCCGAAGGGCGTGGACGAGGGCAACCCGCTGATGGCGGCAGCTTTTGGCGCAGCCGGAACCCTCGCCGGCGCATACTTCGGCGGCCCGGTCGGCGCAGCAGCGGGAGGCTCGCTCGGCACCGCCGTGGGGAACGAACTCTGATGGCGCTACATCCAAGTCTTCTTACGGACGACAAGAGAGACGGCGCCTTGGCTGACGCCGTAGCGCTGCGCCAGGGTCTTCTGCGTCGGGCGCTCGCTCCACTCTTTGCGGATAGCGGCGGCAATCTCAGGCGTGAGCTTGCAGTTAGGGCGGGCGCCGCTCCGGTTCCCTGTGCCCTGTCTGCCTTTCCGCACCATGTCGTGGATGTTGTCCGCCTGGGTGCCGAGGAACAGATGGTCTGGGTTGCAGCAGGCCGGGTTGTCGCAGCGGTGCAACACACACACACCGTCCGGTATCGGGCCACGCGCAATTGTCCAAGAGACGCGGTGCGCCTTGGTCTTCCGACGGCCAATCATGATTTCGCCGTATCCCTGCCGGTGTCTACGGGCCGTCCACTCCCAGCATCCCGCCGCGTCCAGCCTGTCCACCTTCGCCCAGAATCTAGCGATCGTGCGCTCGTCCATGGCGCTAATAATCTAGCACAACGGAGGGCAGATTGGCTTACGGGAACGTGACCAGTTACGAGCCTGTGGCGGTCGCAGGCACGTCAGCTGCGGACGCTTACAAGTTCACCGACAAGAGCGGGGCTAGCTGGACGCTCATGGGCAAACCGGCACTGGACCTGAAGGCCAGGCTCGACGCGGCGAATGCACTCCAGCCGCAGCCTGTCGCGGGTCCAGGCACGGGCGTTGTCGATCCGGCGCGGCTCAGTAAGCTGATGAACGAGCAGGCCGCAACGACGCAGGCGCAGGCAAAACTCGACACAGGCATGGCCGGCCCAGCGCTTGCGACGAAGCCTTCCGAAGTGCGCCAAGGCACCACAGAGGGCTACACCCCAGGAGCGCCTCCGCGCTACGTCCAATTCGCTCAGGGCAAGGGCGGCTCAATCCTCGAACTGCGAGAGGGAGCAGACCCGAACAACCCACAGCCGGGTGACATTCGCGTCTATCAGCCCGGTTCGGCCGGCTCCAAGGGCGGTCTCACGCTCCGCGGCGAAACCCGCCAGGGCGTGCAGCCTGTCGACCCGGCGTTCCTAGAGGCACAGGACGACCTGCAGATCGATCGGCGGATGGAGCTGCAGAACCAGCAGGACGCACAGCTCGCCCAGGCCGAACAGCTCCGACAGCACAAGGAGGAGATGGCGGTCATTGCCGCGAACGAGCAGGCGGAAGCGGCTCGACGGCAGCAGGAGATCGAGAAGCGCGTGGTTGACCTTCAGGGCCGCTACGACAAGGCCGAGAAGGAAGTAGCGACCACCAAGATCGACCCGAACGGCGGCTCCAACTTCCTGGAGGCGGTATTCGTGGGCCTGGGCACGGTCGGCTCAATCATCAACAAGACCCCCAACTACGCGCTCGAGATCGCGCAGCGCAGAATTGACCGCCACATCGCGGCACAAGAGCGCGCTCTGGACGTCAAGCGCGACACGAAGAACGACCTTTCGAGGATGCTCGAGGTCACCAAAGGAAACCGCGACCTAGCGCGGCAGGCGCTCGTCACGGCCTACACGAAGAAGGCGGCCGCGACATTCGAGGCGCGGGCAGCCAACACGGCCAACCAGGAGCTGAAGGCGACGATGGGCTTGGCCGCGCTGAACATGCAGGACGCCTACCTTGTGCGCCGGAAGGCCTGGGAAGATGCCGGCCGCGGCGAGGTGACGCAGAGCTTCGTCAACACGCCGGCTCAGGCACCAACGCAGGGCGGCTACAGGCTCGCGACGCTGGAGGAGCAGCAGGGCTCCAAGGGCGCCCTCGCTCCGCAAAGCAAGCCGAAAACCGATGCAGAGGTGGCCGGTAGCGCCGACAAGCAGAAACGCCGAGCGGCAATCAGGGCGTCCATCGTTGCGCTCAAGAATTTTGCATCGGTCAGCGAGAAGGCAGGGACTGTCGTGCAAACCGGCAGCGGCGCATCGAAAGAGTCGCAGGCGCTCGGGGCAGCGGCCGGTGCGCTTGGGCCGATGGTCGCTCGTTCCGTCGAAGGCGATGCTGCGACCAAGGACAGCATGGACAGGGCGATCAGCGGGCTCACCGCTGCGGACCCGGCCGCCCGCGAGGCGGCCCGCCAGGCCTACATCCAGCAACTCGAAACGCTAGACGCAGCAATCGAGGCCGAATGACCCAGCCTGGCATCAACCCGCTCGCTATTGGCGGCGCAGCCATCAACCCTCTCGTATCGGGGCCGGTGGACTTGCGGCAGGCCCAGCAGCAAGCGGCTGGCGCCCAGACGCAACCGAGTGCCATCGAACAGATGATGGCTCAGGCCGATGCCGCAGAGGCAGAGGTCGTGGCCAAGCGGGCGCTCCAGAAAGAGCTCGAGGAACGGCACGGCGCGCTCGGTGTCGCCGGCACCCAATTCGCTCGCGGCGCGCTCGATGCGGTCATGGCCCCGGCGGCCCTGGGTGCGATGGCCATCGAAGGGGCTGGCGCTATCACCGGCGCGGAGTGGCTCGAGGAGTTCGGCCGCGACTTTGGCGGCGCCGCGTCCGGCAAGGAGCTGATGGCCAGCTACATGGCGCTCCAGGGCATGGACGCCGGCGACGCGAAAACGGCACTCAGCGACTACGAGCGCACCCAGCGGACCATCGACGAGCAGCAGGAGGCCTGGCCGCTGCTCTCCGCGGTGAGCCACGTCGGCGGCGCTGTTACGGTCGGCCTTGGTACGGGCATGTTGGCTGGCGGCCATGCGGGTCTAGGAACCATGGTCGGCGCTGGAGCGTTCGAAGGCGCCGGCGGCGGCGCTCAGCTCGCCTACGCCAAAAACGCATCGCTCCGGGACGTTGCGACCTCTGCCCTCATCGGCGCTGTGGTTGGCGGCGGCCTGACCTACGGTGTGGGCAAGGGCGCTCAGTACCTACACGGCCGGGCCGAGCACGCCGCAAAGCTGCGGGAGGCTTTCGGCGATGCGGACGACGTTGCTGCGCGCGCTGGCGTGACCGTAGAAGAGGCAGGCGGCAGGGAGGCGCAGTCGGTCATCGGCGAGCTGGAGAAGGCCAGGAAGGCCGCCCTGGACGCAGCAGAGAAGGCTTCTACGAACCCTGCCGTTCGGGAGCAGGCGCTGGCCGCTGCCAAGGCGGAGATGAGCGAGGCGCTGGCCAAGAAGGCCGGCAAGTTCGAGCCGGACGCTTGGCTCAGTCGCCCGCCGACCCCGCTCCAAAAGGTGCTCTACCGGTCGCACATCCTGGACAAGACCTCGGACGACGTGTCTCAGGCCGTAGCGAAGGTGGCCGAACGGCGCCCGGGGCTGGACGTAGCGCTCGACGTCAAGCGCATCGCCAAGCTCGTCAAGCAGTCCCAAAAGGACCTGTTCGGCGAGCCATCGGCAGGCATCGGCACCATTCAGAGCCGGGTCGGCCAACTCATGTCGCAGCTCCCCAAGTCGGTCGACGGCGACGCCCTGCGCTTCACGCTGCGGGACGCTTCGAGCCGGCTCATGAAGTCCGAGCTCCCCGAGGCGATGAAGGAGGCGCACGACCTCGTCCGGCTCCTGGGCAAGACCGCCTCGACCGCCGGCGACGATGCGACCCGGGCCTTTGCCGAGCGGGCCGCCCGGAGCCTGGCCGACGACATGACCGGTGAGGCGTTTGGGGACGCCGGTAAGCTGTACGCCCAGCTCATCGCCGACCCGAGCGACGCATTCACCGCCCTCGGTCAGCGCGAGCTCGCACGCGATGCGCTCCGGACCATGGCCGGCCGGGGCAAGCTGCCAGACGTCGTCCGAGCCGAGGCGAACGCCATCGCTGCCGCCAACGATGCCGCCGCGAAGCTCACCGGGCAGGCCGCGCCGAAGGGGCTCGCCGCTGAGCTACGCGCGGCAGAGAATCTCATGGCCAAGGCCGAGGAGGCCGTCACGCTCGACGGCGGTCCGACCGGGCGCGTGTTCGACTGGTTCAGCAACAAGGCATCCAGCAAGGTCAACGACTACATCGGCGGTCAGATTGGAACGGCTGTCGGCGGCATGATCGGCGGCTGGCCGGGCGCGATGGCCGGCAACCTCGTAGCCAACGCCGTGACGAAGCGCATCGGCCCCATGCTGAACGCGCTGAAGGCCATCGGCGGCAAGGAGCTGCCCCACGTTCCGCACCTGGCCAAGCACTTCGGCATCGACGCAGCCAAGGACAAGACCCGCGTGCTCACCGTCGACAGCTACCTCAAGGGCAGCAGCGTCAAGCACGCCTCGCTCAGTGCCGAGGAGAAGCACAAGCAGAACGAGGTGCGCCGGGACGCCCTGGAGCAGTATGCGACGGCCGACGACCATCCGGAGCTGATGGAGGGCATCAAAGCGATCGACAACATGGCACCCGGTCTGGGCGGGCCTGCGTCGCTCGACATGCAGGAGAAGTTCGCAACGCTCCGAGCCGACCTCATCAAGCCGCAGCCGAACATCCGCGGCAAGGCGTACGAGGTGCTGAGCTCCGAGGACCTGCGCAAGAACAACGCCATGTGGGAGGCCACGGTCGACCCGATGAGCGTCTACGACGACCTCGCGTCCGGCTCGCTCGACTACGACAAGCTCTCGTACGCCTGGAAGCAGTACCCGGGCCTACTCGTCGCGTCGCAGATGGCACTGGCCGACATCGTCCATTCGCATCTCGACGACTCGCAGCGCGCGAACATCCCCGAGCACGTCCTGAGCCAACTCGACCTGGCGTTCCAGATGGAGGGCGGCCTTACGAAGTCGCTCGACCGCGGCATGTCCAAGCGCATCGACCAGGCCAACCAGATGCTGGCGCAACAGACGCCGCAGAACAGACCACAGGGCACGCTCAAGCTGCCCGGAGCGAAGCCGACTCCTGTGATGCGCATCGGCGGCAACGTCTGAACAAGGAAAAGAACATGTCCATACGCGAGTTCGAAGCCCACAACGTTTTGTTGCCCCTTAAGAACGCCACCGGCATGCGGGCAATCGCCAACATCCCGGTCAGCAACGCTGGCACCGTGCAGAACATGGCCTCGCTGTTCGGCAAGTTCCAGGCCGGGCACTACATCACCCCGCAGGCAGACGGCGCGAAAATCTACGTCGCATGGGGCTCCAACGACGTGGGCGCGACGCTGATGCTCGGCCTGACCGGATTCGGCATTGACGCGAACTTTACGGGGACTGGTCCGGGCGTCTGCTACCCGATCCCAGACGGCGTGATGCTGCCCGGCGTCCCGTACGGCGGCTTAGAATCCGGCATCCCCACCGGCCATGTCGGCGCCACGACGCTCGGCGCAACACTGGTCAGCGGCTACAACTACGTGCACGCCCGGGTCGCTTCCGGCGGCGTCGCAACGGCGTTCCTTCGGCTGTACCGCTCCAGCCTCGCGCCGAACCAGACTCCGGGAGAGTTCACAGTCCCATGAGACGCTTTGCGCTACCGAACGCGCGCGGGACGCCGCTGGCAGGCCCGCCCAGCCCCATCTGGCCGCCGACTAAGCTGCCCGGGTGCGCGGCTTGGTACGACATGCAAGAGACGTTCGGCGAGAGCGCCGGAGCCATTACGAGCGTCCGCAACATGGTCACCGCCAGCGACCTGATGGCGCAGGGCAACGCGACGAACCAGGCCGCGTACGAGGCGACCGGGCTCAACGGGCTGCCGTGCATGAAGTTCGACGGCGCTGGCGACCACATGCTCTCGACCGAGGCGGCGCCCATGTCTGTTCTCGGCAACGTCGCAGCGGAACTGACGTTCATCTACGTCGCCGACATCGTCACGCCGAACCGGTCGTCAGCAGTGTTCGGCGCTGGCAACTCCGGCGTCTCTAACTCGCGGTTCTTCTCGATCGGAACGAGCACGGTCAACGGCGGACAGCACATCTACAACACGGAGGGCGACGCGAGCGGCATCAACAGGGCGGCGAGAACGGTCACAGCCGTAGCTGGCCCGCAGGTCGTGGCGTGGGTCTCTATTGGGGCCAACGTGTCCTGCTACGTCAACGGCAAACAACTCGGCATGACGTCCTTCACGCTGTTCAGCGAAGCCGTCACGGTGAACCGGTTTGCTCTTGGTTGCCGCCCTGACTCAGCCCCGGACACGTTCTACGATGGGCGCCTCGGCTGCCTCCTGCTGTTCGGCCGCGCACTGCCCAAGGCCGATATGCTCGGCCTGAGCACCGCCATGATGGCGCGCTGGAGGGTCCGCACATGATCGGCCTCCTCCTCGAACGCCTGCTCGTCTCGCTGCTGCGGTGGAATGACCGCAGAAGGTACGGAGCGAAGCCATGATGCTCGAAGCCGAAAAGACCCCCGTCACCCCGACCGACGTTGCCCGAGCGCTTCGAGCGGCCTGGCTGCGGCTGCTCGAGGTCGTGCCGGCAGAGCAACAGCTTGCGGTACTGATGGCCCAGAGCGCGCTCGAGACGGGCCGGTGGAAGTCGTGCTGGAACTTCAACCTTGGCAACATCAAGGGCGGCGGGAAGTGGGGCGGCGATACCTGCCAGTTCCGCTGCAACGAGGTCATCAACGGGAAGGTCGAGTGGTTCGACCCGCCGCACCCTCAGACGACGTTTCGCGCCTACGCGCACCTGACTGACGCGGCCGCGGACTACCTCTGGTTGCTCCGTCGCCGGTTCGCCCAGGCCTGGGAATACGTGCTGCGCGGCGACCCGGTCGGCTTCTCGCAGGCCCTGAAGCGGCAGAAGTACTACACCGCGCCGGAGCCGCCCTACACGAAGGCCGTCAAGTCGCTGTTCAACGAGTACCTGCGACTGCTGATGAACGGGGACAGCTCGCCGCCACCGCCGCCGGACGAAGCGCCCGACACGGAGCCGGCCGGCCATGGGCTCGAAGCGCTGGCGCTCAGTATCGCTGCGTTCGATGCGGTCTCAGCGAGCAGGGAGGACAGGGAGCCATGAAAAAGGGCCTAGAGCATCTCGCCAACACAATCGCCGCCGGCTTCCGTTCGATGAAGAACGAATTCAGGACGCAGCGGACCAGCATCGAGCAGCTCCAGACGGCCGTGGTCGAGTACCACCGGAGCAGCGAGGACCGAGACGCTCTGAAGGGTCAGCGCTTGGCCGACCTCGAAGAAGCGGTGCGAGAGCTCAGGCGGAAGGCTGCGCAGTGAGCAAGCTGAACGGCCACGCGCCGCCCGACCCGCTCGACGAGCTGGACGACGTCATTGCCGAGCTCGAGGGCAGCGAATGGGACGACGAGGAAATCACCGCCGAGCACTACATCCACGTCGAGAAGGGCGGCACCGTCATCGTGGACCAGACCGGAAAGAACCGAGCCATGTCCAAGCAAGAAGCCGACGAAATCACCCTGACGGACCACGGGGCGCTGCCGAAGCAGCAGAGCGACCCGCCGCCGAGCAAGGTGTCACCGCTCTCCATCGCTTGGCTCATGGCCAAGAAGTTCCCGCCCTGGGGCGCCGTGCTCGTGGCGATTGCCTGTATCATCGCGTTCGTGCTGACGCGGTAGTCGAGTCAGGTAGTGTGATCACGGGTCGTCGCACTCACAATGGCTGCTCCCGCACGTCTCGCAGTCTACGTGGTTGCGTTCGCAGTGGCGCACCTGGCGCTCCAGATTCGCGATCGTGCCCTCGAGATCGAGTAGCTTAAGGGCTACGTCCTCGCGCACACTGAACTGAGCGCTCAGCAGCCCGTGGCGGCGGTAGACTGCGAGCGCTTCCTGTCGCGTCACAGCGCGCCCCAGTATAACGGCCGCGTCTGCATCGGGCACGGTAGCTTCGAGTCGCACAGCCCACCACAGCCGCAGACCATGCACGCGGGATCGCCGGGTCGGCAGTGGCCGAGCTTGCGCTTGTGCGCCTCACAGTGCGTCGTGGAGAGGTAGTCGCGGATTCGGCTCGAGCGCTTGCGGTCCTGGGATTTGCCGACGTAGGGCATGGGGTCTCCGTTCATTGCTGGTCGCACAGGCAGGGCACGTAACCGCAGGCCGAGCACTCGCCGCGCCCAAAGGCTGCTTCGGCAGCGCGCTCTGCCGACTCTCGCGACAGCGCTTGCTGCACCGCGCGCCCCACCCACGCCGAAAAGGGCATGCCGGCAGCTTTGGCTGCCTCGCGTGCGTAGTCGCGGAGCACGGGGTCAACCCACGCGCTCAGGATCACGGTGTTGCGGCGATGCTCGTTCATCGCGGCTCCTGATCCGGTCTGCGGCGCAACGCTTCGCTTTCGGGGTCTGTCGCCGCTGCCTCGCGCTGCACGCGCCTATCCAACACCGCGGCCATGCCTGAGACGGACGGCTCGCAAATGTTGTCCGGTCTCTGCCCGAGCAGAATGCAGCGCTTGCCGTCGTAGTGCACGCACCCTTCTTCGCGGCAGTACGGAACACCGGATTCCCAGCGCGGCATCGCTCGGTGAGTCCCGGGTGTTACCGCGTCCAATTCTGCGACCAGCCGCCATCCTCGGTGTTTCATGTCAGTCATCGCTCAAAGCGTCGCCGGCACGATGCGCACCGGTATGTCGTGTTTCGTTGCCTGCTTGATCATGTCGAGGGTGCCCGGTGACGAGCCATCCCAGAACGCGATGCAGAGGTCGGCCCCGGCCTGGGCCATCTGGAGGTTTCTGGCAGGCCCAGCGTAGCGCCCAGCAGTGCCCTGCCAGTCCGCGGGGTGACCCTCCTCGGAGTAGCCGCGCTCCCTGGCCCAGCGCGCCGCAAGCGCGTCAGCCCCGCGCGCGGCGCCGTGGACGATGACGAGGGTCTGCATCATGGCCTCGTGCTGCGCGACGCCGTCCAGCCACCTCTTCAGCAGGTCGTAGTTCTCGAAGGTTCGTGTTCCGCAAACGATGACTCTCATGGGGAAACTCCAGTCAGATAGGCTAGGGGGTCTCCCTGGTCGTGCCGTGGATGGGGCACTGAGGTGAAACGCGGTACGCGACTGCGCGGCAGAGCTTGCATTCGGCGGTTTCAGGCATCTCGGGCAGCATATTCATGGTGGCCTCGTCGTCCGGGTGGGCGCGGCTCAGGTGACCAAACGGGACCGGCTCGGTAGGGCTGAGCGCGGCACGTTTCTTTCTGCCTGCGCTGAGGATTGATGCTGCCTCACAGGCTCGACACGTTGTGCCGTACCGGTGAGCGTCGCCGTCGCAATCCCAGTTCTTGTAACAGTCCGATGCGAAGGCCCTGAGTTCGTCGGCTTCTGCCATCGCATCGAGCGCTTCGGCCTCACGGTCGCGCACGCACTGGCGCAGTTTGGCCATGCGGTCGTCTACCTCCAACACCATCCTGAGCGCCTCGTCGCGCTCCGCCTCGGCCTTCTCGAGCTTTCCCAGGACGGCCTTCCAGTGGTTGAAGTATGCCTGTTTCTCGTGCTGGACGGCCTCGGCCTTGTCGGCGACCTCGCTCCAGTAGGCGGACGGCTCGACCTCGAGAGCGCGGTGGAGGCGGAGCATGTCTTCAGTGAGTTCAGTCATGGTGTTACTCCGTCAGTGGCCCGAAGCTAGGGGTTCTCCTCATCGTCGCCGAACGTCAGTTCGAGCTCCTCTTCAACGTCGAACGGAACGATGCTTTCGACGTAGCCGGGCCAGTAATCGTCCCGCTCGCAGCCGATGTACCGCTCGAGCCAAATGCGACAAAGCCGACGGCCCTGGTCGATTGCTCTGTCAGTCAGCCGCATCACTGTGACGCAATGTGGCGGGGTCGACTCGACTGCAACGACGTAGGCTTCCGTCGGCTTGCCTAGGCCGGATAGTCGCACACCATCTAGGTACCACGCAAGCTGCGCATGGTAGTGGCGCCACGTCGCATCGCGGGCGAACCGGTCCGGGTCGGCACATCGCGTCGTCTTCAGATCGGCAATGAACGTACCGGCGCGGGCATCGGGCGTACCGGAGCAGGGCACGCCTTGCTGCAGCCACTCGAGCCGCTGCTCAAGGGCCACGCCGTCGGCAGCGATGAGGTGGCGGGCTTCGCGGTTGCCCCACACCGCTTCGGCCATTGCTTCGGCCTGGGCATGCTCGCGGCGGTTCAGGATTGTCTTGCCGGCGTGCTCGTCCTGGAATTCCTGCCAGACCTTGCCGCTGCGCACCTTGCCGGTGAACACCGCTACGGGTTGGTCGAGCAGCAGAGCGTGCGCACCCGAACCGAGCCGCATCGCCAAGGTCTCCTCCATGCCATTGCTCATCGCGTGGAGACAGTGCGCAGGGGAGCGCGACATCCACTTCAGGGCGGAGAACCGGAGCATAGGTCGCGGCTCCGTCATCCGTTCATCCCCGGTTCGTCTGGCAGGTTATCGGGCGGCTCGTCGGGCGGCGCTTCCGGCTCCGGGACGCTCTTGCCGTTGCTGCGCGGAATGCCCTGGCGCACCCGGATACAGTCCACGGTCTTGCCGCCGAAGTCCGTCGTGGTCGGGTAGATGGTGATGCGCTTCCCGATCCACTGGTCGGTGTTGTTGCCGTACATGGCGGCGATGGTCTTGCAGTTCGTCACGTTCAGCGCGAGCGGCTTGTCCTTGCCCTTGAAGTGACAGATGGGCTTTTTGCTGCTCTTGCCGCCGTCGCCCTTAATCTGGCCGCCCTGCACCTTGGCGATCTCGACCGTGACTTCGCGGCCGTTGAGCATGAAGGCGTACAGGTAGTCCTTGTCGAACATGGTGCGAAAGTCAGGCATCTGACTCCTCTCCTTGATTTGGTTGATGTCTTTCCGGCGCCAAGCGATCCGGAGTAGCGACGCTTCGAGCAGCTGCTCGAGGTCGGACACTCACCAGTTCTCCAGCGCCGACGTCCCGCAGCACTCCTCGGTGAACCACTCGCCGCCACCGTCGCAGTTGTCGGTGTAGACCATCAGATACTTCGGCTTCGTCTCGCCGCAGCCGCACGCGCACTCGGTCGGCGCCTGGCACTTCAGGCACACCTGACGGAACCGGTCCGCCTTCACCTCGAGCATGTCACCATGCCTGTCGCCGCACCGTTCACAGCAGGCCTGGCAGTCCCGGTCGCTGCACTCGGGGCAGACGTAGCCGCGCAGGTTCGCCAGCTGCTCGTTCGTGAGCGCGACGAGGCGACTCACATCCGCCCGGCGCAGGTCGTTCTCATGGTCGTACGGCCGTTCGGCGAAGGCTTGGATGAGGTCGTAGGGGATGTAGTGGGCCATCAGCGGAACCTCCTGTAGCGAACGATGCGGAAGTCCCAGTACTTGTTGCCGCAGGCGGCTAGCTTCTCTCGTGCGGCAGACAGCGACTTGCTCGGCTGCAAATCGGACAGTCGCCACCCGCGCGGGATGCCGCTGTCGTTCAGCTTGTTCGGCCGCTCCTCGATGACGTACAGGTTCGCGCTCATTCGGCAGCCTCCATCGCCGGCGCCGGAATCGTCGGCCTCTCCTCGTTGATGAAGCTCTCCTCCTGCTCCGCCCAGCACGCCGCGAGCCGATGCGCTTCGTCCCAGTCGGCGTGTTTGACGGTGTGCGTGATGTCCCACGACTTCTTCAGCGCCGTGATGTGCCAGGTGTTGAACGCGGCTGACCAGTAGGGGACGAAGTGCCAGCCCTTCTTTACCAGCGCGGGAACAGCGCTCATTTGTTCCCTCCCGCCGCCCTCGGCAGCAGTTCGAGCAGCTCGCGGCACTTGGCCAACGGACGAGCTTGCCGGTCGACGATGCGGCTCAACTCGTCGGCGTCGGCGCCTTCCGCTTCGATGGGCTGCTGCTCGTCGGTCTCCTCGAACGCGATGATCAGGAATCGGCGTGTCATTGTGCTCCTCCAGCCCCGCCGTCCCGAGCCGGACCGCAACGCGGCAGGGAGGGGAGTTGCCTGGCGCTGCGGGCCCGCTCGGAACGGTGAGCCAACGGTTAGAGCTGTAACCTGAGTTAGCGCGCTAATCAAGTCCCTTGATACAGAAATCGACCCGTCTCATTCTGGGCCCCTCACACACGCCTATTGCGCTGTTGCTGTTCGCCTCAGTAGGGTGGCCGGTCCAATGGTCGGGATCATTGAGCCGGGGCGGCTCGTTCTCTTCCGACGCATCGCGGGGCACCTAGTCCCCTGGCGCGTTATTGAAGGGGACGCGGCAAAGCTACAGGTGGCACTGGCGGCTGCTCGCGATCTAACGGTCGCGGCGGGGGAGGTCGGAGGATGGGCGAATGCGCTCCGCCTCGGCCTCGATCCGACGGAACCAATAGATCGCCGGGGGGTCGTCGTCCCGCTTTTCTCGCATCACGGCTTGGATAGCGGCGGCGGGGAAGTCGAGCTTGCGCGCGGCATCAACGGCCCTGGCCCTCGCCGGGTAGATGTCGACCGGGAGAGCGGAGTCTTCCGCACTGGCGTTCCCGACGAGCTCGGCGAGGCTGATGCCGAGGGCTCCAGCTAGGGCCTCTGCAGTGCTCTGGCGGAAAGTGGCCTTGGAATCTCGCTCGGCTCGGCTAATGAAATTCGCCAACCACTGGGGTGACAGCCCGGCAGCGAGGGCCATCTCTTTTTCGCTGCTGTAGAGGCCGCTTTTGATGGCCTCCTGCACCAGGCGGCGGACTCGGTGAGCGAGAATTTCGCGCGGCATTTCGTAAACGATGCCGCTTAGTTGGCTAACCGTGAAAGGGGTGCCGGTGTTCAGCACTTGATTACGCCGCTAACCCCGGTTACAACCGTAACCCGGATGACCCCGATTGAGCGAGTGAGGTACGCGCGGAAGAAGCGCGGCCTCGGGCAAAAGGCGCTGAGTGAGTCCGCTGGTCTCTCTAACGCCTACGTGACGCATCTCGAGCGCTCGTTGGACCCTGACCGGTCCGAGGGCACCGCGACCATCGAAAGCCCGTCCCTGGTCGTCCTGGAGCAGCTGGCGAATGCTTTGCGCGTGCCTGCGGCGTGGCTGGTCCTCGGCGTCGAGCCTGAGCCCGACTGGGACGATCCGCCTGACACCGAGAGGGCGCACTCATGAGCACCTCCCATCTGCGCACCCGTCTCGATTCTGGCAATGCTGAACGAATTGGAGGTGTCGGCGCATCCCTCCTCGTCCTCCTCGCCCCGCTGCTGACGGGCGCACTGATGCGGGTGTTCTGGTGAGGGGTAAGGCCACGTCGCTCAAGGTCGACGCGCCCAGCCTCGAGTTCTCGCAACTTGCGATGCAGGAGCTCGACTTCCACGCGGTCAAGCGCCGCTACGTGCAGGCTGTGTACTTCTGGACGAACTGCTCGGTTTCGAAGACGGCCAAGATCCTGAAGATCGACCGGAACACGGTCTACAGCTACCTCGGTCGAAACGTCGACCTGGGGTGTGAGGTGAGGAAGATGGAGGCGGAGCAATGAAACGACGAGGCCACATCGAAGTTCTCCCGTCCGGTCGTGCCCGCGCTCGTCGCGGCAAGAAGCACATCGGAACGTACGAATCCAAGCTCGAGGCTGAGATTGCGCTCGGCGGCGGAACCATGGCGAGCCGCTGGGAAGCGTTCGCGCTCAGTCGGCGCGCGCTGGTCCGCGACTGGAAGGGCGAGGAGTCGCGCTGGTCGCTGTACTTCGAGAACGACCCGATCGCTCAGGTCCCGTTCACCGAGCTTCACCGTCGGCACGCCAAGGCCTGGCTCGGCCGGATGGTTGCGCGGGGTCTGGCGCCGCAGACGATCAAGAACGCGACCGGGCTCGCTCGCCAGTTCTGCGCCGAGCTGCTCGAGCTCGAAGCCATCGAGGCCAATCCCTTCGTCGGCCTGAAGGTGCCCAAGGCGGTCGGCGCGAACCGGACCGGCGACAAGTGGACCGTGCTCGACCCGGACGAGCAGCTTGCCTTGCTCGATGCCGTCTCCGACGAGGAGTACCACTTCGTTGCCTTCGCCCTGCACACCGGCCTGCGTCTGAGCGAGATCATCAACCTGCGCGTCGAGGACATCGACCTCGAGGCCGGTATCGTGACGGTCCGCCGCAGCAAGGGCGGGAAGCTGCCCAAGTCCGGAAAGGTGCGCCGCGTACCGCTCATCGGCTTGGCCATCCAGGCTGCTACGTGGGCCGTAGAGTGCTCGCGGTCGGAGTACGCGTTCCCGTCCCCAACCACCGGCAAGAAGCGCTACGACGGCCGCGTACCGTACGGGTGGGCCCGTTTCGTCAAGGCCGCCAAGCTCCGCCGCCGGGTGCGCTTCCACGACCTCCGCCACA
>Ga0247823_10000301_pt1 | contig 42884 bp, 50 predicted proteins | sample 13C_PalmiticAcid_2_FD_192426 | JGI IMG/M metagenome (GOLD analysis project Ga0247823, IMG submission 192426) | Soil microbial communities from agricultural site in Penn Yan, New York, United States - 13C_PalmiticAcid_Day30 | ecosystem: Environmental > Terrestrial > Soil > Agricultural land... | reverse complement strand
TCGCACGATCGCCGGGTGCCCGTCGAAGATCTCCGCCACGTCGGCTCTCACGAGCAGTCCGACGCGGAGGCCTCCGGCAGCGTGGAGCGCGCGAAGCATTCCGGTGGCGAGCACGGCGTCGCCGAGGTATCCGGTCTGCACGACGACGATCGAGCGTTGCTCAGTCATAGCGCACCCCGGGAGTGTTCTTCCACTTGCGATGCTGCCAGACCCACTGCTCGGGGTGCTCGCGCACCGTCCGCTCGAGCATCGAGACGTACCGCGCGGTGAGGGCCTCGGCCCCCTCGGGCGTGTCGGGCAGATCGTGATGGTGCAGCTCTTCGAGCACGACGCGGTAGCGACCGCCGGACTCTCTGACGGCGAAGCCGACGATCACGGTGGGTCGAAAGCGGAGCGCGAGGCGCGACGGCGCGGAGTACGTCCACGTCGGTGTGTCGAACAGCAGCGCGGCGTGCTCGCCCTCGCTGGCCGACTGATCGGCGAGCATCGCGACGACGCCGCCGCTGCGCAACAGGGCGCTCGATTCGCGCGCGCCGCGTCCGGTCGGGATCAGACGATTACCGCGCGCGGTGCGCGTGCGCTCGAGCTGCCGGCCGTCGCGCTGCTCCTTGACGACGACAGCGAACGGGATCCCCGCGATGTCGGCGGCGCCGAGTGCGAGCAGCTCCCAATTGCCGACGTGTCCGGAGAGCAGCAGCCCGCCCGCCGGACCGATGCGTGTCAGCAGCTCGAGGTTCTCGACGACGAGCCACCGGCGGATCTCGCGGCGCGAGAGATGGCGCAGCGTGAGGATCTCGAGGAACACGGTGACGAGGCTCACGAGCGAGGCGCGGCCGATGCGCTCGCGTTGGTCGACCGTGAGCGTCGGGAAGGCGAGCTCCAGGTTGCGCATCGTGATCGCGCGTCGGAAGCCCGCGCGCCACGCGATCGCCGCGATCGGGCGGGCGATGTGCCGGCACGCCGCGAACGGCAGCAGACGGCCGACCGGACCGAAGAGCACTTTCAGCAGCGCATCGCGCAGCGACGTCATCGGCCGAGCGCTCAATTGTCCATGTACTCGTGCACGGTCGCGTAGAGCCGCTCCCAGTTCTCCTGTCGTACCTCGCCCGGCGCATCGGAGTGCACCATGACGAAGCGACCCATGCCGGAGCGATCGACGAACACGAACTGGTAGTTGTCCTTCGAGAAGATCCAGATCTCGAATGGGCGCCGGTTCTTGTCGTAGTAGTGACGCTCGATCTGATCGGGCTTTCCGTACTGCAGCATCACGCGGCCGCGATCGCTCTGGTATCCGTGCTCGACGAGCGGCTCGCGATACAGGGCGTTTGCGGCCTCGATGCGGCGTCCGTACTCCTCGCGCAGCTCGTTGACGGGTGTGCCGGGATCCGGGTCGCGGCGAACCCAGAAGTCGGTGAGGAAGCGCGCCTTGGCGTCGGCGCCGCTGAGTCCTCGCCAGATCTCCCGCTCGCGCTCGACGGTAATGTGCTTGAGCATCGCGAAGTCGGTCTCGAGCTCCGCCTCGTTGCGTCCGGCATAGAGCGGATCGATGTCTGTCGTCGCGCCGCCGGCAGGCGCGGGGCTCGTCGACGCGAGCTGCGCGTCCTTGTCGGGGTTGACGATGGTGAACGGACGCACGACCGTCGCCGAATCGCTGGCGGTGCCGCGCAGTCCGTTGAAGGCCTTGACGAGCAGGAAGTACGAACCGCTCGGCAGCTCGTCGAGGACGATCGAGTGCACGTCGATGATGGCGCTCGCGGTCGGACGGTCGCGCTTCTCGTCCTTCTGGTAGAACAACGTGCCCATCGAGTCGGCGAGGGCATAGATGATCTCGAACTGCGAGGTCGGCGCGGCGTGCGCGTTGTAGACCTCGAGGTACGAGTTCAGCAGGAGGAACGGCGGCTCGATCGACGAGAGGACGTTCGGATAGATGATGTAGCCGTTCTTGTAGAAGCGGTTCGAGGCGTCGTCGCTCGGAGTGATTTCGCTGATGACCTGCACGTCGCTGAGCGCCAGGCGTGATCCGAACTTCCGCACGGCCAGCGTGAACTCGGCGGAGTCGCGCCGGGTCGGGTCGGCGACGTCCTGGTAGGCGATGCGCGCGCGGTGCGTCCCCGGTCGGATGCCGAAGAGCTTGACGCCGAGCAGCAGGTGATCCTCGTCGCCCTTCTCCGGCTCGGCGCTCGTCGTGATCCACTCGTTGTCGAGCAGATAGCGGCCGAGCGAATCCTGCACGGTGAAGCTGATGAGGATCTGGCCGACCGTGCGTCCGTCGACGCGCTTGTAGGTCAGACCCCGGTCGGTGTACTGGTAGTCGAGCTCGACGAGCGACGACGTATCGTCCAGGGCATAGACCGTGGTCGAGTATGCGAAGTTGAGGGAGCCGGGCGCCTGCGCGCGCGCGAAGGCGGTCGACAGCAGAAGCGCGGCGGCAACGGTCAGCAGGCGCGCAATGGTGAGCCAGGGGAGCATGGCGTTCATGGGGATGGAGTCGAGGATCGGGGTCATCGCGGGGTCTCCTCAGGTAACGCTGCAAAATACATGGGCCCGGCCCGCAGCGAAAGGTCTCGTGTGCGGGGCGGGCCCAATGGTTCGAAGCAGCTCGGCGTTGGCCGCGATCACGCGCGGCCGGCGAGCACTACTGCAGTCGGAGCGACGCCGTGACGTAGTTCGTCAGGCCGAGGTTGACGTGCGGACGGATCGCGTAATCGATGCGTCCGGTGAACGAGCCCGTCTCGTAGTTGATGCCGATACCACCGCTCGGTCCGAAGGCCTCCTCCGATCCGAAGTGATAACCGCCACGCACGGAGATCAGGTTGTTCCACGTGTACTCGACGCCGATGCCGAGATACTCTGCGCGGTCGGCCGCGGTCGAGAACTCGGTGTTGACCAGCAGCGACTGCTCTTCGTCACCCTCGAAGACGTCGGTCGCGATACCGGCGCGGAAGGTCAGCGGGAGCGTTGCCTCGCCCGACTCGAGCTGGGCGTCGGGATTCTGGTTGCCGGTGATCGGGTCGATGCCGCCGGCGCGGACGAGTCCGGTGCCGGAGTACTTGACCGCCGGTGCCAGGTTGTCGACGGCGAAGCCGATGCGCAGTCCAAGGATGCCCGGTCGATACAGGGTTCCGAAGTCGAAGGCGACGGTGCTGGCCGAGACGTCGGCGAGCTTGAGGCTGATGAACTTGCCCGTCGCGCCGAAGGAGAACTGCTCGGTGAGCTGGCCTCCGATCGACAGACCGAGCGACATGTCCTGCGCCGTATACGTGGCGCCGGTTCCCTCCTGCGCGAACAACGTCGTGACCTCGATGGCATCGGAGCCATACGAGAGCGCGTGGATACCCGCGCGCCAGTCGGTGCTGAGCGGGAAGCTCACACCGGCGAAGTGATGCGACATCCCTGCGAACATCGGCGCGAACGTGTAGGTAGCGCTGGTTCCTTCGGCCAGCGTGATGCCGGCCGGGTTCCAGTACAGCGCCGAGGCATCGTCGGCGATGGCGACGAAGCTCGCGCCCATGCCGGCGGCGCGGGCGCCGACCGGAAGGTTGAGGAACGAGCCGGTGCCGGCGCCCACCTTCGAGAACTCAGCGCGGGCGGCTCCCCCCTCCGATTCCTGTGCATTCAGACCCGTCGAGAGCACCCCCGCGAAGAGGGCTCCGAGCAGGCCGACCTTGTATGTCAGTTTCATGTTGGATTCTCCTGAATTGATCACGCACACTTGATACCGAGGCGATGATCGGCCGCGGGCCGGCGCGCGTCTGTTCGACGGCGCCGGCCAGCAACCGCTTCGGTTATCCGCCGACGATGCGGAAGCCACCGACGACGATCGAGAACTTCTTGATCGTCTCGGCGCCATTCGGCGTCACGATCCGCGCGATCAGCAGCTGCGAGGCAGTCTTGCGGCCCGCCTTCGAGATCAGGTCCCAGGCATTGACCGCACGCCGGCCGTCCGGCGTCGACTCATGCTCGATGACCGTCAGCTGCTCGCCCGCCTCGGTGTAGATCTCGATCGTGCACCGCTCCGGAAGACGCGTGAAGTAGAGCACGCTCTCCGAGTTCGCACGCTGGCCGATATGGCTCACCAGGTACGGGTTCGGAACGATGCGGATCTGCTCGAGCATCTCGTCGGAGTAGTTGCGACCGGTCTCGGCGCTGATGATCTCCGGCTTCGGATCCGGAATCGCGACGAGCACCTTGGCGCCGGGCTGCGGGAGCCCGAGCGTGCCGCCGGTGAAGTCGATCGTCACCTTGTCGCCCGCGGCGAAGTCCTGGGTCGGCCGGGTGGCCGGCAGGTGCTTCGGCAGGAACGGCGGCTCGACCGACGCCATGCCGGCGAAGTCGAGAAGAACGTCGGCGCCGTTGACGACGAGTCGGTGTGTGAACGTGAGCGTGACGGGGTTGCCGAGATCATCGGTGCCGTTGACGGTGCCGACGTAGTAGCGTCCCGGGATGGTCGTCTCGACCGGACGCACCGGCGACTGCGCCGTGAAGCGCGCGCGCTGGATAAGGCTCGTGCGCTGTGCATCGGTCATCGAATCGAGCTTGATCCAGCCGTAGGCGAACAGCCCATGGTACCCCGGGTCGATCAGGCGAATGAGCACGTCGGCGGTCTTCGCCGTATCGGCGTAGATCGACGCGTTCGGATCGGCCGGGATCGTCGCGTTGTACGTGATGGTCTGCGTCGTCGTCTGACCGGTGTTCGGATCGATCACCTGACGCGTGTACGTGTTGACGTTCTTGACGTCGATCGTCAGGTACGGCACGTCGCGGAACGTGTAGGTCCGACCCTGCTTCTCGAACTTGATCTCCGGCTGCACGCCTCCCGGAAGGAACGTGACCTCCGGCTTGACCTGCCCGGCGCTCGGGATCGCCGTGTACGGAGTCGACGCCGTGCTGGTGACGCCGAGGTACTGCGCGCGCGGAACGAGGTTCGTGTTCGACGAGCCCACGCGCGTGAACGGATTGTCGCGCGTTGTCGTATCGCCGAAGCGACCGAAGCGCAGAGAGTCACCGAACTGCGTGAAGTTGAAGTCGAACGCGATGCCGAACGTCGCCTTGTAGATCGCCGACGTGCCGAACCAGTTCTGGTTCGGATCGGCCGCGAACGTGCCGGCATACGGCACCTGGACGCCCTTGGCGCTGATCCAGATCGAGTCGGTCGGATCGATCGTCTCGTTGATCGCGTGCAGTCCCGTGCGCAGGTTCGTGTCGAGCACGTCCTGGCGGTCGCTGAACTTCAGAAGTCCGCCGACCAGGTACGGAACGATGAACCGATTGATGACCTCGCCCGTGCTCCGACGTCTCACGATGACCTGGTTCATGTAGAACGCGGCCATCTGCGGGAAGTACGACGCGGGCAGCGGATACAGATCGACCGGACGGAACTCGAACTCCAGCGTGTCGCCGCCGAAGAGCTGTCCGAGACGCTCCTGGTCGAGCACCATGAACTGGAAGTTCGAGATGCCGCCGAGTCCGTCACCCATGATCACGATCGGATCGGCCCCGGCGCGAGTGGGAGGCGGCGCTTCCGGCGTCGCCTTGATCTCGTTGATGCCGAGCACGCCCGCGTTGAGCTTCGGCTGCGTGCCGCCGAGCGGATCACCCGCGTCGAATGCGAGCAGTCGATAGTAGTAGTCGACGTTGTTAAGCAGACGCTCGTTCTGCGTGAGGTTCACCTCGTTCGTCTCGATCCTGTTGTTGCCGTTGTCGTCTCCGACGTCGACGAAGCGATGGCCGCCGGTGATGCTGTCGACGATCGCCACGATCGCGTCACGGACGACCTCGCGGATCGTCGTGTCGAGCAGGCTCGAGAACTGTCCTCCGAAACCGTTGCGGTAGCGATTGACGAGGTCAGCGCGACCGAGCGAATCGAAGATGTACTGCAGGCTGACGAAGGCGCGATCATCGTTCGGATCGAACTCGAAGCAATAGCGGTTGACCAGACGGCCGAACCGGCTGACCACGAGCGAGTCGGCCATGCCCGGTCGCTTGATCGTGTCGATGTTGCGAACGGTGTCGACGCGGACGAATCCCCGCGCGGCGCAGGTGTCAGCGAGCATGGGCAGACGCCACCAGGGACCGAGCACACCAAGGTTGCCGGTGCGCGCGGCCAGATAGCGCTGGTCCTCGGTCGGCAGCGGCGGCAGGTCGATGCGGCCGATCGTCTTCCAGCCGATGTTCCATCCTTCGAGCGTGTCGGTCGGAGTGAACTTCGGGCTGGCGATGCGGCGGCGCTGCACGAGATAGCCGGCGAAGTCGAGGCCGCGCTCGACGATGTCGAGCGAGCGCTCCGACGTCTCGTCCCAGCTCAGCTCGACGCCGCCGTCAAGCGGACGCCACGACAAGCGTGCAGGATCCGGCGGGATCGGCGCGAGGAAGTTGTTGTTGTAGACGGTCTGGGCGAACTCGTCGACTCGTAGGAGCTTCTCGAGATCGTCCCACGTGCCGGTCGGCGTTCCACCCGACTGCGCCCACGCGAAGACCAGTCCGACCACCACGCGCGCGGTGTCGCCGGGAGCCAGCGTGAACGGGCCGGTCGCCATCAGGAAGCGCTTGTCGCCGGCGGCGTCGTCGCCATCGCGATCGCCTGCGGCCATGAACTCGTAGCGCTCGCCGGAGGCGGTCGGATCCTCCTCGATGCGCCAGTTCTGGAAGGTCGTCAGACCGACCTGCTCAGCCTCGGTGAAGACGCGCTTGTCACTGCGTACGCGGCCGGTCGCGTCGACCGCCGGGCTCTCGAGGAAGTCGAAGCCGATGTAGCCGTAACCGGTCGCCTCGGCCTCGGACCACTGCACCGCGAGGTTCAGCGTGTCGTCCTCCTTGCGCTCGATCGCGATCTTCGCGCGGTCGTTGCCCGCGGCGCCGATGTCCATGTCCATGGCGGGCGCCATGTAGCAGTCATACAGCGTGTCGGTCGAGCGGTTGACCAGGACGTACTTCAGGAAGATCATGTCCTGGTACGGACTGGTGATGTCGCGCGCCGGCGTCTTGGGATCGTCCTGGCGGGTGCCGAAGCCCCACGAGTAGATCGTCTGCTCGATCTGCACGCGCAGCGGATGGCCGACTTCGTCCTGACCGGCGAAGCGGCTGATGTCCTTGTCACTGTAGGTCGTGAAGACATCCTCCTGCGAGATCATGGCCGGTCCCTTCGGGAAGGTCTCCCGATTGCGCTGGGTCGTGTCATCGACGTAGAAGCCAAAGTACCGGCTGTACTTGACCGTGTCGCCGGGCGAGGTATCCCAGAGCGGCCAGTTGACGCCGTTGGCGCGGTCGTCGGCCGGGTCGTTGGGCTCGCCGGTGAACGGGTTGTAGTCGGTCGAGAAGTAGATGCGGTACTTGTTCGCATCCTCGGTGTCGTCATCGATGCGGCCCGGCGTGAACCAGCTGATGCCCGAGTTCGGGTCGTAGCCGATGACGCTGATGTTCTTGCGCTGGCCGTCGACGACCTTCTGCGCTCCGAACCAGATGCCGCCGCCGTAGATGTACGCCTTGGGATTCGAGCGCGGCCAGAAGCCGCCCGCCTCGCTGCGTTCGACGTCGTGGCCGAAAATGCCGTAGTTGGTGCTGAAGAAGCGGATGTTCGAGATGCGATTGACAATACTCTCGAACGGGTTGGTTGGCACGCGCTGCAGCTCGGGCTTCCCTCCCTTCTCCTCCTTCTTCGACCCCTTCTTGCCTTTGCTGCGGGCATCGGCGTCGACCGGTGCGGCAATCATCGCCGCGGCCAGCAGGAGCGCCGGGAGCCCTCGCAGTACGAAGGTTCGTAGCTTCATCGTCGATCCTTGTATGGTATGAGAAATGACTTTTCGAGAACGTGACCAGGGGCGGCCGGGCCGCCCCTGGCTGCTGGGTCATCCTAGAACTTCACCTTGACGCCGACGAACACCGAGCGCGGGTCCTGGAAGTTGCCGCGCACCGACGAGTTCTGGATCGTCGTGATGAAGCGACGATAGCCCTCGTACTTCTCGAGCTGCGTGACGACGCCGTCGAGGTTCAGGTCGGCGTACGGGTTGTAGTAGCGCTGACCGAATCGATCGTACTGCGACTGCGCGTACGTCTCCGGTCGCGCCGCCTGGACGTCGCGGAAGAACGGCGTGGCGACGAAGTCGCCGAGCTGACGGTTGAACGACGTGTTGTTCGTCGTCGGGCTGCCGCTCGTCGCGTAAACGCCGACCGCCTGGGTCGTGTTCAGCAGGTTGAAGACGTCGGCGAAGAGGCTGATCTCGAGATTGCCCGCGCCCTCGCCGAGGATGTCGGCAAGGCGGAAGCCGCGCTCGAGGTGCGCCTCGGTCGAGTAGAATGACGGCTGACGCTCTGCGAAGAACTCACCCTCCTGCTCGCCACGCGTATTCAGGCGCGTGTACGGCAGGCCCGAGTTGAACGTGCCCGTGATCGTCAGGGTCGTGTTCTCGAGCAGGTTGAGTCCACCAATCGTCGGACCCTCGTCATTGCCCCAGACCAGCGACAGCGACGCGTTGATCTTGTGCGTCTGGTCGTAGCTCAGCGGGTACTCCGCCAGCGGCACCGTGCGCGACTCGCCCGTGTACGGGTCGGTCCCGCCGATGAGCGTGCCGTAGTTCGCCTCCGGGCTCGACGCGGTGCCGACCGCGCGCTGCAGCGTGTAGTTCACGTTCGCCGCGATGTTGTCGGCGAGATCGCGCGAGAGCGAGACCTCGAGTCCGCGAACGTTGCCGTACTCCTGCACGGTGTACAGAAGGAACGGCGACGGCACTGCCGGGATGAACGAGATGCCGACCTGGTTGTAGACGTCGCGGTAGAAGGCGACGATGTCCAGGAAGTACATCTCGGCCAACTGCGCCTGGTAGCCGATCTCGTAGTTGAAGACCTTCTGCGGATCGATGTCCGGGTTGCCGAAGATCTGGTTGCCGCGCGCCGAGCTGCCGTAGGCATTGTCGAACATGCGGTTGAAGTCCGGCATCTTGAACATCATCGCGAACGAGACGCGGAACTGCGACTGATCGGTCACCGGGTAGCTGACGCCGATGCGCGGCGAGACCTGGAACTTCAGGCTCGCGTCCTCACCACTGCGGATGCTCTCGACCACCTGCGCGTACGTCGAGCGCTTCAACGGCGAGACCTGCGCGTTCGGGCTGATGAAGTCGAAGCGCACGCCCGGCTGGAAGAGGATCGACTTGTAATCGAACCGCGTCTGGACCCACAGCGCGCCGTCGAGCGGCGTGTACGGGTCGGCCAGGAACTCGCGCATTGCGACCTCGGCACCGGCCGTGTCGAAGTACGGAGCATCGAAGCCGTAGACGTCGAAGAACGGGTTGGCGACCCACGGAAGGTTGTTCTCGTGGCGAGACAACGTGTACGTGTTGACGTCGAAGCCCGCCTTGACCTGCGTGCCGACCTCGCCGAGATCGAAGTTCGTCTCGTACATGCCCTTGAACGTCATCGTCGACGACTCGCGGATCTCGAGCGTACGATCGTTGCCGTGGGTCGGGAAGTTGAGGTCGATCAGGCCGAACGGATTGCGGCTGGCGCCGGTCGCCTCGCCGCCCTCGTACAGACCCGTCTCGAGGTTGCGCAGTCGGATCTGCGAGCGGGCCTTCGGGGGCAGGTACTGGTTGAGCACCGTCTGCACCGACGGGTCCTCGTACTGGTCGATGACCTTGTTGTTGTCCTTGTCGACCGGTCCCTGGATCTCGTACGGCTCGAGGAAGCTGTACTCGCGCTCGATCTTCTTGCCGGCCTCGTAGAGGTTGTGGAAGTACTGCGCGTCGATCTGGAAGTACGTGGCCTGGTCGAGGCTCTGGAAGTAGCGCGCGAAGTAGCGGTTGATGACCGTGTTCTGATCGGGCGACTGCATCTCGCTCTCGAGACGCGTCTCGTCGACCGCCAGCGGCTTCGTGAAGTCGAAGCGGCCGGTCGCAGGATCGCGCGCGTACGTCGCGGCCGTGTCGAGGCCGCCCGAGGAGGTGCGGACGATGACTGCGGGATGGTCGCGCAGGTAGAGGTTGCTCCACCCACCGAGCTCGCGCGTGGTCAGACCGTACTCACCGCCGAGCTCCAGGAAGATCTCCGGCGAAAGCGTCAGCTTCAGCTTCGCGTTGAAGTCGCGCACCATCGCCTCGGTGTCGTCGAGCTGTCCGAGGTTCGTCGGCTCGAGGTGGTAGCCCCAGAGCTGGTCGGCGAGCGCCGCGCGCTGCGCCGCGAACTCGGGCGACATGTCGAAGACCTCGTAGCCCGCCGATGCGTGCTTGATCGGGTTGACCTTGCCGGTCAGATAGAACGTCAGGTCGTTGAAGCCCGGGAACGGACCGCCGAAGCCGAACTCGTACAGCGTGCTCTGCGACGACGACTTCTTGACGCCGGCGAGCGTCGTGTCGCGGTCGCTGCCGGCGATCGTCACGGTGATGTCGTCGCTCGAGCCGTACAGCGCCGCGATCGGCGTGCGGAAGCGGAAGGCGCCCTCGTAACGGTCGTTCTTGCCCGAGCGCGTCACCGAGTTGACGACGCCCGAAATGGCGTCACCGAACTCCGCGCTCACTGCGTTCGGCATGACCTGCACTTCCTGGACCGCGAGGGTCGAGACCGTCGGGTAGATGCTTGCCGCGGTCGAGCCGAAGCCGCCCGTGAACGGGTCGGTCACTTCGACGCCGTCGACGCGGATCGAGGTCTCCGTCGAGCGGCCGCCACGGATCGCGATGCCGTTCTGGCCGCGCGTGTTGACGCCGCCCTGCAGCGCGACCGCATCGATGATGCTGGTGCGCGCGCTGCGCTCCATGGTCTCACGGCTGACCTCGCGCGTCGTCGTGACGCGCTCGCGCTCGATGACGCGGGTGTCGCGCACGACGACCTCCTTGACGCCAACCGCCGCGCTCGTCAGCTTGATCGCGCCCATGTCGGTCGTCTGGCCGATCGAGACACGCACGTTTTTCCGAACCGGCTGCACGCCGATGCCGCCGACGACGACCGTGTAGTCACCGGCGCGGACGCCGGCGATCGTGAAGCGGCCATCCGGGGCCTTCGAAAGGCCGCCGACGCTCGTGCCCTCGAGACGGATCGTAGCACCGATCATGGGCTTTCCCTCATCGTCGACAACCTTGCCGCTCAGAATTCCCGTCGTCTGAGCAAGCGCGGTCACCGGAGCAATGAGAGCGAATGCCAAGCACAGTAACCTGTGTCTCATTCGATCACTCCTGTGTGATATAGGTGGAAGTGTGAGTTCATCTGCGAATGTTCTGTCCGACACGGCGCGTTGGCGGTGTCCGGTCGATGGCTCTGCAACCCAGCGGCGTCCTCGCCGTAGCTGTCCGTCTGCCGCGCAACGGCACACTCGGGCCCGCGCGCTCGGGACATAGCTCTCCCGGCGTCAAAACGCGGTTCTGGCGTTGCTTGAAACGGTAGTAGTCGGAAGGAATGGGGCTCGTTCGTCGACGAGCGCGCGTGAAACGGTAGCGAACGCTGCGATAGGTCTCCTCGCGATATGTTCGTTACGAAAAATTCGTGTTGAATATAGGGAGCCGCACCCGATATCCAATACTGCGAAAATGCTGCGAATTCGACGATTCCGCTCTGCAACTCCGTTCGAGAAGCGCCGTACTGGCTCCGTTCAGTCCCAAGCTACCCGGAACCTTCTCGAAAGTTACTCGTCTGGAAGTGCTGGTGATCGCCACCGGCTGCGCCCGTTCGTGCGCAGCGTAGACGCCGATCCCGAAGAAGAATCGACGGTCCCGCCTACCCGGCGGGACCGTCGCGTTTCATGCAGGCCGTCGGCTCGAAGCAACCCCGTTGCGTCCGGCCTTCGGGATTCGGCCTATGGGTTCCGGCCTTCAGGCTCCGATCTATCGACCGGCGCTCCCTTCCGGGAACCGCAGGATGCGCGCGCCCTCGACCATGTCGAGCGCCGTGACCTCGGCCATGATCTCGTCGTTGAGCGGGTCGTCGACCCGGATCACCGTCAGCGCCTTCCCCACCCCCTCGCGACGCCCCAGCGACACGTTGGCGATGTTGATGCCGTTGCGCGCGAGCACGCCGCTGACCGCGGCGAGCACGCCCGGCTGATCGGCGTTCGAGAACAGCAGCAGCGTGCCCTCGGGCCGGACGTCGAGGTCGACGCCGTCGAGGGCGACGATCCGGACGTCGCGATGGCCGAAGACCGTGGCCGCCGCGCTGCGCGTCGCCGTCGCGCTCGACACGTCGGCGGTGATCAGGTTCGTGTAGCTCGCGTGCGCCCCCTCTCCCGCGGTCATCACCTTGACGTTGTGCCGCGTCGCGAGCAGCTCGGCGTTGATCGCGTTGGCCGCCGGCTCCTTCTGCGAGAACAGCCCGGCGAGGAACGACGCGCTGAGTCCGCGGACGATCTCGGCGGCGTCGGCGCCATAGGCCGTCAGCCGGCAGCCGACATCCTCGCAGCCGACGAGCTGGCCGAGCAGCACGCCGAGCGTGCGCGCGGCCTCCATCAGCGGCATCGCGTCGCTGCCGAGCGATCCCTCGAGCCCGCGGGCGTTGACCACGCCGCGCGCGCCCGCGCCTTCGAAATACTCGGCGAGCTGGTGCGCTATCGAGATCGCGACGCGCTCCTGGGCTTCGCGCGTCGACGCCGCGATGTGCGGCGTCGCGACGACGTTCGGGTGCTCGACGAGCGGACTCGGAAGCTCCGGCGGCTCCTTCTCGTAGACGTCGATCGCCGCGCCGGCGATCCGGCCGCTGTTGAGCGCGTCGAGCAGCGCCGACTCGTCGACGATGCCGCCACGCGCGGCGTTGACGATGATGGCGCCCTCGCGCATGCGATTGAGCTCCGCGTGGCCGATCAGCCCGCGCGTCTCGGGCAGCAGCGGGATGTGGATCGAGACGATGTCCGACGTCTCGATCAGTTCGTCGAACGTCACCGGCTCGGCGCCGAGCGAGCGCACGGCGTCGGCCGAGAGCACCGGATCGTGGCCGATGATCGTCGCGCCGAACGCCTTCAGGCGCACCGCGACTTCGCGGCCGATGCGCCCCATGCCGAGAATGCCGACGCGCTTGTCGAGCACCTCCGTGCCGGTGAACGACTTGCGATCCCACGCGCCCGAGCGAATGCTCGCGTTGGCTGCAGGGATCTTCCTGAGCAGCGACAGCAGGAGCGCCACCGCGTGCTCGGCGGCAGAGATCGTGTTGCCCTCCGGAACGTTCATCACGATGATGCCGCGCTCGGTCGCCGCGACGACGTCGATGTTGTCGACGCCGGTGCCGGCGCGACCGATCGCGCGCATTCCGTTCATCCGCTCGATCATCGAGCGGTCGACCTTCACGGCGCTGCGAACGATCATGCCGTCGTAGTCGTGGACCATCGCGCCGAGCTCCTCGGGTGACAGTCCGACCGCGCGCGTGACGTCGATCGAGTGCGAACGGAGAATCTGGTCGCAGTCCTTGCTGACCGCATCGGCAATGAGAACTCGTGGGGTCGCCATTACTTGACCTCGACGGGATTCTCGGTGCCGCTGAAGACGGCGAGCGCCGCTGCGAGTCCGGCTCCCTGCTCGTGCGGGTGTCCGACGTCGGTGAGCGCAGACTCGATGGCGTAGATCACCGCGAGCATGTCGGCCTCGTCGTAGTAGCCGAGGTGTGAGACGCGGAAGATCTTCCCCTTGACGTGGTCCTGACCGGCTGCCGCGGTGATCGAGTACTTCTTCTTGAGAAGCGCGTAGAACTCGTCGCCGCGCTCCGGCAGGTTGATCGACGTGACCGCGTTCGAGGGCGGATCGGCGAACAGCGTCAGGCCGAGCGCGCGAACCGCGGCGCGCAGCGAGCTGCCGAGCCGGTCGTGGCGCGCCCAGACGTTCTCGATCCCCTCGACGCGGAGCATCTCGAGCGCCTGGTCGAGGCCGATGACGAGCGTCACCGCCGGCGTCCACGGCGTGTCGGCGGTCGCGATCGACTTCTTCGCCTTCTTCAGGTTGTAGTAGAACTTCGGCAGCGTCGAGGTCTCGGCCGCCTTCCACGCGCGCTCGCTGAGCGCGATGAACGCCAGACCCGGCGGGATCATCAGTCCCTTCTGCGAGCCGGTAACGGCGATGTCGATGCCCCACTCGTCGAAGCGCATCTCGTGCGCACCGACGGCGGTGATACCGTCGACGATGATCAGCCCGTCGAAGCGCTCGCGCAGCGCGGCGGCCATGGCGCGCACGTCGGTGTACGAGCCGGTCGACGTCTCGCTATGGGTCAGGCAGAACGCCTTCGCGCCGGGATGACGGTCGAGCATCGCGAGAGCATCGTCGACGCTCGGAGCGCCGCCCCAGTCGATCGCCAACGGGTGCGCGGTCACGCCATAGGCGGTCGCGATGTTCCCCCAGCGCTCGCCGAACTTTCCGCCGTTGACGTGGATGATCTCGTCACCGGCCGAGAGTGTGTTGACGAGAGCCGCCTCCATCGCACCGGTGCCGCTCGAGGTGAGCGTGAGCACGGGCTGCTCGGTCTGGAAGAGGTACTGCAGGTTCTCGGAGGCGCGCTTGAAGATCTCGCGGAATTCCGCGGTGCGATGGTGGATGATCGGCTGCGCCATGCGCAGCATCACCGATTCCGGTACCGGAGTCGGACCAGGGGTGAACAGTCGTGTTTTCATGATTGAGCCACGCGAATTGAGTAGGACTCGCGGTGGTCACCGGGCGCCGAATGCGTCCCGGACGGCCACCGATTCTTCTGCCGCCGGGCGGCGGCGTCGTGCCGGACTACTCCTGCCTTGACGATGACGGCCGACCGCGCACCGCGCGATCGATGACCGCCAGCAACTGGTCACGGTTGTGATTGGTCTTCGACGAGAAGGGAATGATCTCCAGGCACCGATTGAAGCCACCAACGACGTGCCCCACCTCCGCAACGCGATCGGCCGCCTGCTGCGGCGACACCTTGTCGTACTTCGTCAGCACGACGATGTACGGACGGTCGACGTCGTCGAGCCAGGCGAACAGCTCGCGGTCGAGCGCGGTCGGCTCGTGACGGATGTCGCTGAGCGCGACGACGAGCCGGAGCTGCTCGCGGTCGGTGAGGTACGATTCTATGAGTCGCGCCCATGCCGCGCGCTCCTCCTTCGACACCTGCGCGTAGCCGTAGCCGGGCAGGTCGACGAAGTTGAAGCTGTCGTTGATCCGGAAGAAGTTGATCTGGCGGGTCTTGCCGGGCGTGCCGCTCGTCTTTGCGAGTCCTTTGCGAGCGGTGAGGGAGTTGAGGAGAGAGGATTTACCGACGTTCGATCGGCCGACGAAGGCTACATCAGGCATCGGGCCCTTCGGGAACTGCGGAGGGCGTGCGGCGCTGATGACGAACTCGGCCGACCTGATCTGAAGCATGGCAAAAAAATACGCCGGCGCCGCGGGATAAAGCGCGGCGCCGGCGTGTCAATGTATTCCGAAGTCGTCGGGACGGTCGTCTCCGGCGTCACCGCGGCCATGCCGCGCGCCGGCTATTCGTCGACGTCCTCCTCATCCTCGTCCCAGTCGACCTTCTTGTACTTGTCGTAGCGCTCGTTGTCGGTGTCCTCCTTCGTCTTGCGCTTGCTGCCGGCGCCGCGATCGTCGAAGCGACCGCCGCCGCGATTGGGTCCACCGCCGAAGCCGCCGCCACCACCGGCCGGACGCGAGAAGCCACCGCCTCCACCTCCGCCGCTGAATCCGCCGCCGCCGCCGCCGCCGTACCCGCCACTGCGGGGGGCGCCGCCGCCGCCGCTATAACCGCCGCCGCCACCGCCGCTGAATCCGCCGCCGCCACCGCCGCCGGCTCGCGGTCGCGCCTCGTTGACGGTGAGGGTGCGTCCCATCACCTGCTTGCCGTTGAGCTCCTGGATTGCACGGGCGCCATCCTCGTCGGACATCTCGATGAATCCGAAACCACGCGGTCGGCCGGTTTCACGGTCGATCAGAATGCTGGCCGCTTTGACACTACCAAAGGCTTCGAAGGTCTGACGGAGCTCCTCCTCCGTCATCTGGTAGGGGAGATTCCCCACATAGATGTTCACTGTGCCAGTCGAAAAGAATTGGTGAATCGAAAATCGCGAGGACGTCTCCGGGGAAGCGCCGTCGTTGGAACCGCCATGGAAAGACACGAAAGCCTCTTTACCATCGGTAAAGAGGCTCGTGCAAGGTCACAATTTTTAGCAAAAGCACAAAGACTTTTTTCGGCGAATTACGCGGTCGGCTCGCCGCCTTCCTCGCTCTTCGGCTCCTCCGGCAGCTCGGTCGCGTCGACCGGTGCGGCCGTCGCTTCGGCGGTCGGAGTGATCTCCTCGACCGGCGTCACATCGGCCTCGGGCGACGGCATGGCTGCGGCCGGAGCCGCGGCGGCTGCCGGTGCCTTGGCTGCAGGAGCCTTGGCGGCCTTGGCCTTGCTGCGGGCGACGCGCTCGGCGCGGGAGATCGAGCTCTTGGTGCGGCTGCGCACGGCGTGCTCGTCGCGCTCCATGTTGTAGTCGACCAGCTCCAGCACCGCCAGGCGTGCGCCGTCGCCGAGGCGCTGACGCAGCTTCACGACGCGGGTGTAGCCGCCGGGGCGGTTGGCGACCTTCTGGACGATCTCGCTGAAGAGCTCGGAGACGACGGCCGGGTCGTTGACGTCACGGGCGACGACGCGTCGCGCGTGCACGTTGACGGCGCCGCCCGACTGCTCGGCGAGCCAGGCGCGCTTCGCGCGCGTGATGATCGCCTCGGCGAAGCGCCGGGTCTCCTTGGCCTTGGCCTCGGTCGTCTTGATCCGCTTGTGGCGGAGGAGCTGGGTTGCCAGACCGCGCAGCAGGGCCTTGCGATGGCTGTGGGTACGCTTGAGCTTGCGGCCTTCTACTCTGTGTCTCATCGATCTGCTGGATATGAACGGGCCGGCTGAACCCTGTCGGGTATCGGGCCGGCCCGCTGCGAGGGTTAACTCGGTCGGATGGCTCGGGAGCCGCGGCGGCCCGACCGTTCGGAATCCGCCTGCTCGAGCATCGAAGTTTCTGCCTGAATCGTGCGCGCGGGCTGAAGCCCGCGGTTACGGAGTAACCCGGGCTGCGCCCGGGTTACTTCGACTGGGCGCCGTCCTCTTTGAGGTAGCGGTCGACGTCCATGCCGAAGGTCAGGCCGAAATCCTCGATGATCGAGGTGAGCTCGGCGAGTGACTTGCGGCCGAAGTTGCGGAACTTCAGCAGCTCACTCTCCTGGCGCGAAACCAGGTCGCTGATCGTGTTGATGTTGGCTGCCTTGAGGCAGTTGTGCGAGCGCACCGAAAGCTCGAGCTCGTCGACGGGCGTCAGCAGAATGCGACGCACGCGGTTGACCTCGGCCTCCTTCGACTCCTCCTCCTGGGCCACCTCGGCCTCCTGCGCATCGAAGTTCAGGAAGAGCTGGATGTGATCGCGGAGGATCTTCGCGGCCGAGGCGAGTGCCTCTTCCGGGGAGATCGATCCATCGGTCGTGATCTCGAGGGTGAGCTTCTCGTAGTCGGTCTTCTGACCGACGCGGGTGGGCTCGACGAGATAGCGAACATTGAGGACCGGGGTGTAGATCGAGTCGATCGCGATCATGCCGACCGGCTGGTCGGGCAGGCGATTCTCCTCGCTGGGGACGTAGCCCTTGCCGCGTCCGATGCGAAGCTCGACGTTCAGTGCGACGCCCTCGGCGAGCGTTGCGATGTGATGCTCGGGGTTGAGAATCTCGAAGGCATCGGTGGCCTCGGCGATGTGCCGGCCGGTGAAGTCGATCGGACCGGTCACCTTGAAGGTGATGCGGTTGGTCTTCTTGTCGATCTGCTTCAGCCGGATCTCCTTGAGGTTCAGAACGACCTCGGAGATGTCCTCGGTAATGCCCTCGACCGTCTGGAACTCGTGGAGCACTCCGTCGATGCGAACCGCAGAGATGGCGCTGCCGGGGATCGAGGCAAGGAGAACGCGGCGGAAGGCATTGCCGATCGTGGTGCCGTAGCCCTCCTCGAGCGGCTGCAGCACGAACCGACCGAACGTCTCGCTGCGTGTTGCCTCGTCCAGCTGAACGCGCTCGGGCATCTGCATGAACGAGCTCATCGGAACGGTAATTTGCTCTGTCAAGGCTTACCTCTACGTTCTCTTCGTGGTACTACCGTTTGACGACTGGATTCATCCGAAACGGCGAGCCCGGGGTGCGCACACGCGACCCCGGGACCGTTGTTACTTCGAGTAGAGCTCGACGACCAGCTGCTCGTTGGCATTGAGCGGCACGTCGGCACGCTCGGGAACGCTGACGAAGGTGCCCCGGAGGTTCGCCTTGTCGAGGTTCAGCCACGCCGGGACGGTTCCCTGGGCGACGCGCTTGAGCGACTCGTGGATCGTGTCGAGCTTCTTGCTGCGGCTGCGAACGGCGATGACATCACCGGCGCGCAGCAGGTAGCTCGGGATGTCCACCGAACGGTCGTTGACCGTGAAGTGTCCATGCTTGACGAGCTGACGAGCGGCGTCGCGCGAGGCAGCAAAGCCCATGCGGTAGACGACGTTGTCGAGGCGGCTCTCCAGCAGCTTGACGAGGTTCTCACCGGTGACCCCGCGCTGACGGCTCGCCTTCTCGAAGGTCAGGCGGAACTGCTTCTCGAGCAGTCGATACCACCGCTTGATCTTCTGCTTCTCACGAAGCTGCATGCCGTAGTTGGAGACCTTCTTCTGCCGCCGCATGTTGGCGCCGTGCTGCCCGGGAGGATATGTCCGGCGCTCGACCGGGCACTTCTCCGTGTAGCACTTCGACCCCTTTAAGAACAGCTTCTGTCGCTCTCGACGGCAGAGCTTGCACACCGGTCCGGAATAACGAGCCATAAGTAGAGTTTCTTCGAATCCCTGGTACTTGCTATCTCTTCGTACTGCTTACACGCGGCGGCGCTTCGGCGCGCGGCAGCCGTTGTGCGGAAGCGGGGTCGTGTCGGTGATCGTGAGGATCTCCAGGCCGGCGTTCTGCATCGAGCGGACGGCCGCCTCGCGACCCGAGCCCGGCCCCTTGACGAACACGTCGACCTTGCGGAGTCCCATGTCGTACGCCTCGCGCGAGGCGTTCTCGGCGCACACGCCGGCAGCGTACGGCGTGTTCTTGCGCGAGCCACGGAAGCCGTTGCGGCCGGCCGAGCTCCAGCTCAAGACGTTGCCGTAGACGTCGGTGATCGTGACGATGACGTTGTTGAACGTCGCCTTGACGAAGGCCTTCCCATTGACGTCTGCGGTAACCTTCTTCTTGCGCTTCTGCTGAGTCTTAGCCATGAGTTGTCTACTCTCTTCTCGAGGGTTACTTCTTACTTCTTGCCAGCCTTCTTCTTACCGGCCACCGTCTTGCGACGTCCCTTGCGCGTGCGTGCGTTGGTGCGGGTGCGCTGGCCGTTGACCGGCAGGCCGCGGCGATGGCGAAGGCCACGGTAGCTGGCGATGTCCATCAGTCGCTTGATGTTCATCTGCATCTCGCTGCGCGCGGCGCCCTCGACGCGGTACTCGTTCTGGATGATCGTGCGGATGCGCCCGACCTCCTCGTCGCTCAGGTCCCCGATCTTCTTCGACGGGTCGACGTTCGAGCGCTCGAGAATCTGCATCGCCGTGCTCGGACCAATCCCGTAGATGTAGGTCAGTCCGATGCGCGAATGCTTGTTCCGTGGGAGATCAACCCCAGCAATACGTGCCAATGCCTTGCTCCTAAAGCTGTATTGATAAACTCGTTATTAGCCCTGGCGCTGCTTGTGCTTCGGGTTCTTCTTGCAGATGACGCGCACGATACCCTTGCGCTTGACGACCTTGCAGCTGTCGCACATCCGCTTGACCGATGCTCGTACTTTCATGTCGATTCTCGTGAGTTCCCCACCGTCGCACGCGTCCGATGGGATTATCTGTTTGCACTACCTCAATACCGACACGGCCCGCTCTTCTCCCCTCGTCGTCCCTTCGTCCCCTCGTCCCTTGGTCCCTTCTACTTATACCGATACGTAATCCGCCCCTTGCTCAAGTCATACGGTGACAGCTCCACCGTCACCCGGTCGCCCTGCAGGATCTTGATGTAATGCATCCGCATCTTGCCGGAGATGTGCGCCAGGATCTCGTGTCCGTTCTCGAGCCGCACCCTGAACGTCGCGTTCGGAAGGACCTCCGAAACGACGCCGTCGACCTTGATCGCTGTCTGTTTACCCATGGTATGAATCGTTCTACCCGTGCCCCGCACGTCGTGATCTAGCTTCGGTGCGCGGTCAGCACCTGCGGGGCCCCCTCACGCACGACGATCGTGTGCTCGAAGTGCGCCGACGGTTGCCCGTCCATCGTGGCCACCGTCCAGTTGTCCTCTCGTGTCACCACCCGGTGAGATCCGGCGTTGACCATCGGCTCGATGCAGATGACCATGCCGTCGACCAGCTGCGTGTTGCGGAACTGGTGCCGCTGAAACGGACTCGGTACGAAGTTCGGGATCGCCGGCTCCTCGTGAAGCTGCCGCCCGATGCCGTGTCCGACGAGCTCGCGGACGATCGAGAATCCGTTGGACTCGACGTGCCGCTGCACCGCCCGCGAGATGTCGTAGACCCGGTTGCCCGCGACCGCGGCCTCGACGCCGAGATCGAGCGCCTCGCGCGTCACGCGCATCAGCTTCTCCTCGAGCTCCCCGACCGCACCCACCGCCACGGTCGTCGCGCTGTCGCCGTAGAAGCCCTCGCGCTTGACGCCGCAGTCGAGCGAGACGATCTCGCCCTCGCGCAGCTCCTCGTCGTCGGGCAGTCCGTGCACCACCGCGCTTCCGACCGATGTACACAGCGTCGCCGGGAAGAGCTGCCCGTGCACCTCGTGACCCTTGAACGCGGGGATCGCCCCCTGCGACCGGATGAACTCCTCGGCCATCGCGTCGAGTCGCCGGGTCGTCATCCCGGGGCGCACCTCGCCGCGCAGCATCGCGAGTGTCTCGGAGACGATCCTGCTCGCCTCGGCGATCAGGGCGACCTCCTCGTCGGTCTTTGCGCGCGCGCTCGGCTTGGTTGCGCTGGTGCTCATGAGATCGTCGTCGGTTAGCTCGGCACCGCGGCCTGACGGCCCCGGAGCTTGCCGCTCTTCATGAAGCCATCGTAGTGGCGCATCAGCAGGTACGACTCGATCTGCTTCAGCGTGTCGAGCGCGACGCCGACCATGATCAGCAGGCTCGTGCCGCCGAAGAAGGTCGCAAACGTCGGCGAGACGCCGAGCCGCGAGGCGAATGCCGGCATGATCGCCACCAGTGCCAGGAACAGAGAACCAGGGACGGTGACCTTGGTCAGGATATTGTCGATGTACTCCTCGGTCGGCTTGCCCGGACGCACGCCCGGAATGTAGCCGCCGTTCTTGCGCATGTTCTCGGCCACGTCGCGAGGGTTGAAGACGATCGCGGTGTAGAAGAACGTGAAGAAGATGATCAGCAGCGCGAAGACCGTCGAGTACAGCGCCGAATCGTACTGGAAGTTCTGTCCGATGAAGCGCGCCATGTCCGACTCCGGCAGGTACTGCACGATCGTGTTCGGGATGAACATGATCGCCTGCGCGAAGATGATCGGCATCACGTTGGCCGTCGTCAGCTGGATCGGCAGGTGCTGCGTCGAGCCGCCGTAGACCTTGTTGCCCATGCGGCGCTTCGCGTAGCTCACCGGAATCTTGCGGACCGCCTGCGTGAACATCACGACGCCGGCGATGACCGCGACGAGGATCGCAAGGATGATCGCCTCGACGACCAGGTTGCGCGTGCCGGCGGTGACCAGCGCGAGCTCCTCGCCGATGGCCTGCGGCAGGCGTGCCATGATGCCGATGAAGATGATCAGCGACACGCCGTTGCCGATGCCCTTCTCGGTGATCTGCTCGCCGATCCACATCAGGAAGACGGTGCCGGCGGTGAAGATCGCCGCGGCCGTCAGCACGAAGGTCGGACCCTGCACGGCCTCGAGCACGGCGGCCGTGTTGTTGCCGACCGGCGTCTCCTGAAGGCTGATCGCGATCGCGATGCCCTGGGCGAACGCAAGGAGCACCGTGAGGTAGCGCGTGAGGTTGTTCTTCTGCTTGCGCCCCTCCTCTCCTTCCTGGTCGAGCTTCTGCAGATACGGCACGACCGCGCCGAAGAGCTGCACGATGATCGACGCGGAGATGTACGGCATGATCCCGAGCGCGAAGATCGCGCCGTTCTCGTAGGCGCCGCCGACGAACATGTTGAACATGCCGAAGAGCGTGTTCGCGTTCATGTTCCCGGCACCGACCTGCGACAGGTTCATACCCGGCACGGCGATGAAGGAACCGACGCGGACGATCAGCAGCATCAACGCCGTGAAGAGGATCCGCTCGCGCAGCTCCTCGATCTGGAAGGCGTTGCGGAGGCTTGTGAAGAACCTATTCATTGATAGTCACGCTTCCGCCAGCCTGCTCGATCTTGGTGCGAGCCGCTGCCGACATCTTGTGGGCGGTAACGGCGAGCTTCGCATTGATGTCGCCGTTGCCGAGGATCTTGACGGGCTGATTGCGCTTCGAGGTCACGCCGAGCTCGAAGAGGAGCTCGGGGGTCACGACGCCGTCACCGAGCGAGCCGGCGTCGACGAGCTGCTGAAGGCGCGCGACGTTGACCTCCTGGTACTCGACCCGGAACGGACTGGTGAAGCCGAACTTCGGCACGCGGCGGATGAGTGACATCTGGCCGCCCTCGAAGTTCGCCATGCGCTTGTAACCGCTGCGGGACTGCGCTCCCTTGTGACCCTTGGTGGAGGTGCCTCCACGGCCGGAGCCCTGACCGCGACCGATGCGCTTCGTGTTCTTCGTCGCGCCCTTCGGCGAGCGGAGCATCCCAAGTATGTTGGACATTGTGCTCTTCGTCGTTCAGTAGTTCTCGTTGCGATCCGGCGCCGAGGCGCCGCTCCTCTCCTATCCTTCGACCGGCTCGATCTTCAGCAGATGCTCGACGACGCGGAGCATGCCGCGCATCTGCGGCGTGTCCTCGATGATGCGCGAGCGGTTCGGGCGTCCGAGGCCGAGGGCCTCGATCGTGCGCTTCTGCTTCTCCGGGCGATCGATTACGCTTCGGATCTGTGTGATTTTCAGCTGTGCCATCGTTCCTTTACCCGTTGAAGACCTTGTTCAGCGAAATGCCGCGTCGCGAGGCGACACTCGAGGCATCCTCGAGCGAGACGAGCGCGTCGAGCGTGGCCTTGACCATGTTGTGATCGTTCGAGGAGCCCTGGCTCTTGGTCAGGATATCCTGCACGCCGACGGACTCGAGCACCGCCCGGGCGCCTCCGCCGGCGATGACGCCGGTACCCGGCGAGGCCGGACGCAGGAGGATCTTGCCGGCGCCGTACTTGCCCCAGACCTCGTGCGGGATGGTGTGTCCCTTGAGGTTGACCTTGACGACGTTCTTCTTGGCGGCATCGGTCGCCTTGGTGATCGCGCTGGTGACCTCGTTGGCCTTGCCCAGCCCGACGCCGACATGGCCGTTGCCATCGCCGACGACGACGATCGCGCTGAAGCTGAAGCGCCGTCCACCCTTCACGACCTTGGCCGTGCGGGCGATGTTGACGAGGCGATCCTTCAAATCCAATTCGGAGACTTTCGGTTTTGCCACGGCGATATTGATGTATCGTTCTCTATGAAACTCTTTGCCGTTCGAGAGGCGGCCGTCGCGGACGACCGTCGGCGCGTCGACATGTGATCGATGCTCGCCTGAGGCGATCAGACCTGCAGGCCTTCGGCGCGGGCGCCGTCGGCGATTGCCTGGACGCGACCGTGATAGATATAGCCGTTGCGGTCGAAGGTCGCGGAGCTGACGTTGAGCTCCTTGAGCCGTCGGGCGATGAGTCGGCCGACCGCGCGGCTGACCGAGGTCTTGCCGCTGGAGTCGTCGACGAGCTCGGCCAGGCCGTCCTCCTTCAGGCTCGAAGCCTGGCAGAGGGTCTTGCCCGTGACGTCGTCAATCGCCTGCACGTAGATGTGACGGGCGCTGCGGAAGATCGAGAGGCGGGGACGCTCGGCCGTGCCGTTGATCTTCCTGCGGATGCGATGCTTGCGCCGCGCGCGCCGCTCGAGCTTTGCTTTTGCGCTCATGATGCTTGTATCGGTTACCTGTTCAATGGAGATTACTTGCCGGCGGACTTGCCAGCCTTGCGACGGATCTGCTCGCCCTCGTACTTGACGCCCTTGCCCTTGTAGGGCTCCGGCGGCCGGAACGAGCGGATCTTCGCGGCGACCTGGCCGACGAGCTGCTTATCGATGCCGGTCACGGCGATCGTCGTCGCCGTCGGCACTTCGATCGTGATATCCGACGGCGGGAAGAACATGATCGGGTGCGAATACCCGAGGTTCAGCAGCAGCGCGTTTCCGCGGAGCTCGGCACGGTAACCGACGCCGACGATCTCCAGTTTGCGCGTGAAGCCATCGGTCACGCCCGTCACCATGTTGGCGAGCAGCGTGCGCGTCAGGCCATGCAGCGAGCGGCTCTCGGCCTCGTCGTTCGAGCGGGTTACCGCCAGCTCGGCGTTCTCGAGTGCGATCGTGACCTTGTCGCTGACGCGGGTCTGGAGCTCGCCCTTCGGTCCCTTGATGGCGATGGTCTCGCCATCGCGCCGCATCGTGACGCCGGCGGGCATGGCGATGGGCTTTTTACCAATGCGTGACACGTCTATCTCTTCTGGATTTTGTTCTTACCACCAGTGATCGCTTCAGCGAATCGAACGGGCGCCGTTACCACACGTAGCAGAGGACTTCGCCGCCGATGTTGCGACGACGGGCCTCCTTGTCGGTCATCAGTCCCTCGGAGGTGCTGATGATGGCGATGCCGAGTCCGTTCTTGACGCGCGGGAGCTCTTCGGCGCCGGCGTAGCGGCGCAGGCCCGGGCGGCTGACGCGGCGCAGGCCGATGACCGACGGCTCGCCGCCGACATAGCGCAGGTTCAGTCGGATGTAGCCCTGCGGACCCTCCTCGATGCGCTCGAAGTCGGCAATGAAGCCCTGCGTCTTGAGGATCTCGGCCAGGCTCGCCTTCATGCGCGACGCCGGAATCTCGACGAACTTATGGCGCGCCTGCACGGCGTTGCGGATGCGGGTCAGGAAATCTGCTATCGGATCGGTCATGGTTGTCGCGATTGCTAATCAGACAGTGAGAGCACGGTTACCAGCTTGCTTTGCGTTACCAGCTTGCCTTGCGGACGCCGGGGATCTTACCCTCGAGCGCAAGGGCGCGGAACTGATTGCGGCAGAGGCCGAACTTGCGGTAGTATCCGCGCGGGCGGCCCGTAAGCGTGCAGCGGTTGTGCAGACGAACCGGCGAGCTGTTGCGCGGCATGCGCTGCAGCCCCTCGAGGTCGCCGGCCGCCTTGAGCGACGCGCGCTTTTCGGCGTACTTCTCGACGAGGCGCATCCGCTTCTCCTCGCGCGCGATCAAGCATCTACGTGCCATACGGTGTCAGTCTCTCGAAAAAAAACTCGTGATTGCTTTGGAATCTTCGCAGCGTCTCAGGCGGCGGCCTGCTCGGCGTCGGCGGTCGTCGCCTCGACCGTCTCGCGACGGCGGAACGGAAGCCCGAACTCCTTGAGCAGCGCGTACGCCTCCTCGTCGGTCTTCGCCGTCGTCACGAACGTGATGTCCATGCCGTCGATGCGCGAGACCTTGTCGACGTCGATCTCCGGGAAGATGATCTGCTCCTTGATGCCGACGGTGTAGTTGCCGTGGCCATCGAACGAGCGATCGGGAAGTCCGCGGAAGTCACGGATGCGGGGCACCGCGACCGCGATGAAGCGATCGAAGAACTCGTACATCCGCTGACCGCGCAGCGTCACGCGCGCGCCGATCGGCATGTTCTCGCGGAGCTTGAAGTTCGAGATCGAGTTCTTCGCGCGGGTGATCGCCGGCTTCTGTCCGGTGATCAGCTCGAGCTCGGAGACCGCGGTCTGCAGCATCTTCTGATCGGTCACCGCATCGCCGACGCCGCGATTGATCGCGATCTTCACCAGGCGGGGCACCTGCATCACGTTGTCGTAGCCGAAGCGCTTCATCATCGCCGGCACGACCTTCTCGCGATACGTGGCGAGCAGTCGTGCGGGGACCGCATCGACGGTCACCGTCGGCGCCTCTCGACGCTCATCACCACCCTTTGCAGAGCCACCCTTGGCAGCCTGCCCACCCTTGGCGGGAGCGCCCTTGGTGGTCGGGGCGGTCTGCTTCTTCTCTTTGGCCATTGTAGTCAGTTCGCGGCTATATGGAAATGCTGTTTCGACCGAGGGGCGTTAGTCGTTCAGGTCGACGGTCTCGCCGTCGGCTCCCTTCGCGAAGCGGACGCGCACGCGCCGGCCATCCTTCCCCTCATCGTAGCGGACACCCATGCGCACCGGCGCGCCGGTCTTCGGGTGGGCCAGCATGACGTTCGAAATGTGAATCGGCATCTCCTTCTCGTGGATGCCGCCCTGCGGCAGGTCCGGGTTGGCTCCCTTGCGGTAGGCCCGCTTGGCCACACGCACGCCCTCGACGAGCACGCGGTTCTCGCGCGGGTACACCGCGAGGACGCGGCCGGACTTGTTCTTGTCGGCACCGGTGATCACGACCACCGTGTCGCCCTTCTTGATCCGCGGGCGGTGCGCCGCCGTCGCGGTGTTCGTCTGCTTCTTGCTCATCGGGTTACAGCACCTCCGGGGCCAGCGAAACGATCTTCATGTAGTTGCGGTCGCGGAGCTCGCGTGCGACGGGTCCGAAGATGCGGGTGCCGCGGGGCTCGCCCTGCGCGTTGAGCAGCACGGCCGCGTTCTCGTCGAAGCGGATGTAGCTGCCGTCGCGGCGACGGGTTTCCTTCTTGGTGCGGACGACGACCGCCTTCGATACATCCCCCTTCTTCACGTTGCCGCCGGGAAGGGCGCTCTTGACCGACACGACGATGACGTCACCGATGCCGGCGTAGCGACGGGCGTGTCCACCCAGCAGGCGAATGCAGCGGACGCGGCGTGCGCCGGAGTTATCTGCGACAACGAGGTCTGTCTCTTCCTGAATCATGGCTTCCTCCTCCGAGGGTAATCCCGCCAGCTCTGGCCGGCCTCGGCGGCTGGGTTCTATACTTGATGAGGGGATTTGATTACTTCGCCCGATCGATGATCGTATCGACGCGCCAGTGCTTGCTCGCGCTCAGCGGACGCGTCTCGACGATGCGAACGGTATCGCCGACGTTGCAGTCGTTGGTCTCGTCGTGCGCCATGTACTTCTTCGTCTTGTTGAAGTACTTCTTGTACAGCGGATGACGGACGCGCCGGACAACTGCGACGACGACGCTCTTGTTCATCTTGTTGGAGACGACGATCCCCTGGCGGACCTTGCGTCCACCCCCCTGCGTCTGCGACGTGGTCGCGGTCGACGCATCGGCTGCGGCAAGCATCGGCTCGGCGGCCGGCGTGGTAGTCGTCTCTGGATTCTGATCTTCCTGCATGGCGTCTGGTTCGAAACGTTTGCTGTGTCCTTGACTGCTGACTCCTGCTGCCCGGCGCGGGCTTCGTCCTAGCGCGACATCTCCTTCAGGATCGTCCGCAGGCGCGCGGTATCGCGGCGGACCGTGCGGATGGCCGCCGGGTTCTCGAGCTGCCCGACGGCATGCCGGAACTGCATGTCGTTGAGCGCGCGCTCGTTGTCGGCGATCTGCGTCGTGATCTCGCTCTCGGTCAGGTTGCGCAGGTCGGAAGGCTTCGTCGATTTCATTGTATTCTCGGCAGCGATTGCCTGGGATTGCTTCTGTCGTCTACTTCGATCTGGTTCGGCGACCGCGTTACTTCGTCACGACTTCCGGCGTGTAGTCCGGGCGGACGACGACCTTCGTGTTGACCGGCAGCTTGTGGCTGGCCAGGCGAAGGGCCTCCATGGCGATCTCGTTGGAAACGCCGCCGACCTCGAAGATGATCCGGCCCGGCTTGACGACCGCCACCCAGAACTCGGGCGAGCCCTTGCCCGATCCCTGACGGGTCTCGGCCGGCTTCTTGGTCACCGGCTTATCCGGGAACACGCGGATCCAGATCTTTCCGTCGCGCTTCATCTGACGATTGATCGCGATACGGGCGGCCTCGATCTGACGGCTGGTGATCCATGCCGGCTCGAGAACCTTGATCCCATGCGTGCCAAACTCGACGGTCGATCCGCGAAACGCCTTGCCCGTCATCCGGCCGCGCTGGGTCTTGCGATATTTGACTCTCTTCGGAAGTAGCATTGCTCAGCTTGCTTGTCGGGTGCGCTCCCGGCTCTCCGGGTCGCGTCCGCGTGATCGTGTGGATGTAGTCTCGTACCGGGCCGTCGTTCGCGCGCCTAGACGTTCTGCTCCTGCTTCTGTCCGATGACCTCGCCCTTGCAGATCCAGACCTTGACGCCGATCGAGCCCTGCTTGGTCTGGGCCGTCACCTGCGCGTAGTCGATGTCCGCGCGCAGCGTGTGCAGCGGGATGCGACCCTCCTTGTACTGCTCGGTCCGCGACATGTCGGCGCCGCCGAGACGGCCGGCGAGCATGATGCGGATGCCCTCGGCACCCATGCGCATCGCCGAGCTGATCGCCTGCTTCATCGCGCGCCGGAAGGCAACGCGGCCCTCGAGCTGCTGGGCGATGTTCTCGGCGACGAGGTAGGCGTCGAGCTCCGGACGCTTGATCTCGTGAATGAGGATCTTGACGTCCTTCTTGGCGACCTGACGAACCTCCTCCTCGAGCTGCGCGATCTCCTTGCCCGAGCGGCCGATGACCACACCGGGACGCGACGTGTGAATCGTCAGGCGCATCTGCTTCGGCGTGCGCTCGATGACGATCCGGCTGACGCCGGCACGCTTGAGTCGATTGCGCAGGTAGTTGCGCACGACCATGTCCTCGGTGAGCTTCTGGGCGAAGCCCCTCTCATCGTACCAGTTGGCATCCCACGACCGGATGATGCCGAGTCTAAGTCCAATCGGATTCGTTTTCTGTCCCAAGACTGCTCTCGCTGATTAGGTCTTGCTGATGATTCTTCTGACTCGCACCAGGGCTCACCCTGGGTAGCCGCGGCCGTCGGGTCGATCGGCCTGCTCGTGCCTAGCGGCTGCCGACGATGATCGTGAGATGGTTCGAGCGCTTGCGCACGCGATAGGCACGTCCCATCGGCGCCGGCAGAATGCGCTTGACCATCGGGCCGTTGTTGACGAACACCTCCTTGACGAAGAAGGCCTCCGGATCGAGCCGGCCGTCGGGGTCCTTCTGCGTAAGGTTCGCGATCGCCGAGCGAAGCGTCTGCTCCGCATCGCGCGAGGCCATGTGCGTGTCGAAGCGCAGGATGCTGAGCGCCTCGTGGGCGTTCTTCCCCCGGATGAGGTCGATCACCAGACGCATCTTGCGGGGTGACGAGCGAATGTTCTTCCTGACTGCGCGGGCTTCCATGATCTCTGCCTGTCTATGCGGTCGCTGCCGTCGCCGACCCGTGGTCGCTCGAAAACAGATCCGCCGTGATCGTGTTGATTACGCTCTCGTACGATTACTTCCTCTTGTCGCCGGAATGGCCACGGAAGGTGCGCGTCGGCGAGAACTCGCCGAGCTTGTGGCCAACCATGTTCTCGGTCACATAGACCGGGATGAACTTGTTGCCGTTGTGCACCGCGAAGGTGTGGCCGACGAAATCAGGGGCGATCGTCGAGGCGCGCGCCCACGTCTTGATCACGCGCTTCTGGGTCGCGCGATTGAGGTCGCCGACCTTCTTGACCAGGTTGTGATCGACAAACGGGCCCTTCTTGAGCGAGCGTGCCATAGTCTCTAAGCGTTGTTCCGGTGTCTCGTCCGGAGTGTTCTCTGTTCTCGATGCTTCTGCGATCCGCGCGCTGCAATGGCTCGCGGCCCGACGATGCGCGGTGCTTACTTCGTCCGCTTGCGGACGATGAACTTGTTCGAGGCCTTGTTGCGCTTGCGCGTCTTGGCGCCCTTGGCATACTTGCCCCACGGCGAGCGCGGGTGCTGGCGGCCACCGCCGGACTTCGAGCGTCCCTCGCCGCCACCCATCGGGTGATCGACCGGGTTCATCGCCATGCCTCGGGTCTGCGGGCGGACGCCGAGCCAGCGCTTGCGACCGGCCTTGCCCAGCGAGATGTTCTCGTGATCGGCGTTGCCGACCGAGCCCAGCGTCGCGAAGCAGACGTTGCGGATCATCCGAACCTCGCCCGAGGGAAGCTTCACCGAGGTGAAGTCGCCGGAGCGGGAGACGACCTGCGCGCCGGCGCCGGCGGAGCGGGAGAGCTGTCCGCCGCGGCCCGGGGTCAGCTCGATGTTGTGCACGAAGCTTCCGAGCGGGACGCGGCTGATCGGCATCGCGTTGCCGTCGCGGATCTCGGCGTCGGGTCCGGCCATCAGCGTGTCGCCGACCTTCACGCCGTTCGGTGCAAGGATGTAGCGCTTGTCGCCGTCGGCGTACTCGAGCAGGCAGATGCGCGCCGAGCGGTTCGGATCGTACTCGATCGTCGCCACGGTCGCGGCCACACCGATCTTGTTGCGGCGGAAGTCAATGATGCGGTACCGGCGCTTGTGTCCGCCACCACGATGACGCGAGGTGATCCGACCACGGTTGTTGCGACCGCCCGACTTCTTGATCGGCGCGAGAAGCGACTTCTCCGGCGTATCGGTCGTCAGCTCCTCGAACGTCGACACCGTGTAAAACCGGCGCGAACTGGTCGTCGGTTTGCTGGCACGAATTCCCATGACGTAGTTCTGTAGGAAGAGCGCCCAAGGGCGCGTGTTCAATGCTTCTGCTTCTCTCTGGGAGCGCGGGGTCGTCTTCTACTCGTTCGGCAGATCGCCGACGACGTCGATCGTCTGTCCTGCGCGAAGGGTCACGACGGCCTTCTTGCGCTGCGGGGTCTTGCCGACGACGTAGCCGCGCTTGGTCATGCGCATCTTTGCCTTCGAGCGGATCGTGATCGTGCGAACGCTCGTCACGCCGACCTTGTAGCGCAGCTCGATCGCCTTGCGGATCTCGATCTTGTTGGCGTCGGTGGCCACCTCGAAGACGTACTGCCCCTGGTCGTTCATCGACATGCTCTTCTCGGAGAGGAGCGGGCGCTTGAGTACGGGTCTCATGATGATCTTCTCGTCTGTGCCGTGGCTCGTGTGTGGATTGCTTACTGGCCGTCGTTGTTCGAGAGCTGGTCGACCAGCAGGTCCACCGAGCCACGCTCGATCACGAGCACCTGGTTGTTGAGCAGGTCATAGGTCGAGACGTTCTTCGCCTCGATGACCTCGCAGCGGGCGATGTTGCGGGCCGACTTCATCAGCGTGTCGTTCTGCTCGCGCACCAGCACCAGGGCCTTCTTGCCCTGCGCGTCGAGCGCGCGGAGCATGTCGGCGAACGGGCGGGTCTTCGCTGCGGCGAAGTCGAGGTTCTCGACCACGACGATCTCGTTCGAGCGGGCCTTGAGCGACAGCGCCGAGCGGCGCGCCAGCTGGCGCATCTTCTTGGGCATCGTCTGGCGGTACTCGTGCGGGTGCGGTCCGTGGACCGTTCCACCACCGACCCACAGTGGCGAGCGCGTGTGGCCGGCGCGGGCGGTTCCGCGTCCCTTCTGCCGCCACGGCTTGCGCGTGCTGCCGGAGACTTCGCCGCGGCTCTTGGTCTTGTGCGTGCCCTGGCGCTGGTTCGCCAGGTACATCTTGACGGCCTGGTGCATCACGGCAATGTTCGGCTCGATGCCGAAGACCGAATCCGGGAGCTCGACGCTGCCGGCTGCGCTTCCGTCGATGCGTTTGATATCGATAGTCATCTTCAAACTCACTGCTGTGGAACGGCCCCGTCATGGAGCCGGCTCGAGAAACAGACCCGCGTGACCCGTGGGGTCCGCGTGGCGTCAGGGTTACTTCTTCCGGAGCTTCAGGATCTCGACGACACTGTTCGGGGCGCCCGGGATCGAGCCCTTGACGACCAGCACGTTGCGCTCGGGCATGACCGCGACGACCGTGAGGTTGCGGACCGAGGCGCGCTTGCCGCCCATGCGACCGGCCATTCGCGTTCCCTTGAACACGCGCGACGGGTAGCTCGAGCCGCCGATCGATCCCGGCGCGCGCTCACGATCGGACTGACCGTGCGTGCGCATGCCGACGCCGCTGAAGTGATGCCGGCGCATGACGCCCTGGAAGCCGCGTCCCTTGCTCGTGGCCGAGATGCGGACCGAGTCGCCCTGGGCGAAGACATCGCCGACGTTGATCACGTCGCCGGTCTTGTAGCCGGAGACGTCGTAGCTGCGGAACTCCTTGAGGATCCGCGCCGTCGTCGCGCCCGACTTCGCGAGGTGACCGCTCTCGGGCTGGTTGATGTTCTTCAGCGAGCGCGACCCGAAGCCGAGCTGCAGAGCCTCGTAGCCGTCGGTCTCCTGCGTCTTGACCTGCGTGACGGTGCACGGGCCGGCCTCGATCAGCGTGCACGGGATGTAGATTCCCTGCTCGTTGAAGTAGCCGGTCATGCCGATTTTTCTACCTACTAGCGCAGCCATCGTATCTATCTCGTGAAGTGAAGCAGGCCGACCGGGTCAGTGGTCGCCCTGGTAAACAGTGTCGGTGTACGGTTCGCTCGCTCGAAGTGCGCACCATGGCCCGGGCTCGATGCCCGGCGGGCGCCGCGTCCTCGAGAGGGTCAGACCTTGATCTCGACGTCGACGCCGGCCGGGAGCTCGAGTCGCATCAGCGAGTCGACCGTCTTCGGCGTCGAGTTCAGGATGTCGATCAGGCGCTTGTGCGAGCGCTGCTCGAACTGCTCGCGCGACTTCTTGTCGACGTGCGGCGAGCGAAGCACCGTGTAGATCGTCTTCTCGGTCGGCAGGGGCACGGGCCCGGAGACGATCGCGCCCGTCTGCTTGACGGTGCGGATGATCTTCTCGGCCGACTTGTCGATCAGGTTGTGATCGTACGACTTGAGCTTGATGCGGATAACCTGGGCAGCCACGGCGTCGTGCTCCGAATGGATAAAAACGTCAACGGTGCCTCCGTTGCCGGAGGCGTCATCTACAGAAAAAGGGGTCCCTCCGCCATTGGCGGATCGCGCCCGAATCGATTGTCGCTACTGCGAGTCCGGTCTCATCTAGGAAACATCAGGGGAGGCTCAGGGGCTGAGCCGATTCGGCGGGAAGGGGTGCCGAAGATCCCGATGTATTGGCTGTCCGATCAACGTTGCGGGCGGAGGGCTGAGGCTCACTTCAGCTGGCTGCTGACGACTCCGGCATTGCGCCGGACGGGCCGCTGACCGCTCCGTGGTCCCTGTTGAGCCTTCCACTTTCCCCGGAAGATGGGACCGGGGAGTTAGAAGGGTTGTTCGGGCGCCTTCATGAGACGAATTACTTGTTAAGCCTACAAATATACCGTTGCGATGCTGCGGGTGCAAGCGGGCAGGGCGGCAAAATGGCGGCGAAACCGTGCTCAAATGTAAAGGGCCCCGGAGACGAGCTCCGGGGCCCTTTCATTCTTCGAAGAATTCGAGGCTTACTCGAGGATCTTCGTGACGATGCCTGCGCCGACGGTACGGCCACCCTCACGGACGGCGAAGCGGAGGCCCTCCTCCATCGCGATGTCGGTGATGAGGTCGATCGTCAGGTTGTCGATGTTGTCGCCCGGCATGACCATCTCGGTGCCGGCTGGCAGCGTGACGATGCCGGTGACGTCGGTCGTGCGGAAGTAGAACTGCGGGCGATAGCCGTTGAAGAACGGCGTGTGACGGCCGCCCTCCTCCTTGCCGAGCACGTAGATCTGCGCGTTGAACTTCTTGTGCGGGGTGATCGAACCCGGCTTGGCGATGACCATGCCGCGCTCGAGCTCCGCCTTGTCGACGCCGCGAAGCAGCAGACCGACGTTGTCGCCGGCGCGACCCTCATCGAGCAGCTTGCGGAACATCTCGACGCCGGTGCAGACCGACTTCTTCTTCGCGCCGAAGCCGAGGATCTCGACCTCCTCGTTGACCTTGACGATACCGCGCTCGATACGGCCGGTGCCGACGGTGCCACGACCGGTGATCGTGAACACGTCCTCGACCGGCATCAGGAACGGCTTGTCGGTGTCGCGGACGGGGGTCGGGATGTAGGTATCGACCGCGTCCATGAGATCCCAGATGCACTGGTAGCGGGGATCATCGACCGGGGCGCCGCTGGTGCCGGCCTCGAGGGCCTGCAGGGCCGAGCCCTTGATGATCGGGATCTCGTCGCCCGGGAACTCGTACTTCGAGAGCAGCTCGCGGACCTCGAGCTCGACGAGCTCGAGCAGATCCGGATCGGCGATGTCGACCTTGTTCATGAACACGACGATACGGGGCACGCCGACCTGGCGGCACAGCAGGATGTGCGCGCGGGTCTGCGGCATCGGGCCGTCGGTCGCGGCGACCACGAGGATCGCTCCGTCCATCTGGGCGGCGCCGGTGATCATGTTCTTGATGTAGTCGGCGTGGCCCGGGCAGTCGACGTGCGCGTAGTGGCGGACGTCGGTCTGGTACTCGACGTGCGCGGTCGCGATTGTGATTCCACGGGCGCGCTCCTCCGGAGCATTGTCGATCGAATCGAACGTGCGGATCTCACCGCCGTGCTTGTGCGCCAGCGCCATCGTGATGGCCGCGGTCAGCGTGGTCTTGCCGTGATCGACGTGACCGATGGTACCCACGTTGATGTGGGGTTTGCTGCGGTCGAATTTCTCCTTTGCCATTCCTGAAGAACTCCTAAACGGGTAGGGTTATGAGATAGAGAACTGAATTGCTGACTGTCGCAAACGCCCGGCCGCCTACGCAGCCACCGCCTTGCCGCTCTTCTCGACGATCTCGGCGGCGACCGACTTCGGCACCTCCTCGTAGTGGTCCATCACCATCGAGTAGATGGCGCGGCCCTGCGTCGCCGAGCGCAGCGTGGTCGAGTAGCCGAACATCTCGGCCAGCGGCACCATCGCCTTGATCACCTGGGCGTCGGAGCGCGGGGTCATGCCCTCGATCCGGCCGCGGCGGCCGGAGAGGTCGCCCATGACGTCGCCCATGTACTCCTCGGGCGTCACGACCTCGACGGCCATGATCGGCTCGAGCAGCACCGGCTTGGCCTTGCGGCACGCCTCCTTGAAGCACATCGACGCGGCGATCTTGAACGCCATCTCCGACGAGTCGACGTCGTGGTACGAGCCGAAGTGGAGCTTCGCCTTGATGTCGACGACCGGGAAGCCAGCGACGACACCGTTGCGCAGCGCCTCGGTGATGCCCTGCTCGACCGGCTTGATGAACTCGCGCGGGATCACGCCGCCGACGATCGCGTTGACGAACTCGAAGCCCTTGCCGGGCTCGTTCGGCGAGAATTCGATGACGACGTGGCCGTACTGTCCCTTACCGCCGGACTGGCGCACGAACTTGTGCTCCTGGTCGATGGTCTGGCGGATCGTCTCGCGATAGGCCACCTGCGGCTTGCCGACGTTCGCCTCGACGCGGAACTCGCGCTTGATGCGATCGACGAGGATCTCGAGATGGAGCTCGCCCATTCCCTGGATGATCGTCTGGTTCGTCTCCTCGTCGACCGAGACGCGGAAGGTCGGATCCTCTTCGGCGAGCTTCTGCAGCGCCTCGCCGAGACGGTCCTGGTCGGCCTTCGTCTTCGGCTCGATGGCCTGGGCGATGACCGGCTCCGGGAACTCCATCTTCTCGAGGACGATCGGCTTCGACTCATCGCAGAGCGTGTCGCCGGTCTTGGTCTGCTTCAGGCCGACGAGCGCGACGATGTCGCCGGTGTAGGCCTCGGTGATGTCCTCGCGATGGTTCGCGTGCATCTGCAGCAGACGGCCGACTCGCTCCTTCTTGCCGGTGATCGTGTTGACGACGTAGGAACCGGCCTGCAGCACGCCCGAGTAGACGCGCACGAAGGTCAGCTTGCCGACGAACTTGTCGGCGATGATCTTGAACGCCAGGCCGGCGAACGACTCGCTGTCGTTGGCCTCGCGCTCGATGTGCTCGTTCGAGTCCGGATGATGACCGGCGGTCGCGCCGATGTCGTACGGGCTCGGCATGAACTCGACGACGGCGTCGAGCAGCTGCTGCACGCCCTTGTTCTTGAACGACGAACCGAGGAAGACCGGGATGATCTTGACCCGCAGCGAGGCCTCGCGGAGCACCTTGCGGATCTCCTCGGAGGAGATGTCCTCGCCGCCGAGGTACTTCTCCAGCAGCGTGTCATCGACCTCGGCGACCGCCTCGAGCATCGCGGTGCGATACTCGCGGGCCTGCTCCTCCATGTCGTGCGGGATGTCGATGACGTCCCACGTCGAGCCCTGGGTGTGATCGTGGAAGATGTACGCCTTGTTCTCGATCAGGTCGACGATGCCCTTGAACATCTCGCCCTGGCCGACCGGAAGCTGCATCGGGACGGCATTGGCCCCGAGGCGGTCCTTCATCATCTGGACGACCTTGAGGAAGTCGGCGCCGACGCGGTCCATCTTGTTGACGAACGCGATGCGGGGCACCTGGTACTTGTCGGCCTGGCGCCAGACGGTCTCAGACTGCGGCTCGACGCCACCGACCGAGCAGAAGAGCGCGACCGCGCCATCGAGCACGCGCAGCGAGCGCTGGACCTCGACGGTGAAGTCGATATGGCCCGGCGTGTCGATGATGTTGAAGCGATGCTCCGGGAACTGCGCGTGCGAGCCCTTCCAGAAGCAGGTCGTCGCGGCCGAGGTGATCGTAATGCCACGCTCCTGCTCCTGCTCCATGTAATCCATGGTCGCAGCGCCGTCGTGCACCTCGCCGATACGATGGAGCACGCCGGTGTAGAAGAGGATACGCTCGGTCGTCGTCGTCTTGCCGGCATCAATGTGGGCCATGATGCCGATGTTCCTAACCCGGTCTAACGGATATATGCGTGGCATGAGTATGAGGGTGTTGGAAAAACGCGTGTGTGTATCGTTATCGTATCGAGGCGTGCTCATCGGGCCACGGCGCCGTCACCGGCGTCGTGACCATCGCGGATCAATCGTTCACATCGTATCTCGGAGCGACGCGGGCCAACCGGCGCGTACTACCAGCGGAAGTGCGCGAATGCCTTGTTCGACTCGGCCATGCGGTGCGTGTCCTCGCGCTTCTTGACGGCCCCACCCTCGCCATTGCTGGCGGCGATGAGCTCGGCGGCGAGCTTCTCGTGCATGCTGCGATCGCGACGCTCGGTCGCGAAGCGGATCAGCCAGCGGATCCCCAGGGCGGCGCGGCGGTCCGGACGGACCTCCATCGGCACCTGATAGGTCGAGCCGCCGACGCGACGCGAGCGCACCTCGACCGCCGGGGAGGCGTTCTGAAGGGCGCGGCGCAGGACCTCGATCGGCTCCTGCTGCGTCTTCTCGACGACGATCTCGAGCGCATCGTACAGGATGTTCCGTGCGGTGCTCTTCTTGCCGTCCTGCATCAGGTTGTTGATGAACCGTGCAACGGTCACATCCTGGAACTTCGCATCGGGGGTCACCAGTCGTCGCTCGGCGCGCTTCTTTCTCATACTGCTGCTACTCTATACCTGGGTTGTTGACTGTACTGCTTTCTCGGTGCCTCGTGAGGCGATCGCTGCTGCGGTGCGCTGCTGCGGTGCGTCGTATCGCTGGGCGTCGTTCGATCGACGCTCAGACAGCCCGGGCATTGCGCCGGGCGATCGACCGTCCGGGACGTCGCTCGCATGCCGTCGGGCGCGAGCCCTCGAGCGCATGCCGTCGCGCGATTACTTCGGGCGCTTCGCGCCGTACTTCGAGCGCGCCTGGCGGCGGTTGGCGACGCCCTGCGTGTCGAGCGTTCCGCGGATGATGTGGTAGCGCACGCCCGGCAGATCCTTCACTCGTCCGCCGCGAATCAGCACGATCGAGTGCTCCTGCAGATTGTGGCCCTCGCCCGGAATGTAGGCGGTCACCTCGATCTGGTTCGTCAGGCGCACGCGGGCGACCTTGCGCAGAGCCGAGTTCGGCTTCTTCGGCGTCGTCGTGTACACGCGCGTGCACACGCCGCGACGCTGCGGACAGGAGTCGAGCGCGGGCGAGGAGCTCTTGTACGGCTTGTTTTCGCGTCCCTTGCGGACGAGCTGGTTGATTGTCGGCACGGCTACTGGCTAATAAGATGGTCTGAACGGTTCACTTGGCAACAAAACAGCCCGCTAATATAGCCGGCAGCCCCCGATCGAGGCAAGGGGTCATTTGCATCCAATCGTTTGCATTGAAGGCGATTACGCCACGATTTCGCGCTTCCGCGCCTACCGCCCGCTGTCGCCGCCGGGCGGCGGCTGCGGCGTGACGCCGGAGTGGACGCTGTCGTCCGGCGCGGGCATTCCCCCGCCGTGCGGATCGCCCATGCCCTGGTCGCCCGTCCCGGGATGCCCCGGCGGCATCTCCGACTGCGGCGCCAGCGGCGCCGAGGTGACCTTGAGCTTGCCCCCTTCGGGTGTGAAGTAGCGCAGCTCGCCGGTGCCGTTGCGCTCGATCGACAGCACGACGAGGGTGTCTGCCTTGACGACGGTGTAGCCGCCGGCCAGGCTCGCGGTGTACATCGGGTCGCGTCCCATCACGGCGATGAACGCGTCGCGCGCCGGGCGGGTGCCGACGGTATCCCAGAAACCACGCTCGTCCGGCGTCATCGACGCACGCGAGCGGTAGCTCATCGCGATCAGCGAGTCGAAGCCGAGCCGCATGTCGCGGTCGAGAGCGTCGTAGAGGTAGCCGTAGTCCTTCTTCGAGGCGGCCTCGACGAGGCTCTTGTACGCCTCGACGGGATCCTCGGTCGAGCTGTCGGAGCAGCCCGTCGCAATGAATGTCGCCAGCGCCAGCGCGCCGAGCATGGAGATCGCCTTCACGTCGCCTCGATCAGTGCCGTTGGGGTAACCCTCCTCTGAGGGGAAGACCCGCAAGTTAGACCGAAAGCGGCGACAATGACAAAAGGCAAATACCGGCCGACGGTTGCGCTTTCCACTTCCTCCCTGCCCCTGCCGGAGAATATCTTTGCACCATGCCGACCGCTCCCGTCCCACATCCCGTGTACACCGTGCGCCTCGACGGGCGGACGGTGGAATACACGATTCGTCGGAGCGCCCGGGCCAAGCATGTGCGGATCACGATCTCGGCGCATGATGGCGTCGTGGTGACGTTCCCGACGCGGATGCGCCGCTATGTCAATCCCGATGACTTCATCCGGGAGAAGCAGGAGTGGGTGCTGCGCCATCTCGAGACGCTCGCACCATCGACGCGCGCGCCGGAGCTGACGAGCGGCAGCCGGGTGAGCATCTACGGCCGCGAGTACACGGTGTCGATTCTCAACTGCAGCGTTCGGCGGCCGGAGATCGAGCTGGCGGGCTCGGAGCTGCGGGTCGCGCTTCCGATCGGCTACGACGGCGAGGTCAAGGAGGCGGTCCGTGGGTGGATCCGTGCGCAGGCCGCGCCGGCGATCGAGCGCGAGGCCGAGCGCCTGGCCGGGCTCATCGGTGTCAAGTACCGGCGATTGACGATCCGCGATCAGCGGACGAAGTGGGGCAGCTGCTCGCGCACCGGGAACCTATCATTCAACTGGCGGCTCATCCTCTTCCCTCCCGCTGTTCTCCGATACGTGGTCATCCACGAGCTCTGTCACCTGAAGCAGTTCAACCATTCGCCACGCTTCTGGCAGCTCGTCGAGCAGTTCGATCCCGACTACGAGTCGTCGATTCGCTGGCTCAGGACCCACGGAGTGCAGATCGAGGGAGCCCTTCGCTAATGGCAGATCTTCGCGAGACTCTCTTTTCCTACCGCAGCTACACTCCCATTCCCTTTCTCGTGCTCGGCCTGCTCTTCGGCCGGCCGACGGTGACGAGTCTTGTCGTCGGGGGGCTCGTCGCGCTCGTCGGCGAGGCGATCCGGTTCTGGGGTGTCGGACATGCAAGCTCCGAGACGCGCGTGACCGGCTCGGTCGGCGGCTCGCGGCTCGTCGTGTCCGGCCCGTTCGCATACGTGCGCAACCCACTGTACGTGGGCAACATCCTGATGTACACCGGACTCGGCGTGATGGCCAACGTCCCGTGGCTCATCGTCGCGACGCTGGTGTGGTTCGTCTTCCAGTACACGATGATCGTCTCGCGTGAGGAGGACTACCTCGCCGGCGCGTTCGCTGAGGACTACGCGCGGTACCGCGCGGGCGTGCGGCGCTTTCTTCCGCGGCTGACGCCATACGAGCCCGGCCGCGACCGGCGAATCGAGTGGGGCATGGCGGTGCGCTCGGAGCGCCGCACCTTCCAGGCGTTCGCGATCGGCGTCGCGCTGATCGTGGCGAAGTGGCTGGCAATCCGCTAGGACGTCACGCCCGTCCGGACGAGCGGCCGGACGGCGCAACGGCCCGCGAACCTCCCTATCCCAGCAGTCGTCCGAGATAGCTCGGCAGCATCTCGCGCCACGTCGGCCAGTCGTGCGACCACTCGGCGCCCCAGACTTCGACGTTGCTGTGGACGCCCTTGCGCGAGAGGATCTCCGAGATGCGTCGTGACTCCTGCGGCGCCTCGTAGGGACCCGAGCCGCTCAGGAAGTGGATCGACTTGCCGTTGCGCAGCATTCCGAGTTGCGGATCGCCGAGGTGTGGCAGGTAGTCGACCGGCGAGTTGAAGTAGACGTCCTGATCCCAGTAGCCACCCGCGTACTCCTTCAGATCGTAGATGCCGCTGAGACCGATCGTTCCGCCGAAGAGGTCGGGGCGACGGAACAGCATGTTCGCGCCGTGGAACGCGCCGAGCGAAACGCCGCAGGTGATGATGCTGCCGGAGCCGCCCATGGAGTTGCGGATGAACGGCACGACTTCGTTCTCGATGTACGCGTTGTACTGCTGATGGCGGATCGCTTTCTGACGACCACCGATCCGATGGTTGAGCCAGCTCTCGAGATTGATCGAGTTGATCGAGAAGACCTTGACCTTGCCGGCATCGATGAGATGGCGGATCGAGTCGATCAGAAAGAACCGCTCGTACTCGAGGTAGTCCGCCCCGGCCGACGGGAACATCAGAAGGGCAGGGCCGAAGTGCCCGTAGGTGACGATCTCCATCTGCTTGTTGAGCCGATGGCTGTACCAGGCGTCGATCTTCCGGTGCATGTGAGGAGCTCGTTCGTTGCGTGATCGTCAGTGATGCTCCGGCGAACCGGAGAGGGCGCGAACATACGAAAGCTGCGGCGATCGCTCGGGCTAGCGCGAGCCCGCGGCCGCGCCGCCTCGGGTCGTGTCGTCGCCTGTCGTCGCGGCGCCCGTGCCTGATGCGGCGCTCGTATCCAGCGTCGCGCCGCCGACGGCGATCGCGTTGCGGACGCTCGTGACGCCCTCGATGCTGCGCACGAGACGCTCGGCCTCCGAGCGCGCCTCCTCGCTGGCGACCGACCCGATGAGCGTGACGCTGGCCTCGCCGGTGATCTCCGCCTGTACCGAGTCCATCCCCTTGATGTTGTCGAGGATCATTTGGATGCGGGTCTCGGACACCTCGGTGCCGACATCCGCCGCCGCGTTCTCGATACTCTCGCCGACGCGCTCCATCCCGCGCTCAAAGCGGGACGTCGAGTCGCCGCCCGCTGCATCTCCCTCACTCTCGCATCCGAGCAGCCCCACGGCGACCACTGCAATGAACAGGACTCTCATGACATTCCCTCGGTGAATGAGTTTCCATCGGGCAACGGAGGCCCGGTCAGTCTTCCTCCTCTTCGACTCCGGAGTCGCGACGGCGGCCGCTCTTCTGCGGAGCTCCCTGCACGACCACCACGAACTCTCCCTTGATCGAGGCGCGCGCGCCGTAGTTGGCCGCGAGCTCGGCGAGCGTGCCCCGTGTGACCTCCTCGAAGAGCGTCGACAGCTCGCGCGCGACGCAGGCGCGGCGATCGGCGCCGCAGTGCTCGGCGAGCTCGTTGAGTGCCTTGACGATGCGGTGCGGCGACTCGTAGAGCACGAACGTCGAGGGGACCTCTGCGAGCCGTCGGAGCATCGTCTGGCGTCCCTTCTTGTGGGGAAGGAATCCCTCGAACAGAACCGCGTCGGTCGGCAGTCCGCTCGCGACGACGGCGGGGATCACCGCGGTCGGTCCGGGAAGCGGGACGATCCGGATGTCGTGCTCGATCGCCGCGACGACGAGCCGTGCGCCGGGATCGCTGATGCCGGGCGTGCCCGCGTCGCTGACGAGCGCGATGTCGTCGCCCCCGCGCAGGATGCCGATGAGCTGCGCGAGGCGCTCGCGCTCGTTGCCCGCGAAGTAGCTGATCAATCGCTTCTGCGGTACCTCGAAGTGGCGCAGGAGATTCGAGGTGACGCGGGTGTCCTCGCAGGCGATCGTGCCGACCTCTCGAAGGATTCGCAGCGCGCGCAGCGTGATGTCCTCGAGGTTTCCGATCGGCGTCGGAACGATGTAGAGCGTGCCGCTCGTCGACTCGCTCATGCAGTGCCCCCGTCGACTGCCCGCGTGTCGCGGCGCTCTCCGAAGAATGCGCGCAACAGCTCCGCGCAGTCGTGATCGAGGATGCCTCCGTGTGTCTCGACGCGATGGTTTAGCCGCGCATCCGCGGTGATTGCATACAGCGTGCCGGCCGCGCCGGCACGCGCATCGAAGGCTCCGAAGAACAGCCGCGAGACGCGGGCGAGCACGATGGCTCCGGCGCACATCGGGCACGGCTCGAGCGTCACGTACAGCGAGCAGCCGTCGAGACGTGGATCGCCCGTGACGATCGCGGCGCGCTGGATAGCGATGAGCTCGGCGTGCGCGGTCGCGTCGTGACGAGCCACGGTCTCGTTGTGCGCGCTGGCGATCACCGCGCCGTCGCGCACGACGACGGCGCCGACGGGCACCTCGTCGAGCTCACGCGCCTGTCGCGCCTGCTCGATTGCGAGCTGCATGAAACGCTCGTGGTAGGTCATCGTCGGAAGATACACGCCGCCGGGTCGTTTCACCGCGCGGCGGCCCGGCGTAACTTCGAGGATGCCAATCATGACTTCTCACGCAGTAATCATTCCGATGCTCGTCGCGCTCGTC
>Ga0247823_10000300_pt1 | contig 42920 bp, 48 predicted proteins | sample 13C_PalmiticAcid_2_FD_192426 | JGI IMG/M metagenome (GOLD analysis project Ga0247823, IMG submission 192426) | Soil microbial communities from agricultural site in Penn Yan, New York, United States - 13C_PalmiticAcid_Day30 | ecosystem: Environmental > Terrestrial > Soil > Agricultural land... | reverse complement strand
CGACCTGGCCAATGCGCAGTCGACCTTCATGGTGGAGATGACCGAGGCCGCGCAGATCCTGAACGCGGCCACGCCCGAGAGCCTGGTGCTGATGGACGAGATCGGCCGCGGCACCTCCACCTTCGACGGCCTGGCGCTGGCGGGTGGCATTGCCACGCACCTGCACGACAAGTCGCGCGCCTACACGCTGTTCGCCACGCACTATTTCGAGCTGACCGAGTTCCCGGCCAGCCACCACGCGGCGGTGAACGTGCACGTGAGCGCGGTGGAGTCCGGCGGCAAGGGCGGCGGCGGCATCGTGTTCCTGCACCAGATCGAGCAGGGCCCGGCCAGCCGCAGCTACGGGATTCAGGTGGCGCGCCTGGCGGGCGTGCCGGCGGGGGTGGTGCAGCATGCGCGCCACGCCCTGGCCGCTCTGGAGGCCCAGAGCGAAGAAAGCCGCAGCCAGGTGGACCTGTTCGCGCCCCCACCTGCCACACTGGAGCCTGAAGCGCACCCGCTGCTGGCGGCCGTGGCGCAGATCGACCCCGACACCCTGAGCCCGCGCGAAGCGCTGGAACAGCTTTACGCCCTGAAGAAACTCGCCTCTGCCTCATCATGACTTACTGCGTCGCCGTCAAACTCAACGCGGGCATGGTCTTCCTCTCGGACTCGCGCACCAACGCGGGTCTGGACCAGATCAGCACCTTCCGCAAGATGATCGTCTATGAAAAGCCGGGCGACCGCTTCATGTGCCTGCTCTCGGCAGGCAACCTGAGCATTTCGCAGTCGGTGCGCGAGATCCTGCAGGTGGAGCAGCTCAGCGACCCCGATGGCGGCGAGCCCGTCACGATCTGGAACGCCAAGAGCATGTTCGATGCGGCGCGCGTGCTGGGCTCGGCGGTGCGCCACGTGTACGAGCGCGACGGCGATGCGCTGCAGCGCGCGGGCGTGGACTTCAACGCGTCCATGATCTTCGGCGGCCAGGTGCGCGGCGAGGGCATGCGCCTGTTCCAGGTGTATTCGGCCGGCAACTTCATCGAGGCCACGGCAGAGACCCCGTTCTTCCAGATCGGCGAGTCGAAGTACGGCAAGCCGGTGCTGGACCGCGTGATCGCGCCCGAGACGCCGCTGGACGAGGCCGCCAAGTGCGTGCTGGTGTCGATGGACTCCACGCTGAAGTCCAACCTGTCGGTGGGCCTGCCGCTGGACCTGGCGGTGTACGAGGTCAACATGCTGCAGTCGGACAAGATCACCTGCATCGACAACGACAACCCTTACCTGCGCATGCTGCACAAGACCTGGGGCCAGAAGCTGCGCGAGGTGTTCGACGAGATCGAGGACCCGACCTGGGACGACGCGCACACCGAGGTGCCGCTGCTGAGCGACAACCCGCGCAACGCGCCGCTCAAGAAGATCACCAATGCCCGAGAAAAGCTGATCTGAGGCATGTCGCTGATCGTTTTTTCCCACGCCAACAGTTTCCCCGCCAGCACCTACGGTGTGCTTTTCAAGTCGCTGCGCGCGCGCGGCCACACGGTGCGCGCGGTGGACCGCTTCGGCCACGAGCCCAGCTACCCGGTGACGAGCAACTGGCCGCACCTGGTGCAGCAGCTGGCGGACTTCGCGGCCCCCGAGATCGAGCGCCACGGCCAGGGCGCCTGGCTGGTGGGCCATTCGCTGGGCGGCTTCCTCAGCCTGATGTGCGCCGCGCGGCACCCGAAGCTGGGCGGCCACGCGGTGCGTGGTGTGGTGCTGATCGACTCGCCGGTGCTCGGCGGCTGGCGGGCGCGCACGCTCGAACTCGTCAAACGCACGCAGCTGGTGGGCTCGATCTCGCCCGGCAAGATCAGCCGCCGCCGGCGCCACAGCTGGCCCGACGCGCAGACCGCGCACGCCCACTTCAGCAGCAAGCAGGCGTTCGCGCGCTGGGACGCGGGCGTGCTGCGCGACTACATCCACCACGGCACGCGCGACGAGGTCGATGCGCATGGCAAGGCGCACCGCGTGCTGGCCTTCGACCGCGAGGTGGAGACCGCGATCTACAACACCCTGCCCCACAACCTGGACCGCCTGCTGCGCCGCCACCCGCTGCAGTGCCCGGTGGCCTTCATCGGCGGCACCGAGTCGCAGGAAATGAAGCAGGTGGGCATGTCGATGACGCTGCGCCTGGTCGGCAAGGCCCACCCCGAGCGCCTGCGCATCCTGGAGGGCAGTCACCTGTTTCCGATGGAGCGACCGCTGGAGACGGCCGCCGCCATCGACGACATGCTGGGCGCCCTGACCCCCGCCCGCTGGGCCACCTCGCGCACCGATTGAAGCAAGCCGGTGTAAGCTGGGCCACTTTTTTCACCGCCCGCCCATGACGACCCCACCGTCCTCCCCGAGCCCGCTGCAGCGGTTCTGGCAACGCGTGGTGAACTGGCAACCCAGGGAACACAGCGCGGGGCTGCGCTACCTGGTGGCCGTGCTGCTGACGCTGGCCGCCGTCTGGCTGCGCGTGACGCTGGCGCCGGCCGAGTCGGGCGGGCGCTTCATCACCCTGTCGCTCGCGACCGCGCTGGCGGCGCTATACGGCGGCTTCATTCCCGGCCTGCTCAGCGCGGTGCTGGGCACCACGCTGATCAACTTCCTGATGGTCAAGCCCTACTGGAGCCTGGCGATCGACAACCCGGTCGAGGCCTTCTGGCTCAACCTCTGGCATTTGCTGACGCAGGTGGTGGTGGTGGGTGCGATCACGCTGATGCAGCGCCAGGCCCGCCACATGCGCGAGGCCACCGAGCTGATCCAGCAGAGCAAGAAGCAGCTGGAGGACACCTTCGAACAAAGCGCCACCGGCATGGCGCACAACGACCTTCACGGCCGCTGGATCCGCCTGAACCAGACCTACTGCGACATCGTGGGCTACACGAAGGAAGAAATGCTGACCAAGCATTTCCGCGACTTCACCCACCCTGACGACCTGGAGCTGGACATGCGCCAGCTTCAGCGCACGCTGGCCGGCGAGATCCACCACTACAGCTTCGAGAAGCGCTACATCCACCGGCTGGGCCACATCGTCTGGGCGCACATCACCATTTCGCTGGTGCGCAAGGCGTCGGGCGAGCCGGACTACCTGATCGCGGTGGTGCAGGACATCAGCTCGCGCAAGGCCATCGAGGACGCGCTGCGCACCAGCGAACACCTGCTGCGCCAGGCGCATGCCCTGGCGGGTCTGGCCAGCTGGCGCGCCGACCTCGTGACCGGGCGGTTCACCACGCTGGCGGGCTCGCACGAGATCCTGGGCCTGCCCTCGGCCGACTTCAGCGCGCAGGACATGATCGCGCTGACGCACCCGGACGACTTTCCCAAGGCGTTCCAGCTCTGGAAGCTCGCGGTGCAGGGCAAGGCGGATTACCACATCGAGTACCGGCTGCTGTTCGGCGGCCAGGAGCACTGGTTCCTCGTGCAGGCCGAGTTCCAGCGCGACGCCCGGGGGCGTGCGGTGAGCGCGCTGGGCGTGATCCAGGACGTGAGCAAGCGCAAGCGCGCCGAGCTAGAGATCCAGCAGCTCAACGCCTCGCTGGAACAGCGCATCCAACGCCGCACCGAAGCGCTGAAGGCGGCCTACGACGAGCTGGAAAGCTATTCCTACGCGGTGGCGCACGACCTGCGCTCGCCGCTGCGCATCATCAATGGCTTCGCGCAGGCGCTGCACGAAGACAACCCCGGCCTGAGCAGCGACAGCCAGTCGCACCTGCAGCGCATCACGGCCGCGAGCAAGAAGATGGGCGAGCTGATCGACGGCCTGCTCACGCTCTCGCAGTTCGCGCGCGGCGAGCTGCAGCGCAAGCCGGTGCACCTCAGCGCCATCGCCGTGCGGCTGCTGGAGGAGTTCGCCGTGGCCGAACCGCAGCGCCGCGTGCGGTGGGAGATCGAGCCGGGCCTGCATGTGATGGCGGACCCGGCGCTGGTCGAGGCCCTGATGCAGAACCTGCTGCACAACGCCTGGAAGTACAGCGCGAACACGCCGGAGGCGGTCATCCGCGTGGAAGGGGAATACCTGCACGGCCTGCAGCGCTTCCGCGTGATCGACAACGGCGCGGGCTTCGACATGGCGCGCGCCGCCAAGCTGTTCCAGCCGTTCCAGCGGTTGCACATGCCCAACGAGTTCAGCGGCCTGGGCATCGGCCTGGCCACCTCGCTGCGCATCGTGCAGCGCCACGGCGGCGAGCTGCAGGCCAGCGCCGAGCCCGGTCGCGGCGCCACCTTCAGCTTCACACTGAGCGCCCGGCCTCTGGCGGCCTGAGCCGCATTTCGCGCCGCGCCGGCGGCGTTTCACCCCGGGCTTCGGCGGTTCGGTCGCAAGCCGCTGGCAACCCGGGCGAGCCCCCGGCACAGTGCGCTCCATCCCCCCGATGGAGCCCGCCATGCAACTCACCCCCCTCATCGCCGTGCACATGACGGCCGCCATCGCCGCCGTGGTGCTGGGCCCGCTGGCGCTCTGGGCGCGGCGCGGACACGCGGCACGCCAGGCCCACACCCAGCGCCCGCGCCTGCACCGGGCCATCGGCTATGCCTGGGTCACGCTGATGCTGGTCACCGCGATCTCGGCCATCTTCATCCGCGACTTCAAGCTGCCCAACATCGCGGGCTACACGCCGGTCCACATCCTGGTGCCCATCGTGTTCGGCAGCCTGTTCCTGGCCTTCCGCGCCCTGCTGCGCGGCAACGTGTCCACCCACCGCCGCGTGATGGTGTGGCTGTACGTGAGCGCCTGCCTGGTGGCCGGCGCCTTCACCCTGCTGCCCAACCGCTACCTGGGCGGCCTGGTCTGGCACGACTGGCTGGGCCTGGCCTGAGTCTCTTTCTTTCATCCCCTCACCGGAGCGCACCATGAACCTCTCGAACCCCCGACACAACGACCTGGACCGCCTGGCGCGCCGCCGCGCGGGTGCCCGCATGGGCTGGTACGTGCACGCCCTGGTGTTCCTCTCGGTCAACAGCGTGCTGGCCATGCTCTCGCTCTCCAGCGGCCGCCACTGGGCGATCTACCCCGCGCTGGGCTGGGGCCTGGGCCTGCTGATCCATGGCCTGGTGGTCTGGCTCGTGCTGGGCGGTGGCGGCCTGCAGCAGCGCCTGGTGGCGCAGGAGCGCGAGCGCCTCCAGCGGGAACACGGCCGGTGAACCCCATGGCGGCGTCAGGCATGCGGGATACTGCGGCCATGCCGCCGTTCAAGTTCAAGCCCGACATCGCCGCCCGCCGCGCCCTCGCGGTCGTGGTGGTCAACACCGTGATCGCGCTGGTGATCACCGCGGTCAAAGGCGACACGCTGGCGGTCAACCTGGTGTACTCGCAGTGCATCGGCCTGGGCATCTGGGTGCTGATCGACCTCGGCCGGCACGTGCTGAACCCCAGCGGCTGGCCCGGCGCCTGGCGCATGGCCTTGCTGGTGGTGTTCGCGGTGCTGACGTCCTACGCGGGCGGCAGCGTGTTGGCGAACCTGCTGCTGGGCCGCCCGCTGTTCGAGAGCCTGAGCAACGTGCCGCGCGCCACGCTGGGCTTCGTGCTGATGTCGCTGACCGTCGGTGGCTTCGGCGCCTACTACTTCACCAGCCGCGCCCTGCTGGCGCGCGCCCGCCTGGCGCAGGAAGAAGCCCAGCGCCAGGCCAGCGAGGCGCGCCTGAAGCTGCTGGAATCGCAGCTCGAACCGCACATGCTGTTCAACACCCTGGCCAACCTGCGCGTGCTCATCGGCACCGACCCGGTGCGCGCCACCGCCATGCTCGACCGGCTCAACGACTTCCTGCGCGCCACACTCACCGCCTCGCGCACCGAGGCCAGCGCCGGCCGCCACACGCTGGCCGACGAGTTCGCCCGGCTGCGCGACTACCTGGAGCTGATGGCGGTGCGCATGGGCCCGCGCCTGCGCTACACGCTGGACCTGCCGGCGGCGCTGGCCGCCCAGCCGGTGCCGCCGCTGCTGTTGCAACCGCTGGTGGAGAACAGCATCCGCCACGGCCTGGAGCCCGGCCTGCAGGGCGGCGAGATCCGCGTGGTCGCGCGCCACGAGGGCGCCGACCTGGTGCTGGAGGTCAGCGACACCGGCGTGGGCTGCGAGCCCTCGCCCACGCCGGGCTTCGGCCTTTCTCAGGTGCGCGAGCGGCTGGCCACGGCCTACCCGGGCCGTGCGCAGCTGGACTGGCAAGGCCGGCCCGGCGAGGGCACGCGCGCCCTGCTCACCCTGCCCTGGCAAACCACGTCCACCCCGCCATGAACGCCACCGCCCTGATCGCCGAAGACGAACCCCTGCTGGCCCAGGCCCTGCAGGCCGAACTCGCCCGCGCCTGGCCGGGCCTTGAAGTGCTGGCCACCGTGGGCGACGGCGAGGCCGCCGTGGCGCAGGCGCTGCGGCTGCAACCCGATGTGCTGTTCCTCGACATCCGCATGCCCGGCCAGACCGGCCTGCAGGCCGCCGCCGAGCTGGCGGACGAGTGGCCCGATGGCGCGCCGTTTCCCGCGCTGGTGTTCGTCACCGCCTACGACGCTTACGCGGTGCAGGCCTTCGAGGCGCAGGCGGTGGACTATGTGCTCAAGCCGGTGCAGCCCGATCGCCTGGCGCGCACCGTGCAGCGCGTGCAGCAGGTGCTGGCGCAGCGACAGCCCGCCGGCGCGGGCGCCGCAGCGCTGGACGAGGCCTCGCTCGCGCGCCTGCGCGCCCTGCTCACCTCGGGCCAGGCCGCACCGCCGCGCCTGCAGGTGATCCAGGCCAGCGTGGGCCAGGGCATCCGCATGGTGCCCGTTGGCGAGGTGCTGGTGTTCGAGGCGGCCGACAAGTACGTGCGCGTGCTCACGGCCAGCGCCGAGGTGCTGATCCGCACGCCGCTCAAGGAGCTGCTGCCCCAGCTGGACCCGGCGGTGTTCTGGCAGGTGCACCGCGGCACGGTGGTGCGCGCCGATGCCATCGACAGCGTGCAGCGCGACGAAGCGGGCAAGCACAGCCTGCGCCTGCGCGGGCGCCCCGAGAACTGGCCGGTGAGCCGGCTTTACGCGGGGCAGTTCAAGGCCATGTGAGGCCGCTGGCCCGGCTCAGAAGCTGCCGGTGAACTGGTAGCGCGACGCCGGGTGCCACATGGCAGCCACCGAGGCCACCTGCCCTTGCGACTGCGTCTGCCGGCGCAGCACCAGGCAGGGATCGCCCGGCGCCATGTGCAGCATTTCGGCCACCTCGGGCGGTGGCGCACTGGCTTCGATCACGAAGTGCACGCCCTGCAGCGGGGCCACGCGCATCAGGTAGGCATTGGGCGTCTGGCTGTTGAAGTCCTGCGCCATGTAGTCCGGCGCCACGGCGGGGTTGACCCAGCGGTCCTCGACCTGGATCGGCTGGCCGTTCTCGAAGTGCACCACCACCGAATGGAACAGCGGCTGATCGGCCTTCAGCCCGAAGCGCCGCGCCAGCGCTTCGCCGGCCTTGGCACGTTCGAGCTTGTGCAGCTCGCTGCGGTGGGCGTGGCCGCGCGCGGTGATCTCGTCGGCGATGTTGCGGATCGCCACCAGCGTGGCCTGGTACTTCTGCTGCGCCACGTAGGTGCCCGAGCCCTGCACCCGCTCGACGATCTGCTCGTCGCTCAGTTCGCGAATCGCGCGGTTCACCGTCATGCGCGAGACGCCGAACTCGCGCGCCAATGCTTCCTCGGCCGGAATGGCATCGCCCTCGCGCCAGACCCCGGCCTGGATCTGCGACAGCACGTGCTGCTTCACCCGCAGGTAGGCGGGCGTTCGTTCGGCGGGGTCGGCTGAGGTCATAGGGTTTCTACCAGGGCGCGAAACCCTGAAGTGGTCTTGACAGCATCGATTATGGTTGGATAAAGTTGTATATACATATTGATCTTTACTGCAAGAATACAGCAGGACAACCATAGGAGATCGCCATGACCACCACCATCGACCCCCGCCTGGACCCCACCCGCTCGATCCGCGCACCGCGCGGCACGGCCCTGACGTGCAAGAACTGGGTCACCGAAGCGGCCTACCGCATGCTCCAGAACAACCTGGATGCGGAGGTGGCCGAGAACCCGCAGCACCTGGTGGTCTATGGCGGCATCGGCCGCGCCGCGCGCGACTGGGCCTGCTTCGACCAGATCCTGGCCTCGCTCAAGGACCTCAACGAGGACGAGACCCTGCTGGTGCAGTCGGGCAAGCCGGTGGGCGTGTTCAAGACCCATGCGAACGCGCCGCGCGTGCTGCTGGCCAACAGCAACCTGGTGCCCATGTGGGCCACCTGGGAGCACTTCAATGAGCTGGACCGCCAGGGCCTGTTCATGTACGGCCAGATGACGGCGGGCTCGTGGATCTACATCGGCAGCCAGGGCATCGTGCAGGGCACTTTCGAGACCTTCGTCGAGGCCGGCCGCCAGCACTACGGCAACGACCTGGCGGGCCGCTGGTTCCTCACCGCCGGCCTGGGCGGCATGGGGGGCGCGCAGCCGCTGGCCGCCACGCTGGCCGGCGCCTGCTCGCTCACCATCGAGTGCCAGCAGAGCAGCATCGACTTTCGCCTGCGCACGCGCTACGTGGACAAGCAGGCCACCGACCTCGACGACGCACTCGCGCTGATCCGCCATCACACGGCGCGCAAGGAAGCGGTCTCGATCGCGCTGCTGGGCAACGCGGCCGAGGTGCTGCCCGAGCTGGTGAAGCGCGCGAAGGCCGGCGGCCTGCAGCCCGATCTGGTGACCGACCAGACCTCGGCCCACGACCTGATCAACGGCTACCTGCCCGTGGGCTGGAGCGTGGCGCAGTGGAAGACCGCGCAGCGCGATCCGGCGCAGCACGCGCAACTGGTGGACGCCGCCGCGAAAAGCTGCGCGGCGCACGTGCAGGCCATGCTCGACTTCCACGCCATGGGCATCCCCACCGTGGACTACGGCAACAACATCCGCCAAGTGGCGTTCGACCAGGGCGTGGGCAACGCCTTCGACTTCCCCGGCTTCGTGCCGGCCTACATCCGGCCGATGTTCTGCGAGGGCAAGGGCCCGTTCCGCTGGGTGGCGCTCTCGGGCGACCCGGAAGACATCCACAAGACCGACGCCAAGATCAAGGAGCTGTTTCCGGACAACCACCACACGCACCGCTGGTTGGACATGGCGCGCGAGCGCATCGCCTTCCAGGGCCTGCCTGCGCGCATCTGCTGGCTGGGCCTGGGCGAGCGCCACCTCGCGGGCCTGGCGTTCAACGAGATGGTGCGCACAGGCGAGCTCAAGGCCCCGATCGTGATCGGCCGCGACCACCTGGACACCGGCTCGGTGGCCAGCCCCAACCGCGAAACCGAAGGCATGCGCGACGGCACGGACGCGGTGAGCGACTGGCCGCTGCTCAACGCCCTGCTCAACACCGCCGGCGGCGCGAGCTGGGTCAGCCTGCACCACGGCGGTGGCGTGGGCATGGGCTACTCGCAGCACGCGGGCATGGTGATCGTGGCCGACGGCAGCGACGCGGCGGCCGAGCGCCTGGCCCGCGTGCTGGTGAACGACTGCGGCTCGGGCGTGATGCGCCACGCCGACGCGGGCTACGAGCTCGCGATCGCCACCGCGAAGAAGCACGGCCTGAAACTCCCTATGGTGGCCTGAACACAGGCGCGAGACACTTTCCGACATGACCCTCCCGACCCTCACCCTCCAGCCCGGCCAGATGGCGCTGGGCGACCTGCGCGCCGTCTGGCAGCAAGCCGTTCCCGTGCAACTCGCGCCCGACGCGCAAGCCGGCATCGCGGCCTCGGCGGCGGCGATCCACGCCATCGTGCAGAAAGGCGACGCGGCCTACGGCATCAACACCGGTTTCGGCAAGCTCGCGCGCACGCGCATCCCGGACGAGCAACTCGAAACCCTGCAGCGCAACCTGATCCTGTCGCACTCGGTGGGCACCGGCGAGCCCATGAGCGACGCCACGGTGCGGCTGGTGATGCTGATGAAGGCCGCCAGCCTGGCGCGCGGCCACTCGGGTGTGCGGCCGGTGGTGATCGACACCTTGCTGGCCTTGCTGAACGCGCGCATCTCGCCGCTGATCCCGGTCAAGGGCTCGGTGGGCGCCTCGGGCGACCTCGCGCCGCTCTCGCACATGACGCTGGCGCTGATGGGCGAAGGCGACGTGTTCGTGCAAGGCCAGCGCGTGCCCGCCGCCACCGCCTTGAAGAACGCCGGCATCGCGCCCCTGGTGCTCGCGGCCAAGGAAGGCCTGGCCCTCATCAACGGCACCCAGGTGTCCACCGCCCTGGCGCTGCACGGCCTCTTCATGGCCGAGCGCCTGCTGGAAGCGGGCACGGTGATCGGCGCGCTCTGCGTGGACGCGGCCAAGGGCAGCGACGCGCCCTTCGACCCGCGCATCCACGCGGCACGCGGGCAGCCCGGCCAGATCGCCGTCGCTGCGGCCACGCGCGCGCTGCTTGAGGGCAGCCAGATCCGGCGCTCGCACCTGGACAACGACGAGCGCGTGCAAGACCCCTACAGCCTGCGCTGCCAGCCCCAGGTGATGGGCGCCTGCCGCGACCTGATCGCCAACGCCGCGCGCACGCTGCTGATCGAAGCCAACGCCGTGACCGACAACCCGCTGGTGTTCACCGACACGAACGAAGTCATCTCGGGCGGCAACTTCCACGCCGAACCGGTGGCCTTCGCGGCCGACACGCTCGCGCTGGCGATCGCCGAAATCGGCGCCATCTCCGAGCGGCGCATCGCGCTGCTGATCGACAGCACGCTCTCGGGCCTGCCGCCGTTCCTGGTGGACAACCCGGGGCTGAACTCGGGTTTCATGATCGCGCACGTGACTGCCGCCGCGCTGGCCTCGGAAAACAAGTCGCACGCCCACCCCGCCAGCGTGGACAGCCTGCCCACCAGCGCGAACCAGGAAGACCATGTGAGCATGGCCACCTTCGCGGGACGCAGGCTCGACGAGATGGCGCGCAACACCGCCACCATCCTCGGCATCGAATGGCTGGCCGCCGCGCAGGGCGTGGACTTCCACCGCCCGCTGGCCACCAGCCCGCGCCTGGCGCGCACCCACGCCGCGCTGCGCGAGCGCGTGCCCTTCTACGCGCAGGACCGCCTGTTCGCCCCCGACATCGAGGCCGCGCTGCAACTGGTGCTGCAGGGCGAGGCCGGCGCGGGCCAGCCAGACCTCTGCGCCGCGATCTGGACATGACCGTGACCACCCTCTGGCGCAACGCCCGCCTGGCCACGCTGGACCCGAGCCACGGGAGCGACGGCTGGGGCCTGATCGAACAGGGTGCGTTGATCACCGACGGCAGGCGCATGACCTGGGTGGGTGCGCTGGCCGATCTGCCGGCGCAGGCCCGGCCCGACCACGAGGTGGACCTGGGCGGTGCGCTCGTCACACCCGGCCTGGTGGACTGCCACACCCACCTGGTCTATGGCGGCCAGCGCGCCGCCGAGTTCGAGCAACGCCTGAAGGGCGTGAGCTACGAAGCCATTGCGCGCGCCGGCGGTGGCATCCGCTCCAGCGTGGCGGCGACGCGCGCCGCCAGCGAAGCGCAGCTGCTGGCCAGCGCCAGGGAGCGCGCGCGCTGCCTCATGGCCGAGGGCGTGACCACGCTGGAGATCAAGTCCGGCTACGGCCTCTCGTTCGAGGCCGAGGCCCGCTGCCTGCGCGTGGCGCGCCAGCTCGGCGCCGAGCTGCCGCTGACGGTGCGCACCACCTTCCTCGGCGCCCACGCCGTGCCGCCCGAGTTCGACGGCCAGCCCAACCGCTACATCGACGCCGTCTGCGCCTGGCTGCCCGAGCTGCACGCGCAGGGCCTGGTAGACGCGGTCGATGCGTTCTGCGAGCGCATCGGCTTCTCGCCCGAACAGACGCGGCAGGTGTTCGACACCGCCGCCGGCCTGGGCCTGCCGGTGAAGCTGCACGCCGAGCAGCTGTCCGACCAGGACGGCGCGGCGCTCGCGGCCTCCTACGGGGCGCTCTCGTGCGATCACCTCGAACACCTGAGCGCCGACGGCATCGCGGCCATGCGCGCGGCCGGCACCGTGGCCGTGCTGCTGCCCGGCGCCTACTACTTTCTGCGCGAAACGAAGCGGCCGCCCGTCGAGGCCCTGCGCGCCGCCGGCGTGCCCATGGCCGTGTCCACCGACCACAACCCGGGCACCTCGCCGGGCCTCTCGCTGCTGCTCATGGCGAGCATGGCCTGCACGCTGTTCCGACTCACGCCGCTCGAAGCGGTGCAAGGCATCACGGTGCACGCCGCGCGCGCCCTCGGCCTGGGCGACCGAGGCCGGCTCGCCATCGACCAGCGCGCGGACTTCGTGGCCTGGCACCTCGAACACCCCCACGAACTGGCCTACTGGTTTGGCCGCAACCCCTGCCGCCGTGTGGTGGTGGCGGGGCAGGAAAGGACCCGCGATGGACATGACGCCCCCGTTTGAGTGGACCGGCCGGGTGGACGCCGGGGAAACCGGCGCCACCACCCGCTGGCATCAGCACGTGCGCCCGGCAACCCCACGGTCGAAGAACGGCGTCACGCTGATCGGTTTTGCGGTGGACGAAGGCGTGAGCCGCAACGCTGGACGCATCGGTGCGGCGCAAGGGCCACTGGCCATGCGCCAGGCGCTGTGCAACCTGCCGGTGCTCGGCGAGCCTGCGGTGTGGGACGCGGGCGATGTGAACTGCCAAAACGGCGCGCTCGAAGAAGCGCAGGCGGAGCTGGGCGTCAGGGTGGCCCAGGCCATCGCGCGCGACAGCCTTCCGCTGGTGCTCGGGGGTGGTCACGAGATGGCCTGGGGCACTTTCCAGGGCATCGTGAAGCACAACGCCGACACGAACCGCCTGCTGGTGATCAACCTCGATGCGCATTTCGACTTGCGCACCGCCGCCCGGGCCAACTCGGGCACGCCCTTCCGGCAGATGCACGGGTGGTGCGCCCAGCGCGACAGCGCCTTCAACTACCGGGTGTTCGGCGTCAGCCGCTTCGCCAACACGCAGGCCCTGTTCGACCGGGCACAGCAGGTGGGTGCGCGCTACTGGCTGGACGAGCAACTGCAGGACGCCAGCGGCCTGCATGGCGCACAGGAGGCGCTCGCCATCGACCTGGCGCAATGCGACTCGGTCTATCTCTCGGTCTGTCTGGATGTGCTGCCCGGGGCGCAGGCCCCGGGGGTGTCAGCGCCCGCGACGCTGGGCGTGCCGCTGGCCCACGTGGAGCGGCTGATCGATCAGGTGATGGCCTCGGGCCGCGTGGTGGCGGCCGACATCGCCGAACTCAATCCCCTGTTCGACCGGGATGCCCTCACCGCCCGGCTGGCGGCGCGGCTGGCCGCGCGCATCGCGCGCGGCTCGGTGGTCTGACGGTTCCGATCAGCGGCGACCGTCGTAGCGCCGGTCATAGCGGTCGCCGCGGTCATAACCCCGGTGGCCATGCCAACGGCCTTCCCAGCGCGGGGCCGGGCCCCAGCCGGAGCGGTAGACCGGGCGCGGCGCGTAGTACACCGGCGGCGGACCGTAGTAGATCGGACGGGGCGCGTAATACACCGGCGGCGGCCCGTAGTACACGGGCGGCGGTGCGTAATAGACCGGCGGCGCGTTCGACACGCCCACGACCACGCCGGGGCTGTTCACACCGATGGACCAATGCACATCGCTGCGGGCATGGGCCGGGGTGCCCATGGCCGAGAGGGCCCAAGCACCGGCGGCCAGGGTGGCGAGGGTGAGTCCGCGGGCCAGTGCCGAGGTGCGGCTCCAGGGGGTTTTCAAGGTCGTCGTGTTCATGTGGGGCTCCAATGCAGGGTTGTCTGCGCACCCTGTGGTCGTATTACAGACAATTCCCGGCTAACCTGTTCCACATACTCGGTCAAAGTCGTTGCCAGACGTAACGCCTCAGCCATCTTTACATTGAAGCATCCATGAAAACCCTGAAATCCCCCACCGCGCAGGACGTGCTCGACTTCTGGCTCGGCGACGGCCTGGAGCGCGGCTGGTGTTCGGACCGGCGCGACGACCTCTGGTTCGGCGGCGGCACCGACCTCGACGCGCGCATCCGCGAGCGCTTCGGCGCCCTGGTGGAACAGGCGCTGGAGGGCGGCCTGGTGGACTGGGAGGCGCGCATCGACACGCGGCTGGCCCTGGTGCTGCTGCTCGACCAGTTCACGCGCAACGTGTACCGGGGCCAGGCCCGCGCTTTCTCAGGCGATGCGCGGGCCCAGCAGCTTTCGCTGGAGGCGCATGCCAGCGGCATGGACGCCGAGTTCGCCACCGTGGGCATGGTGTTCCTGAGCATGCCGCTGATGCACGCGGAAGACGCCGCCCTGCAGGCCGAGAGCGTGCTGCGCTTCCAGCGCCTGCTCGACACCTGCGCACCCGAATTGCGGGAAACCCTGGAGCGCAACCTCGAGTTCGCGCGGCTGCACCGCGACATCGTGGCCCGGTTCGGCCGCTTCCCCTACCGCAACGAGGTGCTGGGGCGCGCGAGCACGCCCGCGGAAGAAGATTTCCTGAAAGACGGGCCGCGCTTCGGGCAGTGAGCGCGCGCCGGGCCCGCGCCTGTCACGAAATAGACACCATCAAGTCACGATGAGGTCACGGCCGGTTTCTACAACCGTGGTTTTCAACCACAACGTCGAGACCGCCCGATGCGCTCCCTGCTGCCCAGCACCCCCACCACCCGTCTGTTCACCGCCTCCCTGCTGATGACCGCCGTGCTCGCCGCCTGCGGTGGCGGCAGCGACGCGCCGGCACCGACCACCCCCACGCCGACCGTCGAAGCGACGCCGGTGGGTCTCGCGCTGGAGAAGATCGGTGGCTACGCGCACGCGGGCGGCCTCTCGTCCGCCGAGATCACGGCCTACGACCCCTTGAGCAAGCGCCTGTTCGTGGTCAATGGCGCGCTGGCCTCGGTCGACGTGCTCGACCTCAGCAACCCCGCCGCCCCGACGCTGGTCGGCTCCATTGCGGCCAGCAGCATCGGCGCCGGCCTCGCCGCCGTCAACAGCGTGGCGGTGTTCAATGGCATCGTGGCGCTGGCCATCGAGGCCAACCCCAAGACCTCCGACGGCCTGGTGGCCTGGGTGCGCGCCAGCGACCTGGTGGTGCTGGGCACCGACACCGTGGGGGCCTTGCCCGACATGCTCACCTTCACCCCGGACGGCAGCCACCTGCTGGTCGCCAACGAAGGCGAGCCCGACAGCTACGGCCTGCCGGGTTCGATCGATCCGGAAGGCTCGGTCAGCGTGATCGCCGTGACCGGCCTGGCGCCCAACGCCACCGCCGGCACGCTGATCCGCACCGTGCACACCGCTGGTTTCAACGCCTTCGACGCCCAGATCGCCAGCCTGCGCACCTCGGGCGTTCGCATCTACGGCCCGGGCGCCTCCGTGTCGCAAGACCTGGAACCCGAATACATCACGGTCTCGGCCGACAGCAAGACGGCCTACGTGACCCTGCAGGAAAACAACGCCATCGCCACGGTGGACATCGCCACCCGCACGGTGACCTCCATCAAGCCCCTGGGCTTCAAGGACCACGGCCTGGCCGGCATGGGCATGGACGTGAGCGACGAGGACGGTGGCACCAACACCAACAGCGGCACCCCCTTGATCAAGATCGGCCCGGTGCCCGTGAAGGGCATGTACCTGCCCGACGCCATCGCCAGCTACACGGCCGGTGGCCAGACCTGGCTGATCACCGCCAACGAGGGCGATGCCCGCGCCGACTGGCCCGGCTTCAACGAAGAGACCCGCGTGCGCGCCCACTGCAGCGCCGGCCTGGACCCCACGGTGTTCAGCGACGCGCTCAACCAGATCCTGGACAGCAACCTGGGCCGCCTGCGCATCACGAGCACGCCCAACGGCGGCATGGACGGCAAGAACGCCGGCGGCGAATGCAATGAGCTGTACAGCTTCGGCGCCCGCTCCTTCTCCATCTGGAGCACCGACATCACCCGCGTCTTCGACTCCGGCGACGACTTCGAGCAGCGCACCAAGGCCCTGCCCAACGTCAACTTCAACGCCAGCCACGACAACAACGACCTCGACGGCCGCAGCGCCAGCAAGGGCCCGGAACCCGAAGGCGTGACGGTGGCCAGCTTCGGCAAGAAGACCTATGCCTTCATCGGTCTGGAGCGCGTGGGCGGGGTGATGGTGTACGACATCACCAGCCCGACCGCACCGGTGTTCGCGACCTACCTCAACACCCGCACCGGCGTCACCGGCGACCGCGGTCCCGAAGGTCTCACCTTCATCAAGGCCGCGAACTCGCCCAATGGCAAGCCGCTGCTGGTGGTGGGCAACGAAACGAGCGGCACCACGGCCGTGATGCAGATCAACCTGACGTATTGAAGAGGCTCCCCCCGCGCGCCTTCGGCGCTCCCCCCCTCTCGCCTTCGGCGAGAGGGGGGCGGGACCTGGGGCCGGCGGAGCCGGACCCTCGGTCCCCCTGGACACAGTCACCTCACTCGACTGCCGCCAGCGGCCGCAGCGCCGCTGGCAGCCAGCCCACCAGCCGGGCATGAATGGCGGCCTCGTGCCGCTGCCACCAGATGCCCAGCGCCACCACACCCAGCCCCAGCAGCGTGAGCGCGAACGGGAACAGCAGGCTGTCCTCGAACACGCGGTAGGCCAGGTAGCCCAGGTAGCCCGCCACGCCGATGGCCCCCAGCACGGTGAACACGCGCCGCCCGATGGCGGCGCCCAGGAACACGAGAAACACGTTGAGCAGGGCATACAGGAACTTGCTGAGTTCCGAGTCGCTGTCGCGCAGGCTCAGGCCGCCCCAGAACATGATGGCGCCGAACAGGTAGAGCCAGAAGGCGAAGTCCTGCCGGTCCTGCGCGTTCTCCGCCGTGCGCGTGCGCAGGTCCACCCAGACCGCGATCGCGCAGGTGGCCAGGCCGAACACCAGCGACACGTCGCGCGTGAATTCCCAGTCGAAACCGTCCTTCTGCATCAGCATGTGCGCCACGTCCATGTTGAGGTACCAGAGGGTCACGGCCACCGGCATCACCATGAAGGGCAGCTTGTAGCGGTACAGCAGCACCACGGCGGCGGCCAGCGTGGCGAACTCCAGCGTGAGCCAGCGCCAGTCGATGTAGCGGTGGTAGTCGCGGTAGGCGTCGCGCCCACCCTCGGGCCACAGCCCGATGCCGGACTGGAACGCCCACACCGCCAGCGGCACCAGGCACACGGCCAGCGTGGCCAGCACGCCCGCCGGCGTGCGCAGGCCCTTCTCCAGCAGGTTGCCGGCCACCAGCAGCGCGCCCGTGAGGTAGCCCACCGCGAGCGCAAACACGCCCCAGGCACCGAACAGCTCCCAGCCCAGCGTCATGAAGAGCGTCATGGCGCCGATGGCCAGCATGCCGCCGAAGTAGTAGAGGGTGTTGGTGAAGCTGAACACCGGGCCCCGGTCCAGCGCGGGGCGCGGCGCCTGGGCGGGCGCCGCGCTCGCGCGGGCGGCCAGGTCTTCCTGTGCGAGTTCGGCCGCCGTGGGCACCGCCGACACGGGCGCCAAGGTGCCGGCCGCCACCCGCAGCGGGCTGCCGGGCGAGGCCCACGACGCCCAGAGCGCGTGCGCCTCGGTCGGCTGGATGGCGCCGCTCTCCACCGCGGCTTCCACGTCGCGCCAGCCGAGCTGCACGCGCACCGACGGCAGGAACACGTCCTCCGTCTGCGTGATTTCCCACCGGGTCGGCTCGTCGGTGGGCATGGTGTCAGGGTTGTCGTTGTTCATCTCGGGCTTCCTCTTCCTCGTCCGGGAACAGGCACGATACCGGAATCCGCCGGCCTGGAACCAAAGTAGCAATCGCCCCGGCGCCCTGCCGTGCGGGCCGGATCAATAGAATGGCGCATGAGCTCCACCCCCTCCAGCAACAAAACCGGCACCCCCGCCGCCGCCGACGGCGAACACAAAGTCAGCAACTTCCTGCGCCAGATCATCGAGAACGATCTGGACAAAGGCACCTACCAGGGCCGCCGCTGGGCCGGCAGCCCCGGTGACGCCGCGCACCACGCCCAGGGCCAGCCCGACCCGGCGAAAATCCGCACCCGCTTCCCCCCCGAGCCCAACGGCTACCTGCACGTCGGCCACGCCAAGAGCATCTGCCTGAACTTCGGCCTGGCGCGCGACTACGGCGGCGTGTGCCACATGCGCTTCGACGACACCAACCCGGAGAAGGAAGACACCGAGTACGTCAACAGCATCATCGATGCGGTGAAGTGGCTCGGCTTCAATTGGGAGGCCAACGGCCAGCAGCACCTGTACCAGGCCAGCGACTACTTCGACTTCATGTACCGCGCGGCCGAGTACCTGGTGGAAGCCGGCCACGCCTACGTGGACGAACAGACCACCGAGCAGATGCGCCTGAACCGGGGTGACTTCGGCAAACCCGGCGTGGACAGCCCCTACCGCGGCCGCACGCCCGCCGAGAACCTCAAGCGCCTGCGAGAAATGCGCGACGGCCTGCACGAAGACGGCAGCATGGTGCTGCGGGCCAAGATCGACATGGCAAGCCCCAACATCAACCTGCGCGACCCGGCGATCTACCGCATCCGCCGCGCCACGCACCACAACACGGGCGACAAGTGGTGCATCTACCCCATGTACACCTTCGCGCACCCCATCGAGGACGCGCTGGAGCAGATCACCCACAGCTTCTGCACGCTGGAGTTTGAAGACCAGCGGCCGTTCTACGACTGGCTGCTCGCGCGCCTGTGCGACGGCGGCCTGCTAAAGACCCCGCCGCCGCGCCAGTACGAATTCGCGCGGTTGAACCTCACCTACGTGATCACCAGCAAGCGCAAGCTCGCGCAGCTGGTGTACGACCACAAGGTCAACGGCTGGGACGACCCGCGCATGCCCACCATCGTCGGCCTGCGCCGGCGCGGCTACACGCCCGAGAGCATCCAGCTCTTCGCCGAGCGCATCGGCGTGACCAAAAGCGATTCCTGGATCGACTACAGCACCCTCGAGGGCTGCCTGCGCGAAGACCTGGAAAACAAGGCCCACCGGGGCATGGCCGTGCTCGACCCGGTCAAGCTCGTGCTCACCAACTGGGCTGAAGCGTTCGGCAGCGACGGCTACACCGAAGACTGCACCCAGCCCGCCCTGCCCCATTCGGCCATCGCCGAAGGCCAGCCCGAACCCGCACCACGCGTGTTCAAGATCGGCCAGGCCGTGTGGATCGAGCGCGAGGACTTCGAGGAAGTGCCGCCCAAGGGCTACAAGCGCCTGTTCCCCGGCAACGTGGTGCGCCTCAAGGGCGGTTACGTCATCGAGTGCACCGGCTGCGAGAAAGACGCGGACGGCAAGGTGACCGAAGTGCACGCCAAGGTCATCCCCGGCACCAAGAGCGGCACACCGGGTGCGGACAGCGTGAAGGCCAAGGCCGCCATCACCTGGGTGAGCGTGGCCGACGGCGTGCAGGCCGAAGTGCGGCTCTACGACCGCCTGTTCCTCGACGCCCAGCCCGACGCCGGCGGCAAGGACTTCATCGAAGCCCTGAACCCGAACAGCCTGAAGAAGGTGAGCGCGTACGTGGAGCCTTCACTGGCCCAGGCCAAGCCCGACGACAAGTTCCAGTTCGAGCGGCACGGCTACTTCGTGGCGGACCGCCAGGACCACGTGGCGGGCAAGCCGGTGTTCAACCGGGTGACGGGGTTGAAAGACTCCTGGGGCAAATAACCACCGAGGGACCTTCCCACCATGCTCACCAACCTCACGCCGTTCCTGCTGCACTGGGCCATCACCGGGTTCGCACTCTGGGTGGCAAGCCATGTGTTCAAGGGCATCCAGTTCAGCAGCACGTCCTCGCTCGTGGTGTCGGCCCTGCTGCTGGGCCTGGCCAACGCGATCGTGCGGCCGCTGCTGGTGTTCCTCACCTTGCCCCTCACCGTGCTCACCTTTGGCCTGTTCCTGCTGGTGATCAATGCACTCATGCTGTTGCTGGTGGCGAAACTGGTGGAAGGTTTCAAGATCAGCGGCTTCTGGACCGCGTTCTGGGCCAGCCTGTTCATGGCGGTGCTGAGCTTTGTGCTGGGCGCGTTCTTGTTGGGCGGCTCGCCGGAGTACATGATCGAGACCAGCCCGGGGCCGGGGTCGGTCTGGCTTTGAGCAGGTAGAGCGATTCTTGCGATCAATAACCCAATTTGGGTATGATTCAACCCAATATGGGTAAAGAATCCACCATTGCAGGTTCTGCAGCAGCGAATGCCTTGTTTCCGAAGACGCGGCAACGCGTGCTGGCCGTTCTGTTCGGCTCACCAGGCCGAAGCTTCTATACCAGCGAGGTGATCGGACTGGCCCGATCGGGTGCTGGCGCAGTGCAGCGTGAGCTGGCGGCACTGGCGGAAGCAGGGCTGCTGACCGTGCACCAGCAGGGCAACCAGAAGCACTTTCAGGCCGACCCGACGTCCCCGGTGTTTGCCGAGCTGCGCGGCTTGGTGCTCAAGACCGTCGGCATGGCAGATGTGCTGCGCGCCGCGCTGGCGCCACTGGCCACGCAGATCGAGTGCGCCTTCGTGTTCGGCTCCATCGCCAAGCAAGAGGACACCGCGCAGAGCGATGTGGACTTGCTGGTGGTTTCCGACACGCTGGGTTATGGGGATGTGTTTGCCGCGCTGGAAGAGGCCGGCTCGACATTGGGACGCAAGATCAACCCTGCTCTCTATACCGCTGCGGATTTTCGCGCACGGCTTCAAGACGGCAATGCGTTCATCAACCGTGTGATGCAACAGCCCAAGATATGGCTCATCGGCCAGGAGAAATCCGCACAACATGAGCCCACCCACCCCGCTTGAAAACCTGAGCCGCCCGGGTGGTTCGCTCAAAGCCGAGCCGGCCGATGCCGCAGAGATTGCGGGCCTCTTGCGCACCGGCCGCGCCCGGTTGGCGGATGCAGGCAACGCTTCATTGGCGCTGGAAAGTCGCTTCGACCTGGCCTACAACGCGGCTCATGCGCTGTGTCTGGCGGCCCTCCGAGCCAAGGGCTACCGGGCGGGCAATCGCTACATCGTTTTTCAGGCTCTGCCGCACACGCTCGGGCTTGGGCCCGAGGTATGGCGCGTGCTGGACCTTTGCCACCACAAGCGCAACCTCGGCGAGTACGAGGGTTTGCTGGAAGTGGATGCGAGACTGCTGGAAGACCTGATCTTGGCTGCGCAAAAGGTGGCAGCAGCATTGGTGCCGACGTAAGGGTCGACGGAGGTCGGGTGGCCTCAGTTGCAGGCAGCCTCACAATAGCCGCCATGGCCCGGCCCCACCACCACGTCTACGTGATCGAACTCTCCAAGGACGTGTTGAGCGAAAGCAAATTCCGCAAGAACAACCCGGGCTACATCGAAGGCAAGCCCTGCGTCTATGTCGGCATGACAGGCCTCGACCCGGACGTGCGCTTCGACAAGCACAAGGCAGGCATCCAGGCCAATGCCTACGTGTTCAAGTACGGGCTGCGCCTGCTGCCTGACCTCTACGAAGCTTTCAACCCCATGCGGTACGACGCCGCGGTGGAAAAGGAAATCGAGATCGGCATCGACCTGCGCTCGGCCGGTTTCGGTGTCTGGCAGGCCTGACCCGGCTCAGTGGGTGGTGCCGGCGCCCAGCGCGGTGTCCTTGCTGACCTGCAGCGCGCTGCGCACCGCGACCCGCAGCCCGCGCACGATGTCGTCGAGCGCCATGTTGGGCGTGCCCTGCTCCGGCAGCCAGGGCACGTGCACGAAGCCGCCCCGCGTGTGCCGCAGTTCGGGCACGGTGGCCAGGGTGCGCATCAACCCATAGAACACGTGGTTGCAGACGAAGGTGCCGGCGGTCTGCGAGACCTCGGCCCCCACCCCTGCCTCGTGCAGGGCGGACAGCATGGCCTTGATGGGCAGGCTGGTGAAGTAGGCGACCGGCGCATCGCGGTCCCGCACCACCGGGGTGTCCACCGGTTGTGCGCCCGCGTTGTCGGCCAGGGGCGCATCGTTCACGTTGATGGCCACGCGCTCCAGCGACATCAGCTTGCGCCCGCCCGCCTGGCCCACACACAGCACGAGCGCGGGCCGATGCTGCCGCAGCAGCGCGTCCAGTTCGCGCAGCGAGGCGTCGAACACGGTGGGCAATTGCGCCGCCACCACGGTGTGGCCGAGCACCTTGCGGCCCTCCAGCGCCTGCACGGCCAGCCAGCTGGGGTTGAGCGATGCGCCGCCAAAAGCGTCGAAGCCGGTGAGCAAGACCTTTTTCTGCATTGCGTCAATCTACCGCACGCAGCGCCTGCAGCCGCAGGTGCGCTTCGGAGGCAAGGTTCAGCGGCAGGCCGCGCTTGATGCTGAGGTAGTGCTCGGTGAACACGTCGAGCCAGGCGGCCAGCGTCCCGGCAGCATGGTTTTCACCGGCCAGGGCCAGGCAGAGCGCGGCCACTTCGGAGGTGCAGAAATGGCTTTCGCGCGACGAGCGCCGCAGGCGGTAGTTGGACACCACCTGTTCCGGTTCCAGGCTGAGCACGGGCAGGTGGTCGAGGTAAGGGCTCTTGCGAAACATCTTGCGCGCTTCGGACCAGGTGCCGTCGAGCAACACGAACAAGGGCTTTCTCTCCGGTGCCGGCGTGGCCGGGGTGAGGTCGGTCACCACACGCTCGGGGGGTGCGAACTCGCCCGGGAACACCAGGTAGGGCTGCCACTGCGGGTCGGCGAGCAACGCGAGCAGGCCCGGGTCCACCTCGGTGCGGGACCAACCGAAGGCCCACGTGTCGGCCACCACATCGGCCACCAGCCAGCCGGTGTTGCTGGGTTTGAGGGCTTCGATGTCGCCCATGACGAGGCACACGCCGGCACGCGCAGGCGCCTGGGGGCGCCAGGCGCACAGGCAATGGCTGGCGGTCAGCCGGCAACCCGCGCAACGCCCCGAGCCCGATCCCCGGGCAACAAAGGGCTTGGCGCTGGCGGCCAGGCGCGCGCTGCGCAGGCGCGAAACGGCGTGACCGGGGGCGGGCGGCGGGGCAAGGGGAGGCTCAAACGTCATGGGAGGACTGTAGGCGCAAGTGCGCAGGCAGGGATTTTTCTTACTCTTGCGACCGCTCGGGGCATGCCATGTCACGGTCAGCCGGCCATGGCCCCGTTTGTCGCCCTGCGGCGGCCCGTGGACGGTGTTTCGCTCATGATGGAGGGGATTTCTCATGACCAAGACCACCAGTTCCAAGACCAAGTCAGGGCGGCGCAGAGCGCACCGACGCCGAACCCAGCCCCTGCTGTTCAATGGCCTCGGCGCGCTGTTGGCGGGTGCCACCCTGTGGATGGTTTCCCTTGCCATGGCAACCGAGCCGTCGCTCAAGTATGCCGCCAAGGCCTTGCTCGCCCCGGCGTGGATGGCGCTGGGCATGGGCGCGGGGTTGCTGGTGCTGCACGTGCTGTCCAGGCGCCGCGCGCAGGCCGAAGCGGACATGCTGCTGCGCCAGCACTCGACCTTCCTGGAACCGATGCCCCGGCTCAAATCGAAACCCCGGCACAAGGAGCCCTTTCAGGGGTCAGCGCAACGCACATCGGCCACCGGCCGGTAGCCCTGCCGCACTCTCACGCGCAATCAAGGAGAAGGCGCGTGACAAACTTGACGGGATGGGCCGCCGACAGGCCGGCCGACTCCCGATAATCCTGGCATGTCCATTGCCGAAATCGCGATCTGGTCTGCCATGCTCGGTGGCTTGTGCACCCTCGCGGCACTGGCCTTGGCCGATGTGTTCAGCGGCCGAAGCATCGGCGCCTTTCGCAACCTGCTGTTCGTCACGATCACCGGCGCAAGCTGCGTGGTGATGACCGGCCTGCCCGAGGTGTTCTTTCCCGATCTGCCCGATCGGCTGCTGATGGTGCTCAAGGCGGGTCTGGGTCCTGCGGCCGGGGCCATGGGCCTGTACTACGTGGGCACCTGGCTGGGTGGCGCTCGCGAGGATGGGCAGGTGCACCGCCTCACGGCTTTCGGCGGCGCCCTGCTGGTGTCGGCCACCGTCATCCTGGTCGTGCTGGCCAGCCAGATCGAACACCGCAACTTCCGGGAATTGCTGATCGCGACAGCGGCTGTGAACATGGTGCCGGTGCTACTGGCGCTGCTGGCTGCGGTGCGCGCGGCCCGGCGGGGCGACCCGCTCGCCCGCTGGATGGCGGTGGCCATCGGCTGCCTGGGCGCCACGACGATCGGTCACTACTTGCACGGGCTTGACGTGCCGGGTCTGGGCACCGGCTCCCAGTTGCTCACGGCGGTGATCACGCTCGTCTTCTTCCTCATGGCCTCGGTGCTGGGCCTGATGCGCAACCGGCACAACCGCGAAATCGCGCGCCTCTCGCGCCTGTCGAACAGCACGGACCCGGCCACCGGCCTGTCCACCGGGTCGTCGCTGATCGCCGACGTCGAGCACGCGCTCTGGCGCGCCGCACGCCTGGAATGCGAAACGGCCGTGTTGTGCCTGTATGTCAGCAACCTCTACGAGCTGGCCGAGCCGGCCGGCCCCGGCGCGGAGCACCAGATCCTGTCCACCGTGGCGGCGCGCATCCGCCGTGCGGCGGGTTTCCGCTGCGTGGTCGGGCTGTACCACCCGAGGTGCTTTGTGGTGGTGCTCACCATGGATCCGCACCAGCCCCCGGTGCGCGCCACGGCCGCGCGCATCGCCTTGATGGTGTCCACGCCCATGACCGTGTTCGACGAGCAGCGCAAGCGCCTGCCGTTCCGCCCGCGCATCGGCCTGGGCGTGGTCACGGTGGACCCGGCCAGCGCCACGCCCACCGACGTGCTGAACGAAGCCGAACGCCAGGCGCTGGCCACGGCCAGCGCGGCGCCCCGCGACAGCGGGCCGGGCGCGGTGACCGAGCCGGCCCCGCTGCGCTGAGCGCCCCGTCCGGCATCGCCCGTGCCGGACAATGGCGGCATGAACGCCAACCTCCTGCGGCTGAGCCCCGCTGCCGAACGCAACAAGCGCCCCATCCTGGACGTGCTGCGCCAGGTGCTCCCGGCGCAGGGGCGCGTGCTGGAGATCGCCTCCGGCACGGGCCAGCACGCGGCCTGGTTCGCCGCCGCCATGCCAGGCTGGCGCTGGCAGCCCACGGATGTCCAGGCCGACGCCCTGCCCTCCATCCGCGCCTGGGCAGCCGACACGGAGGCCACCAACATGCTCGCACCCCTGCAGCTGGATGTGCTCGCCTCTGGCTGGCCGGTGGGCCCCGAGCCTTTCGACGGGATCTATTGCGCCAACATGCTGCACATCGCCCCCTGGCCGACCTGCGCGGCGCTCATGCAGGGCGCGGCCAGGCACCTCGCCGCCGACGGTGCGCTCGTGACCTACGGCCCCTACCTGGAAGACGGCGTGCCCACCTCGCCCGGCAACCTCGCGTTCGATGAAAGCCTGCGGCGCGAGAACGCCGCCTGGGGCATTCGCCGGCGCGAAGACGTGGAGCAGGAAGCCCGGCACGCCGGCCTGGTGCTCAGCGAACGCCATGCCATGCCGGCCAACAACCTGCTGCTGGTCTGGCGCCGGGAACCCTGAGCCTCGGCCGGGACTCCACCCGCCATGCTCAGAAATCTCAAGGACCTCTTCGACACCCTCACCGCCAGCCTCACGGCACCGGCCGGCGCCCAGGCCGCCGCCGACCAGGAACACACGCTTCAGCTCTCGACCGCCGTGCTGCTGGTGGAGGTGATGCGCGCCGAGCCCAGTCTGGAGGACAGCGAGCGCGACGCGGTGCTGACGGCCTTGCGGCGCAAGTTCGCACTGAGCGACGACGAACTGCAGCGCCTCCTGGAGCTTGCTCACGAAACCGCGCGCACGGCCTACGACTACCAGCGCTTCACCGCGCTGATGAATGAGCGCTTCACGCAGGCGCAGAAGATCCGCGTGGTGGAGGCCATGTGGGAAGTGGCCTTCGCGGACCACCACCTGGACGCGCACGAGCACCACGTGATCAGCAAGGTGGCGGGGCTGCTCCACGTGACCCATGGTGAGTACATCGCGGCCAAACTGCATGCGCAGGCCGCCATGAAGGGCTGAGTACAAGCCGGTACAGAACTTTGCACCGGCAGCGCGCGGCATTTACCAAGCGTTCACATGCGCCGGACACGATGGAGTCTCACCAACCAAGGAGAAACCTCCATGAAATCCCGACACCTTGTTGTATACGCCCTGGCCGCAGCCACGCTCGGCGCGAGCTCGCTGTCCTTCGCGCAAGGTGCGCGATTCGAGCCCAGCCACCTGCAGCGCGTGGATGACCGCCGCGACGACCGGCGCGATGACCGCCGGGACTACCGCCAGGACCGGCGCGATGATCGCCGCGATTTCCGCCACGATCGCCGTGACGACCGGCGCGACTACCGCGAGTCCCGCAACCAGCGGCACTACCACCACTACTACTACAACGCACGCGGCCCCGAGTTCCGCCGCGGCGGCTACATCCCCTACGAGTACCGCAACCGCCAGTACGTGGTGGTGCACCCGAGCCAGCACCGCCTGTACGCACCGCCGCGCGGCCACCAGTGGGTGCAGGTCGGCACCGACTACGTGCTGGTGGCCATCGCCACCGGCCTGATCGCCAACCTGATCCTCAACAACTGACGCCCAGGCACAGCCCTCACCACGCCCCCGGCCTGAGCCCTTCGGCCCACCGGGGGCGTGCCTTCTCTGCGATGATGCGATCCAGGAAAACCACCGACCGCTTCGCCATGAAACTCCGTCACTTCACCCTCCCCCTGATGGCCGCCCTGGCCCTCTCGCTGGCTGCCTGCTCCAAGGAAGCATCCACCAGTGCCGCACCCGCTGCCGGCGCCGCTGCGGCCGACACCAGCCCCATCCCCCAGGCCCAGGCTTTCGACGTGCTCGCCGCACAGGGCAAGGGCTTCACCGCCGGCGCCCTGATGAGCGCCAACACGGTCTACGTGCTGTTCGACCCGCAGTGCCCGCATTGCGGCCACCTGTGGCAATCGTCCGTGCCGTTGCAGAGCAAGGTGAAATTCGTGTGGCTGCCCGTGGCCATCATGAACGCCAAGAGCGCTCCGCAAGGCGCGGCCATCATGACCGCCGCCAACCCGGTGGAAACCATGAACGCGCACGAACAGCAACTGCTCGCCGGCCAGGGCGGCATGTCGGCCTCGGCCAGCATCCCGGACGAGGTGCAGGCCGCCATCAAGGCCAACACCGCGCTGCTGGAACGCCTGGGCGCCACCTCGGTGCCGTTCATGGTGGCCAAGCACCAGGGCACGGGCGCCGTGATCACCCAGAGCGGTGCCCTCGGCGTCGAAGCCCTGGCCAACTTCCTCGGCATGGGGCAGTGAGCGCGGCGACGCGATTTCCAGGCGCCTGCGGGCGCTTGAAACGCGCATTTTGTCGCTTACCATCGGCGAATCTGCCGCGCAGTGCGGCGTCCAATGGAGATCCTCATGGGCAAGGAACAACGCAACGAAAAGATGGCCAAGAAGCCAAAGAAAGACACCTCGGCGCCCAAGGGCCCGGGCACTTCCGACCGGCCGGTGGCCCCCGTCACGGCGGTGATGCCGCGCGGCAAGGAAAAGAACAAGTGAGTACCGCCGCATGAAGGCGACGTGGAACGGCGTGACCATCGCCGAGAGCGACGACACCGTGGTCGTGGAAGGCAATCACTACTTCCCGGAGAGTTCGCTCAACCGCGACCACGTCACCTTCAGCAACCACCGCACCACCTGCGCGTGGAAAGGCCAGGCGAGCTACTACTCGCTGCTGGTGAACGGTGAACTCAACACCGATGCCGCCTGGTACTACGCCGACCCCAAGCCCGAGGCCGAGATGGTCAAGGGCCGCGTGGCGTTCTGGAAAGGCGTGAAGGTCGAGGCCTGAGCCTCATCAGGCCCCGCTGCGGCCCAGCCGGCGCAGCTTGGTCTGCCAGCGGCTCACGCCGGCCTCCCCCAGTTGCTCGACCGAGCCCACCAGCGTTTCGTGGATCGGCGCGAAGCCGATGAACCCCAGGATGTTGCGTTCCAGCGCCTTCAGGCTGTGCGCACGGAAGTACCAGCGGTAGGCCAGCGCCGGCATGCCCATGGTCACCACCACCCGCGCCGAACGGCCGCTGAGGGGCTTGCGACCGAACTCCTTCGGCCCTTCCGGGCCGACCGCAAAGCCCGGCCGCGCCACCTGCTCCAGCCAGGCCTTGAGCAGCGCTGGCATCTCACCCAGCCAGAGCGGAAAGAACAGCACCACGTGCTGGGCCCAGAGGATGTGCTGCTGCGACGCCTGCAGCCCCGGCGGCACGCTGCCGTGCTGCCAGTCGTGCGCCTTGCGCAGGATGGGAAAGTCCAGCGCCCCCACCGCCACACGGCGCACCTCGTGGCCGGCGGCGCTGGCGCCCTCGGCATAGGTCTCCACCAGCAGGCGGTTGAGGTGCTGGCCGGTGGCGTCGGGATGGCCTTCGATCAGCAGAATGCGGCGAGGATCGGTCATGGCGGGCTCCTGAAGGAATGAGCCCATGCTCGCACCGCGCGGGCGCCGGTGCCTTGACCCGCATCAAGGCCGGTTCAACGCCGGTCGGGCTTGCGCGGCTTGGCCGCGCGCTCCTTCTTGCGGCCCTGGCGTTCGGCGTCCGCCTTCTGCCCCGCCCGCAACCAGCGCATGAACTCGTCGGGCGTCTCCAGCGTGATGAGCCCGAGGACGCCGCTGCGGAAGTCGGCGATCACCAGCTCGGCCGACTTCTGCCAGTTCACTGCACCGCCACCGGCCAGGGCCCCGCGCTTGCGGCCGATGGCCTCCAGCACCTCCTCGTCCGGCAGGGCCGCGATGGCCTCGGGCGCCAGGCCCAGCTTGTAGCGCGCCTCCAGCAGGGGCGCGTAAGACAGCTTGAGCTTGTTGAGCAGCTCCAGCGCCACCTCCTGGTCGTCGTAGGCGTTGCGCCCCACCGCGCCGCTGGCGGCGAGGTTGAAGCCGCTTTCGGGCACCACGATGCGCGGCCAGAGCATGCCGGGCGTGTCGAACAGGTAGAAGTCGTCGGCCAGGGCGATGCGCTGTTCGGTGCGGGTGATGCCGGCTTCGTCGCCGGTCTTGGCGGCGCGCTTGCCCATGAAGGTGTTGATCAGCGTGGACTTGCCCACGTTGGGAATGCCGCAGATCAGCACCCGCATGGGCTTGACCATGCCGCCCCGGTTGGGCGCCAGCTCGCGGCAGGACGCGATGATGGCGCGCGCCGGCGCGGTGACGCTGGCGTCCAGCGGGATCGCGCGGGTGTTCGGCTGGGCGTTGTAGTGCGCCAGCCAGAGCGCGGTGCGCTCGGGGTCGGCCATGTCCTGCTTGTTGACCACCTTCAGCGTGGGCTTGGCCGAGGTGAGTTCGGCCAGCAGCGGGTTGGCGCTGGAGCCGGGCAGGCGCGCGTCGAGCATCTCGATGACGACGTCGATGTCCTTCACGCGCTCGGTGATGGCCTTGCGCGTGAGGTGCATGTGCCCGGGAAACCACTGGATGCTCATCGGGGGAAATCTCTCTGCGGAAACGGGGGTGTGGCGGGGGTGCTGCAGGGATTGTGCCTTGGTGTAACTCCCGGGGGCCGCGCGCGTGGGCCGTCCCTACAATCGGCCTCAATCCAACCCCCGCAGAGGCGCCTCATGAGCATCACCGTGAAGATCGATCTGGGCTACGAATTCGACGTCAAGGCCAAGGCCGCCGAGGTGTTCGAGGTGCTCTCCGACGTGCCCGAGTCGGTCAGCTTCTTCCCGAAGGTCGAGAAGCTCACCGACCTGGGCGGCGGTGTCTACCAGTGGGAGATGGAGAAGGTCGGCACGGCGCAGGTGAACATCCAGACCGTGTACGCCAGCAAGTACGTGAGCGACCAGGCGCGTGGCACTGTGAAATGGACCCCCGTCAAGGGCGTGGGCAACGCCCTGGTGGGCGGCAACTGGAAGATTGTCGACAACAAGAAGTCCACCGGCCTCACGCTGTCCATCCAGGGCGAGATCGAGGTGCCGCTGCCCGGCCTGATGAAGATGGTGGTGGCCCCGGTGGTCGAAGGCGAGTTCGAGAAGCTGGTCGAAAAGTACATCGCCAACCTGATCAAGCGCTTCGGCGGAGAGGCCTGAGCGGCCCCGCCGGGCGGCCGTTCAGGCCGCCGTCAGGTGCTGCCGGAAGAACGCCAGCGTGCGGTCCCACGAGAGCTTGGCCGCGGCCGCGTCGAAGCGCGGCGTCGTGTCGTTGTTGAAGCCGTGCTGGGTGCCCGGGTACTGGTGCGCGACGTAGCGCACGCCCGCCGCCTTGAGCGCTGACTCATAGGCCGGCCAGGCCGCGTTGATGCGTTCGTCCACCCCCGCGAAATGGATCAGCAGCGGCGCCTTCACCTTGGCGGCCGCTTCCGCCGGCGGGTGGTTGCCGTAGTACGGCACGGCCGCGGCGAGGTCGGGCAGCTCGGTGGCCAGCATGTGGGCCACGCCGCCGCCGTAGCAGAACCCCACCACGCCGATGCGCCCGTTGCCATCCGGCCGGGCCTTGAGCGTGGCCGCCGAGGCCAGGAAGTCCTGCTTCGTCTTGGTCTGGTCGAGCTGGGCGAACAGGGCGCGGGCCTTGTCCTCGTCGCCCGGGTAACCCCCGAGCGGCGTGAGCGCGTCGGGCGCGAAGGCCAGGTAGCCGTCGAGCGCCAGGCGGCGCGCGATGTCCTCGATGTGCGGGTTCAGTCCCCGGTTCTCGTGCACCACCAGCACCCCGGGCAGGCGGCCACCGGCCGGCGGCGCCACCGGCTTGGCCACATAGGCCTTGATGGTGCCGTGGCCCATCGGTGAGGGCACGCTCACCGTCTCGGTCTTGATGCGCGGGTCGTTCGCCGGCACCACCTGGGCGGCAGCGAAGTTCGGGCTGAGCGCGGCCAGCAGGCCCGCCGCCGTCATACCGCCCACCGCGAACTTGGAAGCGCGGTCCAGGAAGGCGCGGCGGTCGATGTCGCCATGCACATAGGCGTCAAACAGGATCAGCAGTTCCTGGTCGAAATCGGCGGCGGTCAGACGGGGCATGGGCATCTCCGGCAAAAAACGGCCAGCATAGGTCCCTATCGGCACCGGGCTGCCCATTGCCCTTCCCGCCAGGCGGGCTTTACCGCGCCGGCGTCAGGCCGCTAGGGAAGTGGCCTGCGCCTGCGGACGGCCCAGGCGGGCGGGCGAGACGTATTCCTGCCGGTAGACCTCGAACGGCATGGAGTCGGCCGCCTCGATGGCGCGCTGATCCTCCACCGACTTCGTGGCCATCGCCTCGTACTTCGCCTGCTGCTCGCCGGCCCAGGGCAGGCCCGCGAGGTGCTGGTGCGTCACGCGTGACTGGGCGCGCGCGAAGGCGACGAAGGAATCGCCGTGGTGCTTGTGCATGGCCTGCAGCACGCGGGCCGAAGGCAGTTTGTCGGGGTCCTGCAGATGGCCTTGCGCCAGGGCCACCGCCAGGGTGTGCTCGTTGGTGCCCTGGGCCTGGTCCAGCATCGCGGCGATCGGTGCGAGTTGTTCCAGCAGTTCAGCACCCCACTGCATCAGCGGCACGCTCTGGCCGTTGCGCATCAGGTTCAGGCCGGGTTCGCGGCCGCGCGCGGCGGTCAGGTGCTGGTTGTGCGCCAGTTCGCGGATCTCGGCCGGCGTGTCGGGCGGGCTGTCCGACAGCAGGCAGTGCAGCAGGAACACATCGAGAAAACGCAGCGTGGGCGCACCGATGCCGATGGGCTCGAAGGGGTTGAGGTCCATCAACCGCACCTCGATGTACTCGACCCCGCGCTCGCGCAAGGCATGCAGCGGGCGCTCGCCGGGGTAGATCACCCGCTTGGGGCGGATGGTGCCGTAGAACTCGTTCTCGATCTGCAGCAACGTGGTGGCGAGCTGGTTGTAATCGCCGCCCGGGTTGCGGATGCCCACGGCTTCATAGGCCGGCCAGGGCCGCGTGAGCGCGTCGTGCAGCGAGGCGGCATAGCCTTCGAGGCCGTTGTAGCTCACCGCCAGCGTGGCCTGGGCCTCGCTCTGGTAACCCAGGCGGCCCATGCGCAGCGAGGTGCCGTGCGGCATGTACAGCGTGCCGGTGTCGCCCAGCTTCTGCAGCTCGTGCTCCCGGCCTTCGACGAAGGTGGAACACAGCGCGGGGGAAGCGCCGAACAGCGTGAGCAGCAGGAAGGCGTGGCGGCGGAAATTGCGGATCAGCGCGAAGTAGCCGTCGTTGTCCACACCGGGCAGCGACCAGTTGTAGTGGATGCCCGAGATGGTCTGCATGCGCCGGCCGTAGCGGTGCGCCAGGCCCATGCGGTAGACGCTCTTGGCACGGCCCACATTGGACGAACCGTAGCGGCCGATGGGAATGGTCTCGTCGGTGGGCAGGCCGCAGGGCATGCTGGACGCCCACATCATCTCGTCGCCCAGCGCGCGCAGGCTGCGCACGGTGAACTGGTGGACCTCGGTCAGCTCGGCCAGGCAGGCCTCGACGCTGCCGTGCACGCCGGTGATGAGTTCGAGCTGGGATTCGCTGTAGTCGGTGGTGATGTGGGGGTGCGTGAGCGCACTGCCCAGGGCGGCCGGATGCGGCGTGAGCGCCAGCCTGCCGTCGGGCTGGGCGCGCAGGCTTTCCTTTTCAATGCCGCGACGCATGCCTCGCAGACGGTCTCCGGTGAGGGCGTCCAGGCGTTGTTCGAGAGAGGTCATACAGGCGTCGTGGTTCGGGTCCGGGGCCGGAAGTTAACACGCCTGCGCCAATTCTGCTGGCAGCGCCCGGATCGACTCTGTGGTAAGCATTTGCGGGCCCTGGGCCCGCCGCAGCCAGGCCTCGATGGCGTCGGGTTCGTTAATCAGGCGCAGTTCGTCGAACGCCGCCTGGGCTTCGGGGTAGCGTTTGCGCAGGTAATTGAGCCATTGCTTGAGCCGGCCGGAGCGGTGGCGGCGCTCCACGCGGGCGCTCACCTGCCGCCAGAAGATCTCGAACAGCGGGGGCAGAACCGACCAGGGCACGCCACCCAGGCCTTTGATGGCCAGGGCCAGGCCCGGGTCGGTCACCATGCCGCGGCCGATCATGAGGTGCTCGCAACCGGTCACCTCGCGGCAGCGGGCGGCGTCGGCCACGGTCCAGATTTCGCCGTTGGCGATCACCGGCAAACGGAGGTGGGCGGGCAGCGAGGCGCGCACCTCGGCCAGTCGGTCCCAGTAGGCGGGGGGCCGGTAGCCGTGGGCCTTGGTGCGGGCGTGGATGACGAGTTCGTCCGCGCCGGCCTCGGCGATGGCGTGGGCGCACTCCTCGGCCCGTTCATCGTCGTTGTAGCCCAGCCGCATCTTGGCCGACACGGGCATGTGGGCGGGCACGGCGCGGCGCACGGCCGCCACGATGCGGCCGACCAGTTCGGGTTCGTCCAGCAGCACGGCACCGCCCCGGCTCTGGTTGACGGTCTTGGCGGGGCAGCCGAAGTTCAGGTCGATGCCGTGCGGGCCCAGGCCGGCCAGGCGTTCGGCATTTTCGGCGAGCAGGGTCGGGTCGGAGCCGAGCAGCTGGGCGCGCACGGGCACGCCGGCGCGGGTGCGGCCGCCATTGAGCAGTTCGGGCACCACGCGGATGAAGGCGCGCTCGGGCAGCACGGTGTTGGTCACGCGGATGAATTCACTCACGCAACGGTCGATCCCGCCCGTGCGCGTGAGCACATCGCGCAGGGTGGCGTCGAGCAATCCTTCCATGGGGGCCAGCAGCAACATGCTGCGTATTGTCCTTTGCCTGGAGAATGTCTGGATGTCTTGCGCTCTTTCTCCGGCTGGCCCGGCCCTTGGCGACCGGGGGGGCCGGCTCCGCTCATGTCCCCCGAACCGGCTTCGCCGGTTCTCCTCCTTTACTTCGCTGCGCCGGCCCCCCCGATCACCAAGGGCCTCATTGGTCAACGAAACGCTGCGCGCCCAGATTCCTTCTGGCGCGTGGGCGCACGGCGCTCTGCGCAGCGGGGTAAAGGAGGAGGCGGCACCAGCCGCCGGGGGACACCCGCGGAGCAGAGTACCGTGCGCCCACGCGCCCGCGAGGTGTGCCGAGTGAAAGGCCTCCAAGTGATCCACGAAGACGACCAGATGATCGTCCTCGACAAACCCGCAGGCCTGCTGGCGGTCCCCGGAAGAGGCCCCGACAAGCAGGACTGCCTGAGCGCCAGAGCCCAGGCGAGGTGGCCCGACGCCCTGGTGGTCCACCGGCTCGACATGGCCACCTCCGGCCTCGTCGTCATGGCCCGGGGCATCGAAGCCCAACGCCAACTCAGCCGCGCCTTCGAACAACGGCAAGTCCACAAACGCTACACCGCCGTCGTCGCCGGCACCCTGCACAACCCCGTGCACGACAACGGCTGGAACACCATCGACCTGCCCATCACCATCGACTGGCCCAACCGCCCCCGCAGCATCGTCAGCGCCGAACTCGGCAAACCCAGCGTCACCCGCTGGCGCCTCGCAGGCTCGCCCAACGACGACGACACCACCCGACTCGAACTCGAACCCGTCACCGGCCGCACCCACCAGCTGCGCGTGCACCTCCAGGCCATCGGCCACCCCATACTCGGCGACATGCTGTACGCCACCCCCGAACAACAGGCACTCGCCCCCCGCCTGCTGCTGCACGCCCACCAACTCGCGTTGCCCCATCCGCAGCACGGCGACACCGTGCACTTCCACAGCCCCTGCCCTTTCTGACATGACCACCACCCCCCTCCACCTCACCATCCTCACCGGCGGCTCACGCGGCATGGGCCTCGCCATGGCCCTGCAATCGCTGCGGCCCGACGGGCACCTGCTCTGCCTCTCGCGCCACATCAACACCCAGCTCGCCGACGAAGCCCAGCGGCTGGACGCCACCCTCACGCAATGGGCACAGGACCTCGCCGACACCACCGGCGCAGCCCAGCGCCTGGAAGACTGGCTGCAGGAACACGGTGGGGCCGGCTTCGCCAGCGCCACCCTGATCAACAACGCCGGCGTGATCCCGCGCATCGGCCCCATCGACACCTGCCCGCCCGACGAACTCGCCAACGCCCTGCGCGTGGGCCTGGAAGCGCCCATGCAACTCACCGCCGCCTTCCTGCGCGCCACCGGCGCCTGGGTGGGCGCCGGCTGGCGCGGACCGCGCAAGGTCCTCAACATCTCATCCGGCCTGGGCCGGCGCGCCATGGCGGCCCAGGCGCCCTACTGCGCCGCCAAGGCCGGCATGGACCACTTCACCCGCTGCAGCGCGCTCGACGAAGCGCAGCGCCCGCACGGCGCGCGGCTCGTGTCGCTGGCTCCGGGCGTGATCGACACCGACATGCAACAGCAACTGCGCGCAGGCGACCCGGCGGCCTTCCCCGACGTCGGGCGCTTCAAGGACCTGAAAAGCCAGGGCCAGCTCAGCACCCCGCAAGACGCCGCTGCGAGCGTGCTGGCCTGGCTCAACCGACCCGACTTCGGCAACCACCCCGTTGCCGACGTGCGCGACTGAGCGGGCGAAGGAACACCCATGCAACGACGCCAGTTCACCCAGGCCGCAGCGCTCTCTCTCACCACACTGCCCGCCCTCGCCCTCTCGCAGGACAAAGGCTTCTGGACCCTGCTGCGCGAAGGCGGTTGCGTGCTGCTGATGCGCCACGCACAGACCCAGCCCGGCGCGGGCGACCCGCCGAACTTCACACTCGGCGACTGCAGCACGCAGCGACTGCTCAGCGAAGTCGGGCGCAAGCAGGCCGACAAGATGCACGAGGCCTTTTTGCGCGAACGCGTGAAGATCAACGAAGTGCGCTCCAGCGCCTGGTGCCGCTGCGTGGACACCGCCATGCTCGCCTTCAAGAAGAACACCGTGTGGCCACCGCTCAACGCCTTCTTCAGCCCTGACGATCGCGACGAACAGACGCGCGACGTGCTCGATGCCGTGCAAGGCTGGTCGGCCCCGCGCAACCTGGCACTGGTGACCCACCACATCAACATCGCCGCCCTCACCGGCCAGACCCCGGCCATGGGCGAGATCCTGCTCACCCGGCCAGGCAAGGACGGCAGCGGCACGCAGCTGCGGGTGGTGGCGCGGCAGGTGTTCTGAACGCTGCCCGGCGCGCTACGATGGCGGGTGAACCCCTCATCACCCGGAGACCCCCATGAGCAACCAGCGAGAAGTTTTCGTCGTCAGCGCCGTGCGCACCGCCATCGGCACCTTTGGCGGCAGCCTGAAGGACCAGCCTCCCACCGAACTCGGCGCGCTGGTCGTGCGCGAGTCGCTGGCGCGCGCCGGTGTCGACGGCAAGGACGTGGGCCACGTGGTGTTCGGCCATGTGGTCAACACCGAGCCGAAGGACATGTACCTCTCCCGCGTCGCGGCCATCCACGGCGGCTGCGCCGAAGGCACGCCGGCCTTCAACGTCAACCGCCTCTGCGGCTCGGGCCTGCAGGCCATCGTCTCGGCCGCGCAGGGCATCCTGCTGGGCGACACCGATGTGGCCATCGGTGCCGGTGCCGAGTGCATGAGCCGCGCGCCCTTCGCCAGCCTCAACATGCGCTGGGGCGCGCGCATGGGCGACACCAAGATGGTGGACATGATGGTCGGCGCGCTGCACGACCCCTTCCACACCATCCACATGGGCGTGACCGCCGAGAACATCGCGGCCAAGTGGGGCATCAGCCGCGAGGACCAGGACAAGCTCGCCGTGGAGAGCCACAACCGCGCGCAGCGCGCCACCGAGGCCGGCCTCTTCAAGGACCAGATCGTGCCGGTGATGCTCAAGAGCAAGAAGGGCGACGTGGCCTACGCCACCGACGAGCACTTCCGCGCCAACGCGACGCTGGACGACATGGCCAAGCTCAAGCCGGTGTTCCTGAAGGAGAACGGCACCGTGACCGCCGGCAACGCCTCGGGCATCAACGACGCGGCGGCCGCCGTGGTGCTGATGGATGGCAGCGCGGTCAAGGCGCGTGGCGCCAAGCCGCTGGCCCGCCTGGTGGCCTACGCGCACGCCGGCGTGGACCCGAAGTACATGGGCATCGGCCCGGTGCCGGCCACGCAGGCCGTGCTGAAGAAGGCCGGTCTCACCGTGAAGGATCTGGACGTGATCGAGGCCAACGAAGCCTTCGCCGCCCAGGCCTGCGCGGTCACGCGCGACCTCGGCCTGGACCCGGCCAAGGTCAACCCCAACGGCTCGGGCATTTCGCTGGGTCACCCGATCGGCGCCACGGGTGCCCTGATCACCGTGAAGGCGATCCACGAACTGCAGCGCATCCAGGGCCGCTACGCACTGGTGACGATGTGCATCGGCGGCGGCCAGGGCATCGCCGCGATCTTCGAGCGGGTCTGAATCCGAAAGGACACCTCATGAAGGCAGAGCAACGCGATGAACTCCTGCGCAGCTTGCAGCAGCGGTTCGACAAGCACATGAAGCGGCACGCCAAGGCCGACTGGGCCGACGTGCTGAGCCGCCTTCAAGGCAGCCCCGACAAGCTGAACACGCTGTTCGAGATGGAGCGCACGGGCGGAGAGCCCGACGTCATCGGCGCCCCGGACGACCAGGGCGCCTACCTGTTCTGCGACTGCGCCGCCGAAAGCCCGTCGGGACGCCGAAGCCTGTGCTTCGACGGCGAAGCCCTGGCGTCGCGCAAGGAGAACAAGCCAGCGGGCAGCGCCGTCGACATGGCCTCGGCCATGGGCGTGTCGCTGCTGACGGAAGCGCAATACCGTCACCTGCAGACCTTCGGTGAGTTCGACCTGAAAACGTCCAGCTGGGTGGCCACGCCGCCCGAGATCCGCAAGCTCGGTGGCGCCCTCTTCTGCGACCGGCGCTATGCCCAGGTTTTCGTGTACCACAACGGCGTGCAGTCGTACTACGCCGCGCGGGGGTTCAGGGGCTGGGTGAGCGTCTGACGCGCCTGGGCCAGCGCCGTCAGTCGCCCTGGAACGCCCCGCTGCGGTAGGTCACCACCAGCGTGTCGCGCCAGCCCAGGGCATCGCCCTCCAGCGGCTGGATCGGCGTGCTTTCGTGGATCACGCGCGCGTCGTCGATCAGCAGCAGCGACCACGGCTCGCGCAGCGTGAAGCGCTGGCCACTCGGGCCGTTGGCCTCGAACACGCGGCTCTCCCCGCCCTTGATGGCGTGGCGGTCCACCATGAACACGGCCACCAAGTCCACCCCGTCGCGGTGCGCGCCTTCGGGCGTGGGGCGGCCGATGCCGTCGGTGGTGTCGATGCGGAACACGTGGGCTTCCACGCTCCAGGCTTGCGCGCCGCGCAGCGCGCTGGCGGCCTCGCCCAGCCGCGCCAGCAGGCGGCTCCACACAGGCAGCGCCACGGTGGCCGGCTCCATGGGCTCGAACCAGCGCTGCATGCCGCCGTGCAGGGCGTTGTACTCCAGCGGTTGCCAGTGGGCGCGGTGCGGCACCTGGCGCACGCGGTCTTCGTCCACCACGAAGCAACTGTGGCGGCGGCTGCGGTAGCGCCCGCCGTCCTTCAGGTACGCGTCGGGCGGCAGCTGGTTCCAGCCGGTGTGCAACTCGGCCAGGTCCACCGGGCGCGCGCCGAGCCACTCGCCCACGGCCTCGGCGCTCAGCAAGGCGAAACCGGTGGTTTTCAAGGCGCTGTGCACATCGGACAGCGGCACGTAAGGGGGCTGGAATTCGCTGGTCATATGGCCGGTCAGTGTAGCGGCGCGCCAGCCAGCCCCATGGCCCGTCGGACCTTGGGCGAGGCCGGCGTTTGCGCTGGATCAAGACGCCGGCGCCCCCCCGCTGCCAAGCTACGGCCCAAGGAGCAGCACCCGATGGAAAGCACCGCGCAATGGACCCCAGCCCTCTGGCTGGACTTCGACCCGCTGGACAGCATGAACCGCGAACTCATGGCGCGGCTGGCGCGCGCGCAGGCGGCGAGCGACGCCGAGCTGCCGCAGGCCTGGGCCGAGCTCGTGTCGCACGTGGCCGCGCATTTCGGCCAGGAAGACACCTGGATGCGAGAGACCGGCCACGGCCAGGCGGACGCGCACGCGCTGCAGCACCGTGTGGTGTTGACCCTGCTGCGCGATGGCCTGGGGCAGATCCGCAACGGCCAGCTGGAACCGGTGCGCCAGATGGCGCGCGAGCTGGGCTCGTGGTTCGCCAAACACACGCACGCGTTCGACGCCGGGCTGGCGCTGCATTTGCGACGGCACGCGCTGGCCTGATCCGCTACATTTCCGGGCGCCACAGCCACCCGCCCACGAGGTGGCGCGCCATCACCCGAGGAGACAAGACATGGCCGAAGAATCCCAACCACCGCCACCCCCGCCATCGGTGTTCGACCTGCGCCTGGCGGAGCTGAGGGCCGGCGACCCGCTGCGCTGGCTGCGCCTGGGCTGGCGCGACTTCCTGCGCAGCCGCGTCGGCCTGTTCTACGGACTGTGTTTCTTTCTCATGGGGCACGCGCTGATGGCGGTGTTCCGCGCCGCGCCGGCCTATGTGCTGGCGCTTTCCGCAGGCTTCCTGCTGCTGGGGCCCTTCCTCTGCCTGGGCCTGTACCACGTGAGCCGCGCGCTGGAGGAAGGCCGCGAGCCCTCGCTGCCGGACTCCCTGCTGGCCTGGGAGCAGACCAAGGGCTCGATCGCCATCTTTGCGGGCGTGCTGCTCATCCTGGAAATGCTGTGGGGCCGCGCCTCGCTGGTGGTGTTCGCGGTGACGTTCAGCACCATGCCCGACACGGCCAACCTGGTCGCGCAACTGCTGGCCCCGGAGAACCTGGAGTTCCTGATCACCTACACGCTGGTGGGCGGCGTGTTCGCGGGCCTGATCTTCGTCACCAGCGCGATTTCGATTCCGATGATCCTGGACCGCGAGGTCGATGCGGTGTCCGCCGGCCTCACCAGCATCCGCGCCTGCCTGCAGAACCCGGGGGTGATGGCCTGGTGGGGCGCCCTGATCACGGCGCTGGTGGTGCTGGCCATGCTGCCCTGGTTCCTCGGCCTGATCGTCGTCGGGCCGGTGGTGGGGCACGCCACCTGGCACGCCTACCGCCAGGTGGTGCCGCCGCGTTGAGATTCAGGCCTTGAGGTTCACCACCAGGCGGCCGCGCACCTGGCCGGCGAGGATCTCGCTGCCGGCGGCGATGGCCTCCTGCAGCGAAATCTCTTTCGTGATCGAGGCGAGCTGTTCGCGGTTGAGCGTCTTCGCCAGCGCCTCCCAGGCGGCCTCGCGCCGGGCCATCGGTGCCATCACGCTGTCGATGCCGTACAGCGTGATGCCCCGCAGGATGAAGGGCGCCACGCTCGCGGGCAGGTCCATGCCCTGGGCCAGGCCGCAGGCCGCCACCGCGCCGCCGTAGCGCGTGCTCGCGCAGGCGTTGGCCAGCGTGTGGCTGCCCACCGAATCCACCACACCGATCCAGCGTTCCTTCTGCAGCGGCTTGCCCGCTGCGCTCAGCTCGTTGCGGTCGATCACGCTGGCGGCACCCAGCGACTTCAAATAGTCGGCCTCCTGCGGCCGGCCGGTGGAGGCCACCACGGTGTGGCCCAGGCCGGCCAGCAGCGAGATCGCCACGCTGCCCACGCCGCCGCCCGCGCCGGTCACCAGCACCTCGCCGCTGCCGGCGGCCACGCCCGCTTCGGCCCAGTGCTTCTGCAGCGCCTGCACGCACAGCATGGCGGTGTAGCCGGCCGTGCCCAGCGACATGGCGTCGCGCTCGCTCAAGGTGTCGGGCAGGGCCACGAGCCAGTCGCCCTTGACGCGCGCCATCTGCGCCAGCCCGCCCCAGTGCGTTTCGCCCACGCCGAAGCCGTTGAGCAGCACGCGGTCGCCGGCCTTCCATTTCGGGTGCTCGCTGTGCGTCACCGAGCCGGCGAAGTCGATGCCGGGCACCAGGGGAAAGCTGCGCACCACGGGCGACTTGCCGGTGATGGCCAGGCCGTCCTTGTAGTTGACGGTCGAGTAGTCCACCCGCACCGTCACGTCGCCGCTGGTGGGCAACTGCGCTTCGTCGAGCTGCGTGAGCTCGCAGCGATAGCCCGATTCGGGCTTGGTGATCAAGAGGGCCTGGAACATGGGTCGTCTCCTAAGGGTTGGGGGTCGTCGGGGCCGACTCGCGCCACAGCCGCACCGTGAGCCACCAGGCCAGCAGGGAATCGGTCAATGCCATCAGGCCGAGCACGAGGCGCAGCGCGTCGGGCGGGTCGGTGAGCTGCACGAACAGCACGATGCAGGACGACAGCAGCTGCAAGCCGACCATGAGCCAGAACAGGCCCCGGTGGGGTTGCCAGAGGCGGCGAAGGGTCTCGGACGGGGAAGGCATGCCCTATTGTGCCGGCCCCGGCCGGCCGCCGCTCAGGCGGCGCCCGCCTCCCAGCCGCCCCCGATGGCACGGATGAGCCGCACCGTCGCCTGCTGTTGGGCGGCCTCCACGCGCTGCGCCTGGCGCCGGTTGATCAGCTCGTGGCGGCGCGCGTCGAGCAGCTCGAGCTGGCTCACCAGACCGTTGCGGTAGCGCGTTTCCGAGATCGCGCTGGCGCGCTGCGCGGCACTGACCGCGCGGCCCTGGGCCAGCGACTGGTCCTGCAGCCAGCGCAGGGCGGAGAGCTGGTCTTCCACTTCGCGGAAGGCCGTGAGCACCTGGCCGCGGTAGCTCGCGGCGGCGGCGTCGAGCTGCGCCTGTGCGCCCTGCACACCAGCCTCGCGCCGGCCGCCGTCGAACAGCGGCATCGACAGCAGCGCGCCCACGCCCCAGGCCCGCGCCGACCACTTGAACAGGTCGCCGATGTCGGGCGAGGCATAGCCCGCGGCCGCCGTGAGCGATACGCTGGGGAACCATGCCGCCTGCGCCACGCCCACGCGGGCCTGGGCGGCCAGCAGCGCGGCCTGCGCGGCGGCCACGTCGGGCCGGCGGGTGAGCACGGTGCCGGGCACGCCGGCCGGGATCACGGGCAACACCCGGGCGGCGTCGGCAGGCGCCAGCGCGAAGCCCGAGGCCGGCTCGCCCGCCAGCACGGCCAGCGCGTGCTCCAGTTCGGCCCGGCTGCGACCGAGCGCGAACCCCTCGGCCTCGGTGGCGGCCAGCTCGGTCTGGATGCGGATCACGTCCAGCTCGGCCACGTCGCCCGCCTCGAAGCGGCGCTGCGTGAGGCGCAGCGTGTCGGCGTAGGCAGTGGCGGTACCCTGCACCAGGGTGCGCTCGGTGTCCACCGCGCGCAGGGCCAGGTAGGTCTGGGCCACCTCGGCCTGCACCAGCAGGCGGGTGCTTTGCAGCAAGGCTTCGCGCGATTGCGCGTCCAGCGCGGCGGCGTCGCGCGCGCCCGCCAGGCGACCGAACAGATCGAGCTCGTACGACAGGTTCACGCCGGCCTGCAACAGCGTGGCGGGCACCGCACCGTTGGCGGTGTTGGCACCGGCGCCGCGCGAGGCGTCGGCGCCCACGCCGATCTGCGGCAGGCGATCGGCCTGCGCGCCGCGCAGCAGCGAACGCGCCTGCGCCAGGCGGGCCACCGCTTCGTGAATGCTGGTGTTGCCAGCGGCGGCGCGTTCAACCAGGTCGTCGAGCACCGGGTCGTTGAACGCCTTCCACCAGGCGCCTCGCGCCTGGGCTTCGGCGGGCTGGGCGATGGTCCAGTGTTCGTTGTGGCGCGGCTGCTCCTTGAACTGCGGCGGCGTGGGCACGGACGCCGGCAAGGGCGGCAGCGCGGTGGCGCAGCCGGCGAGCACGAGCGCGGCGGTCAGCGTCAACAGGCGATGGAAATTTTTCACGGGGTTCACCTTGTGGGTCTTCTTCAATGGGTCAGGGGAGCGGCAGGCACGGCGCGGGCCGAGCCACCACCGCCTGAGGCGAAGCCGTCCAGGTGCGGCACGGTGCCGTGCAGTTTGAGCGCGCGGTTGCCGGCCAGGCGGCGCAGCAGCACGTAGAACACGGGCGTGAGGAACAGGCCGAAGGCGGTCACGCCGATCATCCCGGCGAACACGGCCACGCCCATGGCCGAGCGCATCTCGGCACCCGCGCCAGTGGCGAGCACCAGCGGCAGCACACCCATCACGAAAGCGAGCGAGGTCATGAGGATGGGGCGCAGCCGCAGGCGGCTGCGCCCCATCC
>Ga0247823_10000299_pt1 | contig 42937 bp, 31 predicted proteins | sample 13C_PalmiticAcid_2_FD_192426 | JGI IMG/M metagenome (GOLD analysis project Ga0247823, IMG submission 192426) | Soil microbial communities from agricultural site in Penn Yan, New York, United States - 13C_PalmiticAcid_Day30 | ecosystem: Environmental > Terrestrial > Soil > Agricultural land... | reverse complement strand
GGCGTTCCCAATGCGAGCAGGGCGAGGGTGAGGAGAGCGGTCGAGCGCATGGGTCCTGTCGTCGCGCCTCCTCGCGGCGAAGGCAAGGGGCGTCAGCCGCCGAGCAGCAGCCAGCCGCCCTTGTCGACCAGCGCCTTGGCCGAGCCGAAGATCTGCCAGGCCTGGTAGGCCAGCAGGATCGCCAGGGCGCCCGTCACCACCAGCCGCTTGCGCGAGAGGGCCGCCACCAGGGTCAGGGCCATGAACATCGGCGTGCCGACCCAGAAGCCCGGGCCCAGCCGCAGCTTGGCGATCTCGCCGTTCAGGATGATGAGGCCCACGAACAGGAAGACGATCAACAGGTTGGCGCCCATGACGCTGAGCAGCACCAGCCGCTTGCGGGTCCAGAAGTGGTCGTCCAGGTCCTCGCCCGGCTTGAGTTCGCGCGGGAACACCTGGGTGGCGGCGACATAGAAGGTGCTGGCCACCGCCAGCCCAACGATCAGCAGGGCGTAGTTGTAGGGTGCGGGCCGGAAGATCACCCAGGCCTGGTTCCAGAAGCTGGCGATGTCGATGGCCACGAACAGCGCCAAGAGCGGGGTCAGATAGCCGAACCGCACGTTACGCCGCTCGTGCAGCAGGCGCGCGAAGCCGCCCACCAGCTCGGCCACCGAGAAGCCCAGCAGCAGGCCGTAGAAGCTGAAGAAGAACTCGAACGGGTCCACGAAATCCCCCGATTTCAGACGCTGCGGACTATTTGCCCTTCCAGATCGGCTTGCCCTCGCCCGGCAGGCCCAGGCGCGACCACTTCTCGCTGACCGCGTCGACCACGGCCTGATCCATGCGGATCTCCTCGCCCCATTCCCGCGTCGTCTCGGGCTCCCACTTGTCGGTGGCGTCGAGGCCGATCTTGGAGCCCAGGCCGCTGACCGGGCTGGCGAAGTCGAGATAGTCGATCGGGGTGTGCTCGATCACCGTGATGTCCCGCGCGGGATCCATCTTGGTGCTGATCGCCCACATCACGTCCTTCCAGTCGCGGGCGTTGATGTCGTGGTCCACGACGATCACCCACTTGGTGTACATGAACTGGCGCAGGTAGCTCCACACGCCCAGCATCACCCGCTTGGCGTGGCCCGGATAGGCCTTCTTCATCGACACCACGGCGATGCGGTAGGAGCAGCCCTCGGGCGGCAGCCAGAAGTCGACGATCTCGGGGAACTGCTGGCGGATCAGCGGGATGAACACCTCGTTCAGCGCCTCACCCAGGACCGAGGGCTCGTCCGGCGGACGGCCGGTGAAGGTGGTCAGGTAGATCGGGTCCTTGCGCATGGTGATGGCGGTCACCTGGAAGACCGGGAACTTCTCGACGCTGTTGTAGTAGCCGGTGTGGTCGCCGTAGGGGCCCTCGTCCTCGTACTCGTCGAGCAGGACGTGGCCTTCCAGCACGATCTCGGCCTGGGCCGGCACCATCAGCGGCACGGTCTTGCACGGGACCAGGTCGAGCTTGGCGCCGCGCATCAGGCCGGCGAACTGGTATTCCGACAGGGTGTCGGGCACCGGCGTCACGGCCGCCAGGATCGTGCCGGGGTCCGCGCCCAAGACGACGGCGCAGGGCAGGGGCTCCTTCTTGCCGGCCTTCTTGTGGCGGGCGTAGTGCTGGGCCCCGCCGCGGTGGGCCAGCCAGCGCATGATCGCCTTGTCCTTGCCCAGCACCTGCATGCGGTAGATGCCGAGGTTGAAGTCGTCCTCGCGGTCGTCGCTGGGGCCCTTGGTGACCACCAGGCCCCAGGTGATCAGCGGCGCGGGCTCGCCCGGCCAGCAGGTCTGCACCGGCAGCTTGGACAGGTCGATCTGGTCGCCGGTCAGCACGACGTCCTGCACCGGCGCCTTCTTGACCGTGCCCGGGCGCATCGACAGCACCGTCCTGGCCAGCGGCAGCATGTCGATGGCGTCCTTCAGGCCCTTGGGCGGCTGGGGCTGGCGCAGGAAGGCCAGAAGCTCGCCCACCTCGCGCAGCTCGCCGGCGGTGGTGCGCGGCTCGCCGCCCAGCGTCACGCCCATGGCCACGCGCTTGACCGTGCCGAACAGGTTGGCCAGGGCCGGCATCGGCGAGCGCGACCCGTCGGGCAGCAGCACGTGCTCGAACAGCACCGCCGGGCCGCCGGTGGCCAAGAGGCGGGTCTGGATCTCGGTCATCTCGAGCACGGACGACACCGGCTCCTTGACCCGCACCAGCTCGCCCTGGGCCTCCAGTACGTCGATGAATTCGCGAAGCGAGCGGTAGGCCATGGGCGGGAAACTCCTGGAACGCGGCGGAACCTAGGGGTGGGCGTGCGTCGGGGCAAGGCGTCGAGAGGGGCGAGGCGGCAAGCTTCGCCCTAGTCGCGCCTTGATGGGTGTGCTCCCTTGCGGGCGCCTTCCAGAGTTGAGCGAAACGACGCCATGACCGATCCCGCGCCCGAGACCGCCGATCCCAAGGCCGTGCGCCGCGTCGCGATCCTGCGCCTGGTCACGGGCCTCGCCCAGGGCCTGCTGCTGTTTTGCCTGGACCACGCGCTGAAGGCCAAGGCCTGGCCGGCCACCCAGCCGGCGGTGTTCGCCGCCATCGCCGCGGTCGCGATCTTCGTGCCGTTCGTGGTGCTGGCCGGCCTGTCGACCATGCGCCTGAGCCGGCTGGCGGCCTGGAAGCTGGTCGCGGTGCTGGTCGCCGCGGGCCTGGCCGCCTACGCCGTCCACAGCGGTCAGGCCGAGATCCGGCCTCGGTCGGTGATCCCCGAGGGCGTGGCGATGCTGGCCATCGCCGCCCTGCTGTTCATCGGCCACCACCTGGTGCAGCCGGCCGAGATGGAGCGTCGGCCGATCGCGCGCTTCACCACCTATTTCGACGAGACCTGGAAGCACGGGGTGCAATTGGCGCTGTCGGCCCTGTTCACCGGCGCGTTCTGGCTGCTGCTGCACCTGGCCTCGGCCCTGTTCTCGATGATCGGCATCGAGGCGATCGACAAGTTGATCGACCAGCCGTGGTTCTCCTGGCCGGCGACGGCGGTGATGTTCGCCGCCGCCGTGCAGCTGACCGACGTGCGCGCCGGCCTGGTGCGCGGGGTGCGGACGGTGTCGCTGACGCTGCTGGCCTGGCTGCTGCCGCTGATGGTGCTGATCGCCGCCGGCTTCCTGGCGACCCTGCCCTTCAAGGGGCTGGACCTCCTGTGGGCCACCAAGAAGGCCGCGGCCCTGCTGCTGACGGCGGCCGCCTTCCTGATCGTGCTGACCAACGCCGCCTATCAGGACGGGACCGAGCGGCCGCCGACCGTGCTGGCCTGGGCGGCGCGGATCGCGGGCCTGCTGCTGGCCCCGATCACCGTGCTGGCCGGCTACGCCATCTGGCTGCGGGTGAACCAGTATGGCCTGACCCCGGAGCGGGTGTATGGCGCCGCCTGTGTCGTGGTCGCGGCGGGCTATGCGATCGGCTACGCAGTCGCGGCTCTCAAGCCCGGCGCCTGGATGAAGCCGCTGGAGGCGACCAACATCACCCTGGCGTTCGTGGCCATCGCCGTGCTGCTGGCCCTGTTCACCCCGATCGCCGATCCGGTGCGGCTGTCGGTGGACAGCCAGCTGGCCCGGCTGGCGTCGGGCAAGGTCAAGCCCGAGGCTTTCGACTACGACTTCCTGCGCTTCGACGCCGGCAAGCGCGGGGAAGCGGCGCTGGACCGGCTGGCCGGCGATCCCGACGCGGCGGTCGCCCGCGAAGCCAAGGCGGCGCGCAAGCGGACGGAGCGCCGCTACAGGTTGGACGCCTCTCGGGTCGATCTGCGCCGGTTGCCGGTCTATCCGGCGGGGCGCTCCTTGCCGGAGAGCTTCGTCACCGGCCTGGAGACCTCGGAGCTGTTCGGATGCGCCCGGGAACCGGCCCAGTGTCCCGCCGGGCTGCTGGACATCGACGGCGACGGCGTCGAGGAAGTGCTGGTGCGGGTCTTCAACCAGGTCCAGATTTTCAGGCTCCACGACGGGACGTGGAAGTCGTTCGGCGTGGCGACGCCCGAATGCGGGCCGATCAAGCTGGAAGAACTGATGAAGACCGGCCGGTTCGGCGTGGCGCCCAGCGCGCCCCGACAGGACCTGCTGGTCGGCGGCGCGCGCCTCTCCATCACGCCGGAAGACAAGGCCTGTCCGCCCGCCGGTGCGCGGACGGACGGCGCGATCGTCTCGCGCGCCCGCTGAACCTTAAGCGCCCTCGCTGACCGCGTTCAGGCGGGCATAGACCCCGCCGGCCGCCTTGAGGTCGGCGTGGCGGCCTTCCTCGACGACCCGGCCGTTCTGGAACACCAGGATGCGGTCGGCGCCGCGCACGGTCGACAGGCGGTGGGCGATGACGATCGTCGTGCGGCCCTGCATCAGGGCCTCGGCGGCCTCCTGCACCAGGGCCTCGGTCTCGACGTCGAGCGACGAGGTGGCCTCGTCCAGCACCAGGATCGGGGCGTCGGTCAGGAAGGCGCGAGCGATGGCCACGCGCTGGCGCTCGCCGCCCGACAGCTTGATGCCGCGCTCGCCGACCAGGGTGTCGTAGCCGTGCGGCAGCTTGAGGATGAAGTCGTGGGCGCGGGCCTTCCTGGCGGCCTCCACCACCTGGTCGAAGGTCGCGTCGGGGCGGCCGTAGGCGATGTTGTCGAGCAGGGAGCGGTGGAACAGGGCCGGGTCCTGCGGCACCACGGCGATGGCGCGGCGCAAGCTGCCTTGCGTCACGCGGGCGACGTCCTGGCCATCGATCAGGATCCGTCCGCCTTGCAGGTCGTGCAGGCGCTGGATCAGCTTGACGAAGGTCGACTTGCCCGAACCCGTCGGGCCGACCAGGGCCACCTTCTCGCCCGGCGCGATGTCCAGCGAGAAGCGGTCGTACAGTGGCGCGCCGGCGTTGCGGTAGGCGAAGGTCACGCCCTGGAAGGCGATCTCGCCCGGGCCGGGGGCGAAGTCAGGCGCGCCGGACGCGTCGGCGATCTGCGGCGTCAGGGTGGCCCAGGCGGCGGCGTCCTCGCTGTCGTCGAGGCCCTTCTGCAGCATGCGGATGTTCTCGCCCATGTTGCGCAGGTAGCCGCTCATCAGCAGGAAGGCGGTGATGGCGAAGGCGACGTCGCCGGGGCCGGCCTTGCCCTGCAGCCAGCTCCAGACCATGGCGCCTGACAGGCCGGCCTGCAGCAGCACCAGCAGGAGGTTCTGGCCCAGCCACACGTCGGTGAAGCGGTTCCAGGTGACCATCACCGCGTCGCGCCAGGCGGCGGTGACCTGCGCCAGGCGTTCGGTCTCGCGGCCTTCCGCGCCGAAGGCCTTGACGGTCGGGTTGGAGGTCACCGCGTCGGCCAGGGCCCCGCCGATGGCCGAGTCGAGGGCGTTGGACTTCAGGTTCGACGGGCGGACATAGCGCTCGGTGATCCACAGGTTCACCGCCAGGTACAGCACCACCACGCCCAGCGAGATGGCCCCGGCCAGGGGCTGTCGCACCAGCATCATCACCGACAGGCCGACCAGCACGATCAGGCTGGGCACGAGCCAGATGGTGAAGGCGTCGGTGACGCTGTCATAGCCCCACATGGCGCGGGTCAGCTTGCGCACCGTGGCGCCGGCGAAGCTGTCGGCGTGCCAGTCGGACGAGAAGGCCTGCACGCGGGCGAAGCCCTCGTTGGTCATCTCCTCCATGTTGCGGGCGGCCAGCGGAATCCAGAACCGGTGGGCGACGTTGCGGATCAGCGAGAAGGCCAGGTAGACGCCGACGAAGGCCGCCCAGGCGCCCCAGGCCTGGTCCTTGTGGCCGGCGGCGACCACGTCGATCAGCTTGCCCGAGGCCCAGGGCAGGGCCAGGTCGAAGGCCACGGCCACCAGGGTCAGGATCACGCCGGCGGCGAAGATCGTCTTCCGGCGCAGCCAGAACCGCGCCAGGAAGCCCAGCACCTGGCCGTTGGACAGCGCCCGGCGCTTGCCCCCGTTGTCGTCGTCATCCTCGAAATCGCTCATGGGCGGCTAGATAGGCTTGTTGGGGCCGGCTGGGAACGTCCTGCCGACAGGCTGCTGCCAGGTTTCGGTCCCATAATCTCGATCGCTTCCTGGGTCCGGCGTCCAGGATCCATCGTTCCGCTGCTCAGGCCGTTCGAGGACGGCCGAGGTCCGAGCTGTCGCCGGCGTGGGCCTTCGCCACAAGGGCGAGGGAGGCCAAGACAGGGGCTGAGGGGGGCAAAACCCACCGCCGCCGCGCAGCCCTCACCCCTCCGCGTCGCTCAGCACCATGGCGAAGGGAACCTGCGCGCCGTCGCGGGTGACATAGCCGCTGACCAGCTTGTGGCCGGGATCGAGCACGCCCAGGTCCACGTCCTGGCTGGGGAAGACCACGGTGCGGCGGTCGCCGACGCAGACCACCAGCTCGTAGCCGTCATAGGCGCGCTGCGACATCGCCTTGATGCGCTCGTAGTAGGGCGAGCGCTTCCAGGCCGTGGGCTTGCCGGGATCGACCACGACATTGAGCCGCTTGCCGTCGCGGTCGGGGTACATGACGAAGCCGGCCTTGTCGGGCCGCCAGGCCTCGTCGAGCTTTTCCGAGGTCAGCCACAGGCAGTGGAAGCCCCGGCAGGCGTCGGGCCGGGTCTCGTAGGACCCGCAGCCGCCGCCCTTCCTGAAATGGCCGCACCAGACGCCGTCCGGCTTGGCCAGGGCCTCGATGGCCAGCACCTTGCAGCACAGGCCGCAGGAACCGCAGGTCCGCTCGCCCATGTCGCTTCCCCCAAGCCCGGCCGATCGTCAGGCGTCGGAGTTTGAAAGCGATGTGTGACGGTTTTATCGGGGGCGGCAGGCTCGAGATGCTCCCCCTGAAGGGGGAGCTGTCGCGGAGCGACTGAGGGGGAAGCGGCTGCGTAATCGGTCAGGTCTGCGAAAGCTGAAAACGGCCCCCCTCCGGCCCTCCGGGCCACCTCCCCCAGAGGGGGAGGATCTTTTATTCGAAGCCGGTGGCGCTCCAGACGGCCAGTTCGTTGCCGGCCGGGTCGATGAAGTGGAAGCGGCGACCGCCCGGGAACTCGAAGATCGGCTTGACGATCACGCCGCCGGCGGCCGTGACCTTGGCCTCCATGGCTTCCAGGTCGTGGGCGTAGAGGATGACCAGCGGCTTGGCCGGCTCCTCGGTGATGTCGCCCACGAAGCCGCCGTCGGCGCCCTGGCCCTCGAAGGCGGTGTAGCCGGGGCCGTAGTCGGTGAAGCTCCAGCCGAAGGCGGCGGCGTAGAAGGCCTTGGTCGCCGGCAGCTCGCCGCCCGCCCATTCGATGTAGTCGATCTTGCCGTCTTCGCGCATGGGTGTGCCCCTCGATATGTTCTCATTATGTTCTAGCTTCCGCTCAAGGCAGAGTCCAGACGCTGGTGCGCTTGATCGCCAGGTCTTCCAGCTCGCGGGTGGTGGGCACCTGGTACTCGGCCAGCTTTTCCAGGCCGTCCTTGGGGAAGTAGGTGCGGCCCGGATCGCCGACCAGCACCGTGGCGCCGGCCGCGCGGCCCTTCCCCAGCCAGGCCATGACGGCCGCCGCCATCGGCCCCTCGTAGCAGATGTCGCCGGCCAGCAGCACGTCGGCCGGCGGGGGCGGGGCGTCCAGCAGGTTGGCGTCGGTGAAGGCGATCTCCACGCCGTTGGCCTCTGCGTTCATCGCCACCGCCGCCTCGCAGAAGACGTCGATGTCGGCCGCCAGCACGCTTTTGGCGCCCGCCTTCATCGCCGCCACCGCGACGATTCCCGAGCCGGTGGCGAAATCGATCACGGTCTTGCCGTGCACGATCTGCGGGTGGTCCAGCACGTAGCGCGCCAGGGCCTGGCCGCCCGCCCAGGCGAAGGCCCAGAACGGCGGCGGCAGGCCGATTTCCTCCAGCGCCTCCTCGGTCAGCTTCCACAGCGGCGTGATCTCGTCGGCCAGATGCAGCACCAGCTCGGGCGCGTGCGGCGTGGGCAGCAGGCGGGTGTTGTCGGCGATGAAGGCCCGACGGCCTTCCAGGGTCTGGACGATCATGAGGGCGGTTAGAGCATCGGCGCGACGGCGAGACCAGTAGGCCGCCAACCTATCCGCCCGTCATTCCCGCCCTTGTGGCGGGAACCCCTGGTTACGCTCGCACGTGAGGCGCCAGCGGATCGCCAGCGATCCGTCACGTCTGCCCTTGCGGCTTATGGAGGGGTTCCCGCCACAAGGGCGGGAATGACGGGAAAGTATAGGGTCAGGCAACCTTCCCCGACGCCGCCTTCAGCACCGTCAGATAGCCCGGCGCGGTCAGCATCCCCTCCGTCAGCCCCTTTTCCCGCAGCAGACGGTGCGCGCGGGGCAGGTTCCAGCAGGGCACGTGCATGAACAGGTGATGCTCGGCGTGGAAATTGACGTGGTAGGGCGCGACCAGGGCCCGCTCGAGCCAGTTGGCCCGGGTGGTGCGGGCGTGGCGGAACGGGTCTGGCTCGTCCTTGGCGACCAGGGCGTGCTCGGCGATGTTGCGCAGGCGCGTGACCAGCGGGAACCAGGTGGCCATCGGCACGAGCCACAGGGCGAACCACGCCCACCACAGGCCCGCTGCGCTCAAGACGACCAGCATGGCCAGGTTGATCAGCAGGAACCGCTTCTGGCCGGCCGCCGCGCGGGCGAAGATCGCGCCCGGGGCCTGGCCGTCGGCGCGCTTCTTCAGGCCGGCGATGATTGGTCCCAGCCGCTGCTTGAAGAAGGTCTGGCCCGTCAGGTCACGGACGATCTTGCGGCGCAGAGAGGCCCGCGTGGTCGGGAACGGCGCAGAGAGCACCAGATCCGGGTCCTCGGCCTGCTGGGCGAACTTGTGGTGGGTCAGGTGATAGGGGCGGTAGCTGCTGAGCGACGCCCCCAGCGGCGCGGCGCAAAGCCACTCGCCCAGCCAGTCGTTGACCTTCAGATTGGGATGCAGGCCCCCGTGCGCGGCCTCGTGCATCAGGATCGCCAGGCCCAGCTGCCGGGCGCCGATCAGCATCACCGCGACGATGTAGGTCAGCGGATTGGGCCAGATCACGAAGAGCGCGCCGGCGGCCAGGATCACGCCCCAGGCGTGGGCGACCATGGCGATCCCGCGCCAGGACGAGCGCGCCGACAGGCGGGCCCACTCCTCGGGCGCGAACAGCTCCTGCGGCTTGATGCGAGCGGCGACGGCCATGGAACGGATCATCGCACATTCAGGTTCTGGCCGACAGAATGCCGTTAGGTCACGTCCGTTTCCGGAGGATTTTCATGCGCTTGTCGATCGCCGTCGCCCTTGTCTCGCTAGGCTTCGCGGGCGCCGCGCACGCGGCCAGCTTCGACTGCGCCAAGGCCAGGCGGGCCGACGAAAAGGCGATCTGCGCCGACCGGACGCTGAACGACAAGGACGTGCGGATGGCCGTTCTCTACGACATCAACAAGCGCACCATGGGCATGGGCGCGCGCGGGGCGTTGATGGACGGCCAGCAGGCCTGGCTGAACGATCGCGCGGGCTGCAAGGCCAACCGGACGTGCCTGGCGCGGGCCTATGACCGCCGGCTGGGCGAGCTGGAGAGGTCGATGGAGCGGATCTACCGCGCGGGGCCGTTCTGATCTTCCTTCTCCCTGGAGGGAGAAGGTGGCCTGCGAAGCAGGTCGGATGAGGGGTTGGGGACCGGAGACGGCGTGCCGGCGCGCCGGCCGGCGGCGTGACCCCTCACCCTCCCAGGCTGTCGCCTGGGCCCCTCCCTCTCCCCTCCGGGAGAGGGTTCACTTTTCTACAGCCCCGCCGGGCTCCACAGCCCGGCCACCAGGGCCAGGACCAGGATCGCGCCGGCCTGGGCGTTGGACTTGAAGATCTTCAGCGCGCCGGGGCCGTCGTCTACGCGCACGGCCACGGCCTGGCGCGACAGGTGCAGGCCGAACAGGCCCAGCAGCGGCAGGAACAGCGGCCCAAGGCCCCCGACCCAGGCGGCCGCGAGCGCCAGCACGAAGGCCAGGACGTAGAACACCGCCACGCCCTCGCGGACCCTGGAGCCCAGGCGACGGGTCGACGACTTCACCCCGGCCAGGGCGTCGTCCTCGATGTCCTGGATGGCGTAGATCGTGTCGTAGCCCAGGGTCCAGAAGATGCCCGAGGCGTAGAGCAGGGCGGCCGACCACGACAGGGTGTGGGTGGCCGCGGCGTAGCCCAAGAGGGCGCCCCAATTGAAGGTCAGGCCCAGCCACGCCTGCGGCCACCAGGTGATCCGCTTCATGAACGGATAGCCGGCCACCAGCACCAGCGAGGCCACCCCGAGTCCAATGGCGACCCAGCCCAGGCAGATCAGGATCAGGAAGCTGGTCAGGCTGCAGCCGACCAGGAACAGCCAGGCCTGCTTGACGGTGATCAGGCCGGCCGGGATCGGGCGCAGGGCCGTGCGGGCCACCTGGGCGTCGAAGTCGCGGTCGACGATGTCGTTGAAGGCGCAGCCGGCCGCCCGCATCAGCGCCGCCCCGACGAAGAAGGCGATCAGCAGCCAGGGATTGGGCAGTTGGCCCTTCTCGGCCGCCGCCAGGGCGATGCCCTGCCAGCCGGGCAGCATCAAAAGCCAGATGCCGGCCGGACGATCGAAGCGCCCGAGCTTCAGCCAGGGGCGCAGGGACACGGGGGCGTAGCGGTCGACCCAGTTGGCGGCGGCGGCGTCGGGCAGGATGGCGGTCATGCGGCTTGGCTTAAACCGGCGCGCCCGCCGGGTCGAGCCGATGCGTCCTTCCAAGAACCGCGTGATTGCCCGGGTTACTGTTCGATAGGATTTTCCGATCCTGCCGAGAAAAACGATCAGTTGGATTTATCGAACGCCGCCCGCGACAGTGGCGCTACGAAATTCGACGAGGGCGACATGACCAAGACCATCCTGACCACCACGGCCGGCGCGCCCGTCGCGGACAACCAGAACAGCCTGTCGGCCGGCCCGCGCGGCCCGCTCCTGATGCAGGACTACCAGCTGATCGAGAAGCTGGCGCACCAGAACCGCGAGCGCATCCCCGAGCGCGTGGTCCACGCCAAGGGTTCGGCGGCGTATGGAACGCTGACCATCACCCACGACATCAGCGCCTGGACCAAGGCCAAGGCCCTGCAGCCCGGCGCCCGGTCCGAAGTGCTGCTGCGCTTTTCCACCGTGGCGGGCGAGCGCGGCGCGGCCGACGCCGAGCGCGACGTGCGTGGCTTTGCTTTGAAGGTCTATACCGAGGAGGGCAACTGGGACCTGGTGGGCAACAACACCCCGGTGTTCTTCATCCGCGACCCGCTGAAGTTCCCCGACTTCATCCGCACCCAGAAGCGTCACCCGGTGTCGAACCTGCGCTCGCCGACGGCGATGTGGGACTTCTGGAGCCTGAGCCCCGAGAGTCTGCACCAGGTGACGATCCTGTTCTCGGATCGCGGCCTGCCGCAGGGCTATCGCCACATGCACGGCTTCGGCAGCCACACCTACAGCTTCATCAATGACGCCAATGAGCGGGTGTGGGTGAAGTTCCACTTCAAGTCCCAGCAGGGGATCCGCACCTGGACCAACGACGAGGGCAATGCGGTGATCGCGGGCGACCGCGAGAGCGCCCAGCGCGACCTGTTCGAGGCCATCGAGGGCGGCGACTACCCGCGCTGGACCCTGAAGGTGCAGATCATGACGGAGGCGGAGGCGCGCGAGACCGCGTTCGATCCGTTCGACCTGACCAAGGTGTGGCCGCACGCCGACTTCCCGCTGATCGAGGTCGGCGTGCTGGAGCTGAACCGCAACCCGGACAACTATTTCGCCGAGGTCGAGCAGAGCTCGTTCTCGCCGTCGAACATCGTGCCCGGGATCGGCTTCTCGCCCGACAAGGTGCTGCAAGGCCGGCTGTTCGCCTATGCCGACGCGCACCGCTATCGGGTGGGCACGCACTACGAGGCGCTGCCGGTCAATCGTCCGCGCTGCCCGGTGAACCACTACCACGCCGACGGCGCCATGCGCTTCGACGCGCCGAAGCGGACGCAGGCCTGGTACGAGCCGAGCAGCTTCGGCGGGCCGGTGCAGGAGCCGTCCGTGGCCGAGCCGCCGCTGCCCTTGTACGGCGACGCTGACCGCTTCGATCACCGCTTGGGCAATGACGACTACGCCCAGCCGGGCGCGCTGTTTCGGCTGATGAGCCCGGCCCAGCAGGCGGTGCTGTTTAGCAACATCGCCGGCGCCATGCAGGGCGTGCCCGAGGCGATCGTGCGTCGCCAGCTGGTCCACTTCCACCGCGCCGACCCGGCCTATGCCGCGGGCGTCGCTTCGAGACTGGGGATCGCGTTCGACGCGGCCCCCATCGCCGCCGAGTAGACGCTCGCTCGGCGGCCCGAGGAGGACCGCCACCCGCCCAGCCCCCGGCGGTCCTCCTCCATCCCATGAAAGGAGACATCCGATGACCCGTCCCGACCCGATCTCGAACCGTATCGCCGGCTATGGCCTGCTGGCCCTGGGCCTGGCGGCGGGCGTCGTCCTGCCGCACCCGGCCACCACGGCCCTGTGGTCGGCTTCGGCCCGGGCGTTCCGCCGGGCCGGCGACGAGGCGATGGTGTCGCGCCTGCTGTCGGCGACCAAGTTCGGCCCGCGTATTGCCCGGGGCCTGAAGCGGCCGACGGCGGGCGCGCTGTATTATGGTCGGGCGGGGTTGGCTTGAGGATCCTCCCCCTGAAGGGGGAGGTGGCCCGAAGGGCCGGAGGGGGAAGTGGTTGCTGACGCGCCGCTGAAACTTCCCCTCGGTCGCTTCGCGACAGCTCCCCCTTCAGGGGGAGCGTCTTAAAACCGAGGCCGGAAATCCCGCGGCGCCCACCCGAAATCCCTGACCGCGTCGGACGAGTCGAACACCAGGTCCTGGCTCATCCGCGCGCCCATGGCCGCCGTGGCGCCGGGAAAGAACGGCCGCGCCAGGGTCAGCAGCAGGGAAAACAGCCAGGGCGGCAAAACGAGGATCGCCGGGCGCCGGCCCAGGCCCTCGAACACCCGGCGGGCCATCTGGCGATAGGGCAGGGTCTCGCCGCCGACCAGGGCGTAGGCGCGGCCGAGGGCGGCGGGCGCGGCGGCGGCGGCGATCGCTCCGGCGGCCAGGTCGTCGGCATGGACCGGCTGGCGCAGGCCCTCGCCGGCCCCCGACAGCGGCAGCACCTTGAAGCGGCGGATCAGGCTGGCCAGGCGGCTGACATTGCCGTCGCGGCCCTCGGCGTAGATCAGGGTGGGCCGCAGGATGGTCCAGGCCACGCCGTGCTCCGAGCAGAAGGCCTCGACGGCGTCTTCCGCGTCGGCCAGGGCCTTGGCCACCGCGCGCTCGGAAGCCTCGGGCGAGTCCTGCTTGGTGAAGCGGCTGGTCGAGGAGAAGGCCACCAGGCGCTTCATGCCCCGCGCCTTCAGCAGCGGCAGCACGGCCGGCAGCAGCCAGATCGGCGACAGCGAGAACACCGTGGCCGCGCCGGGCAGCTGTTCGGCCAGGTCGTCGCCCTTGAGGTCGGCGTCGATCCAGCAGGCGTCGCCGCTGGCCGAGAAGCCGTAGGGCGGCCGGCGCGACAGGCCCATGGGCTCGTGGCCGGCGGCCTGCAGCCGCTCCATCAGGAAGGTCCCGATCAGGCTGGTGGCCCCCAGCACGAGGATCGGCGTCTTCAGGGTGTTTTCCGCGCTCATGGTCCCTCTATAGTCGCGGGAGGGGAGCTTCGCCCATGCCCATCACCTATGACGAGGTCCGCGCCTTCGCCCTGGCCCTGCCGCTGGTCGCGGACGGGACGTCCTATGGCTATCCCTGCCTGAAGGCGAACGGCAAGTTCCTGACGAGGCTGAAGGAGGACGGCGACAGCCTGGTGCTGCCCGGCGTGCCGTTCGACGAGCGCGAGATGCTGATCGAGGCGGCGCCCGAGGTGTTCTATTTCACCGACCACTACCGGAACTATCCGACAGTGCTGGCGCGGCTGTCGGCGGCCGAGGCGGGGACGGTCAAGAGCCTGCTCGAGCGTCACTGGCGCGCCTGCGTGCCGAAGAAGGTCTCCAGGACCCATGACGCGCGGGCCTGATCCGTTGCGCGCCTGGCGCCTGCTCGCCGCCGCCGTCGTCTGGTTCGGCGTCGTGCTGCAATACGTCCTGATGGTGGCCGGGGAGGACGCGGCCCGGGCGGCGGTCTCGACCGTGCGGTTCTTCAGCTACTTCACCATCCTCAGCAACATCGCCGTCGGATTGGTGCTGGCCGCGCCAGCGCTGGCGCCAGGATCGCGGCTGGCGCTCTGGGCGCGGCGCGCGGGAACGCGGGTGGCGGCGGGCGTCTACATCGCCGTGACCGGCGCCATCTATCACTGGCTGCTGGCGGGGCTGTGGGACCCGAAGGGCTGGCAGCTGGTCGCCGACACCCTGCTGCACACGGCCGCGCCGCTGCTCTATCTCGCCGATCTGCTGGCTTTTCCGCCGCGCGAGGCCGCCCGCTGGAGCCAGGCCTGGAAGGCGCTGGCGTTCCCCGCCGCCTTCGGCGCCTGGACGCTGCTGCACGGAGCGATCTCGGGCTTCTATCCCTACCCGTTCCTCGACGTGGCCAAGCGCGGCTATCCCGCCGTGCTGGTGACCATGGTCGCGATGTCGGCCGGCTTCTACGCGCTCACGCTGCTGCTGACCGGCCTGCAGCACCTGCAACTTCGGCTGGCGAAGCGGGGCGGGGCGCCTATATCCGGCTGACCAGATTTCCGGAGCTTCCCATGTCGAACCCCACCCCCGGCGTCCGTTCGGGCGATGTCGAGATCCCCGCCATCGGCCTGGGCACCTACCAGCTGGAGAACGGCATGGCTCAGACCATGACCGAGAAGGCGCTGGAGCTCGGCTATCGGCATGTCGACACCGCCCAGATCTACGGCAACGAGCAGGACGTCGGCGCGGCGCTGGCGGCCACCGGCGTGGCTCGGGGCGAGATCTTCGTCACCACCAAGGTGTGGATCGACAAGTTCGCCGAGGGTGATTTGCAGCGCTCGGTCGACGAGAGCCTGAAGAAGCTGCGCGTCGATCAGGTGGACCTCCTGCTGCTGCATTGGCCCAAACCCAAGCCGGCCCTGGCCGAGACCATCGCCGCGCTCAACGCGGTGAAGGCCGACGGTCGCGCGCGGGCCATCGGCCTGTCGAACTTTCCCTCGGCGCTGATGGAGGAGGCCGCCGGCCTTTCCGAAGCCCCGCTGGCCACCAACCAGGTCGAGTACCACCCCTACCTGTCGCAGAAGACCCTGCGGGCCACGGCCGACAAGCTGGGCGCCTCGCTGACCGCCTGGTCGCCGCTGGCCCAGGGCAAGGTCGGCGACGATCCGGTGCTGAAGGCCATCGGCGACAAGTACGGCAAGACTCCGGGCCAGGTGACCCTGCGCTGGCAGGTGCAGCAGGGTGTGATCACCATCCCGCGCACCAAGAACCCGGCCCGCCTGGCCGAGAACTTCGCGATCTTCGATTTCGCCCTGACCGATGAAGAGATGGCGGCGGTCTACGGCCTGGCCCGTCCGGACGGCCGCATCGGCGACTGGATCGACGCGGCGTTCAGGTGGGACGCGGAGTAGACCTCAGACTGGAATGCTCCTCCCCCGCGGAGCGGGGGAGGGGGACCACGAAGTGGTGGAGGGGGCGAGACTGGGCGTGGCGGCGGCGGTCGCCCCCTCCGTTACGGCGCTGATAGCGCCGCGCCACCTCCCCCGTTTCACGGGGGAGGAGCTAGGCCTCGGGACAAAGAAAAAGGGGCCGCTTTCGCGGCCCCTTTCCATGTCTCGAAAGACTGAAACCCTTACAGGTCCAGCAGCAGGCGCTGCGGGTCTTCCAGGGCTTCCTTGACCTTGACCAGGAAGGTCACGGCGCCAGCGCCGTCGACGACGCGGTGGTCGTACGACAGGGCCAGGTACATCATCGGGCGGATCTCGATCTTGCCGTTGATGACCATGGCGCGTTCCTTGATCGCGTGCATGCCCAGGATGCCCGACTGCGGCGCGTTCAGGATCGGGGTCGACATCAGCGAACCGTAGATGCCGCCGTTGGTGATCGTGAAGGTGCCGCCCTGCATGTCCTCGATGGCCAGGCCGCCGGTGCGGGCCTTCTTGCCGAGGTCGCCGATGGTCTTTTCGATCTCGGCCAGGTTCAGCGTGTCGGCGTCACGAACGACCGGAACCACCAGGCCCTTGTCGGTGCCGACGGCGACGCCGATGTCGTAGTGGTTCTTGTAGATGACGTCCTGGCCGTCGATCTCGGCGTTGACGTCCGGGATCGCCTTCAGCGCGGCCACGACGGCCTTGGTGAAGAAGGACATGAAGCCCAGCTTCACGCCGTGGCGCTTTTCGAACACGTCCTTGTACTGGGCGCGCAGGGCCATGACCGCGCTCATGTCGACCTCGTTGAAGGTCGTCAGCATGGCCGCGGTGTTCTGGGCTTCCTTCAGGCGACGGGCGATCGTCTGACGCAGGCGCGTCATCTTCACGCGCTCTTCGCGTTCGTGCAGGGAGCGCGGCGCGGCCGGAGCGGCGGCCGGCGCCGGGGCGCTGGCGCGAGCTTCCAGGGCGGCGAGCGCGTCGCCCTTGGTCACGCGGCCGTCCTTGCCGGTGCCGACGACCTTCGACAGGTCGAGGTTGTTCTCGGCGGCGACGCGGGCCGGGGCCGGGCTGACCGGAGCGGCGGCCGGAGCGGCCGGAGCGGCGGCGACCGGAGCCGGGGCGGGCGCGGGCGCGGGAGCAGCGGCCGGGGCCGGAGCGGCGGCGGCCGGAGCGGCCGAGGCGGTGGCGCCTTCGGTCACCACGCCCAGGACCGTGCCCGGAACCACGGTGGCGCCTTCCTCGGCGCTGATCGCGGCCAGGACGCCGTCGGCCGGCGAGACGACTTCGAGGCTGACCTTGTCGGTTTCCAGCTCGACGAGCAGCTCGTCCTTCTTCACGGCCTCCCCGGCCTTCTTGGTCCAGCGGGCGACCGTCGCTTCGGTGACGGATTCGCCCAGGGCGGGGGTCATGATGTCGGCCATGTCAGGTTCCGATGTCTCTTTGATCTGGCGGTCGGGGTCTAAACGAACTTAGGCCGCCGCGCCTATCGAACAAGTCCGAGGGCGCGGCGGCTTGAAGGTTGGTGCTCTTAGGCGAAGGCTTCGGTGAGGAAGGCTTCGAGCTCCTTGAGGTGGCGGCTCATCAGGCCGGCGGCGGTCGAGGCGCTCGCCGGACGGCCCACATAGCGGGCGCGCTTGGCCTTGATGTCCATCTTGTCGAGGGTCAGCTCGATCCACGGATCGACGAAGGTCCAGCCGCCCATGTTCTTCGGCTCTTCCTGGACCCACAGCAGCTCGGCGTTCTTGAAGCGGTTCAGGACGCCCATGACCGACTTCATCGGCCACGGATAGAACTGCTCCAGGCGCAGGATGTAGACGTCGTCGCGACCGGTCTTGGCGCGCTGGTCGATCAGGTCGAAGTAGACCTTGCCCGAGCACATGATGACGCGCTTGATCTGATCGTCGCTCTTCAGCGTGATCCCGCCGACATCGCAGCCAGCTTCGGCGCCGTCCACCATCACGCGGTGGAAGGCGGTGCCTTCGGCCAGGTCGCTCAGGTTCGAGACGGCGCGCTTGTGGCGCAGCAGGCTCTTGGGCGACATCACGATCAGCGGCTTGCGGTACTCACGGTGCATCTGGCGACGCAGGGCGTGGAAGTAGTTGGCCGGCGTGGTGCAGTTGACGACCTGCATGTTGTCTTCCGCGCACGACTGCAGGAAGCGCTCGAGGCGGGCCGAGCTGTGCTCGGGGCCCTGGCCTTCGTAGCCGTGCGGCAGCAGCATCACGAGACCGCTCATGCGCAGCCACTTGCGCTCGCCCGAGCTGATGAACTGGTCGATCACCACCTGGGCGCCGTTCACGAAGTCGCCGAACTGGCCTTCCCACAGGGTCAGGGTGTTCGGGTCGGCCAGCGAGAAGCCGTACTCGAAGCCCAGCACCGCCTCTTCCGACAGGGCCGAGTCGATGACTTCGTAGTTGGCCTGGCCGGGGCGGATGTTGTTCAGCGGCGTGTAGTGCTCTTCGGTCTTCTGGTCGATGACGTCGGAGTGGCGCTGGGTGAAGGTGCCGCGGACCGAGTCCTGGCCCGACAGGCGGACCGGGAAGCCTTCGTCGAGCAGGGTGGCGAAGGCCATGTGCTCGGCGGCGCCCCAGTCGAGGCCTTCGCCCTTGGTGAAGGCGTCACGACGGTTCTCGATCGCGCGGCGCACGGTCTTGTGGGCGTCGATGCGTTCCGGGATGGCCGTGATCTTGGCGGCCAGTTCCTGCAGCTTGGCGAGCGGAACGTCGGTCTTGCCGCGGCGCTCTTCGTCGCCCGGCTGGGCCAGGCCCTTCCACTTGCCGTCCAGCCAGTCGGCCTTGTTGGCCTTGTAGCTCTTGCCGGACTCGAATTCCTTGTCGAGGAAGGTCTCGAACTCGCCGACCCAGGCGTCGGACTCGGCCTGGCTGATCTGGCCTTCGGCGATCAGGCGGTTGGCGTACAGTTCGCGCGTCGAGGGGTGGCCCTTGATCTTCGCGTACATCAGCGGCGACGTCATGGTCGGATCGTCGCCTTCGTTGTGACCGAAGCGACGGTAGCAGACCATGTCGATGACCACGTCCTTGCCGAACATCTGGCGATATTCGGTGGCGACCTTGGCCGCGAACACCACGGCTTCGGGGTCGTCGCCGTTCACGTGGAAGATCGGGGCCTCGACCATCAGCGCCATGTCGCTGGGGTACGGCGAGCTGCGCGAGTAGCGCGGGCTGGTCGTGAAGCCGATCTGGTTGTTGACGATGAAGTGGATGGTGCCGCCCGTGCGGTAGCCCTTCAGGCCCGACAGGGTGAAGCACTCGGCCACGACGCCCTGGCCGGCGAAGGCCGCGTCGCCGTGCAGCAGCAGCGGCAGCACGTGGCCGCGGCCGGCGTCCGGGGTCTCGCGCAGCAGGAAGGCCTGCTTGGCGCGGGCCTTGCCGATGACGACCGGGTTGACGATTTCCAGGTGCGACGGGTTGGCCGTCAGCGACAGGTGGACCTTGTTGTCGTCGAACTCACGGTCCGACGAAGCGCCCATGTGGTACTTCACGTCGCCCGAGCCCTCGACGTCCGAGGGGACCGACGAGCCGCCTTGGAACTCGTGGAAGATCACGTGGTAGGGCTTGCCCATCACGGCGGCCAGCACGTTCAGGCGGCCGCGGTGCGGCATGCCCAGGACGATGTCCTTCACGCCCAGCGCGCCGCCGCGCTTGATGATCTGCTCCATGGCCGGGACCATGGCTTCGCCGCCGTCGAGGCCGAAGCGCTTGGTGCCGGGGAAACGCTTGTGCAGGAAGCGCTCGAAGCCCTCGGCCTCGACCAGCTTCTTGAGGATGGCGACCTTGCCCTCCTTGGAGAACACGATCTCCTTGTCGCGGCCTTCGATGCGCTCCTGCAGCCAGGCCTTCTCGGCCGGGTCGGAGATGTGCATGTACTGGACGCCGACATTGCCGCAGTAGGTGCGGCGCAGGATCGACAGGATCTCGCGGATCGTGGCGGTCTCCAGACCCAGCACGAAGTCGAGGAAGATCGGACGGTCGTAGTCGGCCTCGGCGAAGCCGTAGGTCGCCGGATCCAGCTCGCTGGCGTCCTTGGCGGGGTCCAGGCCCAGCGGGTCGAGGTTGGCGGCGAGGTGGCCGCGCATCCGGTAGGCCCGGATCATCATGATGGCGCGCAGGCTGTCCAGCGTGGCGGCGCGGACGGCTTCGGCGGAGGCGCCTGGGGCCTTGCCCTCGACCGCCTTGGCGATCTTGGCTTCGACGGCGGGGGCGACGCTGGCCCACTGGCCGTCGAGCGCGGAGAGCCAGTCGGGGCGGGCGGAGGGAACGCTCTTGGGCGTCCAGGCCGGGTCCTTGGCGGCGCGCTTGACCTGATCGGCCTGCTCGGCCAGCGAGGAGAAGAAGGCGTTCCAAGAGGGCTCGACCGACCCGGGGTTCTCCGCCCACTGGGCGTAGAGGTCCTCAACGAATGCGGCGTTCGCGCCGTAGAGGAAGGAGGTCTCGGTCAAGACCTGATTGATGATGCCTGCGTCGTCCGCCATCGTCTTCGCCTCGATGCTCGCCCGCCGAGGCCATCCGGCGGGATCACGAGCTCGTTTCAAACATGAAGCGCGACGACCGGTTGGCCGCTATCCATTTTCGGCCGCTGCGCTTCGGATCCGTTTACGGGACCGGTTAGACACCGGTCCCGTAAATATAGTCTCTCAATCACCCGTCGCCCGCGCCGTGCGGCGGGGCCCAGGTGATTTTTTCGGATCGTCGACTGGCGGTCGCAAAAAACCTGGGCCCCGCGCAGGGCGGGGTTTCGGTAGTCTTTTAGCCCTTGAGGACTTCGAGCAGGGTCTCGCCCAGCTTCGCCGGCGACGGCGAGACGCGGATGCCCGCTTCTTCCATCGCAGCGATCTTGTCCTCGGCGCCGCCCTTGCCGCCCGAGATGATGGCGCCGGCGTGACCCATGTGACGGCCCGGAGGAGCCGTGCGACCGGCGATGAAGCCGACCATGGGCTTCTTGCGGCCGCGCTTGGCTTCGTCCTTCAGGAACTGAGCCGCTTCTTCTTCGGCCGAGCCGCCGATCTCACCGATCATGACGATCGACTTGGTGGCTTCGTCGGCCAGGAACAGTTCCAGCACGTCGATGAACTCGGTGCCCTTGACCGGGTCGCCGCCGATGCCGACGGCCGTGGTCTGGCCCAGGCCCGCGTTGGTGGTCTGGAACACGGCTTCGTAGGTCAGGGTGCCCGAACGCGACACGACGCCGACCGAGCCTTCCGAGAAGATCGAACCCGGCATGATGCCGATCTTGCACTGGTTCGGGGTCAGGACGCCCGGGCAGTTCGGGCCGATCAGGCGCGACTTGGAGCCTTGCAGGGCCTTCTTCACGCGCACCATGTCCAGCACCGGGATGCCTTCGGTGATGCAGACGATCAGCGGGATCTCGGCGTCGATGGCTTCCAGGATCGAGTCGGCCGCGAAGGGCGGCGGGACGTAGATCACCGAGGCGTCGGCGCCGGTGGCTTCCTTGGCTTCGCCGACGGTGTCGAACACCGGCAGGCCGATATGCGTCTGGCCGCCCTTACCCGGGGTGACGCCGCCGACCATCTTGGTGCCGTAGGCGATGGCTTGTTCCGAGTGGAACGTGCCCTGGGCGCCGGTGAAGCCCTGGGTGATGACCTTGGTTTCAGAACCGATGAGGATCGACATGATTAGCGAGCACCCTTCACGGCCGCGACGATCTTCTCGGCGCCGTCAGACAGATCGTTGGCGGCGATGACGTTCAGGCCGCTTTCCGAGATGATTTTCTTACCCAGTTCGACGTTGGTGCCTTCCAGGCGAACGACGAGCGGAACCGTCAGGCCGACTTCCTTCACGGCGGCGATGACGCCTTCCGCGATGATGTCGCAGCGCATGATGCCGCCGAAGATGTTGACCAGGATGCCCTTCACGGCCGGATCGGCGGTGATGATCTTGAAGGCCGCGGTGACCTTCTCCTTGGAAGCGCCGCCGCCGACATCGAGGAAGTTGGCCGGCTCGGCGCCGTACAGCTTGATGATGTCCATGGTGGCCATGGCGAGACCAGCGCCGTTGACCATGCAGCCGATTTCGCCGTCGAGGGCGATGTAGGCCAGGTCATACTTCGAGGCTTCGATTTCCTTGGGGTCTTCTTCGCTCTCGTCGCGCAGGGCGCGGATGTCCGGGTGACGGAACAGCGAGTTGCCGTCGAACGACAGCTTGGCGTCCAGGACGCGCAGGTGGTCGTCGGCGGTGACGATCAGCGGGTTGATCTCCAGCATCGCCATGTCCTTGGCCAGGAACGCCGTGTAGAGCTGCGTCAGCAGCACGGCGGCTTCCTTGGCCAGGCCGCCGGTCAGGCCCAGGGCCTTGGCCAGCGCGCGCTGGTGGGTCGGCCACACGCCGGTGGCGGGGTCGATCGAGAACGAGTGGATCTTCTCCGGCGTGGCGTGGGCCACGTCTTCGATGTCCATGCCGCCTTCGGTCGAGGCGACCACCGAAACCATCGAGGTTTCACGGTCGACCAGCAGCGACAGGTAGAATTCCTTGGCGATCGCGGCGCCTTCCTCGATGTAGAGGCGGTTCACCTGCTTGCCCTTGGGGCCGGTCTGGTGCGTCACCAGCACGCGGCCGAGCATTTCGGCGGCGTTGGTCTTGACGTCTTCGACCGACTTGACGACGCGGACGCCGCCCTTGGCGTCGGGGCCGAGGCCCTCGAACTTGCCCTTGCCGCGGCCGCCGGCGTGGATCTGGCTCTTCACGACGAAGACCGGACCGCCCAGCTTCTCGGCGGCGGCGACGGCTTCGTCGACGGTGAACGCCGCGAAGCCACGCGGGACGGGGGCGCCGAACTCCGCGAGGACGGCTTTGGCTTGATGCTCGTGAATGTTCATGAGGGGACCGGTCTTCCGCGACGGTTCTTGAATGTGGCGGCGTTATAGGAGCGTGATTTCGCAGGCGCAACCGCACTTGGACGATAAGGCGCCCCCATATTTTCGATCCGTTGTCCGAACGGACAACGGCGCCGCCTTCCTGGGCCGAACGATCGAAAAGCCTGATCTTTTGGCAAATCGTCCACAGCCCCTGGCTGGCAAGGCGTTGAGGGCCGGGCGAAGGTCGAGATAACGATGTTAGCGCTCACTTCAATCGCGAGGCGGGGCGGTTTGTGCGCTGCGATTGTGCAGCTTTCGCCGCGGGAGCGCATTTGCCGCACTTCGTGACGAAGTATTGCTGCGGTCGCCGACCGCCGTGCGGCGAGCGTCGAAAAAACAACGACTTAGATACGATACATTTTGTGCAAAATCGGAAAACCGGGGCACGATATACTCGGCGCGACCTTCCGCCTTGAAAGTATCAATCATTTATTGACCGTCCCGAAGCTTCTCCTTGCTGGACGCTTTCTGGGTGAAACCCCGGATCGGCATTGGAAGGGCTTCCATGTTCAACCGCTCGCAAGTTCAGGCCGTCCTGACCCTCTCGGCCCTCGACCGGTCGCTGGCGACCATCGAGTTCGATCCGAAGGGCCGGATCCTGACCGCGAACGCGAACTTCTGCTCGGCCATGGGCTACGACCTGGCCGAGATCGTCGGGCAGCACCACAGCCTGTTCGTCGAGCCCGACTATGCCGCCAGCAGCGACTACGCGGCCTTCTGGGCCAAGCTCGGTCGCGGCGAATTCGACGCCCGCGAGTACCTGCGGGTGGGCAAGGGCGGCCGCGAGGTGTGGATCCAGGCCTCGTACAATCCGATCCGCAACGCGCGCGGCGCGGTGACCCGGATCGTCAAGATCGCCACCGACATCACCGAGCAGAAGCGCCGCGCCGCCGAGCAGCACGGCAAGATGGAGGCCATCGGCCGGGCCCAGGCGGTGATCGAGTTCACCCCGGCCGGCGAGATCCTGACCGCCAACCAGAACTTCCTCGACGCCCTGGGCTATTCGCTGGGCGAGATCCAGGGCCGCCATCACCGGATGTTCGTCGAGCCGGCCGAGGCTGATGCGCCCGGCTACGCGGCCTTCTGGGCCAGGCTGAACGCCGGCGAGTTCGTCGCCGCCGAGTTCAAGCGCCTGGGCAAGGGCGGCCGCGAGGTGTGGATCCAGGCCTCGTACAACCCGATCTTCGACCACAAGCGCCGCATCGCCAAGGTCGTGAAGTTCGCCACCGTGGTCACCGGCCGGGTCGAGGCCGTCAACGCCATCGCCACGGGCCTGGACCAGTTGGCCCGCAACAACCTGACCTACCGCATCGAACGGCCGGTCGACCCGCAGTTCGCCAAGGTGCGCGAGGACTTCAACAGCGCCATGTCGTCGCTGGACGGCGCCATGGGCGTGGTGGCCTCGGCCACCCAGAGCGTGGGGGCCGGCGCGCAGGAGATCTCGATCGCCGCCGACGACCTGTCGCGCCGCACCGAGATCCAGGCCTCGAACCTGGAGGAGGCGGCCGCCGCCCTCGACCAGATCACGGCCACCGTCAACCGCAGCGCCGAGGGGGCGCGCGAGGTCTCGCAGGTGGCCTCGGCCGCCCGCATCGACGCCACCCGCTCGGGCGAGATTGTCGGCGAGGCCGTCGCGGCCATGGGCGAGATCGAGGAAAGCTCGGGCAAGATCACCAGCATCATCGGGGTGATCGACGAGATCGCCTTCCAGACCAACCTTCTGGCCCTGAACGCCGGGGTGGAAGCCGCGCGAGCGGGCGACGCCGGCAAGGGCTTCGCGGTCGTCGCCTCCGAGGTACGGGCCCTGGCCCAGCGCTCGGCCGAGGCGGCCAAGGAGATCAAGGCCCTGATCGCCAGGAGCACCTCGCAGGTCGGCCGCGGCGTGCGCCTGGTCGGCGAGACCGGCGAGGCCCTGGCCACCATCGTCGACAAGGTCGGCAAGATCGACGGCCTGATCCTGGAGATCGCGCAGTCTTCGCGCGAGCAGGCCACGGGCCTCTCTGAGGTCAACACCGCCGTCAACCGCATGGACGAGGTGACCCAGCGCAACTCGGCCATGGTCGAGGAAGCCACCGTCGCCTCGGCCAGCCTGAAGCTGGAAGCCGGCGAGCTGGCCCAGCTGGTGTCGAGGTTCGAGGTCAGCGCCGGCGGGACGGTGAAGCAAGCCGCGAGGCGGCGGGCGTAAACCCAAAACCTCTCCCTCTGGGAGAGGTTTTTCAGGGATGGGGAGGGCTTTGCATCTTCACTTCACCGCCACGGTCGCGCGGCGCTCCAGCTTGCCCCAGCCGACCCGGCCGCCACGTACGGCGGTGAGCACCGACTTGACGACCACGTAGTACATCAGCTGGCGGTAGCCGAAGCGTTGCACCGGCAGGTAGGGCAGGTCCGCCCACGGCGCGCGCTTCTCCAGGGCCATGCCCAGGGCGCCGGCCGACAGGTCGACGAGAATGAACACCGCCCAGTAGAGCAGGCCGCGCACCATGTCGTCGGGCCGCCATTCCAGCGGGTGGGCGAGCGCGGCGTAGAGGCCCGAGACCAGGCTCCAGATCACCGCCAGGTCCACCAGCGGCGCGGCCACGGCCAGCAGGATCTGGAACAGCCAGATCTGCGGCAGGGCCACGAAGCCCAGCACCGGGGTCTTGGGATTGAACAGCGCCGCGCGGTGCTTCCACACGCATTGCAGGGTGCCGAACGACCAGCGGAAGCGCTGCTTGAGCAGGCCTGACACGGTGTCGGGAGCCTCGGTATAGGCGCGGGCGGCCGGGTCGAAGGCCACCTTCCAGCCGGCGCGCTGGCAGGCGATGGTCAGGTCCTGGTCCTCGGCCAGGGTGTCGGAGGGATAGCCGCCCAGGGCGTCGAGCACGCTCTTGCGCCAGGCCCCGACGGCGCCCGGCACCACGGTCACCGCGCCCAGGGCCGCCAGCGCCCGCCGCTCCAGGTTCTGGGCGGTGACATATTCCAGGGCCTGCCAGCGGGTGACGATGTTGAGGCGGTTGCCGACGATGGCGTTGCCGGCCACCGCGCCGATCTTCGGGTCGGCGAACCAGCGCACCAGCCGGCCGATGGTCGAGGTGGGGAACTGGGTGTCGGCGTCCAGGGCCACGACATACTCGCCCCTGGCCACGGCCAGGCCCCGGTTGACGGCCCGCGCCTTGCCGCCGTTCTCGAACGACAGCAGGGTCACGCGCGGATCGCCCGCGAAGTGGTCGCGCACCTCCTGGGCCGTGCGGTCCTTGGAGCCGTCGTCGAGGACCAGGACCTCGATGTTCTTCCAGTCGCTCTCCAGGATCCGCGCCACCGAGGCGGCGATCACCTTCTCCTCGTTGAAGCAGGGGATCAGTACGCTGACCAACGGACCGGTGGCGGGGTCGAGGTCGTCGGGCGTGCGCTCGGTCGCCTTGTGGACGAGGGCCAGGCAGGCCAGGAAGACGAGGCGCGCGACACCCAGCGCGATGGCGGTGATGAACAGCCCGACCAGCAGGGCGTTCAGCCCCCGGAAGAAGCCGAAACCCAGGCGGTCCAGCGCCAGGCCCACCGGGTCGCGTTCGCTCTTGGGCATCACCTGCTCGGGGGTCATGCCGGCCAGTTCGCCGACGGTGACGAGGCGATAGCCGCGGGCGCGGATGCCGTCGATCAGGCCGGGCAGGGCCTTGATGGTGTTCTCGCGATTGCCGCCGGCGTCGTGCAGCAGCACCACCTGGCCGGGATTGGCGCCCGGATGGTCGAGCCGGTCGAGCGCGCGGTCGATGATCACCTGCGGCGGCGGCTTCTGCCAGTCGTCGGTGTCGATCCGCAGGCCGACGATCAGGTAGCCGAGGGTCTGGGCGATCACCAGGGGATCGACCTCGCGCGGGGTCGAGGGCTCGGCGTCGCCGAAGAACGGCGGCCGGAACAGGCGCATCGAGCGGCCGGTGACCACCTCGAACAGGCGCTGGGTGGCGTTCAGCTCGACCTGGGTCTGGGGCAGCGGCGTCTCGCCGATATTGGGGTGGGTCCAGGTGTGGCCGCCGACGTCGTGACCCTCGCGGATCTCGCGCTCCACCAGGCCTGGATGCTTCTGCATGTTCTGGCCGATGACGAAGAAGGTCGCCGGCGCGTTCTTTTGTTTCAGGATGTCGAGGATCTTCGGCGTCCAGCGCGGGTCGGGGCCGTCGTCGAAGGTCAGGGCCACCAGGCCCGGCCTCTGGCCGTAGCGCTCGATGACGTAGGAGCTAGGCAGGACGTCGTAGGTCTCGCCCGAGATCAGGCCGGTGTCGGGGTCGAACTCCAGGGAGCGCTTGCCGGGCGTGGGCAGGGACGAGACGCGCAGCACCTCGCCGCCGCCGTCGAAGTCGACGCTCTGGCCGGCCGGGATGCGGGCGAGGTTGGCGGCTGTCCCCTTGCCGTAGGGCTGGCCCAGCACGCTCCACACGCCCGGATCCTCGCCGCCCATGCGCCACAGACCGTAGCCACGCGGCCGGAACGGGTCGGTGGCCTTGATCTGGTTGAAGAGGGTGGCCGCGTCGAGGAACCACACGACGTGCTTGTCGCCGTTGTCGGCGGCGTAGGCGTAGGTGGGGTTGAGGGCGTCGTCGTCCATGCGGATGTCGGCGCCGGCGTCCTGGGCGTTGCGGATGGCCTCGTGGAAGGTGGCCGCGTCGCCGCTCGCCGCGGTCCCGTCCGGCTTCAGCGTCCAGTCGTAGCCGTAGGCGCCCAGGGCCAGCACGGTGCGGGCCGGGTCGAGGGTCGAAAAGCGCTTGTCGAGCTCGGCCTCGTACCAGTCCTGGCCGGCGTTGGGGCCGGGATCGCCGCCGCCGTAGTGCTGGTCGTAGGCCATCAGCACGATGGTGTCGGCCGACTGCTGCAGGCGCTTGAGCGGCCAGCCCTGCTCGTCGAAGGGCGCGGTGACCCAGACCTCGCGGCCCGAGGCCTTGAAGGCGGCGCGGGCCTCGTCCAGCAGCAGCGGATAGTTGGCCAGACCCTTGGGCGACAGGGCCTCCAGGTCGAAGATGTAGCCGCCGAAGCCGCGCCGCTGGGCCAGGGAAACCAGGTTGTCGATCAGCGCCTTGCGGGCGGCCGGGTCGGCCAGCAGGGCGTCGGCCATCGGACCGTTGAACTTTGCATCGGCCGAGTTGTGGACCAGCGGCAGCACGGTGGGGTGATTGGGCGCGGCGGCGATGCGGGCCGTGCCGACCGGATCGTCGTCGACCGAGATCTGGCCCTTGGGGCCGTTCAGCGCCACCCACTGCGGCGAGACCACGTCGAGGCCGGCGATGTGCCGGCGCAGGGACTCGCGGCTGTCCTCGTCCCAGGGCACGTAGAAGCCGACGCTGAGCGGCTTGGCCGCGCCGATGGCGGCCGGCGTCTTGGGGGCGGGCAGGGCGCGCCAGGCCGGCGGCTTGGCTGGCTTGAGGCGATGGACCGTCTCCTCGTGCAGCGCCGACAGCACGTGCGGGTCCTTCAGCGTCACGGCCGGCAGGCGCGGGGCGAAGGCCAGGGTGGCCAGGAAGCCGGCGACGATCGCCGCCACCAGCGACAGGGCTATGCCCGCCGCCAGGGTGAACCGGCGCCGCCGCTTGCCGGTGGGATCATGGAAGATGTGCCGATCGTCGCCGCTCATCGCGCCGTGCCCCGTTCATACCGCTGATAACACGGTTTCGGCGGCGCAATGATCCTCGATCATGTCCGAACGGTGGCGCTTGAACGGCCTTGAAGCGACTGCGACTTTTTGGCGGGGGATCGCCTTCCGCCCCCCCACTCCCGTCATTCCCGCCCTCGTGGCGGGAAACCCTCAGTCAGCCGCAAGGGCAGGAGGGGGCGGCGTGCTCAGCACGCCGCTTGCGCCTCACGAAGAAGCGGAACCAGGGGTTCCCGCCACAAGGGCGGGAATGACGGGAAGAGAGTGGAACTAGTCCACCCAGTCCTTGTCCAGCCGCTTGCTGGCCAGGAAGAACAGGCCGGCGGCCACCAGGTAGAAGGCCATGCCGGTATAGATCGACCAGCGCAGCGACTCCGCGCCGAACACCGGCTTCAGGAGGTCGGAGACCAGGCCGAAATAGTAGATGCCGACGGCGATGCCGAGGAGGTTGTTGATCAGCAGGAACAGGGCCGAGGCGGTGGTGCGCATCGGGGCCGGCGCCAGGTGCTGGACGGCGGCGGTGATGGGGCCCAGCCAGGCCAGGTTCAGGCCCGTGGGGATCAGGAAGATCAGGAAGGCGGCGGTCATCGCGCCGGTGCGGCCCAGGCCTCCGAACAGCGCGCCGCTGTTCATGGCCAGCAGGAAGCAGGGCACCGAAATCAGGAAGGCGATGGCGGGCGTGATCGGGTAGCCCGACTTGGACTTGGCGCCCAGCTTGTCGGCCACGACGCCGCCCAGCCAGATGCCCAGCAGGCCGCCGAACAGGGCGATGCCCGAATAGTACCAGGCGGTCTGCGACAGGGTCAGGCCCAGGCTGCGCATGAAGAAGCTGGGCAGCCAGGCGGCGACGCCGTAGCCGCACACCGACGAGGCGGCCGCGCCGAACGACAGCAGCCAGAACGACGGCTTGGCGGCCAGCAGGCGCACCGCGTCGCCGAACGGCGGGGCGGGAACGGGCGGGGCCGGCGGCGCGCCTTGCGCCCGGTCGGCGCCGCCGCGCGGCGGGTCCTTGACGATCGCGCGGAAGATCGGGGCCAGCACCACGCCCAGCAGGCCCACGACGATGAAGGCCGTACGCCAGCCGTAGGTCGCGGCCAGGAGGCCGCCGACCAGGGTGCCCAGGCCCGAGCCCAGCGGGATGCCGAAGGCGTAGGCGGCCAGGGCGCGGGCCCGCTGGCTCTTGGGGAAGTAGTCGGAGATCAGCGAATAGGCCGGGGCCACGCCGCCGGCCTCGCCGATGCCCACGCCCATGCGCGAGAAGAACAGCTGCCAGAACCCGCCGGCGAAGCCGCACAGGGCGGTGAAGCCGCTCCAGACGGTGAGGGCCGCGGTCATGATCCACACGCGGCTGAAGCGGTCGGCGAGCCAGGCGATCGGAATGGCCAGGGTGGTGTAGAGCAGGGCGAAGGCCAGGCCGCCCATCAGGCCGAACTGGCCGTCGGTGAGGCCAAACTCGTCCTTGATCGGCTTGGCCAGGATCCCGAGGATCTGCCGGTCGAGGAAGTTCAGGGTGTAGACGAGGATCAGCGTGGCCAGCACCACGTAGCGATAGCTCGGGGCCGGCGCGGCCTCGTCAGGTTTGCGACCGTCGTCCATCGCCATGCCCCCAGGGAATCAAACTCGGCTTTTGTGCAGCCCGGATAAGAAAAGGGCGACGGCCTGTTGCAGCAAGCCGTCGCCCGAGGCGTTCGCCTAGAACTTCACTTCGAACGACGCCGTCACCGTGCGGGGCGGGCCGTAGAAGGCGCTGACGGAGTTGCCGTAGAACACGGCCGCCGACTGCGGGAAGTTGTAGCCGCCGATGCGATAGCGCTCGTCGCCGAGGTTCTTGCCGGTCAGGGCGGCCTTGTAGCGCCCTTGCGCCGAGGTCCAGATCAGGCTGGCGTCATAGAGCCAGTAGGACCCCTGATCGAGCGCCGAGGGGATCTCGAACATGTGGTAGGACGAACGGTACGAGGCCGTCGGGGTGAAGGTGATCGAGCCGTTGTCGCCCAGGTCGTGGCTGAAGTTCAGGCCGAAGTTGCCGGTCCACTTCGGCGTGTTCTGGAACACCCGCGAATTGGAGAAGTCGCGCACCACCGGCGGCGTCGAGGTCAGGTCCAGCGCCTTGTACTCGTCGAACTCGGCCTTGATGTAGCCCAGCGAGACGTTGGCGCTGACCCAATGGGCCAGCTTGGCGACGCCTTCGACCTCGAAGCCCGACATGTGGGCGCGGCCGACGTTCAGCACCTGGCTGGCGATCGAGGCGCCGACCGGGGTCTGCTGGGTGACCTGCATGTCCTTGTACTTGGAGTAGAACACCGCGGTGTTCAGGCTCAGGCGACGGTCGAAGAAGTAGCCCTTCAGGCCGCCTTCGAACGAGTCGACGGTCTCGGGCTCGTAGCCGTCGGCCGAGTTGGGCGTCAGGATCTGGTCGGAGCGCATGTCGAAGCCGCCCGACTTGAAGCCCTGGCTGTAGGAGACATAGGCGTTCAGGTCGTCGCTGATCTCGTACTTGGCGCTGAGGCGCGGGGTGAACTTCGAGAAGGTCTTCTTGTTGGTGAAGCTCGAGCGCAGCAGGCCGGGCACGGCGGCGTTGTTGCCGAACAGCGGGCTGCGGATGCCCGTGAAGTTCTGGCGATAGACGCGGCCGTACTTCTCGTCGCGGGTCATGCGGCCGCCGACCGAGACCGACAGGCGCTCGGTCAGGTCGTAGCTGACGTCGGCGAAGGCCGAATAGCTTTCGGTGTCGACATTGCCGGCGGTGGCGATGGTCGTGTTGATCTGGCTGACCACGGTGTCGAAGGCGCCGGCGGCGGTGGCGTTCATGTAGTAGACGCCGGCCACGCCCTGCCAGCGGTCGCCGGTGAACAGCGCCTGGAATTCCTGGCTGAACTGGTGGTCGTTGTAGCGGCCGGGGATGTCGAGATAGGCGCCCGGCAGTTCGTCGAAGTCGATGGTGCCTTCGGTGTTGCCCGAGCGATAGGCGGTGATCGACTTGACGGTGATCAGGTCGTTGATCGTCCACTGGCCCAGCAGCGACACGCCGCTGTTCTCGACGCGGTTGGTGTCGCCCGAGCCGGCGCGGGTGTCATACACGTCGGGCAGCACCTCGCCGCCGGGGATCGGCTGGCCCAGCACGTTCAGGGCCTGCACCTCGCGGTGGCCATGGCGCGGGTTCGACTTGTCGCGGGTGGTGTCGGCCGACAGCCGGAAGAACAGCGCGTCGGTGGGCGTGTACTCGACGCTGACGCGGCCGGTGGCGACGTCCTTGTCGTAGTGCTCGGCGCCGGTGTTGAGGTTCTTGCCGTAGCCGTCGTGGTCGAAGCTGGCGGCGGCGAAGCTGACCGCCAGCTTGTCGCCGATCGGCGCCTTGGCCGAGACCAGGAAGTCGCGCTGGTCGTAGCTGCCCAGCGAGGCCTTCAGGCGCAGTTCCGGATCCGGACCGATCTTGCGGGTCACGTACTTCACCGCGCCGCCAATGGTGTTGCGGCCGTAGAGCGTGCCCTGCGGGCCGCGCAGCACTTCGATGCGCTCGATGTCGAACACGTCGAGCACCGCGCCCTGCGGGCGGGCGATGTAGACGTCGTCGACATAGAGGCCCACGCCCGGCTCGAAGCCCCACAGCGGGTCCTGCTGGCCGACGCCGCGGATGAACGAGATCAGGGTCGAGTTGGAGCCGCGCGCCACCTGCAGGGTCAGGTTGGGGGTCGACTGCTGCAGGCTGGTGATGTCCGAGGCGCCCATGCGCTCCAGCGCGGCGGCGCCATAGGCCGAGACGGCCACCGGCACGTCCTTCAGGGTCTCTTCGCGCCGGCGGGCGGTGACGACCACCTCTTCGACGCCGACGCCTTGCTCCGTCGTCGCCTGTTCCTGTGCAACCGCGAGATTGCTCGCGGCGCCCCACGCCGCGCCAGCCAGCAGCGCAGCCTTCCACATCGTTTTCATGGACAGCCCCTCTTATCTAGATGCGTTTCGTCCCTCACGCTGGCCGGGCCGTCTTGAGCAGCCTCGTTTCCAGCGTTTCCCGCACGATTTCACCGTCGCGGGAATTCGACTTCACTGTCACCTAGGTTGAGGAAATGCGCCAGCCTTTTTTCACCAGGTGGTGAAAAGTGTAATCCGAGGGCGGAGGGTCGCTTGCGTCAGGCCTTGCCGGACCTGGCCACGACCGCCTCGAAACCGGCGGCGCAGTAGGCGAACAGGCGCGCGCGCACGGCCTCCAGGTCGCTGGAATGGCACAGGCCCTCTGACAGCGAGTCGATGCGGCCGGTCTCCGACAGGGCCAGCATCATCGAGCCGGTCAGGAACTGGTAGCACCAGTAGAGGTCGCGATACTCAGCGTCGGGACGGACGACCTTCAGCGTGTCGACCAACTGGTGGACGACCGGGTCGAAGAACCGGGCCATGGTCTCGCCGCCCCAGACGGGGGTGTTGTTCACCTGGGCGACCAGGGCGAAATAGCTCTTCCAGCCGCCGCCGCCCTCCTGCGAGATGCGCAGCAGGGGATCGATGAAGGCGGTGATCACGCCCTCCACCGTCATGCGCGCGCCGAAGGTCTCGACATAGGCGTTCATCGAGACGCTGCGGGCCTGGTTGAGGATCTCGGCCCGGCGCAGGAACACCGCGTCGAACAGCTCGCGCTTGGCGCCGAAATAATAGTGGATCAGGGCGGTGTCGACGCCGGCCTCGGCGGCCACCTGCCGGGTGGTCACGCCGTGGAAGCCATGGCGCGCGAACAGGCCCTCGGCGGAGTCGAGGATGGTCTCCTTCAGGTCCAGGCCCGTGGCCTTGGAAGGACGGCCCCGCCCGCCGGAACGGGCGCGGGTCTTGGCGGCGGTCATGTGGAAGGGACCCATCCGTGAACAGCGTTGTTCCTCGGATAGGCCCGCTTCCGGCGCCGTGGCAAGAGCGGGGCCGTTCCGACGGCGTCGGTTCAGGCCGTGAAAATCCCGTGGAATCCCAGCGGCAAGGCCGTGTTCGCCCGCCAGGTGACCAGCGGCCCGTCGGCCACGCGGCGGGCGTCGAAGGCGTGCAGCTCGCTGGCCTGGGCGTCGAGATCGAGGCTGCTGCCGACCAGCCAGCCGTCGAATTCCTCGCTCGACCCGGGGCGGGGCACGAAGACCATCTCCTCGACCAGCTGGCGGCGGCCGAAGGCGAAGGTCTGCTCGCGGCCGGTCTTCCAGTCTCGCACCGCCACCCCGTGGAACACCGGCTTGCCCGGCTCTCCGATCGCGGCATGGACACTGTAGCGGCGGGCGCGTCCGGCGAACCGCTCGTCCGAGCGCGGGAACTCGGCGATGCTGTCGAAGCGGGTCAGCTGCGCCTTGCCGTCGGCGTGCAGGGCCACCAGCGCCAGGCGCGGCGGGGCGACGTTCTTGAACGGCACGCCGCGCAGCAGCTGCTCGCCGGCCGAGGCCGTGCCGCGCGGATCGTCGTCGACGCAGGCGTCGAAGCGGATCGTCCCGCCGGCGTCCTCCCAGGCGTCGCCCAGATGGAAGAAGAAGAACGGCGGCAGCTCGAAGGTCCGGCGGCGGGTCAGGTCGGCCTTGTCGAGCACCACCACCTGGGTCCCCAGCTCGGGCCGCCAGGCCATGCTGGAGATGTAGGGCATCTCCAGCCGCTCCTGGATCCACGGCTGCAGCACGATCACCAGGTGACGCTCGGTGGCGGTGAAGTCGTGGATGTAGCTGGCGCGCGGCAGGACCACGACCTGGGCGTCCTCCAGCGCGCCGTCGGGGGCCAGGCGCCAGACGATGGCGTGCTTGCCCGCCAGGCCCAGGTTCCAGGTCCGGCCGTCCGGCTCGCGGCGCGGATGGGCCAGGAACGGCATGGCCTTGAGGTCTGGCCGCAGGGTCTTGAAGCCCTTGGTCTCCAGCGTGACGGGGTCCAGCGCGCAGGGCGAGCCGGCCTCCCACAGCGCCCACAGCTCGCCGCCGGCCATCATCACCGAGGTGTTGGCGCCGTTGGCGTCGTCGGGACCGCCCAGGGCCGCGCCGGGGCCGGCCCTGGTGCCGAAGCCCGGCGTGACCATCGCCCCGGCCGCCGTGTTGGCGCGGCGCTTGGGGGTGTCGACGAAGCGGGCGGCGAGGCTGGCCTGGCCGTCCTGGATCGACCAGCGCCGCACCAGCCCCTCGCCGTCGAACCAGTGGCCGGCCGAGCCGCCAGGGCGGCGGAACTTGGCCGGGCCGTTGCGGATCAGCGCGCCTGACAGCTCGGCCGGGGCCTTGCCGCGCAGGCGGGTCAGGCGGGCCGGGGCGATGTCGGCCTCCACGTCGCGGAAGGCCAGGGTCCAGTCGGCGGCCCCGGCGGCGAACACGGTCTCGGGGCTGAGCACGGCGGCGGCGCCGGTCAGGCCGGCGGCGCGGAGAAAGGCGCGGCGATCCATCGAAGTCCTCAGCGCAGGGTCAGGGCTTGGGCGTTCTCGCCCGGCGCGACGGCGAAGGCGGCGGCCTCGAAGGACGGCGGGCCCATGTTGACCTTGGCGTCGTTGGAGAAGCCGTACGGCTCGACCGGCAGGCCGAAGGGGTTGGTCCCCAGGCGCCCGTCGCCGTCGACGTCGTGGAAGGCGCGGATGGCGTAGGTCCCGGCGGGCAGGTCGAGGCGGACGGCCGGCGCGGCCTCGGCGGCGGGGACGGTCACCGAGGTCACGGCCTTGCCGCCCTTCCAGGCCTGGGCGCTGTCGTAGACGGCCACCTGCAGCACGCCGGTGTGGGCCTTCAGCGCCGGAAAGCTCACCACCAGGCTGGCGTCGGCCTGGGGCGCGGCGGCGGCGGGCGGGGCGGCCACGACCGGGATGTCCTGGCAGAGGCCGACGGCCGGAACGGCGAGCAGGGCGGCGCAGGCCAGGAGCGGGAGAAGACGCATGGAAAGGGTCCTTGGAAAACGGGAATGGAAGAGACTGTGCAACGACAACGCGCTCAGCCGAAGAACACCCGCCACAGCAGGCGGCCGGGCAGAAAGGTGAAGGCGCCGGCGATCAGCAGGCCGCCGACGAACAGGCCGGTCATGAAGCGCCGGTGCATGTGGATGTTGTGGCGGCGAGCAGCGTAGACGGCCATCGGCAGGGCCACGATGGTCCAGCCCGACAACAGGTGGATCCAGCTCATGGCGCCGTGGTTCATCTCGCGGATGAACAGCGAGCTGACCGCCGTGGCGGCCATGGCGACGACCCAGGTCCAGCCCAGGGCGCGGTGCAGGCGCGTGCCCTTGACCCCGACCATCAGCACCGTGCCGATCGCCAGCGCCGTCAGGGCGGCGGCGACGTGGATCTGGATCTTCACCGGCGCGGCCGCCACCAGCGACAGGTTCGGCAGGTGGACGCCGCCGCGCAGCATCATGACCGGAGCCGCGACGATCGCCGTGGCGACGAGCACGCCGGCCACGCCCTTGCGCCGGAAGCGGCGGGCGGCGGCGTCATGCATTGACAGGCTGGTCTGCGACATCTTGATCTCCGGGCGGCGGCGGGGTGCGTCGCCGTTGCAGGATCGATAGGAGCCGACGGGGCCGTGTCTCAATCGCCGTTACGTGAGCAGCCGGCTCCGCTTCGCCAATCGCCGCCGCCCGCCGTTCACGCTTCGCGAATGGCGGCCCTGGCGGCGCGCCACGGACGCGGCGTGGTGGTGGCGGGGATCGCCGGCCTGTTCCTGGCCTTCGCCGGCGCGTTCGGCACCGGCGCCGCTCCGCTGTGGATCCGGCTCGTCTACTGGCTGGTGCTGTGCTGGTCGGGCGCCGCGGCCGGAGCGGCCGTGGGCGGGATCGTCCAGAACAGCGGCCTGACCGAGCGCCGGCCGTTCGTCGGCGGCGCGGTCATCACCCTGGGCGTGGCCCTGCCCGGCACGCTGTACGTCTGGGCGATGTCGAGCCTGATGTTCGGCGCCCTGCCGAAGCTGGAAAACCTGCGGCAGTTCTTCCTGCCGGTGCTGGCAGTCACCGCGGCGATCACGGCCCTGAACTTCCTGGTCGCCCGCAAGCCGGTCGAGACCCACGCGGCCGCCCCCGAGGCGGCGCCGCCGCGCTTTCTCGATCGCCTGCCGGCCAAGCTGCGGGACGCGGCCCTCTACGCCGTCGAAGCCCAGGACCACTATCTGCGCTTGCACACCTCCAAGGGCGAGGACCTGATCCTGATGCGCCTCTCGGACGCCATCGCCGAGCTGGAGGGCATAGAGGGCGCCCAGACCCACCGCTCGTGGTGGGTGGCCCGCGCGGCGGTGGTCGAGGCAAAACGCGGCGACGGCCGCGCCGTGCTGACCCTGGCCGGCGGCGCCGAGGCTCCCGTCAGCCGCGCCTACGCCAAGGCCCTGCGCGAGGCGGGCTGGTTCTAGGCGGCGCGTCCCCGCCGCTGGGCCAGCAGCGCCTGCAGCCGTGTCCAGCCCTTGCGGGCCGCCTCGGCGTCGATCGAGCCCTCGGCCGGCGCGCCGCTCGGCGCTGGCCCGATGTCAGCGCCGCCCCGCACCAGCGTGATGGCCATATCCTCGCTTTCCGCCGCCCGCAGTGGTTTTAGGCCCTGGAGGTCGCTGGCGTTGGGATCGGCGCCCCGCTTGATGAGAAGCTGAGCGACCGCCGGCGAATAGGCTTCATGCAGGGGCGTGCGCCCCAGGACGTTGCGCGCGTTCGGAGGCGCGCCGTGATCGAGCAAGAGTTTCGCCACGGCCAGCGCCCGCTCTTCGGAGTACGAAGCCTTGCAGCGGAAGGCGTCAGACGGGATCGAAGCAAGGTCGAAGCGCGCGCCCGAAGCAAGCAGGGCGCGCAGAATCTCGGGTTGGCACGAGATCGCGGCGTCGACCACGAGGTCCACACGCTGCGCCGTGGCGACACCCTCGAGGGCGCCGGCCGAGACCAGGATCTTGGTCATGTCGAGGCGGTCCGAGGAAACGGCCATCTCCAGCGGCGTCTTCGTGCCGGGATCGTATTGATAGGCGCGGGCAGGGCGGTCGATTGGAAAGCCCGCGGCGATCAGCGCCTGCATGCTCTCGGGCGAAAGCGTCCCGGCCGCCTGGACGACCAGTCTCTGGCCGCCGACGGAACGCGGATCGATCCCTTCCTCGCGAAAGACGTCGATCGTCCTCGCATCGGCCGTCAGCCATCGGCGAGCCGGTACGAGCTTGTCGACGCCCGCGGCGATCTCCCCGAAAGGCTCGGGCGCGTCCGGGCGGATCAGCTCCCAGCCGAACGAATCCACGCACTTCTGGTGCGGGCCGGCGTGCAGGCAGATGGTGCTCCGCAGGTCGCCGCCGAGCCAGGTGCTGTAGCGCGGTTTCAGCCGGCGAAAGCGGGACTCGTCGATCATGGCGAAAAGGTCGGCCACCGCCTGGGGGCTGGTCGGATGGACGCGCCGGCCGGGCAGCAGCACCTCGGGGCCGCCTTCGAATATGGCCCGGCCGTCGCGATGGATCTCGATCCTGTAGTCGGCGGTCGGATCTTTCCTGGATACATGGGAAAGAACGACCATCTGGGGCCTGTCGAGGCCGTCGGGCGGCGGCCTGTTCCGCGCCCATTTGATCAGCAGGAAGGCGGCGGTGATCCCGATCGCCAACGCAAGGCTGAGGAGCGCGGCGCGCACGATCGTATCGCCGAGCGCAGCGGTCATGAAGTTGGCCGATCTCGGCCTCGTATGGTCCTGTTTCACGCCGCCCCCGGTGGATCGGGGCAGAGAACCGCCAATGCCGTAGCTTTGCAATCCCGACGCTGCGTGTCTCGCCAGCGTCATGGCGGCGTGCGGAGGGCAAACAAAAAGGGCGGCCCTCGCGAGCCGCCCTTTCCGCTATCGACCAAGCCCTTCGGCTTTAGAACTCTTCCCACTCGTCGACCTTGGTCGCCAGGGCGGTCGAGCCGCCGCCGGGGCGGCCCGGACGGACGAAGGTCTGGGCGCGGGCCTGGGCGGCGTGCACCGGGTTGGCGCGCGGCGCGGCCGGGGCGGCGGGCGCCGAGGCGCGGCCGGCGCTCTCGCCGCCGACCTTGAAGCGGCCGACCAGGGCGGCCAGCTCGCCCGTCTCGCCCTTCAGCGAGTGGGTGGCGGCGGTGGCTTCCTCGACCATGGCGGCGTTCTGCTGAACGACCTGGTCCATCTGGTTCACGGCGGTGTTGACCTGGTGCAGGCCGGTCGACTGCTCGGTGGCCGAGGCGGCGATCTCGGTGACCAGGGCGTCGATGGTGGCGACCTGGTCGACGATGCGCTGCAGGGCCTCGCCGGTCTGGCCGACCAGGGACACGCCCGAACCGACCTGCTGGGTCGAGGTCGAGATCAGGGTCTTGATCTCCTTGGCGGCTTCGGCCGAACGCTGGGCCAGGGCGCGGACTTCCTGGGCGACGACCGCGAAGCCCTTGCCGGCGTCGCCCGCCCGCGCCGCCTCCACGCCGGCGTTCAGGGCCAGGAGGTTGGTCTGGAAGGCGATCTCGTCGATCACGCCGATGATGTTGCCGATCTGGCCCGAGGACTGCTCGATCCCGGCCATGGCGCTGACGGCCTGGCTGACGATGGCGCCCGAGCGCTCGGCGTCGGCGCGGGCGGCGGCGACCACGCTGGAGGCCTCCTTGGCGCCGGCGGCGGTCTTGCGGACCGTGGCGGTGATCTCGTCGAGGGCCGCGGCGGTCTCTTCCAGGCTGGCGGCCTGTTGCTCGGTGCGGCGCGACAGGTCGTCGGAGGCCTGGGCGATCTCTTCCGAACCGGCGCGGATGCCGCCGGTGGCGCCGTTGATGCCGCGCAGGGCGTCCTGCAGGCGGCCGGCGGCGGCGTTGAAGTCGGTCTTCAGCTGCTGGGCCTTGGGGGCGAACTCGGCGTTGATGCGGTAGGTCAGGTCGCCGTCGGCCAGCGAGCCCAGGGCTTCGGCCAGGGCGGTGATGGCGATGCGGTCGACCTCGGCCTCGGCGGCCTTCTCGGCTTCGCGCTCGACGCGCTCGCGCTCGGTGCGGGCGCCGGCGGCGGCGGCTTCCTCTTCCAGGCGCAGCTTGTGGATGGCGGCGTCCTTGAAGGTGGCGACGGCGCCGGCCATCTCGCCGATCTCGTCCTTGCGGCCCGAGGCCGGGACGGCGACGCTGTTGTCGCCCGAGGCCAGGCGGCGCATGGCGGTGGTCATGGCCGCGACCGGGGCGGCGATGCCGCCGGTCAGCATCAGGCCGCCGCCGACGGCGACCGCCAGGGTGACGGCGATGCCGATGGCCAGGACCAGGGTGCTGCGCAGCGAGGCGGCGGCCTGGGCGGCGGTCTCGGCGGCGACGACGGCCTCGGCGTCGGCGGTGATGGCTTCGATGGCCTCCTCGACCGGCTCGACGGCCTTGTCGGCGACGCCGTCGTGCTTGACCAGGTCGATGGCCTGGGCGCGGGTCGCCGGATCGGCGCCCAGCTTCTCGGCCGGCTCGATGGCCTGGGCGCGGTAGTTGGCGTAGGCGGCGTCGACGGCGGCGATGCGGGCGAGGTCGGCTTCATCGCCGGCCGCCAGGGTGCGCAGCTCGTCCAGGGCGGCCAGGAACTTCGGCTTGTGGGCCTTCTCCAGGCGGTCGACGTAGTAGGCGTCGCCCGACAGCAGGAAGCCGCGCAGCGAGTTCTCCTGGCGGGTCAGGCGGAAGGCGGCCGTATCGGCGGCGCGCAGGCTGGCGTGCGCCACGGCCGTGCGCTTCACCGAGCCCTTGTAGGCCTGCTGGTTGACGAACAGCGTAATGCCCATGGCCACGATCGCGGCCAGCATCGCGCCGAACACGACCATCAGCTTCTGGGGAATCTTCAAGTCACCAAACCGCACGACCCGCCTCCGGATATCTGCCCCGACGATGTGCGCAACAGCACACGTCCTCGCTGCAAGCTCTGGCGAGATCGCGGTTTCCACGGGATTAACCGTACCGTGGCGGAATGTCGCACCCCGAGACCGCGGTTATATGCCGGTGATCGGCGACGGAGCGCTCCCAACGGCCCAGGGTTGCGCTGTGTAAGGGGTTACCGCAGATAACAAGAGCCCCGCTCCACCTTCGGCAGAGCGGGGGTGCGACAAAAAATCGATCGAAATATTTTCGTCCGGGCCCCGGCCTAGTGCGCCTCGTCCCAGTTGAGGGCCGCGCGGGCCTCGACCGTCAGGGGAACGGAAAGCGCCACGGCCGGCTCGGCCGCGCCTTCCATGACGCGGCGGGCGACGTCGCAGACGGCCTGGGCCTCGTGCTCGGGAGCCTCGAACACCAGTTCGTCGTGCACCTGCAGCAGCATGCGGGCCTCGAGCCCCGCTTCCTCCAGCGCCGCCGGCATGCGGGCCATGGCCCGGCGCATGACGTCGGCGGCCGCGCCCTGGATCGGGGCGTTGATGGCCGCGCGCTCGGAGAACTGCCGCTGGCCCACCGACTTGGCGTGGATGTCGGGGATGTTGATCTTGCGGCCGAAGATCGTGGTCACGTAGCCGTGCTCGCGCACGAAGGCCTTGGTGGCGTCCATATAGGCCTGGATGCCCGGGAAGCGTTCGAAATAGGTCTTGATGTAGGCCCCGGCCTCGCCCTGGCCGATGCCCAGCTGGTTGGCCAGGCCAAAGGCGCTGATGCCGTAGACGATGCCGAAGTTGATCGCCTTGGCCCGGCGGCGGATCAGCGGGTCCATGCCCTCGATCGGGGTGTCGAACATCTCCGAGGCCGTCATGGCGTGGATGTCGAGGCCGTCGCGGAAGGCCTGCTGCAATTGCGGGATCTGACCGATGTGGGCCAGCAGGCGCAGCTCGATCTGGCTGTAGTCGGCGCTGATCAGCACCTTGCCCGGCGCGGCCACGAAGGCCTTGCGGATCTTGCGGCCTTCCTCGGTGCGCACCGGGATGTTCTGCAGGTTGGGGTCCGACGACGACAGGCGGCCCGTCGTGGTCGCGGCCAGGGCGTAGGAGGTGTGCACCCGGCCGGTGCGCTCGCTGATCGCGGCGATCAGGTTCTCGGTATAGGTGCCCTTCAGCTTCGAGAGCTGGCGCCAGTCGAGCAGCACGCGCGGCAGTTCGTGCTCGTTTGCCAGGCTTTCCAGCACGTCGCTGTCGGTCGACCATTGGCCGGTGGCGGTCTTCTTGCCGCCCTTCAGGTTCAGTTCGCCAAACAGCACGTCGCCGATCTGCTTGGGGCTGCCCAGGTTGAACGGGCGGCCGGCCAGCTTCTGGGCCTGCTCCTCGAAGTCGGCCATGCGCAGCGAGAACTCGTTGGAGAGGCGGCGCAGGGTCTCGGGATCGACGCGGACGCCGTCGTTCTCCATCGTCGCCAGCACGCCGGGCATCGGCCGCTCGAGGGTCTCGTACACCGTCAGCAGGCCCTCGGCCGCCAGGCGCGGACGCAGGACGTTGTAGAGCCGCAGGGTGACGTCGGCGTCCTCGGCGGCGTAGGCCGTGGCCTTGTCCAGGGCCACGTGCTTGAAGCTGATCTGGCTCTTGCCCGTGCCGGCCACTTCCTTGAACGGGATGGGCTTGTGGCCCAGCCACAGTTCCGACAGCTCGTCCATGCCGTGGCCGTGCAGGCCCGCCTCCAGCACGTAGCTGATCAGCATGGTGTCCTCGATCGGGGCGACGGCGATCCCCCGGCGGGCCATGACCGCGATATCGTACTTGGCGTTCTGGGCGACCTTCAGCACCGCCGGGTCTTCCAGCAGCGGCTTCAGCGCGGCGAGCGCCTCCTCCTCGGAGATCTGCTCCAGCTTGGCGGGCGCCTCGAAGGCCAGGCCCCCGTCCTGCGGCTTGTCCTCGTGGCTGACGGGGATGTAGCAGGCCTCGCCCGGCGCGATGGCCAGCGACACGCCGCACAGGCCGGCGTTGGCCGAGGACAGGGCGTCGGTCTCGGTGTCGAAGGCGACGATCCCCTTGGCGCGGGCCTTGTCGATCCAGACCTGAAGGGTGGGAAGATCCCGCACGCAGACATAGGCCGCGGTGTCGATGGCGACCGGCTCGGCCACCGGATTGGCCGCGGCGCGGGCTGCGGCCGAGACGTAGGAGACGCTGGTCACCGGCGCGGTGACGGCCTTGTCCGAAGGACGGGCCTCCAGCGTGCGCGGCGCGGCCGCGGCGTTGCCGTCGCCGACCCGGCGGGCCAGCGTCCTGAACTCCATCTCGTCCAGGAAGGCGGCCAGCACGGCCTTGTCGGGCTCGCGCACCACCAGGTCGTCCAGCGGCTCGGGCAGGGGGGTGTTGCAGTCCAGCGTGACCAGGGCCCGCGACAGGCGGATCTGGTCGGCGAAGTTGATCAGGGTCTCGCGGCGCTTGGGCTGCTTGATCTCGCCGGCCCGGGCCAGCAGCGTGTCGAGGTCGCCGTACTCGGTGATCAGCTGGGCGGCGGTCTTGATCCCGATCCCGGGCGCTCCCGGAACGTTGTCGACGCTGTCGCCGCACAGCGACTGCACGTCGACCACGTGTTCGGGATAGACGCCGAACTTCTCGAACACCTCGCCCCGGCCGATGCGGACGCCCTTCATGGGGTCGAACATCGAGACGCTGTCGCCGACCAGCTGCATCAGGTCCTTGTCGGACGAGACGATGACGGCCTCGCCGCCGGCGTCGCGGGCGGCGCAGGCATAGGCGGCGATCAGGTCGTCGGCCTCGTAGCCGGGCAGCTCGATGGCCGGCACGCCGAAGGCGCGCGTGGCGTCGCGCACCAGCGGGAACTGCGGGATCAGGTCTTCCGGCGGCGGCGGGCGGTGGGCCTTGTACTGGTCGTAGAGCTTGTTGCGGAACGTCTTTTCCGAGTGGTCCCAGATCACCGCCAGGTGCGTGGGCGCGTCGCCCTGCATGTCGCGCATCAGCTTCCACAGCATGTTGCAGAAGCCTTGCACCGCGCCGACGGGCAGGCCGTCGCTCTTGCGGGTCAGGGGCGGCAGGGCGTGATAGGCGCGGAACAGGTAGGCCGAGCCGTCCACCAGGAACAGGCGCAGGGGAGGGCCGTCCTGGGTGAGGGGGCGGGTCTGGGCG